>Ga0315282_10001404_pt1 | contig 45306 bp, 43 predicted proteins | sample YL17G07_20_MG_FD_203693 | JGI IMG/M metagenome (GOLD analysis project Ga0315282, IMG submission 203693) | Sediment microbial communities from Yellowstone Lake, YNP, Wyoming, USA - YL17G07_20 | ecosystem: Environmental > Aquatic > Freshwater > Lake > Sediment | place: USA: Wyoming | collected... | reverse complement strand
CTGTATAGCTGAAAAGTAGATGAGGGATTGGCCTCTTTCAAGGATTCAATCAGAGAGATATCTGAGAACCAAGATAGCAATCTAGTTCTAGCCTTGGATATAATTGACGAAGATCGTATGAGGCTATCTTCGAGAGCTCTACAGATTCTCGAACAAGTCAGCCCCTACATATGTGCATTGAAGCTAAACAGGCCACTCATCCTGAAGTTGTGTATCGAAACAGGTATCAAAGACATCTTGAAACGCGCCCACGATCTTGGACTTGCGACCATAATGGATGCAAAACTCAACGACATCGCATATACAAACTTGGCCACCGCAAACCAGTACTTCAATGCTGGCTTTGATGCACTCACGGCATCACCGTTTGTTGGGTGGGAAGGGGGTTTGGACTCGCTGTTTAGAGAGGCTTCTAAAAGAGGCAAAGGCATACTCCTTCTTGTGCATATGAGCCATAAAGGCGCCACGGACGGTTATGGACAAGATGTCTTTGACAAGCTCACTGGTGAAAGAAGGCAACAATTCATTGTATTCGCTGAAAAAGCCATAAGCTGGGGGGCGGACGGGGCCATAATTGGCGCAACCCACCCTGAGAAGATCGCTAAGGCTTTAGCGATTCTGAAAGGAAAGGTTCCAATATACTCACCAGGAATAGTTGCTCAAGGAGGCTCACCTAGGGAAGCGATTAGAGCTGGGGCCGACTATCTAATCGCCGGAAGAGCAATATATGATTCCAGCGACCCTGAGGAAGCAGCACGCTCGATAAGAGATGAGGCAATCTCAGCCTTAGGGACTTCGTGAGAAGCACCAGGAATATCCTTGTACGGTTCTACTGTCAATATTCGATTCTTAGCAAGGCTTTTGTAGCCTTCTGGCCTATCAATGAGAAAAAACCAAGGTGTATGGTCATTTGCCAAACATCAACGTAGCCATCGCCGGCGTTGGGAACTGCGCATCAGCAGTTATTCAAGGGGTGCATTTCTACAGAAATGCCTCAGAACAAGGGACAGTGCCCGGATTGCTACATGTGAAATTCGGTGGGTACCATCCTTCCGACATAAAGTTCGTAGCGGCTTTTGATATCGATTCAAGAAAAGTTGGTAAGGATCTTAGCGAAGCCATTTTCTCAAAACCAAACAATACAAGGGTTTTTGCCCATCCCCCCAACATGAAAGTGAGGGTAATGCGTGGCCCCGTGATGGATGGTCTTGGCAAATACCTAAGACCCGTAGTCAAAGTTGAGAAGGAAGAGAATAGTGTAGATGTTGCTGATATCCTCAGGAAGTCCGAGGCAGACGTTCTAGTCAATTATTTGCCCGTGGGAAGTGAAGAAGCAACAAGATGGTATGCCGAACAGGCACTTAAGGCTGGATGTGCATTCATCAACTGCATCCCGGTCTTTATCGCTTCGGATCAAACCTGGCAAATGAGATTCAGATCAGCGGGCCTACCTGTGGCCGGCGACGACGTCATGAGTCAGATAGGTGCGACAGTCCTTCACAAGACACTGGCAAAGCTACTGGTGGATCGCGGAGTTAAGATCGATGAGAGCTATCAGCTGAATATTGGTGGGGACACGGACTTCCTTAACATGCTGGAGGAAGAGCGTCTAAGATCGAAGAGGATAAGCAAGACGAGCGCGGTTCAAGCAATGATCCCCTATGATGTCCCACTCCGAATCGGTCCAAGTGACTACGTTGATTTCTTGGATAACAAGAAGATTTGCTACGTTCGTCTTAGAGGCAGATACTTCGGTGACTCTCCGGCCAGCATTGATGTAAAGCTTGATATTTGGGATGCCCCAAATAGCGGGGGCGTCATAATTGACGTGATAAGAGCAGTCAAACTCGCTCTTGACAGAAAGATCAGTGGACCGCTAGTTAGCATATCATCATACGCATTCAAACATCCGCCAGTTCAAGCGCCCACAAGTGTCGCAAAGCAATGGGTTGAAGACTTCATTAACGGCTCTCGAGAAAGGTAAGTCACTAGCGCGCTAAAGGCTTCGGTACAGGCTGGCGAACAAGCGCGCGCTAGTGTGAGAATTGGCTCTCCGAGCTCCTGAGCATGGTCAGAAAAATGTTTGAGACACAGTGGGCGGAGCCAGGCTCCAGAAACAGCGCGCGCTAAATCTACAAAAGACTTTTATCAGACAGGACTTTGCTTTCACTCTGGTGGAAACGTTGGGCGGTCCTAAGAAGAAAAGCATCTCCAAGATGGGAGACACTAGGCCAACTCAGGAACAGAAGGCACAGGAGACAAAGAAGCCTAAAGGTAAGGGAAAAGGCGAGTTTGAGAAGAAGGAACGAAGCATGAAATTGCCTGACATAAATGACGGAAGATTTCTATCAGATATTTCTAAGATGGGTGCGCTGACTCCATACTCTCTCGCATCACAGTTCAACCTTAAGATAAGCTTGGCCAAGGATCTTCTCGACGAATTGGCGAAGAAACGCCTTGTGAAGCCGGTCGGCGGTAACGCTAGGGTTAGGATATTCCAAGTAGCAGCTGCCGCCTAGAACTTTTTGGTCACCTTTTGGTGCAGCTCAGCTTCTTTTCAACTGATCATCTCCATTCTTATTCTTCTTCCAGATACTGCTCTGGAAAAGACATCGAGATTCTGGGTAACCTTCCCGATGAGATTGACCGGGCTGTAAGGTTCGACACTATCTAGAAATATGCAGATGGCAGACCCCATCGGCCAGTATGCCAGGGTCCCAGCTTCGATCTTTGTCTTGGCTTTTTCGGTGCCCAATTTGATGGGTATTCCGAAGTAGACCATCCTCTCAGCAAGTGCAGTAATTCCATCGATCGGCATGGCTCGGAGCAGTGCCTCAACCGTTCTCGGGGCCAGGTATCTTACCAACTGGCCTTCTGCATCACCGAGGGCCTCTATTCTAAATCTGATTGCGCTCCTTGATACATCGCCTCCCAACTATCTCACCTCCGCAGATGACCATTTCCAGAATACTTGATAATGCGAGGACGGATCAATTGAGGGATTCTGTTTCACTGTCTAATGAGAATTTTCTCGAGAACCGATGACAACTCGTCCAAGTCATCTTGGCCTACCATTGGGTGAATTGGCAGCGAGAAGACTTGTCTAGCGGCTCTCTCGGTCTCCAGCAGGTCGCCCTTGTACAAGTTGCCCATCTTACGATATAATGGCAAAAGATGGACTGGAGTCTCATAATAGACGGAAGCCCCTATGTTCTTTGCCCGAAGCTTCTCTACAACTTTGTTTCGTTTGCCAGCATTAGCCCCCTTCATTCTTACCGTGTAAAGGTGCCACGAATGCTTTCTGCCCTCTGGCTCAGCAGGGAGATCGAGTTTCTTGGAGTCAGAGAGTCTCTTTGACAGATAGCTGGAATTCTTTCTCCGTTTCTCCAAGAAGCTAGGAAGTTTCTTGAGTTGAACGATTCCAATAGATGCTGCGATCTCAGACATCCTGTAGTTGTGACCAAGCCTAGTAACCCAGTAGGGTCTGTCTTCACCATGGACTCTTATTGATCGAAGCTTCTCTGCCAATTCATGATCGTTAGTGGTTACCATTCCTCCTTCTCCAGTCGTGATATTCTTCACTCCGTAGAAGCTGAAGCAGGTCGCGTCGCCTATCGCGCCTATCTTCTTGTCTTGATATTCCGCTCCAAGTGCCTGGGCTGCATCCTCAATGATGACTAGGTTGTGCTTTCGCGCAAGTTCTCTTATACGACCCATGTCTGCTGGGAGACCATAGAGATGTACCGGCATGATGACCGTTGTTCGGCTTGAGACCTTGCCCTCCACGCTGTCAACTCTCAGACAATAGGTTTTAGGATCGATGTCGACGAAGACCGGTTTTGCTCCTGTCATCATAACGCTTCCGGCGGTTGCCGAGAAAGTGAATGATGGTAATAGCACTTCGTCCCCGCGACCGATCTCCGATGCCATGAGTGCCGAGTGAAGTGCCGCCGTGCCACTGTTGACCGCCACGGCGTATCTGGCCCCAACGTAACGTGCGAAATCTCTCTCGAATTGAAGTACTCTGGGTCCAGACCCGCTCTTGTCTGTCAGAACGCCATCTCTAAGAACTTCAGCGACTGCTTCTATCTCTTCTTTTCCCAGGAATGGCTGATTTATTCTGAGAAGGTTGCGCATTTGAGACCCTCTTGATAAGTAGTATTATTCAACTTGTTCGCGGTCATCTTAAGCCTTGCTCACTGATCAGGAGGTGCTGAGCGTGTGCACTAATTACGATCCTGGCACGCGATTTTGCGTTCAGACTCTTACCGCTACTAGTCTGAAGCATGCTGGATTCTTCCTATCATTCTACAATGCCAGGGTCCAAATGAAGGAATAGTTTCTCATAATTCTCTCGGCTCAAGCTTCTTTGATTTTCGAAAAGGATAACGCAATGCTTATTATTCTGCGTGCGACTGTAGCCTACCACTCTTATAGGGGGAAGTTATTACGGCTTTGCCTCAATTTTCTGGCACACAAATTCTCGTCCTGAAAGAAGGTTCCACCCGGACACGTGGAAGGGATGCTCAACACGCGAATGTTACCGCGGCGCGCGTCATAGGTGAGACAGTGAAAAGCTCTCTTGGTCCCAAGGGCATGGATAAGATGTTGGTGGACAGCTTCGGGGATATTACAGTCACAAACGATGGGGCGACAATCCTAAAGGAAATGGAAGTTGAACATCCAGTGGCCAGAATAATGGTTGAAGTAGCCAAGTCACAAGACCAAGAGGTGGGTGATGGAACGGTCACGGCGGTGGTCTTGGCAAGCGAGCTTCTTAACAACGCTTTACATTTGATGGATAAAGACGTTCATCCGAGTATCATAGTCGAGGGTTTCTCTTCAGCGGTCGAGAAAGCGAAACAATATCTTGAAGAAATCTCAGTGCGGGTCAAAGCCTCCGACAGAAGAGTACTGAGCAAGGTAGCTAGTGTGGCCCTGGCTACTAAGCTGCTTTCTGAAGACAAGGATGTGATGGCTGACCTTGTTGTGGATGCAGTTCTGGATGTGGCCGAAGAGAGGTCTGGCAAATTCTACGTTGACATCGATGACGTAAAGATTGAAAAGAAAACAGGAGGCGGGATATCCGACACCAGACTGATAAGGGGATTAGTCGTCGATAAAGAAGTTGTACATTCTAGAATGCCCAAACGGGTTGACGATGCAAAGATCGCTTTGATAGTTAAGCCATTTGAGATCGAGAAGCCGGAATTCGACTCCAAGCTAACGGTTGAAAAACCGGAGCAACTGGACGCTTTTATCAAGAAAGAGGAAGAACTCCTTAGAGAAATGGTGGAGAAACTCGCCAGTACAGGAGCTAATGTCCTTCTGTGCCAACGTGGAATAGACGATGCCGCCCAACAATACATGGCGAAGAGAGGAATACTTGCCGCCAGAAGATTGAAGATGTCAGACATGGAGAAGCTAGCAAAAGCTACGGGCGCCAAGATTGTGACTGAAGTGAGAGAAATTGAACGGGCAGACCTAGGTCACGCCAAGATCGTTGAAGAGCGAAAAGTTGGAGATGACAGGATGCTCTTCGTCGAAGGATGTACGAATCCCAAAGCTGTTACTATCTTCGTTCGAGGCGGAACAGAAAGGATCATAAACGAGGCTGAGAGAGCCTTACACGATGCACTATGTGTCGTTAGAGATGTGGTTCGCGAACCAATGATAGTTGCGGGCGGAGGCTCACCGGAAGCAGAAATCGCGCGGAGGCTAAGAATCCATGCAAGGAAAAGCTCAGGACGAAGTCAGCTTGCACTTCTAGCTTTTGCAGACGCGCTAGAATCTATTCCTATGACGCTTGCTGAGAATGCAGGTCTAGATCCGATCGATGTCTTGGTTGATCTAAGGGCAAGACATGATAAAGGCCAATTGTGGTCCGGCATCGACGCTTCCAGAGGATCTATCAGTGACATGTACCGGACAGGCATATACGAACCGTCCTCAGTCAAGAAGCAGGCAATGGCTTCGGCGAGCGAGGCTGCAAATATGATCTTGAAGATCGATGAAATGATCGCTGTTGGAAAGCCCAAGAGTGAAGCGAGGCCCCCAAAGGCCCCAGAGGAGGGTGCTGGTGAAGCAGAAGAGTCCTAAAGGAGGGCCCCGAGTTCTTATAGGCCCCCCCAAGCTTACAAGATTCGAGAAGGCTCGAGTAGTGGGAGCACGAGCACTGCAGATATCAATGGGAGCGCCAGTGTTACTCGATTTGGAAGGTGTCGAAAGATCACCAATAAATATCGCCATTTTGGAGCTGGAGGCGGGCATTCTTCCGATAAGCATCAGAAGGAGTCTGCCTGACGGGTCAAGTCAGAATATCCCGCTGAGTCTGCTGGTCAAGAAAGAAAAGTGGGAAAGCTGACTGACAGGCTAGCGCTCCCGACTTATGATCGTCAGAATCCAAATTGACGGCTGCATTGAACCCGCAAGGGGTAAATCAGCGCCCATGAGGGAGGTTCAAGCTTCTCCTCGATAAACAATATTCTCTAGGTTGAAGAGCGAAACTATCTCGAATACGCTTCTACAAGATCTCGTGCCGTGACTATGCCGACTATCTGCCCATCACCTATAACCGGCAGTCTTCTGACATGCTTTGATACCATCGTCAAAGCTGCTCTGTGGATACTACTGCCTGAAGGTATGCTCACCATGGGTGAAGACGCTAATTCACCAACTTTGCTTTCCATCGAGAGTCGTCGGGAAAGGACCTTAGTCAACAAGTCACGTTCTGTGAATATTCCCTTCGGCTTACCCGTGTCATTGACTAACACACTGCCTATTCGCATTTTGCCCATCATCTTGGCGGTTTCACCGACGGATGTCTCAGGATCTACTGAAACGACTTTCTTAGTCATCACGTCATCGACCTTTATCATAGTCTCAGGTATTTTTGGTAGAGTACGTATCAGATCCGACGTTGTTATAATCCCGACAACATTTCCATCTTTAAGCACAACAAGTCGACCTTTATGCTGGATCATAGTCTGAGCAGCTTCCTTAATCGTGTCAGCGGGTCTTACAGTTATCAGTCGGGTTGACATCACTTCCCTAACCTTGACTTTAACGGAGTCCCTGTCTGACGCAATTACCTTAGTAAGAAGATCTCTTTCGGTAACTATGCCTGTTGGGATATCCATCTCTACAACCACTAGACTACCGACATGTCTTTCACCCATTATCTTCGCTACATCTTGCATGGAAGCATCGGGATTTATTGTTAGAACTGTCGTGGTCATGACATCTCTCACATGGACATGCTTATGATATTCCTGATAGGCGATTTCAGAAATAGTCGGAAACTCCTTAAGTAGACTATTCATTCCTACTCACCTCAACTCTCCATTCTGGAGATTAGCGCGCGCTCTTGTCAAGGAACTCACAGTTAATTTATCGTGTGGGTTTCTTATTTCCGTTTCTCTGCCGTGACTGCAAGGTTGACAATGGTCTAGCTCCCACCAGTCCACGCGCCACTTTGCCTAGTCCACCTAATCAAGGTGAGATCCGAGACTCTCGAGAATTCAGAGGGGAAAGACTGACCTTTGGCGCGCTTTTTCTAGGTGATCTCTCGTTTTCTTGAATAATCGTCTCCAAGAGGTAACGCCATTACATAAGCATCTTCACCATTGTAGTAATATCGTGGTACTCTCTTGACGGTCTTGAAGCCGAGTTTACTGTAGAGGTTGATCGCTGGTTCATTAGTTACTCGGACCTCCACAAATGCCTCCGAATACCCGTAATCTGAGAGAGCGGAAATCGCCGATGTCATCAGCGCGCTACCAACTCCTATTCTCCGATAGTCAGGTACTACTGCTACCGAAACAATGTGGCCTTTTCTGGCAGGCCTCATTCGGCCAAGTTCCGAGAAGCCATTTTCAAGCCTGCACATGATGTAGCCGACGATCCTTCCACTAGCCTCCGCTACCAGAAACGCGTTGGGGCAGCTCTTGAATATGTCTAGGAAGAAATAGGGGCCGTAGTTTTCAGGAAGGTTAGTTCTGTTGATTGTCATAACGTTGTCAAGATCGGCGTTGGAGAATCTCCTAAGGATCACTTCGGCAGTGAGGTCCATACCTCTCTCGCGGGTGAGAGCGAAAGCCAATCATATAAGGGTTTGCGGAATAGCGTAAAATAAGACCCGGTGTGACGGTCACTAGATTTAAATTGTCCAACACAAACCGTTAGCGCTATCAGGAGCCTAAGGAATAAGACTTGAGCGACTCTATATCTTCAAAGCTTGAATACTCATCATCACACTCCCTTGCAGATCTGAGGGCAGTAGTCACAGACTACTTCGATGTGACAGACGCGTTTGTGGATGTAGCAGGAACTCCAACATTCACACTCATGTTTCAACCTGTAAAAACGGGCTTCAAGCATCTCAGTCAGCGTCTCTCGTCGCAGCAACTGTTGCCGGTGTTGAGGAGAGGAGAAACGGCTCTGGTACTCAAGATATTCAGCAAACCTGTGGCCAAGTCGGACAGGAAATGGCTGAGCATTCTTCTGTTTGTGGTGACGCTCACAACAATCTACATTGCGGGCTACTTCTTGTGGATTGAGAATCGGCTTTGGAGCGAGATACTTATGCCCCGAGCCACTCCGTTCGTCCAAGCGGCGGTATACGCGGCTTGCCTCGCAGGGATAATTGGGTCTCACGAGTTGGGACACAAGATTGTGTGCAGTAGGCATAAACTTGCGGCTTCAACCCCTTACTTTATACCTGGCTTTCCTCCGTTTGGAACATTCGGAGCACTCATCTCACTCAAAGAGCCTCCAACAAACAAGGATGAACTTTTTGACATAGGTGTGGCCGGGCCTTTGTCTGGGTTTGCAATTTTGGCTATCGTGGCTATTCTGAGCATGGCGCTGGGTGTGCCTGTATCTGAGACTCAAGCTAGGACTCTCGGAGAACAGAATCTTGTCGGCCCAGTTTCTTGGCCGAGCTCCCCACTCATCTTTTCTGGAATATTTGGCATTATGGAGTCACTCAAGATCTACAGTTTGCCTGAGGGATGGACCCTTGTACTTGGCCAAACACTATTCGCCGCGTGGGTAGGGTCTTTGGTTACTTTCTTGAATCTTCTTCCGATCTGGCAACTTGATGGTGGGCACGTCTCGCGAGCTGTATTTGGTAGAAGAGGGCACAAGGTCACGTCGGTGGTCGGACTGGGGGTTCTCGTTGTCAGTGGTTACTGGTTCTTTGCGTTGTTCTTGGTCTTTTTGATGACCGCTAGTAGACGTGCTGGGATCGCCGCAGAGCCTCTTGAAGATGTTTCGCAACTCTCGCGCTGGAGAACCCTCTTTTACATACCTGTCTTGGCAATTCTTGTCCTGTCATTCGTCACACCGCCTGGTTGAGTCGGCAGTCACAGTTGTACCAATTCTCCGAGCCAACAGATCTCTTCCAAAGAAAAGACACAGGGGTGCTACTTCTAGCCCTGTTGAGATGTACGCTCACATGCAAGAAGCTCTCAATAGAAGCGCTGGCTCACGCTGCACGATACCCATCGTGTACCGTCAGAACTAGCATTAAGAGGCTCGCCAGTCTCGGGTTACTCACCTATGAAGGCGCAACAATAGAAATTGATCACCGAGATCGCCTCCGTTTGGCTTTGGAAGCCATTAGAAGCGGGGTTGATTCCGAGAGAGTCTGTAGAGCTCTTGGCTTCAGGGAATTTGAGGATGTGGGATCTGAAGCCTTGAGGCTCAACGGTTACAAGACTTCTACCCGATTCAATTTCAAACACAGCGGTAGGAGATATGAAATTGATCTTGTTGCCGCAAAGGACTGCAGAGTACTTTGTATTGATTTCAAACACTGGGCTCATGGTCTATCGAAGAGTCGGCTATCCCGCGCTGTAGAAAAGCAAGTTGAGCGAACTGAAGCATTGAATTCGGAGAGGCAATCTTACGAAAGGGAAATCGGCATTCGACGCAATCAAAAGATTGCTTTTGTTCCGGCTATAGTCACGTTGGCCGATTGCGAGACCCGACTGGTAGAAAAAGTGCCCATAATTCCTATCCCAAAACTCAACACTTTTCTTTGTGAGTTTGATTGTTTTCTCGACAGATTACGCATCATAGAAACGAGTTGAGACACAAGAACTTCCCGACCGGAGGAATACTGTAATGAACATTATGCTAGAAATATCGCCAGCGCACTTGGATCTTGACACCACACTCAGGTGTGGCCAAGTATTCAGGTGGACTAGGCTTGGTGACTGGTGGTCTGGGATGCTGGGAGATGTTCTGGTCAGGATACGACAGGAAAGGCAGTTCTTGAATGTCAAGACTTCAGCTTCGATATCTGAATCCAAACTCGAAGATTATCTTAGGCTTGATGATGATCTAGGGGCAATTATTGGAGGGCTATCTAAAGACCGCATCTTCCGCAGTGTGGCAAATCAGGTTAGTGGGTTGAGATTATTGCGCCAGGATCCTTGGGAATGTCTGGTCTCGTATATCTGTTCTAGAAACTGCAAGATCGCGATGATCAGTCGGATTCTGAATAACCTGAGCCAGAAGTTTGGAAAGAAAGTTGTATGGAAAAGGTCTTTCAACTACTGCTTTCCCGAGCCCAAAGCGCTATGTCAGGCTGAACTTCCAGAAATCGCGTCTTGCGGCCTGAGATACGGGAAGAGGCAGGCTTATGAGCTCAAACAGATTGCAGAACTTGTTTGTGAGGGAGTCATTGACTTTGAGATTCTAAGAAGGATGACTTACTCCGAAGCCAAGAAACTCCTACTGTCTTTTGACCATGGAGTCGGGAACAAGGTGGCTGACTGCGTCCTACTGTTCTCTCTGGAGAAGCTGGAAGCTTTCCCAGTTGATGTCTGGGTCGGCAGGGTAGTAGTCCAACTCTATGGAAAATTCCTTTGTTCTGAGCTCATCCAGAGGATCGATAGAACGCGGCACCTTAGCGCTAGGGACTGTAGGATCCTGAGTGAGTTTGGTCAGATGCATTTCGGCCGTTACGCTGGATATGCCCAAGAGTATCTATACCACTGGACAAGGCTTCAACACAATGCGTGTGACCAATGAGGCACGGAAGACGCGCAAAATAAGGTCAAACTCAATCATGAGCAAGCGAGCATGGGTTCGACAAGGATTACTGAAAAGACCGCATTAAGTGCGTGTGCACGATACGCCGAACAATCGGTAGGCTGCAAATAATGACAACGCATTTAAAGTCGTCGAGTCCTGTTTAGATCACAAGCAAGAACTAACAGGATAGATGAAGTGTTGTTTCTGATCGGTGAGGCGTTGGTCGGTAAAGAACCTGAAATCGCTCATGTGGATCTTATCATGGGCACCAAAGAGGGGCCGGTCGGCCAAGCTTTCGCTAGTTGTCTCGGGAACTATTCAGCTGGTCACACACCGTTGCTCGCGGTGATCCGGCCAAATCTCCCCTCTAAGCCCTACACTCTGGTAGTTCCAAAGGTTACTGTAAAGGATATCGCCAATACAGCGAAGATTTTCGGACCCGCTCAGGCTGGCGTGGCTAAAGCTGTTGCTGACTCTGTAGAGGAGGGACTGATTCCACGTGATGTGGTAGAGGACTGGGTCATTCTATGCAGTGTCTTTGTGCATCCCGATGCGAAAGACTACAGGAAGATTTACCAGTACAATTATGGGGCAACTAAACTCTCAATAAGGAGAGCTCTGGGCAAGTATCCCTCGATTGAGAAGATACTTTTCGATAAGGACAGGGCGACGCATCCGATTATGGGATTCAGAATACCGAGACTCTGGATGCCTCCGTATCTCCAGATAGCCCTCGACATACCCGATCTTGAAAGAACAAAGAGGATAATCACTCAGGTGCCAAGGAGCGACAGAGTGATACTTGAGGCGGGAACACCGCTAATTAAGAAGTATGGAGCCAGCGTCATAGCGGAGCTAAGACAGGTCGCGAAAGACATTTTCATCGTAGCAGACCTGAAGACTCTGGATGTAGGACAAGTCGAAGTTGATCTTGCGTTTGAGGAGACGGCAGACGCAGTTGTTGCATCGGGCCTAGCATCAAAGGATACACTAGAAAAGTTCGTCTATGAGGCGAGAAGACTCGGGATCTATGCATTTGTTGACATGATGGATGTACCTGACCCGATCAAAGTCCTTGAATCACTCAAGGAAATGCCTGATGTCGTGATCCTTCACAGAGGAATCGATGAAGAACGAGGAGGCAAGACCAGATGGGAGCTAATCAAGGAAATCAAGGCCAAGTTCAAGGACGGCCGAATACTCATAGGTGTGGCTGGGGGAATAGAGCCGAGCAATGTCACGGCTGCCTTGAAGGCTGGGGCAGATATAATGATAGTTGGGAGATACATAACACAATCAAAGGATGTAGAGCATGCGACCAAGGAATTCCTTACCCAGGTCGGTCTCGACATGGATCTCTTCAGAGTCCACACTGAGTAGTCGAAGGATACGTCAAACACATCCTATTCTACTTCACCGAGCAGTGTGGCTTTGGGGCCAGAATTCTTGGACGTTTTCGAAGCCATAAAGGAAAGGAGAAGCGTCAGAAGCTTCTTGGAAAGGGACGTTTCAAGAAGTGACCTCATAGAGATAATTGAGTCTGGCATGTCAGCACCCAATGCAGGCAATATGCAATCTTGGGAGTTCGTAATAGTAACAAATCCGATCTGGAAAAGGGCGCTGGCCAGAGCAGCGTTCCACCAAGAGTTCATTGCCGAAGCGCCAGTTGTTATAGTTGTCTTGGCCAATCAGTTTAGATCGGCTTCCGTCTACGGCGCTAGAGGTGCCCAATTGTATGCGATACGGGACACATCTGCTGCGGTTGAGAATATGCTCTTGGCAGCACACGGAATGAGTTTAGGAGCCTGTTGGGTCGGGGCTTTCAATGAAGACACTGTATCGAGAATCGTAAAGGCAACAAAACATGTGAAACCCGTCGCGATAGTCCCATTAGGATATCCGGACCGATTTCCTGATGCTACCCCACGAAAACCAATGTCAGATGTCATACATGAAGAGGAATATACTGCGCGTTAGTCCTATGACGAGTGCAGTCTGATCGACCGGTATATACGCAAGAATGGCACGAGGTCGGTTTTGACATGAAATATTCGATTATTGTAGATGCCTACGACAAAATCGAAGAAACAACCAAGAGACTCGAAATGAGGGATCTGCTCGCCGGGCTGTTGAAGAAGACTTCAAAAGAAGACATTGAAGCGGTTGTATACCTAACTCAAGGGAGACTGTATCCAGACTACGTAGGCATCGAGCTAGGAATGGCCGACAAACTCATCATGAAAGCAATAGCTCTGGCCTCGGGGAAGCCAGAGAGAATGGTTGACACGATGTACAAGAGTACTGGTGACTTGGGGGAAATTGCCGAAAGACTCCTTGGGGAGAGGACACAACAGACTCTCTCGAAAAGAGCTCTTCAAGTTGCTGATGTGTACCATTCCTTCGACAAGATTGCCCGAGCGTCGGGAACAGGGTCTGTAGAAACCAAGATACGAATTCTATGCAGCCTGTTGAACGACGCTTCTCCGAAAGAGGCGAAGTATATAGTTCGAATGGGTCTGGGCAAGTTGAGGCTAGGTGTTGCTGATATGACAATCCTCGAGGCACTAGCCATGGCTTATGTTGGTGACGAGAGAGGGCGAAAACAGCTCGAACGTGCATACAACCTCTCTTCTGATCTTGGGCTCGTCGCAAGAACAGTCACAACCTTGGGCATTGAAGGGGTTTTGAAATCAAAAATAAGAGTCGGTGTGCCGATCAGGCCTATGCTGGCAGAACGTCTCTCTGATCCCTCGGAGATACTCAGCAAGCTTGGCGGCATGGCTGCAGCGGAATACAAGTACGATGGATTGAGAATCCAAGCTCATGTGTCTTCTAGGAATATCTCACTCTTCTCAAGAAGACTTGAGAATATCACCAAGCAGTTCCCTGACGTTGTTCGAGATATCAGAAAAGCAACAAAAGTATCGGAGGTGATTGTTGAAGGTGAATGCGTTGCGATTGATCCGAATACTGGCGAAATGTTTCCCTTCCAGATGATCAGCCAGCGGCGAGGCAGAAAATATGATGTGGCCAGAATGACAGAACAGGTTCCAGTCAAGATCTTCCTGTTTGATCTGCTGTATTCTCAGGGGGTCGATTACACTACCAAAACCTATCTGGTTAGAAGGGAAGCTTTAGCGAAATGTATGACATCAAACGATTCAGTTGCGACATCGGATCAGATACAAGTCAGTGATCCGAAGGAGATTGAACGGTATATGGAAAAGGCAGTCTCTGAGGGTTGCGAAGGCCTGATTCTAAAGTCCGTCGGGCCCGAATCATTCTATCAGGCCGGTGCTAGAGGCTGGTTATGGATAAAGTACAAAAGGGCGTATAAATCTGAAATGGCCGACACAGTTGATCTTGTAATAGTTGGAGCGTTCGTCGGGAGAGGCAAACGTGGAGGGAGTTACGGTGCACTGCTTCTGGCTGCCTACGACGAAGAGGCTGACATTTTCCGAACCTTGTGCAAATGCGGCTCGGGGCTTACAGATCAGGATCTAAGGGAGCTCCCAGCCAAACTTCGGCCATTCCAGATTCCTCACATGCACCCAAGAGTAGACTCAAAACTGCATGCCGACGTGTGGTTCGTCCCCAACGTCGTCCTTGAGATTACCGGTGATGAAATCACTCTCAGTCCAATTCACACCACATGTTGGGGCAGGATCAGAGCGGAAAGCGGCCTTGCGATAAGGTTCCCGAGATTCACGGGCAAATACAGGCAAGAAAAGTCTCCCGAAGATGCTAGCACCACAGAAGAGATCAGGGATATGTATAAAGAACAGTTGAAGAAGGTATCTTCAGAATAGCGGAATACCATTTGTGTCGAGACTGACCAATCGAGCCTGCAAGACTCACAGTACCTAGATGTCTGCATAGTACTAGAGACGTATGCTTTGGCCGCTACTCCATCTTCTAAATGCGTGAGAGATTTAGGGTGACTGTGTCTCCGACACAAAGGCCGCTACGTCTGTATTCTTCCATAGACATGACCCAGTTGACTTCATTTGGCGATCTTCCTGTCTGCTGGAGCGTAATGGGAATGGCAGAAACTGCCATGTGTATGGACTCTGTGATTTGCCTTTCAAGAGACGGGTTGATTGGCGAGACTATCGATCTTGCTGGTTGGTCCGGGTTGTCTTGGTGAATTTCAATCACGACCAGAACCTTAAGGTCCCCTTTCTGGGAGATAGTTTTGATGATTCCGGTTTTCTCCAGTTGCATTAGTACCAAATCCGTTTAGTTATTCGATCTGGTTGCTCGCGGAATAAAAACCATGTTGCAGCCGCTCTTGGTTTGACCCGCGTGCGCTCCATAATGTGATACACGACGGGCCACTGATCCTAAGCCGTAAAAGCACTGAGCTGGTGCAGCAATGCGCTTCCGGACAAAGGTATTTAGGGTTAGTTCATGAACTGCCCATGTGACGCAATTTGATGGATTCGTCGACTCAGGAGGGCAATCCTACAAACTTGGACACCAGAGAGCCGGAGGAAGAGAGATCCTACAAACTCGAGAGGCTGATTCTCAAGAGCTCTGGACACCGTTTGCTTGGTACAATACGCGTACCCACTAACACGGACTTTGTGCCGCCGCCAGTGTTGATCTTACATGGGTTTCCTGGAATAGCGCCGATAATGAATGATATTGCTTCTGATCTGTGCCAAGCAGGCTTCGCCCCAATGATGTTTCACTATCGTGGGTGTTGGGGCAGTGGCGGTAGATACAGCTTCACGGGCGCTGTAAAGGACGCAAAGGAAGCCCTGACGTTTCTTTCACGTAGAGAAGATGTGGACTTTGGCAGACTAGGCATCGTTGGTCACAGTCTTGGTGGGCTCATAGCTGTTTATCGCGCTGCAAGAGATGAGTCGATCAGAGCTACCGTAGCACTCTGTCCAGTCGCTAGCCTGAGAGAGGATCTGACAGCGCAGCATATGAGGGTCATTTTGAGGAGAGGTTTGCCGTTCGTCTCAGGGCTGAAGATGAAGAGAGCTTTGAATGAGTGGAAATCACTTTCAGACAACTACGACCCGATCGACTTTGTTGGCAAGATATCCCCTCGTTCGTTTCTATTGGTTCATGGAAACAAAGACGATATAATCCCCATCCGTTGCTCAGAGAGACTATTTTCCAGGGCTCAAGACCCTAAGGATATGTTGGTTGTCGAAGGGGCAGATCATATCTTTGCGGGTAAACAGCAAGTTGCTATTAGGAAGTGTCTGGAATGGCTCAAAAAGGCGCTCAGGTGAGGTGCAAGTAAGCAACATCCCCAAGAAGCAGTGACGACGCCACGCCAGGTAACGGTCAGAAGCGCGCAATGGCCTTTCCTACAAAAAGGAAGGGCATGAGGGGCGTTTCCCTCAATATTTGGTTGGGGTCTTGGAGATGCCAAGCATCTCTCTTGCTTCTGTTGGGGTCGCGACTGGTCTGTTAAGTTCCTTGGCTATTCTGACTGCTCTTGCAACAAGTTCTGCATTGCTACTTGCCTTTACGCCTCTAGCGTAGTAGACATTATCCTCAAGGCCAACCCTCACATGCCAGCCCATAATCATGGCAAAGGTAGTTAGAGGGGCTTGGTGGACGCCTATGCCGATTATGTTGAACATGGTATCAGGAGGCGCATAGGTAGTCTGGTCCATTATGTGCCAAGGCGTTGGTGGTGTAGCACCCTGCATTCCAGGAACCAAGCAGACCCAGTACGGTGGCCTGAGGAGTTTCTTGTTGATGAGGTTCTCTATCAGGTACCAGTTGCCGTCTTGGAATGTTTCCATCTCAGGCTTGACATTGTGATCAAGCATCTCTTTGGCGAATCTCTCTGTGTCGGTGTAAGTGTTTTTGAAGACGGTCTCAACCATTTGGTCCTTGTCCCTGCCCTTCAGGGATCCGCTTCGGGCCTTTACTAGACCTCTTTGAACCATTGTTCCCATGTTCAGACTACACATTTCTGGTTTTGAATAGACCGCCAGCAATCTTTCGTCAAGGCTCATTCCCGGTCCTCCGCCTGTGGTGTTGTTGATTATGATGTCCGGGCAGAGTTCTCTAATTCTCTTGTTTATGTCGTAGTAGATCTCCTTCGAGCCCACTGCATCCGCATATCCTTTTGTGGGATCTCTTGCGTGGACATGAACCACTGAGGCGCCAGCCTCATAAGCTTCGAAGGTAGATTTCGCTTGCTCGTCTGGGGTTTCTGGAAGGCTTGGGTTTGCTTCTTTACCCTGCCATCCGCCAGTGATTGCACATGTGATGATCAGTGGCGGCATCTCAAATTTCTCGTGTATTCGAAGGTATTCTCTGGGGCTTCCGTAATCCCAAGTCAGTTTGTATGGCTTACTCATCTTGATACGCCTTGGAACACTTTCAACAAGAATAGTCAATATTAAACTTACTCAAAAAATGGAAAAACATTGCACAGACGAGCAGTAAAGGAAAGATCGTTCACGAAAACGACCGCCTGTCAGAATGCCGGAAAGCGGACTAATTTGAGCTCTCGACTATTTCAATCTCGACTCAGTTCCGGGTCATAAAACCGGGCGTCCAAGGTGAGTTGTACCTGATAAGCATGGACTCGCCTATCGTGGCGATTTCACTCTTTTTCAGTACTGAGAGGAGCCGGGACTTGACCTCACTCACAGATTTCTTCTTGGCGTAGCCCTTGAAGTGCGCGCAAAAAAGTAGGGAAGGGCCTTTGTGCCCTCAGTATTTCGTCGGGGTTTTTGAGATGCCGAGCATTTCTCTTGCTTCAGATGGGGTGGCGACTGGTCTATTCAGGTCTTTGGCTATTCTGACCGCTCTGGCGACGAGTTCTGCATTGCTTTTTGCCTTGGCCCCTCTTGCATAGTAGACATTGTCCTCCATCCCAACTCTAATGTGCATACCCATGATCATTGCAAGAGTTGTCAGGGGAACCTGATGGACGCCTATGCCTATGATGTTGAACAGGGTATTTGGGGGAGCATAAGCAGTCTGACTCATCAGATGCCAAGGAGTTGGTGGGGTAGCACTCGGCATTCCGAGAACCAAGCAGACCAAGTAGGGGGGCTTGAGCAGTTGTTTGCTTATCAGATTATCAATCAAATACCAGTTACCGTCACCGAACGTCTCCATCTCTGGCTTAACGTTGCGATTAAGCATCTCCTTCGCAAATCTCTCAGTATCAGTGTAGGTGTTCTTGAACACGGACTCCACTGCGACGTCCTGGTCTCTACCTGTAAGAGGCGGCTTTCGAGCTTTGTAGAGCCCTCTCATAGTAAGTGTGCCCATGTTCAGACTGCACATTTCAGGATTAGCGTAGGCTGACTGAAGCCTTTCCTCAACACTCATATTCGGTCCTCCGCCTGTGGTGTTGTTGATTATGATGTCTGGGCAGAGTTCTCTAATTCTCTTGTTTATGTTGTAGTAGATCTCCTTTGAACCAATAGGATCTGCGTATCCTTTCTTCGGATCTCTCGCGTGGACGTGTACGATGGAGGCGCCGGCTTCATAGGCTTCGAAAGTAGATTTGGCCTGCTCTTCAGGTGTCTCAGGAACGTTCGGGTTTGCTTCTTTACCTTGCCATCCGCCAGTGATTGCACATGTGATGATCAGTGGCGGCATCTCAAATTTCTCGTGTATTCGAAGGTATTCTCTGGGGCTTCCGTAATCCCAAGTCAGTTTGTATGGCTTACTCATTCTAATACGCCTTGACGATTCACCTTTAACATAGTGGGATAGATATTATTTGCGTTCAATTTGTTGAGAAACCGATGTATTTCAGTCTAACCTCTAAGATTGGCGCGCGCAGTTTGCGGAAAACTACTTGACAGGTGATTTGTACGCCCTTGATGTGCAGGCAATGTGGATTTGAAAACTCCATCGCTAGTATTTTCTGTGAAAGATGTAGGTCAAGCCTGCGATATGGTACAAGTCATGATTTGACCGTCAAGGATTTCGTTACAGATGGAGACCGCCAAGCTCTAGCGGTCCTCAAGGTTACTGGGCCGCTTCTCCATTTATTGTACGCAACCGTTGTTGAACCACGGCTGAAACATTTTACTTCAGAAATATCAAGTAAGTCACCTAAATTGAATCCAAAGATCGCTTCGCTGGCTGGAGAATGTGCAGATCTGCTTGCATTAGATCGTTTACCGACTGTATGCCTGAAAGATATTGGCCAGCAAAATGCATTTACAGCCGGAAGTGATTCAAATCCCGTAATAGTCATCGATGAGTCTCTGTCCACCCGTCTGTCAGACGAAGAATTGAGTTCGTTACTCGGTCACGAGATGGGGCACATAAAAAGTCGCCATCTGATGTACCATTCAATCGCAGAAGTCATAGGGCAAGGCATAACATTCTCATCCTCTTACCTTGGCCTTGGTCTAGTTTCAATACCGCTACGGCTAGCTCTGTTGTCTTGGCACCGAGAATCCGAATTCAGCGCCGACAGGGCGAGCCTGATAGCATCGGGCGATTTCATTTCGGTGGCCAGAATGTTCGTAAAGCTTGTTGGTGAGCCAGCAATAACAAATTCTAACACGTCTTTAAACTCATTTCTTGAAAATCTTCAGAGCCATCCCACCCACCTGAACAGGCTTAAGGCTCTGAGGGACTTTGCTGATTCGGCTCAATATTCAGCAATCACTAAGAAACTGCAGCGTCGAAAAATACTCCGTCAGGCTTTTGCTGTAACTTGCAGATTCTGTGGCTCGTCAAAAATGGTGGAAGAAGTCTTCTGCCCAAAATGCGGACGGTCTCTTGCATGATAACCGTCATAAGCCATTAAGGAGCAATATCTGTCACCGGTCAATCCATGAGAACTTACGTTTAAGGGTCTTTGAATAATAGGACTTCCAGTCATATTCTACTTTTCTTCCCCAGTCTCTGTACACTCTGGGATCGATGTAGCTTTTGAGAGATGTCTGCAAGTTGTAGTCCTTAGCGGCTTTCATCTTCTCTAGTTCTATGTTGGTCTTTTCGATGCTCTCGAGGGTCTTTTTGGTTTTCTTCTTTGCTGCCTTCAGTTCACGCAGTCTCTCTCTCTTTTTCTTCAAGGAGTTGGCCCAGTTCTTCGGAAGTTTCCTTTTGTGATTGCAGACGATTGCTGCTTGGAGATTGGCCGTGGCAGCCACTTGTTTCTTGACGTAATCTGGATCAGACTTCTGAACCGTATCCTTGGTCAGGTATTCTTTGACGGCTTTTGTTGCGTGGTATGTTCGAAACACCTTTGCCGTAAGGTTTGGAACGACGTCGCTCAGGAACTGGGCTACATTCTTTGAACGTATTCCTTTGAATATTGATGAATTGCTCCCTTGCATAAATTCTCTAATATTCTGGGCCACGGATTCTGGAAGTTGTATTTCCTTATGCCATCTTACCGCATCCTTGCCGAGAAAATCGAAGGTCGCAACATTGTTTGGGCCAATCTTGATATGATCTGGTCTGAGGGTTGTGGCTCCAACTGTATCTGCCTCATCTTTGTCCTTCTCATCGCCCACTCGGAGCTTCAGCGCATCAATGAGGTAGCATGCGGTGGCCACTTTCCTGTTCTTCAGGTCTTCACTCTTGAGGTTCTCCATGATATAGTATCGGACTTTCTTGATCGTCTTCTCAAGAGCCTTTGCCTGCTCAAACTTCTCTTTGTCCCTATTCTGCTTCACTGTTGACGTGTCTGCAAGCCACAGATACTTCTCTTTTCCTTGAAGCCTGTCATCCCATTTCGCTATCCACATGTCGTCTGGACACCAATCTCTCTTCTTCCAATTGCCAGGCGGCGTTGGGGAATCGGGTGATAAGTTGAGAATAATGTCATTCTCGGTGGGGCCTTGTTTCCATCGTCCTCTCATCGGGTGTTTTCCGCGGCCCATGAATATGCAAGAGGGTTCTGCCACATAGTTGCCGACCTCGACTTTCTGGCCATCAACTGTGGCAAACCCGAATTGCTGTTTGTTTGCCTCTCTGATTGCTTTTCTGGCTTCAGCATCTTTCTTTTTCTCTTGTTTGCTCTTGTTAAGCTTGATTTGTTTCTCGAGCTCAAGGGCCCTTGTTATTTCATCGAAGTTGACTTCTTCTGGGGGCAGATTCTTCTCGGTGCCTAATGCCTTGGAGAAATCATTGAAGAAGTTCTTTACAAACACCTTGTCTTCTACATATTCGGTTCCAAACTTCTTAGTGAATGCAACTGCCATTTCTTCTTGTTCTGGGGTCAGCTGAACCTTCTTTCCTCTAATGGTTATGCTGAAGTCTTTCGCCTCGTATTTCTTTGGCATCATTACTCCGTTGTGGATTAGCTGTTTCATTGTCAGTTCGGAGACCTTTAAGAGTGGTTTGTATACTATCTTCTCTGCTTATTCCAGAAATTCCTAGATTTAAATATCTTCTTCGCGCGTGGTTCAATAGACAGAATGTGGTGACTACCCTTCAAGAAGTCTGGGGCGCGGGATTCCACTTCTCACGTATGAATTTCTGGATTCCTGAGGAGTCAAGAGGACCGACCAGTACTTTCCACCCGGACAGCTCCTCTATCTCCCCGCTCAGTCTTGCAGCTCTTCCAGGAATGATCAAGTTCTTGTGGTTAACCTTGTCTTTTGCGTTGTTTTGTTCGAGTGCTTGAGAGAATTTCTCCGCCGTGAGTTTTCTTCCTGCGACTGCACTTTCTACTGATAGACCTTCGCTGTCGACTACCATCAGGTAGCAGTCTAATCCAAACGACTCAATGTCTGATGCCACAGTGAAGTAGGTCAACGCGAAATTCGAAGTGGCCAACAGAGGGGAGTTGACATTGGGCTTGCCAAGCACTCTCATTCCAGGTTCAACTGCAACTGGCTTACGAGGGTCCGTGTAAAGGTTCTGCCTGAGCACCAAGTTGGGCAGTAGCGCCCATCCGTCCAGACTATGGACGATCATGATGTCAGCATATCTTGCAATCAACAACGACGTCAGATAAGCTTCATTCCATTTTGTGATCTCGGGAAGTTCGCCTTCGCTCGTCCAAGCTACAAGAGGAACGCCCATTATTGGGTGACCAAACAGTTCGTCGTCATGCTTGCACGCTGAGAATCTTATCGTGCTAAAGTTAGCTATTGTAGTTCCCATTCCCTCTCCTGGAAATGTGCCTGGATCTAGCACAATGTCCTGAATTCCACATGCCTCCAAAGTCCTGACAAGAGATCTTAGTTCATCGAGGCCTTCCGGAGCCGATGCAACAAGCGGGCTTTGATACATCAGGGACAATTCAGCCATACTTTTCCAGTTTGAAGTATTGGCGGCATAGAGCAAGGGTCTTTTTCCCGAGGCCGCCGCAAGTCCTGCTTCGGCTGCCTCGGGATTAGTGGTGCAGATTATGATCGGCAGAGTAGAATTGGAAACTATGGTCTTGACGGCTTTGGCTAGTGTCTTGGGATCATCTGAGGCGCATCTTACAGCTATCGCGTTCAGTTTCAGATCTTGGCCGATATATCGATAAATGTACTCTTCAACTCTCTTTAGGCGAGACAAGAGTTGATCTTCAAACATATCATCTGTAACATCAATGGCTATTGCAGTTGGGTTGGCGTAAGTGAACTCGTGTCTGTAAAGGACGTATTTGCCTCCGATCTTAAGTTGGTGTCCTTCTGATCCAATGGTCACTTCCTTCACCGGTGGCTTGAGGATCTCCCAGAGCTTATCAAATGCTGGCCGATGCTTCTCTTGTAGTGTAGGTGAGCATTGATTGAGACTCGCTTCTCTGTTAACCAGCTTCGTAGCGAACGCCATACAATTCTCCTCACCGCACTCTTTGCAGTTAGTCATAGGCAGAAGTCGTTGCACATCTAGGGGGCTGATCTTCTTCTTTGCCATTCTAGTCACCAAGGTTTCGGAGGCGCACCCAGTCATACTGGTTCGGAGCCAACTTCTTGCCACTTGCCAGGTTATGTATTGTGTCCTTAACCGTTTTGACAGCTGCAGGGTGCATCATCATGAAATAGTCTACCCCGGCGAGAAGCAGCGTGAGCGCCGTAACGGTCTCCCATATTGGTCCCCTCAGTTCTGTAGGGCCCCACTCCGGAGGCATTTTCATCCAGGCCTCTCGTGCGGCCCAGGCGTTAGTAGTCCCAGAAGCCATTGGTTGGGCCAGTTCAGGGTCACCCATTAGTCCTGCTAGTCTTGTGCGCTCCATCGTTGTGAATGCATAATCTAGTCCGTATCCCAGAGCTGCGGTTGTCGTATCGATCACTATTTGTTCTCTTGGCAACAGCTCGAAGAGTTTGCGGTTTAGCTCTCTCGCTTTGTTCATATCCATAGGCGTGAACGCGATAGTGGCATGACCATTATCTTTCACCGCCTTAGCCATCTTCTTTATGTCCATGTCTAGGGTCACTGAATTGAAAAGTAGTCTCTCACCTTTGGCCATCTCAGCGACTTTTGTGAATACGTCTAGGTCCTTTTGAGCGTCCCCACAGCCTCCGATTGCCACTGGAACTTTTACTGCTTGAAGCACGTTTTCGACAGTCTTCGATGCTTCCGCGGGTGGCGTGTCTTTAACCATCGGATCTATACTCACAAGATGCAGGTTAATCATCTCGGCGCCAAACTTCTCTACGGCGAGCTTAGCCCAAGCCGTTGGATCCTCTAGGACCTCTGAGAAATGCATCTTCACAGGCTTTGCCAAAGGTATCTTTGTGTCAAATACGTCCAACGATATGACCGGCATATTCTTGATCGGCTGACTCACAGTCTGGAAGGGGGGGTAGGTCTCTCCACCAATTGTGAGTGTACGATCTCGACTTCCGCCTTCAGCTTTAGTAGCTCCTAGTTTAACTTCAATTATTTGGGCATTGTATTTTGTCGGAGGAGCTATGAACCTCTCTTGGAGCAATTGCGAGGGCTTTTCAGCAGCGGCCTCTTCGACTAGTTTCGCGACTGAAGTTACCATCTGTGGCAACACAAGCTCAAGTTCGTCAACCTCTAGTTCCACGTCGTGAAGCTCAATTTCCTGAAATTTGCTGAGTGCGTCGAGCAGGTTCGGGTGTGCTTTTGCGAGTGCTTTCTTCAGGACATCAGTACTGTCGCTCATTACTAGTCATCGCCTCTGGAGGACTTCAGAACGACCTTCTTCGCACTAATCTTTGCCCCTTTCAGTATGATCCTGATCCCGCCGCCGGTGGAAGCTGTCGGTACAGAGACCACTGCCTCTCTGTGAAGCTGTTTTGTTACGGATTCCGATGTTTTCTCAGTAGGCATCTCTATCCATCGCTGCACAACTGGGTGATTTCGCGTTTTGAGAGCATCCTTCAGGTTGTCGAGTGTCTGAGCTTCCTTCTCAGTCAATATCTTCGGTTCGAGCTCGGCTGGAATGAATTCTTTTACTCTTTCCTTGACGGCTGAGGGGACCCATACGACCCTCCTCCATCCACCGTCAGCTTGGAGAAATTTTGGCGATCTCATGTATTCGATCGAGATGCCGTGGAAGCCATCTATCTGTCGTCCACCTGCTGTCGAGTCTGCCATTGTGGAAAATGGCAATCCATTGACACTAGGTCCCTTGAAGTCACGATGCACGATTCCGAAGCCGTCGACTTCCGGTATATAGAAAGCAACCCCCTCGAAGCATCCGCACGAAGTGTGCGGGTAGCCGAATGCTGAATACAGCTGCACCCGATCTGTATCGCCCAGGGATTTATCCTTGACAACTTGATTAACTCCAGAATACTCACCTTTTTCTGAATCTATAGTCTCTCCTCTCTGGATTGTGAAGATCGGACCTTTCGGATCTACTTTTGCGGCTGCTCTACCATCAAACCAACTGATAGCCCCGCAGTTGGCATATCTTTGCGGAGTTATTACACAGACATGGCTTGGAGCAAAAGATTGGCATAATGTGCAACCATAGAAAGAGTCAACTTCTTCGTCCTTGAGTCCCCTGGCTTTTGCATCTCTCTCCTCATAAGTTTTCATAGCTTCCTGTTTGTACTGCTTCACCTTCTCGGCGCCTGTTATGAATGTAACCTGAATCTTCTGGATGATGGGAAGCTCACTCTTGAAAAGGCGCATTAGTATCTGTCCAAGATATGTGAGGCTGTTGAACCCCTTCTCGAACGACTTCTTGTTCAAACGTATCCAGACGTCGTATCTTTGATTGAGATGCATGACTCCTTCTATATAGTTGCAGTAGTAATGGATGCGTCTTTCAATAACGCCTTCGAGTTCCTGTTCAATCTGCTCTCCAGCGACTTCAATGATAATGCCTAAGGGTGAATCCGAACCAGTTTTCATATCTTTTATGTCCGGACCTATGATGGCGACCTTTCCGTCTTCAATGCTCTCCGGTTTTCTGGCTCTCACCAGCTCGAACTTGTCTTGGACTTCAGTTCCTCCAAACTCAACCTGCATATCGGCCTTTCTGACTCGTTCCCCCTCATAGATAACTCCGACTTCAACTGGCATATCTTTGAACATTGACAATACCTATTCCTCCACTCTCGCCCTGAATACCAGCCACCCTCCGCCTTGCAGGCGGATAAGACAAGACGAGGAATCGCCAACCGAACATCGACTGAAGTGACAGTTCAAAAGTCTCCACTATTGTTGGGCTGTTGCTACAAAAGCTCAATGCGTGGTATTTATCATTTCCCAAGTTCCCCAAGAATCTCCGAGCTTCGGAAAGGAAACATTAATTCATAGTACGATAATCTCGAGCATAGGAGTCAGGGTTTGTGAACGAGAAACTGGTGGTATCCGTCTCAGGAAAAGGCGGTTCAGGAAAAACGACAGCTACCGCGCTAATACTAAAAGACCTAATTGAGAGGGAAAAAAAGACCATGCTTGTAATCGACGCGGATCCCGCAACAAACCTTCCAGACGTTCTTGGTGTAAGCATCGAGAAGACTGTTGGAATGGTTGAGAGCGAGCTTAAAGAGAAGCTTGGGAAAAGCGAGATTCCCCCGTCCGTGACAAAGCAGGAATTCCTAGAGGGCCAGATCTATAGGATCTTGGTTGAAACATCGAACTTCGACTTACTAGCGATGGGAAGATCCGAAGGTGAAGGCTGCTACTGTAGCATCAACTTTCTCTTAACATCAATAATCGACTCGATCTCCAAGAACTATGATCTGACAATCATAGACATGGAAGCTGGTCTCGAGCACCTGAGCAGGAGAACTGACAGAGACGTTGATCTAATGTTAGTAGTCACCGACCCGTCAAGAATGGGTCTACAGACTGCGTCAAGAATAAGAGAACTCGCCAAAGAAGTCCACATAGATTTCAAGAAAGCCTATCTCATTGGTAACCAGTTCCCACCAGAATCAGAACAGCAACTTCGGATCAAAGCAGAAGAGATTGGTTATGAACTCGCAGGATTGATCCCGACTGACCCTAATGTGGCATCATTCAACGCAACCGGCAGGCCTCTCCTCGAGCTTCCACCAAGCTCTCCAGCACTCATAGCGATAACTAAAATTACTCAAAGATTATTTTAACTAGCGCGCGCGATTAGGGAAACAGATTCTAGGCAAGGAAATCTACCCACGCCAATCCAGACATACCAAAGCAACAGAGGACAGCCGACTGTTCACTGATCGTGAATTTATGGCTCTTTTCGGTTGGACTCAGCCCAGCATGATCTCGATCTACAGCCACTTATCCCAAAGGGATGTTGACGATAAGGATCTGGTTTTACACGGTTTAAGGCGGAAGGAAGAGGTTCTTAAGCCGATAGTTCAAATAGTGAAATGTCAAGAATGCGGGGAAGAGAATTCTCCTGTGGCAATTTACTGTCATGTGTGGGGCAGTATTAGGGGAGAAGGTTTCGCTTAAAGAGGTCGTGCGAGAACTGTTAACGCGCGCGCTGGAGAACATTGCAAGACCCAAAGCGTTAATGGCGGCTGAAGAGTCTTCCAAGACCGTGGCTTAGTGTTACTCTTCATATGAATCTTATTAAGAGGGCGAGGATGACTGGCAGACAGAAACCAGAGAAGAAAGCCTAATTCACTTTCTTCCATTCTTTTACTGTTAGCCTTGAGTTGTTTAGTGATATTCATTGCCTGCTGGGAAGAAGAAGGCAATTGAAGAAATCAAGCTGTACCTTTCGTTAATCAGGAACAAGAAACTTATCGATTATAGCGCGCGCAACACACAAATTATAGGGACTAACCATGCCCTAAAGACTCGATTTGAGGAATTAGTGGAGATCACCCACGTGCTTGAGGATTATTTTCCCCCAGCATATTCTATGACGTGATCTGCTATAAGGTCGGCTATTGATCTCTCTGTGGTCGTTTGGAGGCCCCGCCAGCCAGGTTGAGAATTTATCTCAAGTACGGTTGGCTCGCTCCCTGTGTCCACCAAGTCCACTCCGGCGATTTCACATCCTATGGCTCTGGCAGTTCTGACCGCCAACTCCTCCATATCCCCCGTCAATGTGATCGAAACTGGCTTTGCACCGAGGCTAACGTTTGTTTTCCAGGAGTTGGCGACGCGGCGCATGGTGGCCACAACTCTGTCGCCGACTACAAAAGCGCGAATATCTGAAGTCCCGTGCTCAACATACTCTTGGACATATAGAATCTGTTTGTTGAATTTCAGGGTCCTAAACACTCTTTCGGCGATATCAAAATCGGATATTCTTGCTGCCCCGATGCCTCGGGATCCAAAAACTGGTTTGATGACTGCGTCGCAGCCAAATTTTCTGAAGGCGTCCAGTGCCGCCTTAACATTCTCTGTGACAACCGTCTTGGGGACGTTCACACCCTGCTCCGATAGTAACGCCAATGTATTGTATTTGTCTGCAGCTTTCTCAATAGCTGCTGGAGGGTTTATGACCTTGAGTCCAGATCTCGAGAGTTTCTGTAGCATATTAAGTCTGAAAATAATTTGTTCAAGTGACCCCCTCCCTATGGGGCGCACTAGTATCGCCCTCAGTTCACTGATAAGATCGAGACTGCGGAAGCTTACGGCAGGGTCAGATTGAACTCTGGCAATGAGATCCTCAAACCCGAAACAGGTGACATCTACCTGTCTTTTCCTGAATGATTTCCTAAGCTGAAGGGAGCACCAAGCATCTCTATTTCTTGTTAGGAGGCCTACTTTCATTGATATGGACCGAAGTCTCCTTGGTCAACATGCCTATAAGTCTAATTTCCCTCCTCTTTTCAGTTTTCAAATGGGATCCATGCGCATCCACGCCTATGACCACGGAACGCGGAGACCACTTCGCGCCCTAGCCGTGAAGTCCAGGTATTGGAAACCAGGAATCGACGTAGCTGACATGATTTCCGAGCTTGTCTTTGATCTCATAAGAGATCAGGATGTCGTTGTCGTCTCTGAGAAAGCTATCGCGGTCGCTCTCGGAAGACTATGTGATGAATCGAAAATCATCCCAGGATGTTCGGCCAGATTGCTTGCAGGATTCTGGATGCGCAGGGTATGGGGATATTTTCTGGGGCCGCTTTCCAGAATGAGTAGAATAAACATCGAAAGGCTGAGGAATTATCCAATGTGTGAAGGCGCTTCACATAAGCAGGCTGCCATTATCTATGCCGGCGTTACCCAAGCGCTCAGGCACGGTTCCGAGGGTGGAATGGATGTGAGCAATCTGCCGTATTCCTATGTATGCATCCCACTTGTTGGGGCTGTTAAGGTTGCTAAGCACATTAAGGAGACTATTGTGAAACGTTCAGGCAAAGACGTTGAGGTTATGATAGTTGATTCCGATAAGACCTACAGTTTTCGGAACTTACACATAACGCCGAGGCCAAATTCAGTGCCCGGGATTCGCTGTGTAGGCGTTTTCGCCTTCATAATCGGAAGGCTACTTAAGCTGAAACCAAGATCGACGCCTGTTGCTTTTACCTCATCAAAAGATCGTCCCGATGTAGCACTACAGATTGCTGCCGTGTCTAACAGAGCCAGAGGTGACGGTGCCGGCAAGACAATTTGGGACATTGCGGAAAGATTCGGTGTAAAAGTCACTGATGTAAGTTGGGAGATGCTGGAGAGCATACCGCATTACCCAGTAGTGATCGTTAGAAGACGATGATCGCTCAGCGCGTGCTGATCATGGTAAGTGACCGTCCAGGATCGCTAAGGCTAGCGATGAGGCTGTAAGGTCCGCGGTGGTTCCGGGATTAAGTTGGTGGCCATCGTTTCTAAGCCTACTATCAAGAAGTGCTAGTTTCTCCCTGCCAAGATCAGTCGCCAGGCCGCCCAGTGAGAGCACCTCCCCTGCCGAACCGGATATCTCTTTGGCTTGCTCGTCGCCCACTTTTCTAGATATTAGGGTGTCAGGGATCATTGAAAGGATTCTAAGGAAAGTATGTACCGTTGCGATGTTGTAGTCATTTGTTTCCTGAAGTTGGCTCACGAAGTACGGGTAACCAATGTCAAAAGTTATCTTGAAATCGTTTGCCCACTCTGAAGCGATCGAATCATACCCCGAGGACAAACGAAAAACCTCTGATAAAGAGGCCCCTGCCTTTTCGATCTCGCCTCTGTAAGTATCCGCAGCGACATCCAACTTCTCAACTGTTCCTAGTCCTCCTGCTCCAGAGAGTCTAATGGCTTCGTAGACTTGGATAGCATCTTGGACGGTAGTCTCACGAATCACTTTGGATAGAACGTGTCTTAGACTCTCGATACTGGGTGATGGTTGAGACCAGGCATAGCCTCCGGCTACGGACATTGGAACGAGTAGAAGTATGGATCCGAGAATTGTGTTGCCGCCGTTTTGCCACTTGATCATCGAGGAGGCACCGTCTCTTATTATTAAGCCGACTCCCACCTCGTCAAAGCGTATCCTTCCTGACGATAATTCAATCCCGCGATTTGAGGCATTTCTTAGGGACGAGCCAATGGCTATTGAGGAGGCGAGGAAATGCTCATATCGCGTGTTGTCGAAGTTCGCAGTCCGGTGTACGTTTCCGGGCTTGGGATACGCGCTAACTTCCAATAGAGTTGCCAGCTGAATACAGCCAGAGACATATTCCACAATGTCGTTTGGAGGGGAAGTCATAATCTAGTCTAGGAAGTGTTTGGATATCTAAATCTAGGGCTTCAGCCTGAATCATGACATGTAAGGACGACTTTTCTCGCGCTTCGATCTTATGGAAATGAATTATGAAAATGCCATATGAGATCCGTCCCGCCATAGTGAGCGTTCTACCCAGAAGTTTGAACAGCTGACGAGAGGGTCAAGTCATATGACCAGCCCAAACGGGTCATGATCCGTTAATCAAATTAGATGGTGAAACCTAACGGGATCGAGAGTCTCATGCAAGAAGGATACAGTGGACGCTCAGAATTTCGCGACAGGGATTATATAGAAACAAAGGAAAGTCTACTGTTTACCGTTGTGGGCAACATTCACCCAGAAGACAGAGTCATATCGTATCTCAAGTATTATCCAAGTGCCCAGGGAAAATGGATGCGCTCTGGCCAGCGTTTTGACAGAGCTATAAAGTACTACGATATCCCTCACTTGGAGGAGACAATAAGTTATCTTTCGATGAATTACCCTGACTATCTTTACGGAGACAGCCTATTGGGAATATCATTCACGGCGATACCCAGATCTCGGATTGTGATTCATCATCTGCCAGAGGAGAAACTGAGGATCCTAGGAGAGAGAGATGATCTTGATCAGCTGCAAAGGAAGAGCGTTGGTCTTGCGGGAGTTCTGTCCAGAAACAGCGGGGTCCAAATTGGCAGATTTGGTGTCACAGGGTCGCTTTTGATCGATTTGCATCAAGTTGAATTCTCTGACATAGATCTGACTACGTACGGCAAGAAGCATGGATGGATGGTTAGGCAAGCACTACTTGACCTCTTTAGCTCTGAGGACCCAGATGTAAAGAGATATCCGAGCAATGAGGTGCCTACACCGGCCCGTCAGGCAAGGCTTCGATTGATGAATGACCATCAGTTAAGGCTTTTCTATGAGAGAAAATGGAACCGTGGCCTATTCAAGGGTACACCCTTTTCTGTAAACCCAGTACTCGAGGAGCACGATCTCACGGAACGTTACGGGCAGCACAAATACACCAACTTTGGTATTGTTGAGGGACAAGGCATAGTCGAAGACGCGTCGGATAGCATTTTCGTTCCTGCAAGGTATTCATTATCTGAGGCGCAAATCACCAAAGGCAAAGAAGTTGATGATGTTGTTGAAATCGTGAGTTTTGACAGGGACTATGGTGATATAGCAATCGAAAAAGAAGAGATACTGGTAAGGGGTAAATTGGAGATGGTTGAAGATCTATCGAGCGGATCATGCCATCATAGGATTGTTGTGGGCTCGCGGGAAGGCAAAGGAGCAGACTATATCAAAGTGTCTGCCTGAGCTTTACTGCACTCATCTTAGCGGGATCTTGTACGGTCCAAGCCTTCCCCCGAAGTTCACCGCGGTAATCCTGAGCACGCCATCAACCGAAGTAGCAGCCTTAACCCCTTCAGCCATGGCTTTCTTAACGGATGGAAGATCTATCCCATTCAGAATTACTTCGTAGACACTGCCGACTCCTTCCGGAACCTTGGAGTCAGTTATTGTTTTGCGCAATGTGGGACAGAAGGGATGATTTGTAGATGCTGGCAATTTGTATTTGTTTGAACCAACCTTTGAGCCAGAACGGCATATGCCCCCAGGGAATGGTGCCACAACTCCCTCAACGGATCTGATAGCCTTAACCGCATTCACCGCTGCGGTGAGGCCATTCTTGTAGTTGTCAGCCATTATGATGAAATTACCGCCGGCGACTCCTCGACGCACGCCAAATCGGTCCTCTATTGTGAACTCCCCCTCCATCACCGGAATTCGCCACACAACCCTGTCGCCTATCTGGCCTTTCTTTTGAAAGCCGTCACCGAAGAGACGAATAGCACGACCAATCTTGAGCCTCTTCTTTGCGCCATACATTGAGTCGAAGGCCGCTGTCGTGGGACATGTGAGTATGCACTGGCTTATTCGCACAAGCATCTGAGTTTTGAACTCCCGACCAGTTCGGTGGTATATCTGGATGTTTACTCCCGGCCTTCCATCAGGGGCTTTATCAGCTGACACTGGAACTCCTTCGATTCCCGCCTCGGCTGGAGACATTATTATCGAGGAGGCAAAGCCCGTGGCACTGGTTGCCGCAACATTTGCCCAATACTCGTTCTCCGCGGTAATCAAGATTCTGCCGACAATCATAGGAAAGGCTTCAGCGAAAGTGTCTTCGATCTCAACGGATCCCAAGATTCTCCACTTCCCACTTTGAATCAAGCATTCTTCCCTTAAAGTTGTTATCCTTAGTTGATTTCTTCGCTGAAATGGATAGCGTTATATTGAGAATCCTGTCGATTATTTTCACTCCCAGGAGATTTGAGCTTGAACAAAATCAGGGTCTGCTTTGCTAAAGTTGGTAATATTGGGTCCAGCCCCCTCTTAGAGTTCCTCTTGGATGAGAGAGCCGAGAGGCAAGATATTGAGGTCAGAGTGTTCGGCTCCGGCTCGAAGGTGGATCCAGATAGTTGCATTGCAATCGCCAATGAAGCCGTGAACTGCAAACCTAATATCATCGTATTCACGTCGCCCAACGCTGCGCTTCCTGGTCCGACCAAAGCTAGAGAGATATTCAAAGGAGCCGGAATTCCGACTGTAATAGTATCTGATAACCCTGCAAAGAAAGCTACTAAAGCCATTGAAGAAGCTGGAATTGGGTACATAATAGTTGAAGGCGACGTAATGATCGGTGCGAGAAGAGAGTTTCTAGACCCTGCGGAGATGGCGCTTTTCAATTCCGATATTATTAAGATCTTGACTGTATCTGGTGCCTTTGAAGTGCTACGTTCTGAAGTTGACAAAATAATCCAGTCAATCAAGAAAGGTGAAAAACCTGATCTTCCCAAGATTATTGTCAGCAAAGACAAGGCGGTCGAAGCAGGTGCCTTTACAAACCCATATGCCAAGGTCAAGGCCGCCTCAGCTTACGAGATGGCCAGACGTGCAGGCGACGTCAACTTCGAAGGCTGCTTCATAGAGAAGGAATGGGAAAGATATGTGCAGCTGGTCTGCTCAGGCCACGAGATAATTCGAGCCGCAGCACAGCTAGCAGATGAAGCTAGAGACATGGAAAAGAACCTTGATATGCTGAACAGAAGACCTCACGACCGCGATGGTGCAGCTCTCACAAAGACGAAGCTTCTAGAGAAGCCACGCAACACCTAGAATTAGCCTTGACTGCAGCTCCACAACAAGCCTACAATATCTGGGTCAGTAGATGACGTACTGGAGAGACTATAGTTCAGATGCTATTATCCAGTCTACGAGAAATCTTACGAGCTCAGTCGGCATATCCTCTGGCAAGCGTCAGAAAGATAAGCTTGTGGCCATTTAACCGAGGGATGTTGATATGCCCCTCAAACGTGGTATTTGAAAGATGGACTCGAAGTATTTTGGAAAGATAGATCTAAGTAATGTGCTGATCGTGAGATTGAGACCCAAGGAGGAGATTAAGGAAAAACTGCAAGAGGTCATGCGTAAGAACGGCCTCAAGAGAGCTGTCGTTATTTCGGCGATTGGGAGTGTTTATGAAGCAACCTATTTTGGTGTGGTACCAAACTCCGAGCTTCCGTTCGGCCCAGACAAGATAACTGTCATAAAGAAAACAGGTCCCTTTGAAGTATTATCACTGGAAGGGAATATTCTGCCTATGGAGGATGAACTGATTCCTCACCTACACGTGACACTCGGGACCGATGACGGTAATGTGATTGGTGGTCACCTAGACAAGGCTACAGTATATACAACGCTTGAACTCTTCCTGGCCGAAATAAGGGACTACGATGTCGTCAAAAACAAAGATGAAGTTGCAGGTGGAATACAGATCAAACTCCCAATTGGGGAGTAGCACATTATGTTTCTACTCACAATCGGGCAAGGGGGTAGATGACGCATGGTTCATGATACTGAGCTAGTGAGAAAACTGGAGGAAAAGGCCAAGCTACTCAGAAGACATTCGATCGAGATGATAAACAGCGGAGGCAAAGGTTGGATAGGGGGATCATTCTCAGAGGCTGAGATAGTCACATCACTATTCTTTCACCACATGAGGCATGATCCGAAGAATCCCCGTTGGCCCGAGAGAGACCGACTGATACTGTCTAAAGCTCATTGCTGCGAGATGCACTACGCGGCCTTAGGTGAAGCAGGTTACTTTTCTCAAGAGCACTTTTCCTCGTATGGGAAATTCGGAGGAGTCTTGCAGGCACATAGCCAAAGGACCACACCTGGGGTAGACTACTCTGGAGGATCACTTGGCACGGGACTCTCCTTTGCTGTTGGGGAAGCTCTAGCTGCAAGAATAGGCGCCCAGATGGATCATTCCGGCAGAAAAATCCCCAAGTACCAAGTCTACTGCATAATAGGAGATGGGGAATGTGACGAAGGACAGATCTGGGAAGCGGCCATGGCAGCTGCTCATTACAAGCTTGACAATCTCACCACAATTCTAGACAGGAATGAGTACCAGTCCACCGGAGCGGTCACAGACATAATGGGCACAGAACCTATGGCAGAAAAATGGAGGAGCTTTTCTTGGAATGTGCTCGAGATTAACGGACACGACATTAGTCAAATTCTGACGGCTTTAGACAATGCAGATAGAGCTCCAGAAAAACCTACAGTCATCATAGCACATACGACCAAAGGCAAAGGTGTTCCTTCCTTTGAAGGAAGAGTACATTTCGCTTCGATGACCGATGAAATGTACGCTGAGGCCATGACAGCTCTGAAATGACAATGGCAAACCAGACAAGGCGTGGAAAATGAGTTCAGAGCATCTCAAAGAGACCTTTGGCGAGCCCAGGTCAATGTATTCTGGTCACAACGAGGCTCTCATCCAGCTGGCAAAGGGGAATGAGAAGGTAGTAGTTCTGTACGCGGATTTTCCGCAGGGTTCAGCGGGACCCTACTACAAAAAGGAATTCCCAGACAGAATATACAATCTCGGCATCGCGGAGGCAAACATGATTACAGTGGCTGCCGGACTGGCCGAAGCTGGAATGATTCCGTACACCCATTGCCACAGTATCTTCGCAGTTGGGAGAGCGTACAACCAAATGAGACAAGCTGCATTCGACAGATTAAATGTGAAATTCGTTCTATGTAACACGGGCATGTTTTGGGCCTTCATGGGCGGATCTCATCAGGTAATAGAAGACATTTCTGCACTACGGGCCTTACCGGATCTTGCTCTAGTCTCCCCTTCGGATGCAGTTGAAGCAAAGAAGGCCGCCTTAGCAGCAGCCATTCATGAAGGCCCAGTTGCAATCAGACTGGCCGAACCGGATGTGCCAGTTATTCACAAGGATGACTACCCCTTTGAAATCGGCAGAGCCGTGATTCTGCGAGGAGGATCGGATGTCGCGATTATCTCAACTGGAATAATGCTACATTACAGCTTAGAGGCGGCTGCTCTCCTTGCCAAAGAGGGCATTGAAGCTACAGTAGTCAATATGCATACAATCAAACCTTTGGATGAGCGGGCTGTCATTCAGGTTGCTGAGAAGACAGGGGCGATAGTCACTGCAGAAGATGGTAACATCCTCGGCGGATTAGGAGGCAGCATAGCTGAGATCTTATCAGAGAATCACCCACTTCCACTGCATAGGGTAGGTGTCCGAGACAGATTCGGCCAGACAGGGGAAATGGAAGAGCTGGCGAGAGAGTATTCACTGTCAACAAACGACATAGTCCAAGCAGCCAAAAAGGTAATCAAACGAAAAGCAGTGTGAAAGCCCTTGTCGCGCTACCGATGTTTCTTGATCACGCAGCATTGTCCAAGGCATAATTCCATTATTAAAATGTGTACCGCTCTTATAAGAGCAAGAACCCAATCCATTGGTGGAAGTGCAAAGAAATGGAACGGAAGAAGGTCACAATTCGTGATCTGCTGGAGATGAAGAAGGCAGGGAAAAGAATCGTTGCTGTAAGCCTATACGATTATCCAACCGCTTTCTTCGCTGACAAAGCTGGAGTCGACGTAATACTAGTCGGAGACGGAAGCGTAGGCATGACCGCCCTTGGATACAACAGCACTGTGCCCGTAACAATGAATGAAATGATCACCTTTTGCAGAGCAGTCGTAAGAGGTGCAAAACATTCCCTGATTCTAGGAGATATGCCATTCATGTCCTACAATACGACTGAGGAAGCTTTGAGAAATGCTGGCCGATTTATGAAAGAAGCTGGAGTAGACGCTGTGAAGTTGGAGGGGGGAAAAGAAGTGTCCGACAAGGTCAAGGCAATAAGTGAAGCCGGAATACCTGTAACAGGTCACATTGGTTTGACCCCACAGTCAGCATCACTCTCAGGAGGGTACAAGGTTCAAGGTAGATCTGCTCAAACTGCAAAAAAGATCTTGGAGGACGCCATCGCCTTGGAGCAGAGCGGGGCTTTCGCAATTGTCATAGAGTTCTCTACTGCAGAGGCAGCCCAGCTAGTTTCGAGGAAGCTGACAATTCCAGTTTTTGGTTGGGGTTCAGGTTCCCACTGCGACGGGATAGGACTGAACATATCAGACATTCTCGGCCTATCACTTGGGCTAGACCCAAGATTTGCCAAGAAGTATGCTAACCTTCACGATTCTATTTTGAACGCCCTTGAAAGTTACCGGATAGAAGTACAGGCAAAACAGTTCCCTGAAGAAATACATTCTGTCCACATGGACAAAAGCGAATATGAAGACCTCTTGAGAATGAGATTAACTTAGAACTTCTGATAGGTTTGAGGCCGCGATGGGCGAGATCAGTTTCCATCAAGGTCCTCGTATCACGAGACCGTAATGGTCCGTTGTGGGCATGCCTCTACACATTTCATGCAGTGATTGCGGAGGTTCAACCCCATCGGGGTTATTCGCCAAATCTGCGGATCGATAGGGTCTTGTTTGACTCTCAGGGTCTCATGACATAGGAACACGACCGGTCACAGCGCGCGCGTGAGATATGTGAGGTCCTCCTCGAAACTTTGTTGAATAGATCTTTCCTATCTATGGTATAAGCCAACCAGTTCTCCTTTGGCAAGAATGTGTTCTTTCATAGCTTTCTCGACATCGTTCTTGGTGGCGGTTTTTTCTAGGTTGAGAGTTGTGTCGAGAGCGTACACTTTGAAGAAATACCTGTGTGTGCCAGAGGGTGGATCCGGTCCTCCATAAGAATTCTTATCCCAGCTGTTTCTGCCCTGCGCGCCGGGTGCTGAATCTTCATCAATCCTGTTTCTGGTTTGTATGTTCCACATAACCCAGTGAATCCAAGTTCCCATTGGAGCGTCCGGATCATCCACTATTAGGACGAGACTCTTTGTTCCGTCGGGAATCCCTTTGATGTTGATAGGGGGATTGATGTCTTCTCCGTCGCCAGTGTATTTCTTGGGAATAAGCTCGCTATTCTTAAAAGCAGAGCTTGTAATTGAAAGCGACTGCAAACGATCACCATTCTAAACGTGGCAGAACTCGCCTTTAAAGAATGAGAATCCTCGGGGCGCGCGTCCACTGCCGCATAATCAAAGATATAGGACATGCTATAAGGCTAACATGTTTAAAGGTGCACGCCTCCAACGCTGGTATTGCGTGGCTTTCCCTCGGGCAGACCCTCGAATTCGAAGAGACCTTCAGCTTTCCATGTTGAGAAACTCTTAGATAAGTCTGGACTGTAGACAAGGGCTAACCTTCCATGTTTGGAGGTAATGATCGTGACAGGAATTCAAGTCATTCTACTGACCGGAAGAAGTCTCGGCCAGGGTAGGGCAAAGGAGCAAGGCAAACTCTCGGAGCTTTACCTTCAAAGCGTAGCCTGTTGCGAAGTCGACGCCGAAGATCTTAAGGCAATTGGAGTAACCAATGGCCAGAACATTCGAATCACAACTGAACATGGCTCTGTTATCGTGAAGGCAATCGTGCCAACTCAGACATCACTACGAGGAATCGCGTTCATGCCCTACAGCCTCTGGGCCACACAGATTTCAGGGTCAGACACTGACGGGACAGGCATGCCTTCCTACAAAGGAATTCCCTCTGTCATCGAAGCAGCAACACAGGAAAGAATACTCCCGCTGGAGGAGCTCGTCCAGAAGTCATTCAGTGGGAAGACCTCGAAAAAATGGGGAAAATGATTACACATTTCATAGACAGAAGGAGGACATTCCGGCCGTTTTCTTGTTCCATGTAATTGGTGAGAATCAACTTGACCGAAGAAACTATCCAAAGTGCCGTATGCACAGTCTGTGGATGTTGTTGCGACCACTTGGAGGTCAAGACAAAGGACAACGCCATTGTCAATGTCAAGAATGCATGTGTCATGTCTACGAGCAAGTTGCTTGGCTACATGAATGAGCGGCTTACACAGCCTAAGATCCGACGAGGAGGCAAACTTTTGAATTCCACCTACAATCAAGCCGTTGATTCTGCTGCAAGAATTCTCGCGAAGTCCAGGTCACCTCTTTTCTACGGTTGGAGTCTCACCAGCTGTGAGGCTGTCGAGGTAGGCGTGGAACTGGCTGAGGAAACTGGTGGGTTCATAGATAATACTACCACAACCTGTCATGGACCGTCAATCTTAGGGGTTCACGAAATAGGAGAATCGTCATGTACATTGGGGGAGGTCAGGCATCGAGCAGACTTGATAGTCTACTGGGGAGCAAATCCAGTTCACTCTCACCCTCTCCACATGTCACGATACTCTGCACTGAGTAAAGGCCGATTTCGCAAGTCTAGATCTGAAAGAACACTCATTGTCGTTGACGTCAGGAAGACCGATACAGCAAAGCTTGCAGATGTTTTCGTTCAGATAGAACCAAACAGAGACTATGAATTGCTCTCAGCTATAAGAGCAGCAGTCCGCGGCGACGAGATCGAACAGGATGAAATTGCAGGGGTCCCAGTCGAAAGGATCGAGGAAATTGCTGAGAAGATGATCAACTGTGAGTTCGGGGCGCTCTTCTTCGGTCTGGGATTGACAATGAGCTCAGGTAAGAGTGTTAACATAGATGCTGCACTTTCTCTGGTCCGCGAACTGAATTCCAAGACGAAGTTTGTCATAATGCCGATGAGAGGTCACTTCAACGTCAATGGTGCAAATAACGTCACGACTTGGCTTACAGGATACCCCTACGCTATAGACTTCACACAAGGATATCCCAGGTATAATCCAGGGGAGACTTCTGCAGTCGATCTACTGACTAGGGAAGAGTGCGACTCAGCTCTCGTTGTTGCTTCAGATCCAATATCAAACTTCCCACTTCAGGCAGCCCAGAACCTTGCTTCGATCCCCCTTATGACGATAGAACCTCATGAGACTCCCACCACGCTCTGTTCCGACATTGTATTTCCATCGACTCATGTGGGAATCGAGGATACTGGAACGGTCTACCGTATGGACGGAGTTGTGCTCGAGACCCGAAAACTGGTTGATCCACCAAAGGGAGTCAAGTCCGATGTTGAGATCTTGCGAGCCCTTCTGAAGCGTTTGAGAACGATTAGGAGGTTGGGATGATGGAAAAAGAACTAGCAGTGATCAACGGCCTTGTTTTTGACCCGCTGAACAGGATTGATGGGGAAAAACTCGACTTATTCATTCGAGGCGGCAAAATAGTTGAGTCTGTGGGAAAGAAAGCGCGCATCATCAACGCATCAGGCAAGACTGTCATGCCAGGCGGCGTAGACATCCATTCACACATAGCCGGATCGAAAGTGAATTCTGGCCGATTGCTTCGTCCCGAGGATCATAGAAAAGATGTCGAACCAAAAACTAGGCATACCTACTCCGGTGTTGGTTATTCAATTCCGTCGACTCGAACAACTGGATACCGATACACAAAGATGGGGTATACCACGGTTTTCGAGCCCGCAACCCCGCCCCTAAAGGCAAGACACACACATGAGGAGCTTGACGCGACACCGATTATAGACAAAGGTTGCTTCCCACTCCTTGGAAACAACTGGTTCATAATGGAATTCCTAAGCAGCGGCAGGGTCAAGGAATGCGCAGCATACGTTGCCTGGATGCTCAAGGCAACCAAGGGCTATGCAATAAAAATTGTTGATCCCGGAGGCGTAGAAATCTGGGGTTGGGGCAAATTCCTCAAAGGATTGGACGATCCAATAACAAATTTCAACATAACCCCTCGAGAGATAGTCAGAGGACTATGCAAAGTTAACAAGATCCTGAATCTTCCACATGCAATTCACGTGCATACAAACAACCTTGGAAGTCCAGGCAACTATAGAACAACCATTGAGACTATGGATGCTGTCAGAGACTTGGCAGACGAGAAGAAGCCAGTAATTCACATAACTCATGTACAGTTCACGGGATTCTCAGGCTCATCCTGGCTAAATCTAGGCTCAGGAGCTCCAGAGATAGCGGACTACGTCAACAAGCACAGCCACGTATCAGTTGATCTTGGACAAGTAATCTTCGGCGACACTACAACGATGACTGCTGATGGCCCTTTCCAATACTTCCTCCACAAAATGTCAGGCAACAAGTGGACTAATGGGGATGTCGAAGTCGAAACTGGTTCGGGCATTGTCCCATTCCGCTACAGGAGAAGCAATTATGTCAATGCTGTTCAATGGGGGATAGGCCTCGAACTCGCCCTCTTGGTGAAAGATCCATGGAGAATTTTCATGACAACAGATCACCCTAACGGGGGGCCATTCACTTCCTATCCCAAAGTAATTGCATGGCTGATGAGCAAAAAGGCTAGAGAGAGGACCTTATCAAAAATCAACAAGACTGCAAAAAAGCGGCTAGACTTGCCGAGCATCGAGAGGGAGTACACGCTCGGGGAGATCTCAACGATTACAAGGGCTGCACCTGCAGAATCTCTTGGCCTGAAGAACAAAGGGCATCTGGGTTTAGGCGCTGACGCAGACATTGCAATATATGATATCGATCCGTCAAGAACGGACCCAGAACAAAGCCCAGGAGTCCTAAGGAGAGCCTTCAAAGAAGCTTCGTACACTATCAAGACGGGAAAGATTGTCTCGAAGGAAGGCCAAATAGCGGGGACATCATACGGGGAGACTTTCTATGTTGAGAGTATAGTATCACCGAGTCTTGAGGCCGACTTACTCAAGGAGATCACGCCGAAATTCAAGGACTACTATACTATAGAGATGGACAACTATCCAATTGCCGAGAGCTTCCTCAAAAACCCATCAAGAATTCCGTGCAAAGCAGAGGTGTAATGAATGTCAAAGGTTATCCTGACCCTAAAACGTCACATATCAGCTCCGGTTCATCTTGATACCCTTACACCAGATAGAGTTTTGGGCAGGAAAGTCACAGAGTTGGCCAACGAGGAAGTCTGGGAGGGCAACCGAAGAATCAAAATCAAAACTCTCTTCAATATCGAGGGAAACATCGCCGACAAACCAGATGATATCAAATTGGAGATTATTGGTGACCTGTCAAGGACACGAAGCATAGGGTACAAAATGACTGCGGGCACTTTGAACATCAGAGGTACTGGCGGCCTTTACATTGGCGAATCGATGAGTGGCGGAAACATAATTGTGGAAGGTGACGCGGGTTCTTGGCTTGGCTCAAACATGAGGGGTGGCACCATAGAAGTGTCAGGAAGAACAGGTGACTTTGTCGGCGCGGCAAGCCGAGGAACAACAAAAGGAATGATGGGCGGGACCATCACTTTAAAGGGCGATGCTGGAAATCAGGTCGGGGCCTGGATGAATTCGGGAACGATAAGGATTCTTGGAAACTCGGAGATGACTCCCGGAATTCATATGACAGGAGGAACGATACACATCTCCGGAGACTGTTCTGGAAGAGCCGGCGCACAAATGAAAGGCGGAAAGATCATCATTTCTGGAAACATGCAGGCGCCTCTCCCGAGCTTTTCCTTCGAGGAGATAAGAGAACAGACGAGAATAGAGAAAGAGAGTGTTCGGGGGCCGTTCTACGTATTCTCAGGTGATAACAATGAAGACGGCAATGGCAAACTGTTCATAAATGTTGAACGCAATTCTCAACTAAGATGGTATGAAAAGTTCCTTGAGGTTTAGACCGATATGGCCAAGAGTGTAAATGCAGAAACTGTGAAACTTATCAGGAATGCAATCAAAGATCCCGAGCTTTTCGGATTAACTGTTGAATCAACTGGAAATGCAACTATTGTGGACGCAGGCGTGAAAGCTCCAGGCGGAGCCATGGCTGGAATCCTAGCCACAGACATATGCCTTGGCGGACTAGGTAAAGCGAGGTTGACCCAGCAGAAATATGGAGAGGAATACATATCATCAGTATTTGTCGAAGCCTGGTCCCCTGCCGTGGCCACACTCGGTTCTCAGTATGCAGGATGGCAGATCAAAACCAAGGACTATTTCGCAATGGGCTCCGGCCCAGCTAGAGCCCTAGCACTGAAACCCAAGACACTGTACGAGAAGATAGACTATAGAGATTATTCTGAAGAAGCCGTCATAGTCCTAGAATCCGACAAGTTGCCGACCGAAACTGCGATAGACTACATATGCGACGAGTGCAAGATATCTCCTGAGAAACTGTATGTCATAGTAACGCCAACATCGTCTCTTGCGGGTTCAATCCAGATAGCTGGCAGGATCGTGGAGACCGGCGTTCACAAGCTTACAGAACTCGGATTTGATCCCAAATCAATCATATTTGGAAGTGGATGCGCTCCAGTGCCTCCGGTGCATCCTAATTCAGCCAAGGCTATGGGGAGAACTAATGATGCTATACTTTACGGCGGGGTGACCCATTACACTGTTGCGCATGATGATAACGGACAACTCAAAGAACTAGTATCTAAGGCCCCATCCTCTTGTTCAAGAGACTATGGCCGACCCTTCTACGAGATACTCCGTGAAGCCAAATTCGATTTCTACAAGATAGACCCTAATCTCTTTGCGCCGGCAGTTGTAGCAGTAAGCAACGTCAAAACAGGTCTCACATACAGTTCCGGGAAGATTAATGAAGCGATTCTGACAGATGCATTGGGTCTTCATAGATTGTAGACTGCCGCTCAGTCTGATCTTATTTTTCTCAAGGCCATCTCCGCGGCTGTAACCCAAGGCTCCCAATAGTCCGCTACTGGTGGCGAATAACAAGTATCCATCATAGGCGCCTCATACACCGTAAGCCCCTTTTGAATTGCGACAGACGCCATGTTTATCCTCTGAGTAACCTCCTCGCCTCCAATAATTTGTGTTCCAATAATCCTTCCAAACTCGGGCTCAGCGATGACTTTGATCTTTATGTCTTTCCCTCCAGGGTAGTAGTGCGCTCGCGTCTTGGCGGTTATCGTCCCTACAACTGGCTGGAGGCCAACATCTTTCGCTCGGCTTTCAGTGAGTCCTGTTTGACCGATTTCCAAATCTAGGAATCTAGTTATTGACGAGCCTAAAGCACCTGACCATGTTGAATACCCTCCCGCAGCGTTGATGCCTGCGACTTTTCCTTGTCTCACGGCGGTTGTTCCGAGCTGAGGAGAAAACGCCTTGCCCGAAATCATATGTGTAGTCTCCGAACAGTCTCCAACGGCATAGACATCGCTAATATTTGTTCTCATTCGAGTGTCAACTTTTACGCATCCTGTCTTACCAACCTCAGCGCCTATCTGATTCAGCAGCTCGACTGCTGGTTTGACTCCGGCTGCAAGTATGACCATGTCAGCTTGAATTCTAGATCCGCCCACAGACACGCCTGTGACTTTCGTATCACCCATTATCTCATCTACTCCCTTGCCGACTATTACGTCAATTCCATTCTTGATCAGATGTTGATGAACAGTTTTTGCCATGTCTGAATCCAGCATCTGCGGCAAGACTTGAGGAAGCAACTCTGCCACAGTGACTTTCAAATTTCGTTCCTTTAGGCCTGCTGCAACCTCGAGGCCTATCAAACCGGCTCCGATGATCACGGCCGACTTTGATTTCTCGATTTGTGAGTCTATAACCTCGCAATCAGCAATAGTTCTGACGACGTGTAAACCGAGTTTATCAGCGCCTTTTATGGGTGGTTTCACTGCTCTTGCTCCCGTAGCCACTATCAGACTGTCGTATTGCAAAGTGGTGGTGCCGCCATTCTTGTTTTGGACCTTGACCGATCTGTTCCTAGCATCTAGCTCTAAGGCCCTAGTCTCCAGGAGAAGATTGAGTTTCATCATCCTGTAGAAGTCTGGGGGGTACAAGATCAGGTTGTTAAATGCAGGGATCTCTCTACTCAGTACAAATGGCAGGCCACATCGCGAATAAGCTGCATGTTGTTCCTCTGTGACCAGACTTATCTCGGCTTCCCTATCAAATTTCCTGGCTGATACCGCAGCACTAACGCCTGCAGCGCCCGCCCCAACTATGACGATCTCACGAGCCAAAGTCGATCCGTTCCTTGGGATGATGCTGCATCGTGTAACAAAACAAGTTAATAACAGCTTTGACGACTGCTGATAAGGCTTTTAAGACAGACATTAGTTTCTAGCTCAATACTCGATCTAGGGATGCAATTTTGATAATTACTGTCCACAAATCTGATGAAGAAATCCGGCAGATGACCGAGGGCCTAGGGAAGCTGTTCTTGGTAGGCTGCGGAACATGTGCAACAGAATGCAAAACTGGTGGTGAAGAAGAAGTCAAAGCGGCTAAAGTAAAGCTCGAACAAATGGGCAAGAAAGTGACAGGGTACGTAATTGTTGAGTCAGCATGCGACCAAAGACTCACAAGGTTAGACTTGAAGAAGAACCGTGCTGCAGTGGACGCTGCGGACGGTATCCTTGTCCTGTCCTGTGGCACAGCAACTCAAACGATAGCAGACCAGTCAAAAAAGATCACAGTTCCCGGATGCAACACCCAGTTTATTGGCACTATCGAGAGAATTGGAAGATACTTCGAAAGATGTAGAGCCTGTGGAGAGTGTGTCCTCTTCGAGACAGGGGGGATATGCCCAATTGCTCGATGTGGGAAGGGTTTGCTGAATGGACCATGTGGCGGGCAAGCGAAGGGCAAGTGCGAAGTCGGTGGATGGAAGAATGATTGCGCGTGGGTTTTGATCTACAATAATCTCCGTGACAGCGGAAGGCTGGATCTCTTCAAGAAATACAGACCTCCGAAAGACTACTCCCAAATGGCTGCTGCAAGGGAAGTGATCTTCAGGTGAGAGAGGCATTCAGCGAGCTCACCAGAGCTATACAAACAGGCAACTTCGTTTACACTGGTGAGATCGAGCCGGTGAAGACCACTAGTCTCGAAGAGACATTAGCAACTGCCAAGATACTCAAGGGGCATGTCATTGCAGCAAATGTCACAG
>Ga0315282_10001403_pt1 | contig 45314 bp, 50 predicted proteins | sample YL17G07_20_MG_FD_203693 | JGI IMG/M metagenome (GOLD analysis project Ga0315282, IMG submission 203693) | Sediment microbial communities from Yellowstone Lake, YNP, Wyoming, USA - YL17G07_20 | ecosystem: Environmental > Aquatic > Freshwater > Lake > Sediment | place: USA: Wyoming | collected... | reverse complement strand
TTTACATATACTCGGTCAATGTAGCTTTATTTCAAAAAACAAGGCTTTGGTGGGGTCGCTGGGATTTGAACCCAGGATCGCCAACGCCCCAGGCTGGTATACTAAACCAAGCTATACGACGACCCCAAACCACTGTACAACAACCTCAAAATGAAAACTTGATAATAAACACTTTGATACACCTCAAAGCCAACGGAAGAAAAGAAACCACATTGAAAGAAACATCATACAGACTAACAAGACTATCAGAACAAGCAAACCTAGCAAACCCCGAACAAGTAAAAATGGCAATAGCCAACATGACAAGCAACGACAAAGAAAACTACGTCAAAACATACGCAAGACTAGCAACAGCCAACCAAATACAATGGAAACAACCATATTACCACACAGAAAGACGAATCCCAACAATACCAACAAAGGAAAACATAATGAAAATCATAAGTACAGCCAAAAAATACGCACCAATATTCAAAACACTAATGGAAACAGGACTAATGCCCTACGAACTCTCACAAGTAGAACAAAAAGACATAGACCTAGAAAGAGGAATAGTAAACGCCAGAGGCTACAAAGGACACATGTCAAGAACCTTCAAAATCACACAAGAAACAACAGCCATGCTAAAAGAATACTTCACAAAATATACAAAGTTCCCCGAAAGCATCTGGATACAAAAAATGTGGATAAAAGCAAGAAACAAAGTAGCTCACAAACTCCAAGACATAACCCTCAAAACAATACGACTTTACGACCTAAGACATTACTACGCAACAATGCTCTACGCAAAAACAAGAGACATCATGCTAGTAAAACAACAACTCGGACATAAAAAAATAGAAACAACAATGATATACACACAGCTAATACACTTCAACGAAGAAGATGAATACACTTGCAAAACAGCGTCAAACATCAAAGAAGCCACAGACCTACTAGAACACGGATTCACATACATACAAGAAATAGACGGAATACGAATATATCGCAAACGCAAATAAACCCCTTTTTCTATATAAACCAACTGTTCTAAACCATCACTCGCTTCGTGCTCCGCACTCATCTCGCAACAGAAACAAAATAACGACAACCACAACACAACAAAACATTACTAACCGTATTCCTCACAAGAACACGAACCTTATCAGGCTTCTTACAAAAACCAATAATACCATACTCAAAAACCTCTCTCTCACGCCTCTTACCACAAAACGGAACATGCAACTCAACATCAGACAACGAAGAAAAAATAGACGAACACTTCACACATTTATAAACAACTTCACCACCAGACAAAACAACCTTACGAAAACCAACACTAAAACCAGAACCCCTATCAACAACATACTTACTCGACACGCCGACCACCATAGCTCACGCTATCCTCAACCCACAGAAGACGACCCTTAGCATCAGCCAAATCAGACAAAAACTCACGTTTAAACAAAGGAGAACACCTATTCGTAACAAAACACTGATAACTAAAATTCTCTAAACCTACAACACCAACATACCGCACCTTGACTAACTCGGACTCGCAAATCGGACACAAAACCCTACGCTTCTCAACCTTAAACTTGAACCGACGGTAACTAACAACACCAAACCAAAAAACAGCATTAGCCCTTTTAGCATCAGTACGAATAGAAGCATGACTCAACTGATACTGAGCAGTATCAAAAACAGACCTACGCTTACCCTTAACACCATACCTATCCTCAGCAACCTTCACAATAACCCCATCAGACTCAAAACAACGCCTAGTAAGACTCTCAAAACCATCACACTTCAAAAACTCTCTATTCCTACCCTCACACTTCTTATCCACACAAGCCCTACAACGAGCATAACCACCCTTGACAAAACCTAAAACATGGAAGTGTGGCGACCTATACCAAAACTTATGATACTTATTCCAACGGAAAAAATGAAATATCATACAACCACCAAAAATACCACGAACACCCAAAGCCTTCAAAATAAACTTACGACAAGCATCAAAACTCAAACCATAACGCTCAGGCGGAACACTTGCAATAAAATGCTCAACCAAACCATACTGCTTAGAAGCCTCCAACAAACGCCCCTCAATCTTATGAGCCTCCCTACCACCCCAAGACTCATAACACACAGGACAACTTGCACGATGACAACTATTAAGAACCACACGGAAAAAACCCTTACCACTACAATCCACACCATTCAACTTAACACCCTCATGCAAATCACCACGCAAACAACCCGAATGAGTACTAAACGTACCACACTTCTCATTAGTAACAACCCCATTACCAACAACCTGATAATTACCAAAAGTAGCCCACTTACCACCAACATTAGGACTACCCGCAACAGGCTCATCAAACTCATCAGAAACATCAACATTCTCCAAAGACAAACGAGTCATCTCTTTTGACTCACCTCCCTCTTCATACAAGAACCAAAAGGACAACGATAAACACCAATCTTCTCAGTCAAAACAGCAAAACTACAAGAAGCACCAACCACACATTCGCACGATATATCCCTATTCAACAAAAACACCCCTTTTACGCTTAAGACAAGCCATACAATCACGACAATAAAATTTCGCAAAACAAGCCACGCACTCACGCCGAGAAACACAATAATCAACCTTAACAGACAAACGCATCAAGAAGACCTCTTTCCAGCCCATATATCAAAAATGCTAAAATTACACTGAACAACTTTCCGAGCAGTAAACCTTTTTCCCCCACGAAACAAAGGACAAAGTCCTGCATCCAGCCCTAAATCGCAACAGCTATGATAACAAAACTTGGAATTGTCGAACTTACATCGCCTAATCATATGACACACCCCTTAGCGTGCGTCAGCACAGAATACAGCTAAATCAAACTAATCATTAAACCCAACACAAAAAATAATTAACGTCAGAAACAGTAAGACTTAAAAAAACCAAACTAAACCACAAGCTTTAAACTATAACAGCACCAAAGCCTGTGCAGACCGCAACGCAGTCAGATATTCCAACGGCAAGAACCCATATAAACCTATCGGTTCACAAACCACAAGACATCATAAAAGACATGGGAGATTTAGGCATAACACAGAAATGCTCGCTGGAGCTCACATTTCCTCAAACAGCCAAACATTATGAATGCCATATACAATTAGACAACCATCAATGAAACGAACTAAGTCAGGCAAACCCGAAAAACCGACTCAGGCAAACCCGAACCAACTAGTAAAGCAGAAACCAAAAACCAAACTAATGCTAAAAACACGCTAAAAATAAAAAACAAACACAAAAATCGCTAGAAAACACACATAGGGAAAAAACCAAAACACTTTACAGAACTAGAAAACTAGAATCCACCTGAGAGCACCACCAAAGTAGAAAAACACCTGAAATAAGCCTAAAAACAAAAACAGAAACCAAACAAAAACAAACAGTACAACACAAATACACAACAACAAACTGTACAAACGTAGTACAGATAAAGAACAACACTTATAACTAACCATATCATTATAATGATAGAGGTAAAACAAAATGGAAAAAATAAAAATAATCGAAACCAAAGACATACCACCACTACCACAAGCCAAATGCCAACGATGTCAACACATCTGGATACTCAGAAAACCAAACCCCAAAAAATGCCCAAAATGCAACTCACCATACTGGAACACACCACGCAGGAAGCCAAAACAATGACAACAACAAAACAACCGAATACCAACAAATTACTTAGGCTAGGAGAGGCTGGTATACTAAACCAAGCTATACGACGACCCCACAACCCTGAGCGTTGACTGTGAAGGTAAAATCGTCAAGGCAGTATTAAAGCTTAAAAGGTTAAGATAATTGAAGAAGACGCTGAAACCTGTGATGCACCATTAAGGTTTGCGGTCTGTAAGTGAACGGGTGATGTGGCGTGAGCAGAAAACTGTTGGCTTTGGGCTTGCTTGAGGTGTTATATGATTTGATGCTGCATGTTCCGTGTATATCTGCTCAGAGACGCCTACCCCCACCTCATACGTAGATGGAACTTGTCGCTGATCTTTCTGGTTTAAGTTCTTCCGGAGGTTTGAAGCTGGTGATAATGGAAAATTTATTTAGTACGTTAGACGTTCTAGGACTGGCGATGGGTGAGGCTGGAAGGTGTGAAGGGGACCGTTGTTGTTTTGATGGGTTCGGAGCGGGATGTTGAGTTTTGCCGTGAGATAGGCAAGCACTTGAAGAGTTTCGGTTTGGATTACGTGTTCCGCGTGGCTTCTGCCCACAAGACTCCTGAGAAGGTTTTGGAGATCCTGAAAGAGTACGAGAAGGAAAGGACTGTCTATGTTACCGTTGCTGGAAGGAGTAACGCTTTGAGCGCTTTTGTGGATGCTAACACGGTTAAGCCTGTTATTGCTTGTCCGCCATATTCCGAGAAGTTCGCGGGAGTAGACATCTATTCCTCCCTGAGGGTTCCGAGCGGCGTTGGTTCGGTGGTGACGATTGAGCCTGAGACGGCGGCGATTGCGGCGGCGAAGATTTTTGCGGTTGAGGATAAGGCGCTGGCGAAGCGCGTCTTTGATTATCAGCAAGAGAAGAAGCGTGAACTGGAGAAGGCTGACGGGTCGGTTAAGAAGCTGAAGTAGTTGTGTGCGTGCGGATGGGCAGCGTCAAAGATCTTGAAGTGATTAGGAAACCGACAAGGGACAGAATGGGTGTTGGCAGGTTCATTTTCTCCGATCGCTACTCGGTTTTTGACTGGGGCGAGATGCCTGACCTGATTGAGGGCAAAGGCCGAGCGTTGTGCATGATGGGAGCCTACTGCTTTGAACGGCTTGAGGAAAGAGGCGTTAGGACGCACTATCGGGGGCTGGTTGACAGGAACGGGAAGGTCGTAAGGTTTGACGAGCTCAAAGAGCCTTCGAACGTCATGGAAATCAACTTGGTGAATGTGTACAGACCGAAAGCGGTTGTGAAAGAGGGGAAACTGGTTTACGATTATAGTGTCTATACGTCGAGTTTGCGGAATTGTTTGATTCCGTTGGAGATTATTTACAGGAACGGCCTGCCTGAAGGCAGTTCGGTTTTCAAGCGGCTGGAACAGGGGTTGGTCACGGCCAAGGAACTGGGGTTAGACCACTGTCCAAAGGCTGGCGAGAGGTTGACGAAGCCAATTTTTGATGTAAGCACGAAGCTCGAAGAAAAGGACAGGTACGTCATGTGGGAAGGAGCAAAGGGATTGGCTGGGTTGACGTACGGGGAAATAATTGAGATTCGCGAGTTGCTTTTGAAAGTTGACAACGTCATATCGGAGTTGGCTGGTCGGGCAGGTTTGGTGAATGAGGATGGGAAGATTGAGTTGGCTTTTGACCCTGAACGTAGGCTCATGGTGGCGGATGTGGTTGGGACGCTGGACGAGTGTAGGTTCACTTATAACGGGTTACACGTGAGCAAAGAGATTGCAAGGCAGTTCTATCGAAAGACAGAATGGTACAAGGACGTGGAAGAAGCAAAGAAAGAAGCAGAAAAAGAAGGGGTAGAAGACTGGAAAAAACTGTGCAAGTCAAAGCCATCGAAACTTGATCCGAGACTCAAGGCAATAATCACCCAAATGTATGAGACGACCGCAAACGAGTTAACTGGAAAGAGAATGTTTGACGCACCAGATCTCGCGGAAATAGTCAAAGAATATAAGCTGTACTTTTGACTTCGCCATGGAAAGCTTTCACCCAGTTCCAACGAAACACTTTAATGCACTCTTCGTTGAATCTGTATTCTGTGGTTTTCATGAAGGCATTCATTTCTGTTGACATGGAAGGTATGCCCTACGTCGTCATTCCCGGCCACCTTAACCTCAAAGGCGCATTGTACGAGGAGGCAAGAAAGACTGCTACAAAAATCACACTGATCACAGCCGAAGAACTGCACAAGAACGGCTTTGATGAAGTGGTTGTTGCCGACAGCCACGGGCCTATGGTCAACCTTCACGTGGACGAATTGCCTGAATACGTTGAGATTATCCGAGGCTATCCCAGACCGCTCAGCATGGTCTCAGGCGTAGAAGACTGCGATGCAGCACTGTTTCTAGGTTACCACGCCAAGTTCGGCACAGCCAAATCCACTTTTGATCATACCTATAGCGGTGCGGCCATCAACAAACTGGAAGTCAACGGAACCGAAGTTAGCGAGTTCCTCCTAAACGCCTACACCGCGGGAGAACACAACGTACCCGTCATACTCGTAGCTGGAGAAGCCCAACTACTGAAAGACGACGTAAGACGATATGCGCCATGGGCAAAAACCGTGGCCCTAAAACATAGCCTAAGCCGAGTGTCAGCCAAAAGCCCAAGCATGACCAGAATCGAAAAGGAACTCAGGCAAGCCGTCAAAAACGTAGCAATCATCTTCAAGCAGAAAAAAGCCAAGCCGCTGACGACTCAAAAACCAGTAAAGATGAGTGTAACTTTCAACGCCACCCACTTCGCAGACGTAGCCGAACTCTTACCCAGCTCAAAAAGAACCAGCGGGCTCAAAGTGGAGTACACAGCCAAGAACATGACCGAAGCCTACAGCACCTTTGAACTACTCGCCATCGCATCAAGCGGCATGTCCGCCCTACTCACACAAGTAACCTAAACAGGAGTCAAACCGACCTATCAGGAACCTCCACGAACTGAAAACCAGCAAACTCAATACCGTTTCCCATTTCAAGAGTTTCCACATCAAGACACGCTTCAATAGTCTCTCTGACTCCCACCTCAATTCATCAAGCGTGCTGGCTTGAGTGTGACAACCCGGCAGCTCAGGAACAGAAGCCACATAATACCCATCCTTGTCTCCTTCGATGATAATTACGAACTTCGTCAAACAAGACCATAAACTAGCCAATACTAAAGGTTTCTCACCTACCCATATACTCGCACCGCTTTCAGAAAAACATAAAGCAAAAACCCGCACAGACTAGTTCTCATGCTCAAACTAAACCATTTAGCTTCAACCTTTTCGATAGTGGCTTTCGACCCCAAAACCAGAAACCTAGGAGTAGCCGTACAATCCCGATACTTCTCAGTCGGCACCGCCGTACCATGGGCACAAGCCCAAGTCGGCGCAGTAGCCACTCAATCCTTCGTCAACATCAGCTACGGACCACGAGGCTTAAAACTCCTCAAAAAAGGCTTAACAGTCAACGAAGTAATCGAAAAACTCACGAGGAAAGACAAAAGCCGTGACTATAGGCAACTGGGCATAATCGACGCTAAAGGCAACGCCGCAGCATACACAGGCACGAAATGCCTGCACTGGGCAGGAAGCAAGACCGGCGAAAACTACTCCGCCCAAGGAAACATTCTAGCCAACGAAAAAGTCGTACAGAACATGGGCAAGAAATTCGAAACTACAAAAAGCGACTTAGCCGACAGACTCGTAGCCGCGTTAGAAGGCGGACAAGAAGCAGGAGGCGACGCAAGAGGCAGACAATCCGCAGCCCTACTAGTCGTTGGAGAGCGGAAGAGCAAATCAGGCTACGGCGACCGCCTCATAGATCTGCGCGTAGAAGACCATCCAGAACCCATCGCCGAACTGAAACGCTTGCTACAACTGCACCGCGTGTACAGCCTAGTCGACGAGGCGGAAGAAATCTTCACTCAAGGCGACCACAAAAAAGCAATCGCCACAATAAAGAAGGCAATAGAGCTTAACCCAAACAGTGACGATGCCTATGTAGACCTAGGCATGATTTACATGAAAATGGGAAAGACACAAGAAGCAAGAAAAGCGTTCAACAAAGCCACCAGCCTGAACCCGAACATGAAAACAGTTATCAGTCAGCTTACCAAACGAAACCAGCCACTGGAATAAACGAAAATAGACGAAAAAACAAAGAAAATGAAAAGCGCAGTTCTAAGTCACAAGCTCGTGCAGCTGCTTCGCCTTCAACGCCCGCTTGATTTCCATGCCTATGCGGTCGCCCGTGCTAAGCCGTCTCTTGTACTTCGCATTAGCATATTGAGCACCTAAACCCATATGGACATTCGTTCCGCCACCGTGCCTCAGCGCAACATCCTGCGTCACCGGAATGTGCATGTAGGGGTCACGCTTGTCAGGCACATCATACAAGCCGTAATCAACCATCTTCTTCCCTTCGGCACCGCCCGTAAAGTCCAGCTTCACCGTAGGCTTCAGCTCATACTTACTAACCCTGTCCCAAGTGATTAAAGTCTGCAAACACCACGGTCCAACAATGCCCGGCGGAGCGTACTCCCTACAAGCAAGCAAGAACCTGTCAGCATAGCGGTGCAAATCCTTCAGCAACGATTCTCGAAGGCTCAGAATAGCATGAGCTGTAACCTCAAAAGACGGCACCTTCTTAATCTTGTTCTGCACATCAGCGGGCAAACGCTTCAGGCCGTCAAGAATCGTCTCTCTCCGCTCGTCTATCGAGAGGAACTGGTTAGCCAAGCAAATCCGTGCCTCTTCCCTGTTCACATTGTAAAGCTTCGAAAACCATTTCTCAACATCCCCCCAATCGCTCTTTGCATCCAAAGGCGAAAAGAAGAAGTTGAAATTCGCATGCGGACCGAGCACAATCTGCTCTACTCGACCGTTTTCTAAGCCTTCCTTGCTGAGGTTTCCAGCCTTAACCTCTCTGGCAACCTTCTCCTCCAAATCAGCTGAATCAGCAGCGAAGATAAACTCCCTTTCGAAAGCCCTGTGAGCGTATTCCGCCTTCAGAATCATCGGTTCATCAATAGGCTCCTTGAAGTGTATGCCTGTCTTCGTTACTTCGTATTTGTAAGCCTTCGGCGTCGGAATTCCAGCCTTCTCGGCAAACCAGTAATAGTCCTTCTCAAGCTCGCCCCGGTTCTCAATCTTTAACAAGGTCCTAGAACCCAGAATCGGCACGGCATAATCGTTCTCAATCACGCTGCACATTTCGTCGCCGCCAACGTAAACCGCGAAAGCCCTGTTCGTGATCTGCATGCACTCTAAATCAACGAGCTCATCAACATACTTCACGATGTCCGAGTAATTGTCCAAAACCACGATGACACTTCGCCAATCACCCGTCTTCTTAATGTCCTTAGGATCATTCACGACGCGCACATCACGCTTCACCAGACCGGGCAGATCCTCAACAGCCTCGTCCGGCTTCCCAACCATCGGGTTCTGAAGGTAAATCCGCGCCCTGCCTGGCGTCGTGTAAATGATACTGCGCACACCATAATTGCGCTGACCCTGCCAAGCATCAAGCGCTGAATGAGAACCTAAGTTCAGCCCGACAGGTTCCTTGTACCTCTTAACTATTTCCTGCATCTCCTCTCTCTTAATGACCAATTTTCTCACCAGTTTTGATGAGGAGTCTGATGCTAAGGGTTTCTTAAGCCTTTTTCACATTTAGCAGTAAAAGTGTTGTTCGCTCTGACTTAGCGTCTAGAACTTTCTTCTATCACCTTTTTACATATGGGATTATAAGAAAAACCATCTTCTGATTTATTGGGGAGAAAGGAGTTGGCAGAGGAGACTTTCGGTTGGCTCTTCGTAGACTTCGTTCCATTGCTCTACGACAAGAAACGGGTCGCCAGACAGCTGCAAGTCGAGACTTGGCTAAACCTCACCCAGCTTGTTAAAGAATTGGGAATTGAGAACCTGCAGAAGCGAAACTCACAAGCGCCAATGAGCTACATCATCTAAAGGCCGCAAACCACTATTATCCTCTCAAGATTCTCATGAGACCTGTCGGTCTTGTAACGCTTCAAGACCTCAACAATCGTTTTCCTGTCCTTCGCGCCGAGCTTCTCAGCTACTTTTTTCGCAGTTTCGCTGCCTATGAAGAGGAATTGACACATTGAAGTCACGTTTGAGGGCCTACGGCTCACACTTGCAGTCTCAAAATCCACAATGAAAGGCTCCCCTTTCCTGTCGACGATTATGTGTTTTGGAGCATGGCTCAGCTCTCCATGGTCCAAGCCTGCCATGTCCAGTCGCCAACACTGCTCTAGGACTTTGCGCAAAGCCCTTCGAACCTGCACCTTACCTCTGCACTTTTCAAGCCATTCTGGAAGCAGAGAACCATCTATGAACTGCATCACCAAAAAATTCTTGCTCACTGCCATTAGCTTTGGTCCTACGTCGACGGAATTTGCTTTCTTAAGCAATGCGGCTTCACGCTGCATCTTGGAACGATCAGCGTCTACCCTGCGAATTTTCAGAGCTGCCTTTTGACCTTTCACACATGCCATGGTGACTATGCCGACGCATCCCTTGCCCAAGACGGGCAGGTTGAAAACCTGCTTTTCTCCTGCAAGCTCCAGACATTCTACGCCTAACTTCTGCAGTTCTCTCAAGCGTCTGTTGAGTTCGGGTTTGCTAGACTTGGGGTAGCATATTATGGTTGCGTAGGGTTCTTCGCCAAGCTTTTGAAGGGGCAACATTAGCGCGTCTTTCAATCCTTTGGCCTTCTGGCTTTGAAAATTAGAGTGTACGGTATCCTCTTCAGCAAATCATAGTGTTTCACGTAGTACTCGTGCAGATATGGCAGTCTTTCCCTTTCGGAGAGGCTCATCTTGTCAATTCTGTACGGTTCAGGTTCCAGAACCTTCTCAACGACGAAACCGGCGCCAAGAAGAAAGTCGGAATAATCTTGGAATGTTCGGTGATGCCCGCGGAACTTAGCGACAGCCCTGCCTTCAATCTTCCATGTCCACACCCGCGTTTTCTTGTCAAAATAGTTGCTTACTCCCCATATTCTTCTTTTCCCGAAGCGTATGGCTCTTCTTCTGTTGACTATTGGATGGACAACGGCAAAGACGAACAAGCCGCCTTTCCGCAGCACTCTGTGGGCTTCAGGGAATGTTTTAGCAGGGTCATCCACATAATCTATGGCAAAGGAGGAAAGAACAATGTCGAAGCTTCCATTGTTAAACATGCTCAAGTCTTCCATGTTGCCAACGTGAAATGGAACATTCACCTTTTCCTTTCTTACAAGTCTTCGAGCGTGCTTTATCTGTTCCTCAGAAATGTCTAAACCCGTTGCTTTGGCACCCCATTTGCTCAGAACAATGGCATTTTGTCCCCCGCCGCAGCCAATTTCCAGAATGCTCTTGCCCTTCACGTTTCCAAGCAGTCTCAACTCTGACTCGCCTGCAGAAATTGGTCCGTAATGCACATCTTCAAGAGAAATTCTGGTTTTCTCCTGATAGCCTCGGGAAATGACGTTCCATCCCCTCTTCGCCGACATTCCTGTTCACTTGACCTCGACGTGCCTGCTGCTAATAGGATTTAACCAATAAGGATTTAAAACCACAGGAAAAGAAGGGTACGAGTGACACCAATGAGGATTCAACTCGGCCCCTCGACTCCATTCAACCTGGATTCCACTCTCTGCTGCGGACAAACGTTCAGATGGGACAAGAAAGACAGTTGGTGGTACGGCGTAGCCGGAGAAAAAGTTCTTAGGATACGGCAGGATGGCAACACCCTCGAGTTTGAAAACGCGAACGCAGATTTTGTCAAGAGCTATTTCAGACTGCACGATGATCTACCCATGATTTTCTCGCACATCAGCAGCGACAACCACATCAAGACAGCCATCAAAGAGTTCAGAGGGCTGCGAATTCTCCGTCAAGACCCTTGGGAATGCCTAATCTCGTACATCTGCGCAACGTACAAGAACATTGTAGCTATTAGGCAGATGCTGCTCAACCTTTCCGAGAAACTCGGAGAAGAAATACACTTCGATGGTTGTGGTTTCTACAAGTTTCCAGCACCGGCTGAGCTGGCAAAAGCGACCGTCAAGGAGTTAGCGAGTTGCGGTCTTGGTTATCGAGCCAGAAACGTGTCTGAAACTGCCAAAGCGGTATACGGAGACAACTTTGATTTTGAACGTTTGAAAAGAAGCGACTATGAAACGGCAAGGGCGGAGCTGCTGAATTTTTCGGGAGTAGGGCCTAAGGTAGCTGATTGCGTTCTGCTTTTCTCGCTTGAAAAACTCGAAGCGTTTCCAGTGGATGTTTGGATGAGAAGGGTCATCCTGAGACATTATGCAGAGCATTTTCCACGCGGATTTATCAATAGGATTTCTGATGAAAAATCGCTCAGCGACTCCGAATATGTGAGGCTGAACCTGTTCGGAAGAAGGTACTTCGGGGAATACGCAGGCTACGCTCAGGAATACCTGTATCACTATGAGCGTGTTCATTGCTAGGTTTAGCGTTCAGAGCAGCTTAAATGCGGAAAACGTTTAAATCAACTTGAAAACAGCATATTAAAACGGCACAGGCAAAAACGGGCCCGTAGCTCAGCTAGGTTAGAGCGCCAGGCTCATAAATGTCCAGTACATTGAGAGACCTGTTGGTCGGGTGTTCAAATCGCCCCGGGCCCACTTCTACTTGCTTGTTGCGTGATTTGCACACCCGCCTCAAAAGCTTGGCTCATTGTTTTCTTGTCTCTCTTTACGCTGCCCAATTCGTTGTCGGCGTGTTGGTAGAGAATTGTCTTGTTGAGTTCAGTGTTGGCCCAGTTGAAGAACCCTTTAACCGTCGTCAGTATGGTGTCAAGCTCTTGATCAATGCCTGCAACGGCGACTAACACTCCCTTCTTTCGTCTCTTCATTCTTCTTTCGAAACCCCATGCCCCGTCAGCCCGCTGCACGTAAGGCATCAAGCAGTTGCAACGGTCTATCATAAGCTTGGTCTGCGCGGTGACGGTGTCAAAATATACAGGTGAGCCCAGCACTATGCCATCGCAGGATTTGAGCATCGTGTAGACTTCTCCCATATCATCGTTGAAAAGACAGTATTTTGGAGCGGCGTCGACTCCGCAGCTTTGACATGGCTTGATGTGCAAGTCGTTGAGATAGATTTTGTGGGTCTCTGCTCCCCGGCTGCTTGCACCTTTTAGCACTTGAGAGACGAGCAAATCCACATTTCCGTTTTTCCTTGGGCTACCGACAAACCCACAGACTTTCATGACGCCCACTTTGAGCTAGGGCACCTTTTCCCTATTACTACTTGTGGCTGGGGGAAGCTTTCTGCTTTTCCAGCTTCGTGACAAGGTTCGCAACCTTCTTTCCAAGCGCCTTGCACATTTCAATGTCTTTTTCGCGTGGCACCCCTACCGCGGCGGCTCCATAGTGCTTATCATCTGATCGTCCCTGAACAAGCATCCCGTGAACAAGCATCGCTTGCAGTATCGACAGCAAGGTGGTTTCGGCGCCTGACGCGGTTCCGCCTGAGCTTGTAAAGGCCGCGCCGACTTTTCCTTCGAGCTTTCCGTGGATCTCGACCGACTTGTCAATGAATCCCTTAAGCTTGCCCGACATACCTCCGTAATATGTAGGTGAACCCATAATGATTCCGTCTGCAGCCTGCAGGTCCTCAAGCGTTGCCTTATCAACTTTCTTCACGTCCACTTCGACGCCTTTCACCTGTTTGGCGCCTTCAGCTACTGCAGACGCCATCTTCTCAGTGTTTCCAGTTCTCGAATCGAAGATGATCAGAATCTTCGCCATTTCATGTCACACTCAAGCGATTCAAATGGTGCAAGCATTTGTTTCTTAAGGTTTGTTACCTCGAATTTTGCCTTTTCACATAAAAGTGGGCAGATAGAAGATTCTTCCATAAGCTATAAGTGCAGTCAAACTGTATTAGGAACTGTAATGAGGAGAATGGCAAACCCATTACGAGGGGAGAAAGGAGAGAAGGGAGAAATATTGTACGCCATTCTCCTCATACGTTCTGCATAATGCATGCAAAGTTGCTTTTAAATTTTTCCTTAGTTTTCGAATTGAACCCCAAAAATAAAGGGCTCTAAGGCTTTAAGCTCAATGCTTCGCCCGTTTTCTCTTTATGCTTTTCGGTGTCCATGCAAAAAGCCTTTGCTGGTTCGACCTAGGTGTCGAAGTGGGAAATCGTACTTTCCGAGTTCTTCTTTTCCCTCCAGATGAGCTTCTCTTCCCGTCTCATGTCAGCAGTTGATTCACATGCCATTGAGCAGTCGGATTCTTTTGCAGTGTTCCTATGCGGTCTGCAACGAGTAAGGTCCTTGCGTCAGTTTCTCGGCGTTGCGCTTTCGAACCAAAACGGTGTCTTCTATTCGAATGCCCCCGAAGCTGACGATGTAGATTCCCGGCTCGTCTGTCACCACGTTTCCAACCGTCAGCTTTTCCTTGCTTACCTGGCTCAATGTTGGTGCTTCGTGAACTTCCAAGCCGACTCCGTGGCCCAAGCCGTGAACAAAGTATTCACCATACCCGGCGTCTTCTATGATTTTCCGAGCAACGGTGTCGATGTCTTTCGCTTTTACCTTGGGCTTTATGGCCTCATTGGCTTTTTCCTGAGCAGTCCTGACTATTTCGTAAAGCTTCTTTTGTTTTTCTGAGGGTTTTCCAGCCACAACTGTGCGAGTCATGTCTGAACAGTAGTGTTGATAAGTTGCGCCTATGTCGATCACCACCAACGCGCCAGCGCGGATTTCGCGTTCAGTGCAGCCTCCGTGTGGAAAAGCGGAGTGGACGCCCGAAGCCACAATGGTCTCGAAAGCCGTGCCCCAGCCGCCTTTCTTGCGCATAACATACTCGATTTCAGCCGCAGCCTCAATCTCTTTCACGCCTGGTCTTATGGTCTCGTAGGCCACTTTCATTCCTAGGCTCGTCAATTCCCCAGCTTTTCGCATAAGCTCAAGCTCATGTTCATCCTTCACACTTCGAAGTTTCGAAACGAGACTGCCCTGCATTTTCAGCCTTGTCTTGCCTCTCAGCCCTTTCGCAAGATTCCGATAGCTTTCGATACCCAACGAGTCGAAGGCAAGTTTCTTAATACCGTATGTCTTGGCTTGCGCGGCGATCTTCTCCATGAGGTTTTCGCCACGCTTGGTCAATTCGACTCTAAACCCTTTTCCGTCGGCTTTGGCCTGTTCGTAGTTTGTCCCGTAAACGTAGATGGTGCTTTCGCCCTTTTTTGGGATGAGAAGACAGGAAGCGCCCTGCACGCCGGAGAGATAGAACAGGTTGGTTTCGTTGGCTACTAAGAACCCGTCGAAGCTTTTCTCTTCGAAGGCTTTCTGTTTCAAGATGGCTATTCGGTTCAAAACTCTCACCTTTCGGGCTGAATCTTGATTTTCATGGCTTAAATGTGTTGCTAGGGTTTCCGTTGGTTCTTAGCCATATTTGTCAGCATGGAAATGTTTAATTGTGCAATGTTGCATTGTTTGCAAGCTCGTGAATCATGTTGGAGAATTTCGTTGAAACCAGAGACCTTGTGAGAACGTTCGGGAAGAAGAATGATGTAGTGAGGGCTCTGGACGGCGTCTCCATTTCAATTCGCGAGGGAGAGATTTTCGGGCTTCTCGGCCCGAACGGTGCAGGCAAAACTACAATTATAAAAATCTTGACGACGCTGTTGCTTCCTACAAGCGGTGAAGCTTACGTTGGAGGATTCAATGTAGCCAAGGAGGCCAACAAGGTGAGGAACATCATTAACCTTGTGTCGGGCGGTGAAACGCCGGGATATGGCATACTGACGGTTAGCGAGAACTTGTGGTTCTTCTCTCAGCTCTACGGGCTGCCTTCTTCAGCTGCGAAGGAGAAAATCAAGCGTTTGGCAGCTGACTTAGACTTTGAAAAGTATGTAAACACTAGGATGGCGAAGCTGTCAACGGGGTACAAGCAGAGGATGAGCCTTGCCAGAGGCTTGTTGAACGATCCGAAGATACTGTTTCTGGACGAGCCGACGTTGGGATTAGATGTTCTCACAGCGAAGAGGCTGCGAACCTACGTGATTGATTGGGCAAAGCGGGAGAGGAAGGGAACGGTTCTTCTGACGACTCATTACATGGCTGAGGCTGACGAGATGTGCGACAGGGTGGCCATAATAAACAACGGGAAGATCTTGGCTTGTGACAGCCCAACGGTACTCAAAGAGAATCTGAAAGAAACTCCGATAGCGAAGATTGACGTTTCTTCAATCCAAGCCGATTTCAGTTTCATACAGAAAATGCGCGGCATTGTCGGTTACTCGGAGACACGCAACATTCAGACTGGAATTACTAGCTTGAAGGTCATGGTTCGGAATGAAAAAGTGTTTTCCGACATCATGTCAAAGCTAAGTGAGGAAAAGGTGAAGGTTCTTTCGATAAACGAGACTGAACCGACTCTTGAGGATGTCTACATAAGGCTGGTTGGAAAAGGGTTTGAGGAAGCTGAGGAAAAGGCCAATGCTTGAAAACCTGATCTTTAACCTGCGCGTGGTCTATGCGAGATTGTGGGTCAGAGTCAAAGGGAGCAACCGGGAGCCAGAGTGGCTTGTTGCCGAGATGTTCATTCCAGTCTTGACCTTGAGTGCTTACGTTTTCATGTACAGGATGCTTCATGCACCTCCTGAGTTCACGGGCTTTGTTGTCATCGGCGGGACGATGATAGCTTTCTGGATGAACGTGTTGTGGAACATGTCTGCGCAGTTCTACTGGGAGAAGGAGACCGGCAACTTGGAAATCTACCTTGTCGCCCCTATTTCTAGAATGGCAATTCTGCTCGGCATGGCTCTAGGCGGATTTGTGAACACTACTCTGAGGGCTGTAGCGATTCTAGTCGCTGGCATTTTGATTTTCCAGGTTCCGCTTTCGCTGAGCGAACCTGTTACAGCGCTGTTGATGTTCTTTCTGACCATCGTGGCGCTCTATGCTTTAGGCATGGTGTTCGCCTCGCTGTTCATGCTGTATGGCAGAGAAGCATGGCACACCGCGAATCTTCTTCAGGAACCAGTCTATTTTCTATCTGGCTCCTATTTCCCAACAAGCTACTTGCCCTTCATTCTTCAGGTCTTGGCATCTCTTATTCCGTTAACATTCGGACTAGACGGCATAAGGCAGGTCGTAGTCCTGAACAAGGGGATAGCGGACATCTGGCTGAATGTGCTTGTGTTGGTAGTTTTCATTTTGGTTTTGTTGCCGTTGTCCAAGTTCGCCTTGAACTACATGGAGAATCTGGGCAAAAAGGAAGGGAGGCTGACTCTCAGATGGCAGTGAACATGATTTTGAAGACTGTTAAGCAGGCCATCTGGGTTGGATGGAAAGTTGAGACCAACTGGGCTGATCCCCTAGTGTTTGCTATTTACTACTTGATTCGACCGCTTGCAGGCTTGCTCATCGTGGGCTTCATTTACCTCGTCGGCAGTGCAGTTACAGGGGTGTTCAATCCTAATTATTTCGCGTTCATGTTCATTGGAAACAGTTTCTTCATCTACGTCGTGCAGATAATGATGACAATGGGCATGCTGATTCACGATGACCGCTCGCATTATGAAGTGTTGAAGCACATCTATTTGGCACCAAGCTCATTATCGTGGTACATCCTTGGAAGAGCCTTAAACGGCGTGATGAACGCTTCGATTTCGCTACTCCTCACGCTTGGATTCGGCGTGGCAATCTTTCAAGGCCTGCTGCACCAGCAAATCCCAATCAACTGGTTCAGTGTCAACTTCCCAGTTTTGGCTTTGAGCCTCGTTGTTGGGATAATCTGTTTCGTGGCAATGGGGTTCCTGCTGTGCGGGATAAACATCATGACTTCAAGAGTTCAGTTCATGCTGTCAGACTACGTGTCAGGCATCCTGTACCTTTTCGGGGGAGTCGTCTTCCTGCCAGAAATACTTCCCTCTTGGGGTCAAGCAATCTCCAACGCGTTGCCAATCACGTACTTCCTCAGAACCATAAGATTCGCGTTCCTCAATCAAGCAGGCAGCGCGTTCCAAACAGACCTGCTGTACCTAGCGGTCACGACGCTCGCAACCATACTCGTAGGCGTAGGCGCATTCAAAATTGCCATGTACAAGGCTAGAAAAGATGGCTTAATAGACAGGAAGGAAGAGTACTAGCCGCCGCTTACCACAGGCATCAGGATCACGTGGTCGCCCTGTTTGAGCTTGGTTTTGACCCCATTCAACTGGTTCAGCAGATAGCCGTTCACCGTTGCCATGAAGTTTGCTTTCACATCAGCGCCGCCTGTTTCGTAGACGGCTTTTTTGAAGGGTTCGCCATACCTTTTTGAGAGCGCCGCAAGCAGGTCTCCGACGGAAGCGTCGGCTTTGAGGTTGATTTCCTCTTCTCTCTTGTTGCCAAGTATGTTTTTGATGTGCCCGAGATACTCGACTTTGACCTGCAAGCTGTACACCAGTCTTCTCATCTTTTCTTAGAGTTGGGCTTGTTATATATTCGTTTCAGTCTGAATGAACTTTTTGACAATTCTTTTATGCTTCTCGAACTGACTAGTCTCAAGGTGCAGTTTGATGGCGTTTGAAGAGAAGAAGCTTGATGAAATTCGCCGACAAAAGCAGAAATGGGAAAAAGAGACTTTGAACAAGAGTTTCGACAAGCTTCCCGAACGAGGGCAGTTCCGCACAAGCTCAGACATCCCAGTCAGCCAGATTTACACGCCTGTCGATGTTGCGGAGCTTGACTATCTGCGTGACGTGGGGTTCCCAGGCGAGTACCCACTTACTCGCGGCGTTTATCCGACGATGTATCGGGCGCGGTTTTGGACGATGCGGCAGTACGCGGGTTTCGGCACGGCGGAACAGACCAACAAACGTTTCAAATACTTGTTAGAACACGGACAGACTGGCCTGAGCGTGGCTTTCGACTTTCCAACTCAAGTCGGATACGACTGCGATCATCCTTTGGCGCTCGGCGAGGTCGGCAAGGTCGGAGTCAGCGCAAGCACCCTGCGGGACATGGAGGTTCTTTTTGAGGGGATTCCGCTTGACAAGGTTACCACATCCATGACGATCAATGCGCCAGCCAACGTTTTGCTTGCGATGTACGCCGCAGTCGGACAGAAACAGGGTGCTGAACAGTCCCGGCTCGGCGGCACTGTGCAGAACGACGTTTTGAAGGAGTACGTGGCCAGAGGCATGTACATTTTTCCGCCGAAGCCGTCGATGCGCATGGTCACAGACATCTTCGAGTATTGCAGCCAGAACATGCCACAGTGGAACACCATCAGCATAAGCGGATACCACATACGCGAAGCTGGCTCCACAGCGGTTCAGGAAGTGGCTTTCACGTTTGCAAACGCCATCGCCTACGTGCAGGCAGCCATTGACAGAGGCTTAGACTTGGACAGGTTTGCAGGACGGCTGTCGTTCTTTTTTGCGGCTCACAGCAACTTCCTCGAAGAAATTGCCAAGTTCAGAGCGGCGCGTCGACTATGGGCTAGGATTATGCGTGAGCGTTTCGGAGCCAAAAACCTCAACTCGTGCATGCTGCGATTTCACACGCAAACCTCAGGCGTTTCACTAACGGCTCAGCAGCCGTACAACAACATTGTGCGCGTGGCTCTGCAGGCGTTGTCAGCCGTTTTAGGCGGGACACAGTCGCTGCACACAAACTCGTTCGACGAGGCTTATGCGCTACCCAGCGAGCAGGCTGTGACCGTTGCTTTGCGGACGCAGCAGATAGTCGCGCATGAAAGCGGCGTCGTTGACAGCGTTGATCCGCTCGCAGGCTCGTACTATGTGGAGTATTTAACGAATGAGATTGAAGAGCGAGCCCTGAAGTATATTGAACAAATCGACGGCATAGGTGGAGCAGTAGCAGCCATCGAGAAAGGCTTCATGCAGCGTGAGATTACAGAGAGCGCTTACCGTTTTCAAAAGGAGGTTGAAGCCAAAAAACGCGTCATAGTGGGTGTGAATGACTTCGTGAGCGAGGAGAAAGTGCCGATGAAGCTTCTTCAGATTGACCCTGCAATTGAGAAGAAGCTGGTGGAACAGTTAAAGAGAATCAAGCGGGAAAGAAACAGGGACAGAGTGAGCGAAGCGTTGAGCAGACTACGTGGCGCTGCTGAAAAGGAAGACGTGAACCTTGTACCTTTCATACTTGAGGCAGTCAAAGAATATGCGACGCTTGGAGAAGTCTGCGGCACATTACGAGAAATATTTGGTGAGTACAAGCCACCTTCGATCTTCTAGGTGACTATGAAGAGTGTTTCACCTTCGTTCACTGGCTGGCCATCTTGGATGTTTACTTCTTGAACTGTGCCGGCCTTGGGTGTGGCGATTTCGTTTTCCATTTTCATAGCCTCGATGATGCAGAGGACTTGGTTGGCTTCGACTGTGTCGCCTTTCTTGACTTTGACTGAAACTATCTTGCCTGTCATAGGCGCGGTTACTGCTCCCTCTGCAGTCGCTTGCTTGGGCGAAGCAGCTCTTTTGGCTGGTGAGGTTAGAGCAGGTTCGAAACTTATGAGTGCTTGTTTTCGGCTGGATGTTTTGACTTCCACCTTGAAGGTGGCTTCTTCGACTATGATAGGAATGATTTTATCTTGGTCGATTTTCGGCAGTTTGACTTCGTAGGTTTTCTCGTCTATCTTTATGGTTAAAACTTGTTCGGGATCGATTCTGTCAGTTTCCAACTCGACCTTGCACGGTTTTCCGTCTATTTTGGCTGTGAAAGCGTTTTGCGCCGTCTTGGTCAATTCGATTTTGTGCAGTTTGCCGTCCACCTGCGTTTCATAATTCGGCATTTCATGCACCTCGCTCGGCCAAAGACTGGCGCCCTGCAAGTACCCACGGTGACATCGCTGATCTTGGTCTTGCAGACGTGATCGTCAGTGCTTTGACTCTTTTTGAGCTTGTCAGATAAGCGGCAACGGCCACTGATAACGCCGCGACCTCTTCAAGCTCCCTGAGCCTTTCAGGCGGGATGCCCTTTTTAGCTTCTTCTTTTCTGGTTTTTCGTCTTTTGAAGAATTCTATTGCAGGTTGCGGAAACAGGGCATAGGTGATTCTGTCTTCCTCGGTTTCGATGTATGGTCTGACGTTATCTGGGATTTTGTCAAGCGCAGACTCCAGCAGGTCGGCTGGGCGGACGGTTATTGGCTGTTCGTCGCCGATGATTTTCTTCCTTATTTTCGCGTCAATGGGGGCTGGAGGCTTTCCGTACAGCCCTTTGACGTAATCTTTTACTTCCTTGGGTACGATGCTGTACCGTTTGCCCGAGATTACGTTCATCACAGCTTGAATGCCCACGAGCTGACTTGTAGGCGTCACAAGTGGCGGATACCCCAGTTCCTTTCGAACCTTGGGCACTTCTTCCAAAACCTCGTTTAGCTTGTCGAGGGCTTTCTGCTCGCGCAACTGCGAAAGCAGGTTAGAGAACATGCCGCCTGGAATTTGATGGACGATTATTGAGGCATCAACTCTTTCAGCTTTAGGGTCTATCAGTTTCAGTTGGTCGTAGTATTTTTCGCGGAGCTCGCGAAAGTACTGGGCTATTTCATTGAGAAGTTGCAAGTCTAAGCCCGTGTCGTATGGTGTGCCTTTGAGTGCGTACACGATGGGCTCGACTGCGGGCTGGCTGGTGCCGCCTGCCAGCGGCGAGAAGGCTGTGTCAAGTATGTCCACGCCTGCCTCGCACGAGCGCAGATATGTCATCATGACCATGCCGCTTGTGCTGTGAGAATGCAAATGAACTGGAAGGCCCACTTCCTTCTTCAACGCCGTTATCAGCTGGTAGGCAGGTTCGGGTGCAAGCATTCCAGCCATGTCCTTGACGCAGATGCTGTCACAGTCTAGGCTGGCCAGTTTTTTGGCGAATTCGACGAAGTGCTCAACCGTGTGCACTGGGCTTATTGTGTAGCTGATTGTGCCCTGCGCGTGTTTGCCCTGGTTTTTGACGGTTTTGATGGCGACTTCCATGTTTCTGATGTCGTTCAATGCGTCGAAGATGCGGAAGATGTCTATGCCGTTGTCTGAGGCTTTTTCAATGAATTTTATGAGAACGTCGTCTGGGTAGTTTCGGTAGCCAACCACGTTTTGCCCGCGCAGAAGCATCTGCAAAGGTGTTTTTTTGACGTGTTTTTTGAGTTGGCGGATTCGTTCCCACGGGTCCTCGTTCAGGTAACGTATGGCCACATCGAATGTGGCTCCTCCCCAAGCTTCGAGACTGAAGAAGCCTACTTGGTCTATTTTTTCGGCGATTTTGAGCATTGTGTCGGTGCTCATTCTGGTGGCCATTAGGCTTTGATGTGCGTCTCGAAACGTGGTGTCTGTTATTTTGACGGGTTTGCTTGGCAAGGGTTTCTAGGCCCCTCTGTATATATAGGGTTCAATACTGGAATAGAAAGGTTGAGAATAGCCGTATTAATCAGTTTAGGTAACGCAAATGCTTTTGTTTCGTCCAGCACAGCGCCGAGGAGACCAAAACTTAAAAGATGAGAAGAGAACTGCTTTGTGGGATGATGAACAGTAGCGCATGAGGAGAGGCAGGATCGATGGACAAGAATGAGATCAAGACGGAGGAAGATGTGGTTCGTCTGTTACCGGGTAAGACGGAATTCGAAAAGAAGGTTCTCGTTGCCACTTTCAAGATTCCGCGGGGAAAAGTCAGCACGTACAAGAGAATAGCAGAGAAGGTTGGCAAGCCGCGTGCTCATCGGGCTGTTGCCAACGCGTTGCACAAGAATCCGCTTCACCCTGTTGTTCCGTGCCATCGGGTTGTCAAGTCTGACGGCAGTTTCGGAGGAGAGGAGAAAGCGGCTGAGGCTAGGAGGAAGCTCGTTGAGAAGGAAGGCGTGCCGATCGAGAATGAAAAGGTCAAGATGAGTGACGAGATTCTGTTCTAGCGGGCTAGACCGTAGGAATTCTTGACTAGTTCTTCTATCTTTTTTCGGTCAATAGTCGACATTACTTCACGGAACCATTCGGATGCTTCGCGGCAATTCTTTCTGCAGACCCTTCGGGTCCTTGACGAAGTAGATGTTCGAGTTTCTCGATCATCTTCGGTGGAAGCTCGTAGTGTACGTAGCGCATTTTGAAGTCGTAGTGAAAAGGGTTGTGTTTGATTCCAAGGTTTCGAGCAGTGTGGCAAGCGTGAGACCGCGGTATAGGTCTAGGGCTTTGAGGCTGTTGTCCCTGTTGATTTCTTTCTGTGCGAAGTTGTTGAACATGTCGAACCTCGCCTGCAGTCTTCCCAGCCTTGCTTGTGCTTTTTTGCAAAGGCTTCTCTGTCGAACTTGGGAGGCTTGACTTTGTCTGATTTGTTGAAGTGAAACACGATGTTGCCATGTATTTCTGGTTCAAGGAACTTGTCTGGACAGCTGATCTTGAGGATGGCAAGGTCGGCCATGAGGTACGCGCGTGACGTAGCTAGGTTGAATGGCGGACATTCTTCGATGTATGTTTGCTGCACGTTTTGTGGCCATGCTTTCGAGTGTGCTGACGAGCTTTGGCCATGTTTGAGCTGGGTCTACGGCTTCATCTGTGTAGCCTTTCTACGCAGCAATGTACGGAGAGGCGAATTTCTGGCGATATTCGGTTACCAGTTCAGCGCGCTTGCTTTGTTCTATTTTCTGTACGCTGCTGTTCTAAAGCATAGGATTATAGAACCACAACGATATCATTATTTTTCAGGTGAGTTGCATGAGACGGTTAAAGTTAAGCAAAAAGACCAAGATAGAAGTTGCGTCTGCTGTCGTAATGGCAATTGTTCTTTTGGTTTGTGCTGCCTATTTCAGTCAGCCAAGACCTGAGGAGGGGACTTTTTCGCTTCTTTCGTCCGAGTCAGCGAGTTCTCAACGCAACTACATTTCGACGCAACAGGTGATTTCTGAAAACGTCCAAGGAGAATTGAACAGTGGCTCCTTTGAAGTTGTAGTTCAAAGTCTGAAGAACTTAACCTACTACTACAATGGGAAAATGCCCTATTTGAACATGCTTTACGAGAATGATCTCTGGCATGGAGACATGAACTGCAAAATCCCAACCGAAAACGTGACCACATTCACGTTTGATGTTAGGCAATTGATAAGCGTGCATGGCAAAGTAACACGCATCAGCATAAGCGTGACTGAAACAGAAACAAACCACACTGGACAGGATGAACAGCAACTTTCAACCATAACAATAGGCCTAAAAGAAGTCGCCGAAGGAAGTTCACCGATCATGAGTCAAATAGGAATAGCCGTTCCATATTTGGTTACCAGCCTCGTCTGGGTTGCCGAAGGCCTAATCATCATCGTACCCCTCAGCTTCGTCTGCCTAGGAATCGTCATGCTAGTCAACAGGGGAATAATTCCAGCGTGGAAGAGACAATTCAGAAGCAAAACCTAGGCGAACCTACCACGTAAGAACATTCTTGTATGCACAGCGCGCACGATAGTGAAGACAATTGATTCACAGTGGTAGGTTCGAGTGTTTTCTTGTCGGTCTTTGCTCGCGTTTTGCGGTGAGACTTTCTAAGGCGCTGATGAGTTTTGGCCTAGTTTGGGCTGGGTCTATGACTTCGTCTATGTAGCCCTTCTGCGCAGCTATGTATGGAGACGCGAATTTCTGGCGATATTCGGCCACCAGTTCAGCGTGCTTCTGCTGGGGGTCCTTAGCTTCAGCTATTTGTTTACGGAATATGATGTTTATGGCTCCCTGCGGTCCCATAACAGCAATTTCGGCTGTCGGCCACGCATAGTTTATGTCTGCGCCACTGTGCTTTGAACCCATGACATCATATGCTCCGCCGTAGTCCTTTCTGAGGATCACAGTGATTTTTGGCACGGTTGCCTCGCAATAAGCGTACAGCAATTTTGAGCCGTGTTTGATTATTCCGCCGTGCTCCTGATCAACGCCCGGCAGGAAGCCTGGCACGTCTACGAAGGTTACTATTGGAATGTTGAAACAGTCACAGAAACGCACGAAACGACCTGCCTTCATGCTGCTGTTAATGTCTAAAGCTCCAGCGTAGTGCATAGGCTGGTTAGCCACTATTCCTATGACCTTGCCGTTTAGATGTGCAAAGCCGATTACGATGTTCTGGGCCCACAGTGGCTGGATTTCGAAGAACTCGCCATCATCAACCACCCGCAGTATTACTGCTTTAACATCGTACGGTTTATCCGGGTCGTCCGGCAGGATGCGGGCTATTGCTGGGTCAGTTCGGTTCGGGTCGTCCGTCGGCTCTACTGCTGGCGGGTCTTCCAAATAGTTGCTGGGCAAGTAGCTCAGAAGCTTCTTGACGATTTCTATGCAATGCTGCTCGTCCTTGGCTATGAAGTGGGCCACTCCGCTTGTTTGAGAGTGTATCATGGCCCCGCCCAGCTCTTCGAAGGTCACTTCCTGACCCAGAACGGTCTTGACCACGTCTGGGCCCGTGATGAACATGTGGCTTGTCTTATCGACCATGATGATGAAGTCAGTCAACGCTGGAGAATAGACCGCTCCGCCCGCACACGGACCCATAATTGCAGAGATTTGCGGAACAACACCCGAGCTTATCACGTTGCGAAAGAAAATGTCGCCATAACCAGCAAGACTCGCCACACCCTCTTGAATGCGCGCCCCGCCACTGTCATTCAAGCCTATGACAGGCGCACCTGTCTTCAAAGCCAAATCCATAAGTTTGCAAACCTTCTTTGCAAACATTTCGCCCAATGAGCCGCCGAACACAGTGAAGTCTTGGGAAAAAACGTAAACGAGTCTGCCGTCTATTGTGCCGTAGCCAGTTACTACGCCGTCTCCAGGAATTCTCTTTTCACCCATACCGAATTCCGTGCACTGGTGGACTACGAACTGGTCAAGCTCGTTGAAGCTGCCTTGGTCGAGAAGCAGTTCGACTCGTTCTCTGGCTGTGAGCTTGCCCTTTGCATGCTGTTCTTCGATCCGCTTCTTTCCGCCGCCAAGCTTGGCCTCTTCTCTCATTTCTCTGAAACGCCTAGTCTTTTCGTCAACTGAAGGTTCCTTCACGCCTGTCATGGCTGTTCCCTCAAATTGATGACTATATTGCTTCACGAATATTTAGAGCCTATGGAGAACGCCCGTTGATTCTAATGTAGCAAAGATGCAAGTCTTCTCATGAATTGGAATCATTCATGCTTAACCGGCGATTCGCGCAAGTCATAAAAACAGAAACATACAACATGATGAACGAGTTGACATGAGAGAACTCAAGTCTCTAGATCTTAAACTCTTGTGGGAACTGGTCAAAGACAGCCGCAGAAGCGACAGACAGTTAGCCAAAATTCTTGGCACATCCCAGCCAACCGTGACGAGAAGGAGAGGCTTTCTTGAAAGAGAACTGATTGACGGTTACACTGCCATTCCGAAGTGGGAGAAGCTCGGATATGAGATATTTGCGATGACTTTTGTCAAGATCAAAGCGGACATTGCTACCAAGCGAAGATATGACGAGGTTCGGAAGAGAGGCATGGAATGGCTAGCTAGCCAGAGCAGAGTGGTCATGGCAGGCGGGTGCAGAGGGTTTGGCGTAGATTCCTTCATGATGTCGTTTCACAAGAGCTATTCAGACTACGACGAGTTCATGCGCAGCTACAAGCTTGAACTGGGAGATTTCATAGATGACGTCCAATCCGTTCTCGTGAATCTTGACGGAAAAGAACTCATAAAACCTTTCAACTTGAAATACTTGGCAGAAGCAAAATAACCTCTGAACGTTCACAGCCTCAGCGACACATCGCCCGCCAAAACGCGCCTAGTCGAGCCATCTTCAAGTCTAAGAACCAACGCACCATCGCCGTCAACATCCAGCGCCACGCCAAGCAGTTTCTCACTCCCACTTCTGACTTCCACCTTGCGACCTAAGAAGGCAGCGTGTTTCTTCCATTTTGCCAGCAAGAATGCCAACCCTCTCTCAGCGCATTGGTCATAGCTGCTTTCCAGCTTTTCAAGCACTGTCTTGAACAACTCTTCAAGCTGAACCTTCTGGCCAAGCTCTTTCTCAACCGAAGTTGCAACTTTCTTCAGCGATTCTGGAAAAACTTTCTCGACCAGAAAGTTGGCGTTAACTCCAAGACCCAGCACGACAAAGTTGACAGTTCTGCCTTTCGTGTTCATCTCAGCAAGTATCCCGCACACCTTTCTTCCATTTACTAGCACATCGTTCGGCCATTTAGTTTCCACTTTCAAGCCGAATTTTTCCTGCAACACCTCCGCAACGGCTAAGCCAGCCACAAAAACAAGCCCAACGGCTTCGAAGGGACTCATTCTAGGTCTGAGAACGACCGAAAACCACAACCCGCCTCTCGGCGAAATCCACTTTCTGCCAAGCCTTCCGCGTCCAGCGGTCTGAGTTTCCGCAATCGCAACTGTTCCTTCCTCTGCGCCCAGCCTTGCCAGTTCCTTAGCCCAATCGTTTGTCGAATCAACCTCTCGGCGGAGGAAGATGCTTCTTCCAAAACGTTTGGTCTGTAAACCTTCCTGAAGCTTGTCCACACTTATCTTCTGAAACAAAAACAATCAGCCACTATGGCCTTTCACAAAGCTCTAGCAAAACACCCTTCGTGCTCTTCGGGTGAACGAAAGCAATCCTTGCCCCGCCGGCACCTGCCTGCGGTTTCTCATCGATCAATGTTACGCCTTTCCTCTTAAGGTCGTCAAGCACTGCCTCGATATTTTCGACTTTCATCGCGAAATGGTGAATCCCTTCGCCTCGGGTTTCAAGGAACTTGGCAATGGTGCTGTCACTACCGAGAGGCTCCAGAAGCTCAACGTTAGTCTCGCCGCCGCTTGAAAGAAACGCCACCTTGACTTTTCGTTCAGTCAGAGTGTGAATGCCTCCGAGCTTGAAGCCCAAAATGTCACAGTAAAGCTTGACAGCGTCGTTCAGACTCTTTACGGCGACGCCAACGTGATCCATGCCGACAAACATCAACCTCAACTCCTTTCACAGAATGCTTAAGACATGTTGAACACTTTATAAAAAACCTGTCCTTAAAAGTTGACGATTCCTGTCATGGGACACAAGAAAAAGAGTTATGAAACGGGGGCACAAGTTTCATGGGAGTTTCGCAACATGTGGAAAGAGTGAACCCGTTGGTCGAAAAGACATGTGTGCGCTTAGCGTGTGAACCTTTCTTGATACGAGTCAAAGAACGCTGTAAATGGGGGAGCCAACCGATACGTGGTGCAGTTTCCTCTTCCAGTGCGTATGTCTTTCTCAATCAACTTACTCTCAAGTAAGCCTACCGCGTATTTCTCCACGTTCCGCTCGCCGACCCTGAAGGTTTTGGCTAGCTCTTTTTTGGTTACGCCATGCTCATATGAACTCACTTCGTTTAGCAGTTTCATCTGCCCGGCCTGAATCTCGACGGACGATTCCAAGTCTTTAGCATATTGCAAGCGGTTGAATGCTTCCAGATACACGTTGAACAAGTCATAGAAAAGGCCAGCATGCTTTTCGGTTACTTCGGCATCACCGCAAAAGCTCGCGAACGCTGAGAGATAATCGCGCATGTATAGGAACCTTCGCCCTTTGCTGATCTCCTGCCCCGCATAGAGGTTCTCAACTTTCTCGATTTCACAAGCTTTCAAGCTCATGATCGGTTTAATGTATGTTTCAGGGATTTTAACGGTTAAAGGTGCGTCATATGTGGATGTTCGCAACGGATTCAATAATAGAAACTTGCTAAAGCGATCCACGGCCATGCTTTCCCAACGGCTTTCAGTTCTGCATAACTCGGAATAAAGCATCGGCTGAATCGCAACTAGCAGATTTAATTGGCAATTCGCAATGTCAATGTTCAGGCTTTTTGTGTGGTGATGATATGAGCCATCAGTGATTATCTTTGGCACGACATCTAAGAATATGCGCCGGTGGTATTTGGATAAGGTATTGAAGTCTAGCACTTTCCAAACCAAATGCGCGTCATGAACCTGCCCAACATCCTCATCTAAACCTTGCAAAGTGAAGGAATCCCAGTTTGAAACAAGAGTGTCCGGCAGTTCTGGAATTAGAGTGATCGCCGTCGTTTTACCCTGTCCGCGAATGGCAATAAAGAACACGGATTTGTTTGCCATGATGCTCAGGACACCATAAAGAATCGGCATCCCCAATCCCTTGTAATGAGGCTCGATCTCTTCCAAAAAATCCAATATGTTGTCTTCCATATTATTTTCTCACCTCGCTTTTTCTTCATTCCTAAGGAAACCGTAGGCAAACAGGCTTAAATGCTTTATGATCTGTCATTACATTTGAAAAGGTTTCATGCATGAAACATCTAAATCTTCTGATTAGTTACTTTAAAAACCACTTATTTAATTCATAAAATGAGAAAGTTTAAATATGTGTGTGGGGCTATATAAGAGGAAGACACTTAAGACATTTAAGACTTAAGAGAGATGAAACATTTTGAAAAACTTGAATGTGGCAATCACGGATGAGACTGATCGTCTTGTGGACGAAATAATGGAAAAGCAACATTTCAAGAACAGAGCCGATTGTGTGGCTTGGCTCATAGAAGAAGGCTACGCAAAGTTGTTTAAGGAGATGAAAGCATGACCTACGATGAAGAACGAATGAATGAGGTTAAAAAACAGTGGCTAAAAGACCATCCAATTGATGAGCGCGCGGCAGCGCTTGCACAGGAAAAGCATGAGCGCGAACAAGCTGAAAACAGGGCGAAATATGAGGCTGAAAGAGCGGCTGATCAAGAAACACTAGACAAAGCGAATGCCCAGATACACCCAAATAAACCCACAAGAATAAAACCCGCTGATCTCACTGAAAGTAAAGCGCGAGGAGAGTCAGCCCTGTATTTCTTCACCGAGTCGGTAACGGTTGTTAACTCAAGTCATAACGGAAAGTTCAAGCTAACGGGAATCCTGCTGCATCCAACCACCACGGTTCATCAGAAAGACATGTTCACCGTGCGAAAGTATCTTAGGGAACATCTTGAGAAAGCCGCACCCACCCTCGTAGGCAAGCCCATTATCGAGAATCATGATCCTGAGCATGTTCCAGCATACATGCGCGGGTGCGAGTTCACGATGAGCCGCTGGAATAATGAGAAACTTGGCGTAGAGTTTGAAGCGGACATAACCCCCGAATGCGCTCAACGCGTCAGGGAGGGTAAATATCACGGAATCTCCGCGGCCATGAATTGGATGCGACCCGGCGGAGGGCTTGTGTGGGTTGATGGAGTCGCGCCCTTCAATTTCGAGTTCATGGAGGGCTCGCTTATCTCAGACCCGCATCTTAAGTCTGGCGATTCTGCCGCTTATTTTAAGCTCATGGAAGCCGTCGATCTTTGGGTTAAGCACAAGGAAGCGGTCACAACATGAGCGACGACGAAGTAAAGGCACATCGTGATAAGTTTTATGCGACGCCAATCCCCACCGATGCAGATTTCATGGCGGAAATGAAACGCAGAAAGGCGGAAGGCGTAACGTCGCAGCAGATGATGAGGCAAGCCACAAGCACGATCATTATTGATTTGAAAAAGTTTGCGGTGGCCGAGAAACCGCAAGAAAGAACTCCAGCGGAGATTGCGGAAGAAAAACTGCGGGAAAAAGCACACAATGAAGTGGCAAACGCGAACATTCTGCTGCAGATGCGAGATGACATCATACATAATGTTGATGAAAAAAACCGTGACATGACTCCTGCAGACAGAGCTGGAATTAAAGAGCTTGCAGATGACATTGTTGAAAGGGCTGAGGAAGCGTCGAACGCAATGACGGTGCGAGAACTCGGAGAACAACTCCTCGCGAAGAAAAGGAGGATTTCACGGTGATGGCATGGTTTTGTGAGCATGCCTTCACAAAAGGCGGATCGTATCCAATGGGTTGGGCTCAGTGGCTTTCACTCACCTCACTCACCGCTGGGCTCAACCCCTTAAAATCACAATCATTACAAAAATCACAAAATCCCAGTCGCGAAAAAACATGGTGTGAGAGATCGCCTCTCACGCCCTCACATCGTAGCCCATACGACGCGACGCGGAGGCTTGACGAAGGTTAGCGAGATTTCTTTCGTCAGGCCCTTCGCACTCCCAAAGAAAAACATGATCCCCTTGTGTTGGGAGACGGAGAGAGCGGCAGGGGTAAGTTTGAGGCGCTCTTGCCGTTCTCTTTTCATACTCACAAAACAAACGAAAAAGGGAAGCCTGCGAAACAGGGGGTAGGGAGTGGCGGGTTTTGCAACTTTCCCCGCTACTCTCCGCCCCTCAAGCTCACAACAAGCAACAAGGCTCTAAGGGCGAAATTGGGGCACGCAGGGACAAGTGGGTTCTTAATCCTTTCCCGCTTACTCTTACGTTGCCCGCAAAGTCACAATCATAACAAAAATCACAATCACGGAGGTGGATTATAGAATGTCAGAAGATAAATCAGCTCATCCATCAACGCGTAAAGTTCCCGAAGTTCCCGCAGTAAGCGAGAACATGTCGTTCCACGCGGACAAGAAAGAACACCCAAGCAAGCAGAAAATCCCACATACAGGTGGGAGGTGAGAATTTGGATTTTAGAAGCATTCTCCTTAGCAAATACGTTCCACCGTTAACAATGGCTCAAGTTGAAGAAATATGCATCAAAGTGGAAAAGATCAAGGCGGAAGAGGTTGCTAAAGCTGTTGCCAAGACAACATAATAAACCCCCGAAGAGCTGGTGAAATTCCAGCGAAACCTTTATGGTCGGGCGTTAAACTTTGCAAAAGAAAACACTGAATGTTAATAGGAACTTAGCACTTGACAGGCTTATGGAAAAGAAAATCCGGAGTGCCCCCTTGATATTAAACATCAATTCAAGCATGGAGGAACAAGATCGGATTATTAGAGCGTGGATAAGACGACGAAAAGCTGAACTCGCGCGGGTGTAGCTCGGCAGGGCAAAAAGAAAGTTGAGGAATAGTAAGGAGATTATTAAAGTGAGACTCAGTAGCAAGAACATAAAAAGAATTATGGCCATAGGCGAGCCTATCATAATTCCTCAGATTCTAATTGAACGGCTTAAACCCTTTGGTGCAAGATTCTTAAAAGTGGCAAAACCAGAGGCAGGAAATGCCAAGTCTGGGAAAAATCCAATTGAAAAAGGTTGGCAAGATCACTTTTATGAGGCCACGGACGAATCTTTGCAAGGACATTTACAAAGAGGGGGCAATTATGGTGTTAGCTCAGGCAAGGGCATCATCATAATCGACACCGATGATAAAGAAACCACAGAGGAACTCAACTCTTTTCCAACCTTTACCGTTCAAACCGGACGCGGAGAATCTGGACGGCACAAGTATTACCTCTCTGATGTCACTGAAAATGGTGTGATCTCTGACAAAAACGGAAAGAACATTGGCAACGTGCAAGCACATGAAAAAATGGTCGTAGGCCCCAACTCTCGCCATTGGAGCGGAGGCATTTACAAGATTATAGACGACTCCGTGATAACTTACATAAGCAAGGCACAACTTGACAAGATTTTCGGAAAGCAATTACAGTGGGCACATCAGAGAATTGAGGAAGAGGATATACGAGCTGAACAAGAAAACAGTAAGGCGAAAATTCCGATTAACAAGGTTATAGACATCATGAAATTCCACCTTCTACATGATTCCGAATGGCAAGGTGAGCACCCCGTGCACGGCTCCACGGGTGGGAAAAACTTTAATGTAAATCTGGAAAAGAACTCGTGGCATTGTTTCAGGTGCAACAGCGGGGGAGGTGCATTATCATGGATTGCGGTAAAGAATGGCATTGTAGAATGCGCCGAAGTCCACGGTCTCCTTGAACGCGAGAAATACTTAGCAGCCCTTGCATTGGCGAAGGAAGCAGGTTTTGATGTTCAGCTCCGTGATGAGACACTGAACCCAGATGTGGAAAGGTTTTTCGAGAAAGATGCGCACGGAAACCCCAAATTCGTGCCCGCACTCGTCGCCAGCGAGTTGATGAAGGAAAATATATACGTGACTCTGAAAACCACCCTATTGACTTTGCGATATAATCCTGAAAATGGTGTGTATGAGCAGAAAGCCGAGCCACATATTAGACAAGAAGCAAGGAGAAAACTGGGAAAATTCTTAAACATTAATCGTCATAGGGAAATTGAGCATTTTATCAAGTCCTCAACACTTAAGGAGATGCCAACCCCGCCGGAAGACCTCATCGTTGTTCGGAATGGCGTTCTTAACGTGAAAACGGGACAACTTGAACCATTTAATCCAAATTACTTTTTCCTAAACGCGCTCCCTGTAAAGTATGATCCGCAAGCTGACTGCCTTAAATTCAAGGTGTTTTTGTCTGAGGTCGTGCCAAGGCCTGAAAGCGTTATGGTTCTTCAAGAATTTACGGGATATTGCCTGAATCGTAATTGCAGATTTGAAAAATGCTTAATGCTTATTGGTACAGGCGCGAACGGCAAATCTACCTTTCTCAATGTTTTAAGGGCGGTTCTAGGGAAGCAAAATGTTACAAATCTACCCCTGCAAATTCTTATCGTGGACAGATTCGCCCTTTCCGAGCTTTATGGGAAACTTGCGAATATATGCACCGAGCTTCCGCCCGTAGCTCTCAAGGAAGGGGGATTATTCAGGAACTTGGTCTCCGGGGAAGGCGTCTCTGGACAAAGAAAATTCATAGACCGCTTTGATTTTATTCCCTATGCCAAGCAACTTTTCGCTTGCAACACGATACCGCCAGCCCCCGATGACACGGACGCGTTCTTCCGCAGGTGGCTCATAGAGACTTTCCCAATTCAATTTCTCGATGATAACCCCAAAACTGATCCTTACCTCAAGGACAAGTTAAGCACGCCCGAGGAACTAAGCGGCGTTCTAAACTGGGCTCTTCAAGGATTAAAGAGATTATTAACGCAAGGAAAGTTCAGCGCAAGCGAAACCGTTACAGAAACCCGAGCGCACTACACCCTCTTAAGTAACCCCGTTAAAGCGTTCGCAGAGACTCAATTAAGCGCCGCAAGTGACAAGTTCGAGACAAAGGATGCTGTGCATAAGGCTTGCGTTCAGTTTTGCAAGGATAATAACTTACCCATGATTGACAAGAGGGTTCTATCCACGAAATTACCTGACTATATAGCTTGCACGGACGCCATGATAAAAATACAAGGCAGGGCCGTGCGTGTGTGGAAAGGCATTCAAATCATGCGTAACCCGAGCTTACAAGGCGATGCAGATGACCATAGAGAAGTTGGGTTACGTTCACACTCTTTTTCTACTGCTGGGAATACAGGGAAAGAAAAGGAAATACAGGGAGTAGAGGAAAACACTCTTGAACGTAACCCGCCCCTAGAATCCTTTGAAGAAGGCGGGGAATCCCTTGAGGATGACAGTCAAGAAGGACAGTCAAGGAGTGAGGATGAAGAGCCTAATGGGGGTGAAATAACTTGAGTGAATTGCGATGTGCATGTTGCGCCTCAAAAAAGGTAGCGCACAATTACTACGGCATGAACCTTTGCGGTAAACACTATGTCCTTGAGAGAATCAAGCAGACGGGTCGTTGCGATTGCGGGTGTGACGCTTGCGTGAAAGCAAAGAAACGCTTAGGCTTGGATGATACGGGGAGGTGAGAATTGTGAAAATAGAAAAAACGGCTAAGAACACACGAGAGTTTCAGTGTTGCAATATCCTTGAAGCCACCGCGGACACGAATGTGCCTCAAGGCGGAGATGCGGGACATGGCGGAGAAACCGTGCTTAGATTAACGGACGTGGCGGGCACTGCTTGGGGAATTTATGCTGATGGAAAACAAGTTGCTGATGAACCCAAAGAAGCGATATTGGCATTTTATGGTGATTCAGAGGGCGAGACCTTTGCGGATGCTTTGATATGGGCTGGGCAAACCTTGAAGGCGAAGATTGCGGAAAATGTGGCTCGTGAGTTGAATGCAAGAGTTCGTAAGCTTGAGGGGCATGAGTAGGGATGAAGGGAATCTACCGTAGAACTCTCAAATTGCGGAACTTGTGCCAAAAGATTCTGCGAGAGAGTCGTGCGAAAGTGAAGAGGCAGAGTAAAGGCAAGAGAAACTTGCGGTTAAAAAGGTGTTAATAATATGGAGAAAGCGAAAAAACCCGATTTTCAAGTTCAAGCTATCTCCCTTGTAAAAGAGTCGGTTTCTTACTGGGAGAGGAAAGCACATCAGTTGAGAGCAAATCTTGAAGTTACGGAGAGTGAACTCAAATATCTTTGGGGTTCTTTGGCTAGGCTTGAGAGTTTAAACCTTGAAGAACTCGAGAGTGAAGAGCGGACTGCCGCGATTGACCAAGTTTTTCAGATTATCGGGGTTCTTCAGAAACGGAAAGATTCGCATGGAGAATCCACTTGGCGCTCAAGGAGTCACGTCACTAGGGGCTTGTGAGACGTGTTTTTCCATGGAGAAAGGTTTTTTGCAGGTGGCGTAGTGTTTTCCGTTCATGAATGTCAGCGCGCTTATCTGGGAAATTCCCTTGAAAAGTATCGCCGAGTGTGTTTTCCATGGTGATTCACTCTTGCGTAGGCAAACGGCAGACTGCGTAGCATGTTTCCGTCCATGGATGTCAGTTTATTTGCTGACGCTTTCAACATAGCGCAGGCAAACTGCAGACGCTTAAAACCCTTGAAAAGCATGATTCTAAGCTCCCTAAGCACTTATTCTGCTCATTCAAACATGGTTCTGCTTAGAAAACCATGGAAAGTATAGAGCGGGGTTCTATTCGTTCAGTTTAAAATGCTATTTAATGATCTTTTCCGTAAGAAATTTCTATGGAGAATCATGACGTGTTCGAGTGTTCATGGGCGAAATCGAAGAGGATAGACCATGCTTTTCATGGAGTAGTTCGATCATGTAAGCTCTCTTCGATGCATGGACATAGACCATGGCCTTATCGAAGAGTACCCTGAGCCTGCAAAGCCTCTGCGACGGCTGGATAATCGTCGCTCACCTGCAGGATGGGCGGGCCATCGTTGGACACACGTGATTTTTGGGCACATGTCTCGAGAACTCTGCTTCCCTCCTTACACAAGTTTAAGATTGTGCAGGATTCGGTTGTGGGAAGCTGCAACGAGAGCCTGATCTATGGGTCCGTATGGTCTCCATAGTGAAGCACTACTATGGTCAAGTCTTTCCCGTCCACTTTCTTGTCTATGTTGATGTCTGCTCTGGGATCCCAGTTTGAGGATCCTGGGTAGCTGGCCCAGGCAAGTGTTAGTATGGTAATATCCTTACCGTCAACCTTATGGTCATTGTTGACGTCGCCCAATGGGCGCTGATTTGACATCCAAGCGTTCACGAGGCCCCACCCCGTATAATTATTCCACCCAGACGTACCCAAGTTGTATACCGTATCCTTCATCTTATGCCACACACTCAACCAGTCCCAGTGGTTGCTATAATCCGGCTGAACCTTCGAACTGCAAATCAAAGCCGCAACGGCCGCCGCGGCAGGCGCAGAAAACGAAGTACCAGACACATTAGTATACGTTCCGGCCAGCCCAGTTGTGGTGACGTTGTCACCTGGAGCCACAAAGATCAGCTTTGGGCCATAGTTAGAATACGAACTTCTCGTATCATTTTGATCAATGGCGCCGACGGCGCTAACTGTATAGGTGCTTGTCCCATTACTGTAGAGGGCTGGATACTGCCATATGGCTTGATTGTCGTTGCCTGCAGCTACAAAGATCAGTACGCCCATGTTGGCTGCATCGGTGCAATTCGATTGGAGATCAGAATTACTGGGGGTCCAATCCATGCTGATCGATATTATGTTCACTTCCAACGAATAAACTGCACAGTGTATAGCTGCCGCAACTTCTTCCTCTTCCTCCCATTCCCAGTAAGGATCGCTTCTTGGTTTTGGATTGATTTTTAGCGAGTATATTGTTACGTTGGGTGCAACACCGATCACGCCTATTCCGTTGATCGCCGCGGCGATCACTCCAGCAACCTCAGTTCCGTGGCCGTCAGTATCTTGAATAAAAGTAGGATCATTAACCGGATCATGGAAAAAAATCACTTGACCACCCGAAGGATCATAATAAAATCCCGTCATTCCCCAGAAACCCGCGACATTTTGCGCCAAGTCGGGATGAGGGTAGGCTGTTCCGTTCTGCACGGAATAGTCCATCCCAGTATCGAGGATTGCAATTCTTATGTTTTGGCCTGTGTAGTTGGTGGGTGTCTGATCAATGTCCCAAGCGGTCGTATTCCGCGCCTTCGCGTTGTCATTGTCCCACACGCAATAGGCGCGAATGCGCTCAACGTTCCAAGGAAGCTGATCACTTCCCAGCACCGCCGAACACATAGAGGACGACACAATGACTGCTGTCAGCACAACAACTGCTACTTGTCGCTTGCTCATCATTCTATCCATCACCTACTGCTGACCAAGCGTAAACGTGATCGAAGGCGTGTCCAACTCAAACTGCCCCATGCGGAGTACCGCACTTATTCCGTATGCTCCGGGCGCGCTCTGAACCACTTTCCCGTTTTCATCCAAGGTGGACCCAAAGTTATCGAACTCTGTCTGGTTCAAGGATGCGTTGGGCTGAAGAATAATGTCATACGTTGCTTTCAATGGCCCTACGACATCGCGCAAGATCACCGTGCCGTTGCTGCTGTAAAGTATGATGCCGAAGTGGTACAAATCCGTCAGTAGGTTTTGGCTTGGGAGAATAGTCACCCCCTCAGCAGCAGTTATGACACTCCCAGGAGGTGCTTCCATCATGTCGGGCCTCGTCAATGTAACCGTCTCATTGCTTATGTTTCTGAGGCAGAAGCTTATGGTCATGTTCTCCGTAAACGAGTATTGCGTCTTGTCCAGCGTCATGGAGAGCTCAAGAGGCGGCGACGTCAGAGTCACGCTTGGACCAGTAGGTGAGGACAGCGACGCCCAATAAGCGTAAGCGCTAGCACCAAGCAACGCGATGATGATCACTGTGGCGACGAGAATTTTCCTCAGCCGTGACGCGAACAGTCCCCCCAATGAATGCCCCAACACGATACCCCTACAATTAACTGTATCACACAACTACTTAACACTTTACATCGAAAGGACCCAAGCTCAAGAGTAACGACCGCGTGCGCTCATTATCCGCAAGGCTTAAACCCTTCTTTTTTTTGTGAGGCGAGTTGCAGATGGGCTTTACGATCTCCTTTTTTACATTAAATCCAGAGGCACAGAGCAACTAAAAACGCAGGCTAATTGGTGTGGAGCAACTTAAAGAATAGGTCGCGGGCATGAGACGCAAAAAAAGAGAAACTTTACCGCTTTAAGATCACTTGTCCGTCTGAGAGCTTGTACGCGATTTCCCAACCCTGTTGGAGATAACTTAAAAGCTCATTCTCTGCAACCTGCTTAAAGTCCTCTCCACAATGCCCGTCCTTACATGATTCGTGTGTCTTACCTTTCGCTTTCACTCTCGCGCGCATGAGCCGCTTGCCACCACTTCGCACGATCTCCTCTCTCAACTCCACCTGCTCAGGCGTAAGACTCGCTTTATATTTTTCCTCTAAATCCTTGAGCCTACTCTCAACCGCGCTTGTCTCACTTGTAAATTCCAGCAGGGGTAGGGCTTCCTTAAACTTGGCGCGTAGCGCCTCCACGTTAGGCTGAGAATACGGAGCCTCTTCGCCTCGGATTTTCCTGCCGCGAATCTTGCGAATCCAGTTTGGATTAATGTTTGTCTGCTCAAGGCAAGTTGTTACCCACCTTCGCCCGTCATGCAGGCTAAAGGGAACTTTGGCTCGGTGGCTTAGCTCAATAATTGTGTGTCCTAATATCCCGTAACCTAGTGGTGCGTAAGGTTCACAGGTCTCTAGCCACATGTGGTCTTGAGCGGTCACTTTTCGCTTGAGTTTGTCCTCAATCCATTCTTTATAAGTTAAGAGCGCAGACTTCGCCTCAGGTGTCAGGAAAGTTATCTGCTTGACATGCGCGTATTTTCCTTTGTTGTGTCCTTTTAAGAGTTCGGAGCCTATGCTTATGCAGGGGATTTCTTTGGTTTCCCAGTTCGGCTCAAGATGTCCCCAAGTCAGGTTGGTCAAAGTTTCTTTCGCGATTCCTGTGCATGTGACAAAGGGTATGAGTGCGCGGTCTCTTGGGTTGAGAGCCATATTGTAAAGTTTTCTCAGGCCTTCTTTTGAGAGCGCATTGTAGGGCTTGACCTTTTCCCAATTGACTACACCTGCCGCTTTCTCAAGGCTGCGATAACTCCACTTAAAGAACGACTTGACCTGTATGCTTGTGTTATATTTCTCGGCATTCGTGAAGTCCGCCAAGTTTGCACCGCAAAAGTCATCGAGCATTTTCTCAACGGTGTTCGGTGGTGGTGTGATCATGGCGTCTTTCTCTTTTAGGGCGATAAGCTCAGGGGGAGTCTTGTGTACGTGTTCGCAAAATGTGTAAAGGAAGAGTGCGCTTTGGGTTTTCTTTTGCAGGTGTGTGAGCCAACGCTCGACCTCGGGAAACTTGGTCGCCCAGAGTTCTAAGACATTGCTCTCTGTGATTTTCTCGTTCATTTCACTCACCCCCCACCATTTCCTTTAACTCGATTATACGTTTACACAAGTTAATTATGGCACCAACCTTGCTTGGAGTCCATCCGCATTGTGTGCATTCGTGACGTGAGGGCACGTCAGGCGTAGGAATCAGTTTTAATGTTCCTAAGCACTCTGGACAAATGTTCTTTTCTTTATTGAATTTCAGAAGATTCGCTTGATGAAACGCTATCTCGTTTTGAAGTGTCTTTATACTTATTTCACCTAACGCTTTCTTTGCCATTTTCACTCAGCTCTCCATTGGAATGGGTGTTTGTCTAGCCACTCTCTCCGTCTGTTGTTCGTTATGAAGAGTTTATCGTCATAGAGGGTTTGTGAGTATTCCTTTTGCATTTTGGCTAAGTTTTCTTTCATGCGGGTTATGCGTCGCTGGAGTCTCAGGAGCTTATTCTTTTGCTTTCTTTCCCACTTGCGCTCGGCCTCATGAGCTTTGACCATTGCCATAAGCTCATAATAGGCCTTGACGTTTTCATTTTCGTTAAGGTCTTTTTCCTTTTCATTTTGGGCTTGCATTTTCATTTTCCTCAAAAGATTGGTAGGCAACCTAATTAATAAGTGTTAGGTCACGGCTTCACACTTTATAAAAAAGTTTCTGAATAAACAATGGCACTTGCAAAACCAAAGAAAACCGCGATGATCTGTTTTTTTTTATCTGGATCGTGTCACGTTGACAAAGTTTCTGTAGATTTCTTCCCCATGTTCAGTGTTGTTCACTTCAGGATGAAACTGAACCCCGTAAAGCGGCTTCTCAAAATGCTTCACAGCCTGAATCCGGCAGTTCTCAGACATGGCAAGTACAGTAAAGTTAGCAGTTGCTTTTACCTCGTCGTTGTGAGACTCCCAAACAAGGAACTCTTTCGGCAAGCCCTTAAACAGGTCGTCTTCGTCAATAACCTTCAGCTTAGATAACCCGTATTCAGGAACCTCAGAGGGCCCGGCTTGGCCGCCGAAATGGACCGTCATCAACTGAAGCCCAACGCAGACCCCGAGAATAGGCCCGTGGAAATGATCTAGATAATCAGTACAACAGCCCAGCTTAGGAGATTCCCAAGCAATTCGAGGTGCTCCTCCGCTCAGCACCAAAGCATCAGCATCTATCTCGCCCACGGGCGTAGTGTTGGGGATTATTTTGGTCTCGCAACCGATTTCCCTAAGAACCCTCCAGATTCTATGCGTCCACTGGCCGCCGTTGTCGACAACGTAAACCTTGACGGGTCTACTCATACTCAATCGTCCCCGGAGGCTTGTTAGTAACGTCAAATACTACTCTGCTGACCTCATCCTTCAAGACATTCGTAATCCTCACGGAAATCCGCTCCAAAACGTCGTAAGGAATCTTCGAATACGCGGCACTCATTCCGTCCAAACTTTCAACAGCCCGAACCGCCACCACAGCCCCATAAGCCCTCACGTCACCATGGACTCCAACCGTCTTGCAGGGCAACAAGACGGCAAAATACTGCCAAGGCCTGCTCATCTCACCGTCCTTCACGGCCCTCTCAATCTCCTCCTCAACGATCGCACATGCCTCCCTCACAATCTTCACGCTCTCAGGACTAGCCTCGCCAATGATTCTCACTGCTAGTCCTGGTCCTGGGAACGGCTGCCGTTCATAAACTTCAGGAGGCAAGCTCAGCTTGCAGCCGACAACTCTCACCTCATCCTTGTACAGGTCTCTTAGGGGCTCAACAATCTCGAACTCTATCTTCTCTGGCAGACCGCCAACGTTGTGATGAGACTTGATTCTGTCTCTCAGCCCGCCGCCGCTTTCAATCCAGTCTGGAGCGATTGTTCCTTGAACGAAAAACTTGGCTTTCTCTTTCGCTGCAACTTCTTCAAAGACTCTTATGAACAGCTCGCCGATGATTTTCCGTTTCTGCTCAGGGTCCACTACGCCTTTGAGTTTCTTATAAAACCGTTCCTTGGCGTCAATGACAAGAACGCTTAACCCCAGCTTAGTGAGCATCTTCTCGTTGTTTTCTATCTCGTTTTTCCTCATGTAGCCAGTATCAACCAAAACACACCGCAAATTCTCGCCGATGGCTCTATGCACTAAAATGGCCGCTGTCGTGGAATCGACACCGCCAGAAATCCCGATAACCGCTTTCCCCTTTATCCTGCGCTTCAGCTCTTCAACCGCTTCTTCGATGAACTTCTCGGCATCGAACATGGAACCATCAAATGCTACGATTAACAAGCGACTATAAAAATCTTGTAAACACGTGAAACGCAAGCAACTCATTCAGCTAAGAAGATCACTGCTGGAAGGAAACATTATAAATGAAGGCTAAATATCATTAGCTCATGCCAGACAAAGTCCACTGCGCTCACATTCTCGTGAAAACGGAACAGGAAGCCAAAATCATCTTGGAAAGACTCAACAAAGGCGAAAAATTCGCAAACATAGCCCAACAAGTCTCGGTATGCCCTTCTGGGAAGCGCGGCGGAGACCTCGGTACGTTCGGCAGAGGAAAAATGGTCAGAGAATTCGAAACCGCCTCCTTTGCCCTGCAGAAAGGACAAATCTCAGGCATCGTGAAAACGAAGTACGGGTATCACATAATAAAAAGGCTAGAATAGTTCGGAAAAGCGGAAAACACGAGCAAAAACAGGTTTGTCAACACGAGAAAGATTCAGGCTGAGAGCTAATTCTCAGATTACCTTTTCTTCCTTCCAACGTCAGGCTGAGGCTCAGGCTCCCCCGCGCCGAGAAGCACTCTGAGCGACTTGACCTCTTCTCGAAGCATGCTGACCTCACTTTCCAACGCCTTAGCCTTCGAGTCAGCCATCTTCTTGAGTTCTTCAATCTCCACTAAGAGATTCTTGCGTTCAGTCTCCAGATTCCTCAGCTTTTCAATTATGCTTTTAAAATTGTTCATTACCTCTCCTTCTCCTTAAGCTCCCGACTCCATAGTAACTGGTGTAAAACATTTAAGATTTTTGTAACGCTATACGGAGAGGACGAAACGGTTTCTTTAGCCTTCAGTCTTTTCCAAGTCACGACCATTCTTCGAAACTATCTGCAACGCCTCATCCATCACCATCAGCTTGTCTGTGACTTTCTTGAGGTACCTCTGGAAGTTGAGCGCCTTCAGCACTGCTATGCCTCTTTCCGTGATGGCGTAGCCTTCCTTTCTGCCTAGCGCACGCTCCTCAACGAGACTGTTCTGCAGGAGGAAGCCGAGACGTTCTCTGAGAACTGTGCAGTCCAAGCCAACTTCGTATGCAATGTGGTCGACGGTTGAAGGCTTGTTCACCAGAACTTCAAGTATGTCCTCGTATGTTTCCAACTTTGACTTACGCATCTGTGTAGCCTCATTCCAGTAGTCTTCATTCATTGAGGATAAATCGATTGTGAATTCTGAATCTGTACCTGAACATACTAAACCCAGACCGCTAGTCTGGAAACACAACTCGCAACAGGCCCAAGAAAACGAGGCAGCAACGCTGTCAACCTTATGTATGTCGGAAGAGAGCCCGCGCCCAGAAGAAAAGTATATCGGAGACTGCAAGGCTGAGTGACCTGATAGACTACCAAGAAGTAGCTGTGGGAAGTAGGACACTGATTGACAAAAAGACGGGGAGAGTAACACTTTTTGCGTTCGACGAAAAACAAGGATTAAGCGAGCGCAAGGGACTTTTCGACGCAATGGCCCATGTCCTCTATGGAGAAGCGGAAACAGTCATCTCAGGCAAGAGTCACCGCTGAAAGAATAAGGGGACATGATCATAATGCCTGCCAACGAGCCCCACGCAGTCAAAGCAGTGGCAAGATTCAAGATGGTCTTAACTATGATAAGGTCGTAGACCCGGACCAACGCCGAGAGACATCCCAACTACTGAAGAGGCTGGAAAAACTATAAAGCTTACATCACAGATTTACGTAATCTTCAAACTGACAACAAGAAAGGTGGACTCTATTGGAGAAATACTCGCATGACATAATTATCGTCGGAGCCGGGTTGGCGGGATTGAGAGCTGCAGTTGCAGCCGCCGAAGTGAATAACAAGCTAGACATAGCAGTACTCTCGAAGCAGCATCCTCTGCGCTCGCACTCAGTGTGCGCGCAAGGGGGAACTGCTGCTGTGATGCGTGAAAAAGACTCATATGACCTTCATGCTTATGACACGGTGAAAGGCGCCGACTTTTTGGCCGACCAAGACGCTGTGGAATTTTTTGTGAAGCAAGTGCCAAGGGAAATAGTCCTCACGGAACATTGGGGATGTCCATGGAGCCGAACGGCAGAAGGGAAAATAGGCCAACGAGCGTTCGGTGGGCACACGTTTCCACGAGCGTGTTTCGCAGCTGACATGACTGGTTTCCTTGAAATGCACGCGATTTATGGAAAAGTCACGTCGTACAAGAACATAAGATTCTACGATGAATGGTTCGTCACGTCACTCATAGTTGAAGACAAGACAGCAGTGGGCTTGACTGCCATAGAAATGAAAACCGGCGAAATGCAGGCATTCCGCGCAAAATCCGTCATAATGGCAACTGGAGGACATGAGCGCATATACGAATTCACAACATTCTCCCATTCAACTACAGGAGACGGAATGGCTATGGCCTACCGTGCAGGAGCCCCGCTTGAAGACATGGAATTCGTCCAGTTCCACCCAACTGGCCTAGTTCCCCCAGGAGTGTTGATAACAGAAGGAGCCAGAGGCGAAGGAGGATATTTGCTCAACGCCAACGGCGAGCGCTTCATGAAAAAATATGCATCGGAAAAGATGGAGCTCGCCCCACGCGACGTTATCTCAAGAGCAGAGCAGACAGAGATGCTAGAAGGAAGAGGACTGCAAGGACCATACGGACCCTACATAGCCTTAGACCTCAGACACCTCGGCGAGGCGAAGATAAACGAAAGGCTACCACTCATTCGAGACGTTGCAATAAAGCTGGGCGGAGTAGACCCCGTCAAAGAGCCAATACCGATCAGACCAGCGGCCCACTACTCCATGGGAGGAATCAAAGCCAACATCAAAACTGAGACGCCGATTACAGGATTGTACGCCGCTGGCGAATGTTCATGCATAAGCGTGCACGGAGCAAACAGGCTCGGCTGCAACTCAACTGCAGACTGCCTAGTCTTCGGAGCAGTTGCAGGTGAAGAAGCGGCGAAACACGCATCGTCAAGTAGCCTGCGTGAAGTCTCACAGCGGAAGCTTGCAGCTGAGGAAAACAAAATCCAAGAAATCATCAGCCGCAACGGCAACGAACGGGTTCCAGCAATCAGAGATGAAATGAGGCAAATAATGGACGAGAAAGTGTGGATTTACAGAAACGGACCTCAGCTTGAAACTGCTTTGAAAGAGATTAGACAACTCAAGAGCAGATTCAGAAACGTGAAAATAGAAGACAAAGGCAAACCGTTCAACACGGCATTGCTGGAGACGCTGCAACTTGATTTCATGCTTGACTTGGCCGAAGTGACTATAGCCTGCGCGCTTCCCAGAACCGAATCAAGAGGAGCACACTCGAGAACTGACTATCCCAAGCGAGACGACCAGAACTGGCTGAAACACACGCTGGCCTACTGCACACGTGACGGCCCGAGGCTAAAGTACATACCTGTTACGATTACGAAGTGGCCACCCGTGGCAAGGACCTACTAGGAGGATGAACATGATGGGCACCAAAGTGGAGAAGACTGTCGAGTTCAGGATAAGCAGATTTGACCCAGAACAGAACAAGCATTACACGTCCACGTTCAAGGTTCCTATTCGCAAGGGAACAACACTGCTTGACGCTTTGCTCTACATTAAAGACAATCTTGACGACTCGCTCACGTTCAGGCATTCTTGCAGAATGGGCATCTGCGGAAGCTGCGGAGTCAACGTCAACGGGCAACCCATGCTTGCATGCTACACGCAAGTGCTCGACCTTGGCGTAGACTCCCTGTCTATGGAACCGCTTTCAAACTTTCAGGTCATAAAAGACTTGGTCGTTGACACAGAACCTTTCTTTGATTCTTACAAGAGAATCAAAACCTTTCTGATAAAACCTGAACAAGAGCTCAAGAAAACAGATGAATTTACACAGTCGCCTGAAGACCTCAAGAAGTATTGGGACATGACGCTT
>Ga0315282_10001402_pt1 | contig 45322 bp, 39 predicted proteins | sample YL17G07_20_MG_FD_203693 | JGI IMG/M metagenome (GOLD analysis project Ga0315282, IMG submission 203693) | Sediment microbial communities from Yellowstone Lake, YNP, Wyoming, USA - YL17G07_20 | ecosystem: Environmental > Aquatic > Freshwater > Lake > Sediment | place: USA: Wyoming | collected... | reverse complement strand
CTCGATAGACGTGCGCAGCCTGACGGCACCGCGCAAGGTGGATATGGACTTCAGGACGACGAACGTGGGGGGGACGGCCAAGGTGAGGCGGCTGAGGTTCTACGGGCTGCCGCTGGACGCGCAATAGAGAGATACGTGGGCGACAGCTGTGTGCCGGTTTCCGAGGCGAGGCTCGCAACCTCTGCCTCTGCGGCTCCAGTCTCATGTGCTCGACGTGCTATTTGCCAGCGAGCCGCCGGAATTGCTCCAATTCCCCTTCGATTCTGCCGATAAACGCTCTCCGGGAGCACAATTGCGCTTGACTACGGTTGGAATGCCCCTTAATATTAGCCACAGGACCGGCCGGCAGGGGCTCGGGCGAGTCTTTTCACTGAGGGCCGTCAATACGCGTGGAAAGGAGCGGTAAATGACCGATCAGCCAAGGCTCCTTGTGGAACCCGTGAACGAAGTTACGGTGGTCACCTTCAAGGACAAGAAGATCCTCGACGAGTCCTCCATACAGGAACTCGGTGACGCCCTCTTCGAGCTCGTCGACAAACAATACAAGACCAAGCTGCTCCTCAACTTCGAGAACGTCGAGTACCTCTCCAGCGCCGCTCTCGGAAAGCTCATCACGCTCAACAAGCGCGTCAAGGAAGAAAATGGCGAGCTCAAGCTCTGCTGCATTATCCCCGAGATATATGAAGTCTTCCGGATCACCAAGTTGAATCGCCTCTTCGAGATTTACGACGACATAGATCAGGCTTTACGCCGATTCAAAAAGCCGGTATCCTAAGCTTGGAAGATTCTCTTGAGATGACGCAGAACCCCTCATCCCAGGCGGCCGACAGCGGCGCGCAGGCGCGTTTCAGGCAGGGCTCCTGGTATTCGATCAATATCCCCAGCGTTTCTTCGCAGGTTATCGAGGTCGAGGAGGCCATAATAGAGGCGCTCGCCCAGACCGGGTTCTCCGAGGAAGAGGTGTTCGCGGTGCGCCTGTCGCTCGACGAAGCCCTCGCCAACGCGATCAAGCACGGCAACTGCGCGGACCCCAACAAGTCCGTCTTCATAAGGTTCTGCTTCGACGAAAAGAACATCACTATAACCGTAAGAGACGAGGGGCCGGGCTTTGACTTCAATTGCGTGCCCGACTGTACTATTGACGGCAACCTGGAGCTGCCGTGCGGCAGGGGCCTGCTGCTGATGAAGGCCTACATGGACAGAGTGTCCTTCAACGACAAGGGAAATGAGGTTACACTGATAAAGGGGCGGGGGAACGGCACGTGTGCCCGATAAAGCCACTTGAGATCGATACCAAGGTCGAAAAGGGGACAACCATCGTCACCCTGAGCGGCCATATCGCAACTCCTGAAAGCCAGGTTGTGAGCGAAGCGTTCGACCGCCTCATCGCGGATTCGATCTCGAAGATCGTGGTCGACATGAAGGGCGTCGAGATAATCACTTCCGACGGGCTCGGAGCTCTTATCCGCGCGCGCAAAGCCGTCACCGAAGCCGGCGGGCAGCTTGTCCTCTCCGGCCTTGAGGGCAACATCCGCAGCGTCTTCAAGATGACTCGCCTCGACAAGATCTTCACTCTGTACGATTCCGTGGCGCAGGCCGTCGCGGCATTGAGCAGTCAGATGACCTCTCCGTAGGGGCGACGCATGCGTCGCCCGACAGTACGATCCGCCTGCGGCGGACCTGTCGACCTCTTGAGGTCCTCCATGAAACGCGACTTCTCCAACGTCCGTCTCTGCGTTCTCGTTGCTGACGGCGTCTCGGCGCTACCGTTCGAGACCCTCGTTCAGGAAATCGCTGCCGGCGGCGCAAACTGCATTCAACTCCGCGAGAAGGGCATCCCCGACGCCATTATCTTCGAGCGCGCTCAACTCTGCCGCCGCGTCTGCGACGAAGCGGGCTGTATCTTCATCGTCAATGACCGCCCTGATATCGCCGTCCTCTCGGATGCCGATGGCGTTCATGTCGGCCAGACGGATCTTCCCGCTGCCGCGGCGAGACGGATCATTGGCCCTGACGCGATTCTCGGCGTCTCCGCGACCAACCTCTGCGACCTTGCCGCGGCGGAGCGTTCCGGCGCCGATTATGTGGGAATCGGTGCTGTTTTTCCAACCGCGACAAAAGACATCGAGGCCAAGGGGCTCGGCCTCATCGAAGAAGCCGCGCACATTGCGACGCGCCCCTTGCTCGCAATTGGCGGCATAACGGCTGCCAATGCCGCAGCGGTCATCCGTGCAGGAGCCGACGGGGTAGCCGTGTTTTCCGCGGTTGTTTCCGACGCGGACCCCCGCGCGGCTACCCGGCGTCTGGGCATGATTGTCGACCGCGCACTTGCGGATCGCAACAAGTCATAAAGGCTTGTCCACCAATACCTTACGCAGATCTCATAGGCGGTGCAACAAGGCACGGCCCAATAGTGGGTTTGGGCTCGCAACCGCCGGGAATCGCTCTTACGAGGGAGGGTTTTTTGACGATAGAGATATGTTTTGTAGTAGAGGCTTTTGCGAAAGGTTCTTGGATCTATGCAAGACGAAGCGGCTTCTCTTACTGTCGCAAACCATCCGCCTTTGCCCAACTTCACCCACAGCAACCTGAAAGGCGCGCCGCAGAGCATCTATAAGTTCAGCTACCTTGAGGCCTTACGTCACAAGTGGATCGCCAGCGAAAAGGCCGGCCGCGACCTCGGCACCGCCGCCATCCGCGAATGGCTCTCTCGCCACTGGCCCCACTGGTGCCGCGCCCGCTGGCTCGAACACCTTCGCGGCGAGATCTACTGGATGGAGTTCGATGAACCGTCTTTCGGCGCGCTTAAAAGGGGATTTCGCGGCGATGAGATCGTGCTGGACCGGGTTCTGGACCGGGTCTACTGCGGGTGGGAGAATCTCGACATCATTCTCTGGGCGACGGATTGGCAGATCGACATAAACCAGGTCATCGACATTCTCATCCTCCTCGACATCAACAGGGCGAGGCTGGATGCGAACCTGTTTTTCGATAATGTGTGAGACGCGACAACTGCCCGATTTCGTCATTGCAGCAAGGGCAGTTACTTTGAAGCGATTTCGCTTGCTCTGCACATCAACACAGCAATAATGTTGTGTTATGATCCCGGCGTTCATAAAGAACGGCTGCCTGCCGCCAGGCATACACTGGGCGACATGGCAGGAGGTATGCGAGAGCTACGGTGGGACGCCTGCGCGCGACCGGTTGCTCAAGGATATGAAGCCCGCGTTGGCCAACCTGCGTGCTGCGGGTTGTTCGTATGTGTATCTTGACGGCAGTTTCGTAACAGCAAAGGCATATCCGACTGATTGCGACGTGTGCTTTGACAGCAGAGGCGTAGATGATGCAGTGCTTGACCCGGTACTCACTGAGATAGATTATGACTGCAGAGCGCAAAAGCTGAAATATGGTTGCCAGTTCTTTCCAGCGAACCTCGCCGAAGGCAAGAGCGGCAAAGTGTTTCTTCTCTATTTCCAGGAAGAGGAAGGTACCGGCAATCCCAAGGGGATTGTTGCCATAGACTTGAGGAGTGCCAAGCTATGATCATGAACGAGAGAGAGTACAGAATAACCAAAGCGCAGTTGGAGAGATTCAGGCGCGCGCTGCGCAAGCATGCCAGTGAACCGCGCGACGACAGTGTGCGTCCCGCATTGCACAAGGCTGAAGCGAAGGCAATGGCGAGCCAAATAGACAAACTGCGGAGAAGAGTGACCGAGTACGAAACGCTCGTCGCAGGGAAGATAAAAGTCATAATGCTTGATTCTTTTGATGAACTGCCGATTGCGTTCATAGAGGCTCGCATTGCCGCGGGGCTAACCCAGAAGGGCCTCGCGGAACGACTAGGGCTCAAAGAGCAACAGATTCAGCGCTATGAAGCAACCCGGTACGCCGCTGCAAGTTTCTCAAGGATGCGAGAACTGGCGAAGGCTCTCGGCGTACGTGTGCACGAGGAGGTTCTCCTGCCAAGCGCGAAACGCAGAGGCATCAGGAAAGCCGCACGCCCCTAAGCATCTACGCCCCCTGAGTCACCACGTACGGCCCTTCGGGGACGACGATCATCCTGTCGGCGCCGGTCTCGGCGAAGGCGGTGTCGACGGCGTTCTGCAGGGAGGGGCAGGGGACGGCCTGGGCGATGCAGGCGTCGCGCTTGCAGAGGTCGCTGACGAGGAAGACCCTCCCACGCTCGCGGGTCCAGCCCATGCGCTGCCACTGCCATTGGCCGAGTTGGAACTTGCATTTGCTATGAAGGCCGCGCGACCATGCGGCGACGTCTTTGGTGCTGCGGATGAGTTCGCTGAAGAGAGGATCGCCGTAGCCTTCGTCGCAACGCGCGCATAGAACGACAACACCGTCCTGCGCCATCATCGGCAGAATCGCGACGAGCCCCTTGATCGCCTGGTAGAACGTCGTGTCGAGCGGCCAGCCGGCGCTTGACGTGACCACGACCTTGGCGGGCTCGGTCGCCGGCGTGAGGACGTAGCTCTCAAGCCGCTCGACCGCAGCGGCGAAGACCTCTTCGAATCCACCGGCGAAGACGCCGGTCACTTCACGATCCCGGTTCAGCGTCACATTCACGGTGAAGTCCGCGCCGACCGTCCGCGCGACTTCGGTCGTGAGTTCGTGGGCGACGTTGTCCCTGACGACGCCGGGGGTGCTGTTGGGATGGGCGACGATCTCGGGACAGTGCCATTTGCGGATCGTCGAGAGCGACGCGAGGCCCGGAAGGATCGCCTTCCTGCCGCCGGAGTAGCCGCAGAAGATATGCGGCTCGACGAGGCCGGTGAGGATCTTCAGGTCCGCTTCGACGTAGCGACGGTCGATCTCGATGGGGATCTCATCGCGGGTTATGGGATTCGTCAGCGAGTCGACGCGAACGTTGCCGCTGCGGCAGTCGTGGCTGACGACGGTGTAGTCGTGGGCGATCTTCCTGCCGACAAGCGTGACGATCTCTTCGGGCGTCGCTGCGCGATGCGTGCCGGTGCCGATGATGACGATCGTTTGAGAGCGGGGGATCCCGTTGCCTTCAAGCATCGGCAGAAGCATATCGAGGATCATCTCGTTAGGCACGGGCCGCGTAATATCGCTGATGACGACGGCGGCACTGCGCTTGCCTCGCGCTATCTCGTTGATCGGCGCCGTATCGATCGGATTGGTCATGGCCTTGAAAGCTGCCCACGTCGGATCTGCAAGTCCTTTGCGCTTCTTCGACCTCAGAACCTTGACCTTGACGCCTGACGGCGGCGTGAAGGAGAGATGCTTCTTGCCATAGGGGATTTCGATGGACTGCTTTAGCATAAACGCCTCCTTTGACCAGTATTATCCCGACCGCGTGCCGCAATGTCAAAACGCGTATATGAGAGCGAATATTAGGCGCAAGAAAGCGTACTATAGGGGGCAACATAACCGCCGCGGCGCAGTATGCCACAACATGTGGTATGGCGCGCGCTGCGGCGCACAAGCCGGAAGTGCAGCGCGAGGGGTCCCTCAAGATAGGCGCGTTTTGACGGCTCTACTGCGCGTTCCCGGCGATTCGGGAAAGTGTTTCTGTCGGCGATTACGCGGAACAATTGAGTGTCTCAATCGTAGTAGATGCCATAAGCTGTCACACGGGGATCCATAAGTTGTTGCGCGGGCAATCCAACACGAAGGTGAGATTGGAGCGGCAATGTTCGATAGACTCAAAGGCATATTCTCGCAAGGAGTCTCGGCGAGATATAGCGTCGACCGCGCGCTATACAGACACCCGTTTTTCACTATCAGCGCCGGCCGCGAAAAGAAGAGCATGCGGCCGGTTCTCGTGAAGGAGTACACGCGGGAAGGACGCGAAACCGAGGCAAAGCTGGACCGCCACTATCGCGCCAAGCCCCTTGCGAAGGTACTTCCCGAAATCAGGCATGAGCATATAGTTACGACCATAGAGGCGCAACACGGCGAGTCCAGGCGAATCGAGATCCTGGAAAACGTGACCGCGCCGATGCTTCGAGCGCTCCTCGACAAGGGGCAGTTCAGCGCGGCGGATTTTCGCAACCTCGTGATGGCGGCGGGGGCCGGCCTGGCGCATCTCCATTCGCTCGGGTTTGTCCACAGGGGCCTCGCGCCGGAAGGCATAGCGGTTGGCGAAGACGGCAACGCGAAGATCATGGATCTCTCGCTCCTCATGGACCAGTCGCACGTGGGTCCCAACTGCACGACGGTTGGCCCGCACGGTTACGTCGCGCCCGAGGTGATAAGTCGCCGGGGCTGCGACGTGCGCAGCGACGTGTACGCGCTTGGCGCGGTGTGCTACGAGATACTCTGCGGGATGCACCTCTTCCCGAACGCCCACGGCTACGAGGGGCTCGTTCGGATGATGAACACAAAGCCCGCCACGCTCTCGGAGCGCGGCGCGGACGTGCCCGCCGAATTGGAGGCGGTCGTCATGAAGGCGGTTGAGAGAAATCCGAGGGATCGTTACCAGACGATGGATGAAATGCTTGCCGCGTTCGCGAACGCGCCGGAGCCGCATACTATAAGGCCGGCCACGCGCGTTACTCTGCCGGCGTTCGCGGCATAGACGTTATTCACTCCTGATACACCCATCAGCGTCGAGCGTGAGCCTCCCCCCCGCGACCTCGCGCTCGATTGCTTCTGCGGCATAGGGCTTGAGCGGGGATCATATGATTACGCCGCGTAGGGAGAGCTATGGGATTCTCTTCTTCGACGCGATCAGGTCCGAGCGGAAGCGGCCAACATCCATCGTTCGCACGTCGCTGCACTGGAGATCGTACTTGGCAAACAGGTCGCCTGCTCGACTGATCCGGTGCGCGGAGAGCGTCAAGTACTGCGGGTCAATCTCAACACAGACACTATTGCGGCCAGCCTTGAGCGCAGCAAGTGTTGTGGTGCCAGAGCCGCCAAATGGGTCCAACACGGTGTCGCCGACAAATGAGAACATTCGCACAAGTCTGTATGCGAGTTCAAGCGGGAAGGGTGCCGGGTGTTTCTTCGTCGATGCGCCGGTGATCGTCCAGAACTGCCTGAACCATTCGTCAAACTCATCTTTCGAAATGCGGCTCATATCCCTCTGGCCTTGGGTGGGCTTCCTGTACGCGCCGGGTTTGCGCTGCATGAGAATGTACTCGATGTCATTCTTGATTATCGCGTTCGGCTCATATGGCTTGCCCAGGAATTTGGAGTTGCCTTTGATCTCATATGAGGCGTTGGCGATCTTGTGCCAGATGATGGGATTCAGGTTGTCGAAACCGATTTTCCGACACATGACCGCGATATCCGCATGGAGAGGAAAGACGACATGGCGTCCGAAGACCTTGCGGGATTGGCATGCATCTCCGACTACACATACCAGTCGGCCACCCGGCACCAAGACCCTGAAAGACTCTTCCCATACTTTTCGAATTTCGTTCAGAAAGTCCTCGTAGCGCTGTATATGGCCCAATTGCTCCGGATGGTCGTTATAACGCTTGAGATTCCAGTAAGGGGGAGAGGTCACAACGAGGTGAAGGGATTCGTTGGGGATGAAGCTCAGATCGCGAGCATCCCCGCGTATCAGGTAATGCTGAGTGCTGAATCTGTTGGTGCTATTCATCGCGCGAAATCCAGTTGCGCCAATAGCATTCTTACGGCGCTGTCAACTGACTCCTCGGATTCGGCCGCAAACGATACGGCATCTATGTTGGCCGACTCGAGTCGGTTCTGCACATTGATGTGTTCAGTTATGAATGGATAATAGATGACTGCCGCGAACTTGGCAGTAGGCAGCGAGCTTTTCAGCTTCGCGGCTTTGTTTACAATCTCGTCGCAGCGCTTATGAATATCTCTTCTGGCCTCTATGCGCTTCACATCAATGCCGATCTGCACGGGGCCTTCCGTAGGGGAGGCGGCATCCAATTCGAACTCCTCGCCGTGCACCTCGAACTTCCTCTTCTTGAAAGGCGCCTTCCCATAGTGATTCAGGGTGGCAAGAACGCTATGCTCCCATCGCCCCTTGTTCTTGCGGATTTCCTTGTCTATGAATTCCACTCTGTCCAGATGGGACAGAGTGGGTATTTCCAAGTAGGCCGGCAGGAAAGGCTTCAAATACCCTGCAACTGCCGCAGCCTGTCGTTCATTCAGCTTCGGAGCGTACGTGCTGAGATTCTTCACCTCTATGTCGCGCTCGATCGCCCGTGCGGCGATATTGCAGGCAGCGATCAGCGGCTTCAGGACAAGGGGATGCGACATGATAGCTGCGGCCAAATCCGGAACAGTGACGTTCTCGAACAGAATGACCTCAACGGTCCGAGCCTCAATGAATGCAGAGAATGCCTCGCGAAGCTCTTTTTCGACAAGAACTTGTCGCTCCTGAGCTTCAGGCGCGCAACGCTTCATGTAGTCGGAATGAGAACCGTAGATCTCAGACATGCCTGGCTTCCCCTTCGGTGGCACGGCCTCTGGACCTCTATACTACCCCTGAACTGGCACCATATCTGCCCGACCGGGTTTTGATGTACTTAGCCTACCCGCTGTATGGTGTGCGGTCAAGCGGCAGCATCTCCTCTATTCTGAGTCAAGCCATACACTGCGGTCCATGAAATCCGCGAGGGCGACGGAGCCCGCATTGAGACAGGCTCGAAGGCTACTCACTTCTGACACATCCATTTGCGTCGAGCGTGAGCCTCCGCCCCGCGACCTCGCGCTCGATTGCTTCATTGATGCGGGACTTGACCTTGGAGCTCGACGGCGCGAAGCCGAGGAGCCTGGCAGTTTGGGCCAGAAGATCGTCGCGGTTCATGCCGAATTGCGCCTTCACCAGTTCGCGGGCTGCGAGGCCGATCTCTTCGAGACAGACAAGGTCTATGTCGCGCATGGAGTCGTCGCGGCGGCGCAGCGGCGGGGCCGTCATGCCGATGGGCCAGTAGAAGGCGTCGCTGAGTTTGGCTTTGCGGCAACGCGAGGCCGCGGTGAGGACTCGCTCTTCTATGCGGTTGCCGACGCGGGAGATGTCGTACTGCGCGGCTACGCGGCGAACAAGCTCCGACTGGTGAATGGGTCCCTCGGCCGCGACGACCTCGGCGACGATCGTCGCGAGGCGGTCTATGGGCTCGGTGTAGAACTGCTCGACGCTGCAGGAGCGCGTAACCTCGTAGCAGCGATAGGGCACCGTTTGCACGGGGACACGCTCTGGCGAGGCAGTTTGCGCGGTCGTCGGAGGGCAAGGGGCGGTCTGGGTCATAACGCGCCCCTGGTCGGGGCGCAGGTCCTTGAACCGCGGCTTAAGCTGTCCGTTGCGCGCTTTGGTGATTGTCTCGAGGACGCGGTCGCATTCGGCCTGTGGCCGGCGGTACCAGTCAGCGGACCAGATGCGGTGGATGCGCCAGCCGAGGTCTTCGAGCACCTGCTGTCGGAGGCGGTCCCGATCGCGCGCGGTCGCGGAGCCGTGATAGGTGGCCCCGTCGCACTCGATGCCGAGTACGTAACGGCCGAGGTTATCGGGATCGACTACGGCCATGTCGATCGCGTAACCTGCGCAGCCGACCTGCTTACGAAGCGTGACGCCGCGCTCCGTGAGGGCGTTGTAGACGGCCTGCTCGAACGGCGAGGCGAAATCGCGATCGGTTTCGACGACGTTGGGGAGCTTATCCGTCTCGACGAAGCTGAGGTAGTCCCTGAAGGAGATCACCCCGCGCGCGGTAGTGCCGGAGAGGTCGAGCTCGCGCGCGAGGATGGAACTGAAGACTACGCATCGCTCGCGGGCGCGCGTCACGAGGACGTTAAGGCGGCGCCAGCCGTTCTCGCCGGCGAGGTTACTTATCTGGGCGCCGACGCGCTCGGCGGGCGAGCTTCGGCCGTGGCCGACGCTGATGAAGATCACGTCGCGCTCGTCGCCCTGGATGGTTTCGAGATTCTTGACGAAGAAGTGCTCGTCGCGCGCGGGGTTGAAGAAATCTTCGAGTGAATCGTCCTGCCGGCGCAGGCGCTCGATCTCGTCGAGGACGGCCTGCTGCTGGGCGGCGCTGAACGTTGCCGCGCCGAGGGACTTCTCCGGAAAGCGCCGGAAGTGATCGAACACGGCAAGCGCGACGCGGCGCGCCTGGTCACGGTTCGTGCGGCTCTTCGCACGGTCGTAAAGGTCGGCAGGCTCGTATTTGAGGCAAACGCCCATCTCGTCGTGGCTGGCGTGGCAGGAGGGGAAAACGACGAGGCCGTTGTTGTAGAACTCGCTATTGGAGAACTCGATGAGCGATTCGTGGCGGCTGCGATAGTGCCAGCGAAGCGGCAGGGCCGGCAGGACCGCTTCGCCTCGGTCGAGGATGGACTCCATGCCTTCCCAGACGACGTCCACGTCGCCGTCGCCTGGTGCGGAGTCGCTTGAGATGCTCGTGAAGAAGCTCGTTGGCGGAAGCTGCTTTCTATCGCCGACGAGGAGAAGCTGGCTCCCTCGCGCGACTGCGCCGAGGGCGTCGGCGGGCTCAACCTGGCTTGCCTCGTCGAAGACCACGACGTCAAAGGAGACGCCCTGGGGATCCAGAAACTGCGCGACGGAGAGCGGACTCATCATGAAGCAGGGCTTCACGCGCTGGATGACTTCGCCCGCGTCTTTGAGGACGCGGCGGATGGATCGGCCGCCGCGCTTGCGGCGGATCTCGGCCTGGAGGATGCCGACTTGTGAGCTGCGAGCGGCTTCGAAGCCTGTCATCGGGCGCTGGGACGCGAGATGCGCGTAGAGGCGATTGCGCGCGTCCCTGACCCACTGGCTGTCCGCGCGCGCGAAATCGATGATAGCGTCCTCGTGGCGCGCGCCGTTGAACTGCCTCAGGACGTCCCGGTCGACGAAGACGTCCTCGAGCCACAGCGTGAGGAACTGCTTCTCAAAGGCTGTTGCGAGGACGTCCGGCTCGACCTGGGTGCGGATGGCCTCGGCGAGAAAGCTCACGACGGGTGAGCGCTCGCATGCCTGAAGGCTTTCCTGGTACTGCGTCCAGTCGAGGAGCATCTCCTGCTTCTGCTGCATTTCAGCGATGCGGGAACGAAGCGCATCGAACGGCACATCGGCGGTTGGCATTTCAAACCACCCGGGGTTCTGTAGTTGCAGCGCGGCCGAAAACCTGCTGAACAGGTCATTCCACCTGGTCAAGGGCGTATTGAGATCGGCCGCAGCCGCGGCAAGTGCAGAGCGGTCAGCGCCCGAGAGGCAGAGCCTGACGCCGGCGGGCGTGAGCCGACCGGCGTGTATTTCCTGCCGGGCGCGAGTGAGCCAGGAGGCGAGCTTGAGCATTTCCGCGTGTGACGATTCCGGGCCTTTCCAGCGTGAGTCGAAAAAGCTCGTGCCGGTTGCTTCGGCTGCCTCGATTTCCTTTCGGAGGCTACTCATGCGCGCAAGCGCGGCGACGTCGTCGAGACGCGCCTGCGTGCGCGGCCGATAGTCCTTGAGCATCACGCGCTTGAGAGCGCTCCGGTCGCGCCAGTAGTCGCGCGAGAAGAAACGGCCCATAGAATGCCAGCGCTTTGCCGTGCGGTCGGCCAGCGGCCTCCAGTCGATGAGCTTTGCCTGTTCGATATCGTAGCGGTTTGCGAGGGCGTCCCGCGCGTCGCAGTAGGATTTGAGCGTCGCGAGGAGAGTATTCACCTCCGGGGGAGGGGCGTCCCAACGCAGCTCTGAAAGGAGGCGAGGCGCCGGCTCGGGAGTATCGAGTATGTGGCGCGCGGTAGCGAGGACGCTTTCGGTGCCTCCGAAGGTCGAAGGGGCTTCGATGCCGAGGATGCCCGCGACTTTCGCCGCCGCGGGTTGAGTCGCATCGAGCGGCGCGGTCATCTCGGAAAGGAGCGATTCGACGTCGCGGCGCACCTGGCGGGTCAGGGCGGTGAGGCGCGTCCCGCGCCACGGATGAGCGGCGGGTGGCCAGACAATCTCGATCTGTCGCGCGAAGGAGCGAACGAGGTCCTTCATCCGGTCGATTTCCTCGGCGCTCCAATTCTCGCAGCCGGGGACGGCCGAGACGACGTTTGGAATGTTGCGAAGGAGCGCGACGCGGCCCATCGCGTAGTACGGAGTCATGCCGGTAGGTGCAATCGCTTCGTGCAGGGCGCGCACGTAGGCGTTGAGATTGTCTCGGAGGCGGGACAACTGCTGGGCTTGCGCCGCTGCAGGCGACGGCGAGGGCATGGGCTGCGAGAGCACGCGCTCCAATTCCGCGAGCACGTTCGAGCGGCGCGACTTGGTGCTGTGTAGCTCCAAACAGAAATCACCGAGACCAACACGCTCCAGGCGGCTCTTTACCACTTCGAGCGCGGCCATCTTCTGGCTGACGAAGAGAACGGTCTTGCCCGCGGCCATGCATTCGGCGATGACGTTTGTGATCGTCTGGGACTTGCCCGTGCCCGGCGGCCCCTGGATGACCATTGTCACGCCGGCCTTGGCCGCGGCGATTGCGACCTGCTGGCTGGAGTCGGCGTCGACGACCTGCATGACTGATTCAGGGTCGAGAAGCGAGTCGAGCTCTTTGGCGGACGGGATCGCTGTCGCGCTCTCCGCAAGCGCCTTCTCGTCGCCGCAGAGCGCGCGGATGAGGGCGTTGGCGGTGAGGGACTTGATTTCGGGCCAGTTCGCCGCGTCGAGATCGAGATACATGAGGTACTTCGTGAAGGAGAAGAGGCCCAGGTAGATATCGTCGGTCACCTGCCAGCCGTCCTGGCTGGCGATCGATTCTCCAAAGCGCTTGAGGTACGCCGCGATGTCGAACTCATCCCACGTCTCGGGGCGCTCAGGCATCTCGATGCTGTAATCCACCTGAAGCTTCCGGATGAGGCAGGGGTTGAGGACGGGATCGTCGTCAAGGGGCTTGAGCTTGAAGCGGCGCTTGGCGGATGTGCGTTCAAGTTCGACCGGGATGAGGAATATCGGCGCCTTGACGGGCTCCTCGCGGTCGGCAGGTTTCCATGAGAGAAATCCCGCAGCGAGGAAGAGGACGTTTACGCCGAGCTCTTCGACAGCGGCCGTCGCGGCCTGATAAATGCGCAGGAGAGAGAGTTGGAGCGACTCGCCGTTAAGCGGAGTCTGGAGGAAACGGTCGGCATACCGCTTTGGCGTCCCTTCTGCGCCGTTCTTCTCGTCGGCCATGGCGGGCAGGGAAAACGCCTCGCCATCGGCGCCGTCGTCGTCCGGCTCGGCGGAATCGCTTTCGCCCTGCGAAGCGCTATCGGGCGCTGCGGCGCGGTTCCGCATGTCCTCGGGCCTTACGGCCGGGAGGTTCGTCGCCGTGCTTTCCGATGTGCTGCCCTTGGCCGTCTTCCCGTATAGCTCGTGTTCCTCGCGCGCGAGGAACTGGAAGTCCTTCTCCTCGTCCACAAGGAGGTGCCATACCTGGGCGATGCGCTCGTCGACGATGCGGACGCTCGCGCGCTTCGGCGGCCGGTAATTCAGCAGCCGGTTATTGAGCGTCAGGTCGAGCAGACGATCCCGGGCTTTGGACAGTTGTTCTCTGACCGAATCAGGCATGGTTGCCTCGAAACTGCATTACACAATGGAGCGCATATTAACTATCGGTCGGCGCAAGACAAGAGATAAGTGTCACTCGCTGAAGGCGCGCGTGGCTGATTCGCTTCGGTAAGAGATAACGCCTGACAGAGTCTCGCAAGCCATGGTATAATGAACCGGACGTAAACGGACACAAGGGAGGAGGGGCATATGAAGCTTGCAAGCCGCCGTCTGGATGAACTGACCTCGCGCGAAGTGGAATTCTGGATGAAGGAAGGGGGAGACCTGGCGCTTATCCCGTTCGGGCCGTCGAGCGGGCACGGGGCGCTCATATCACTCGGCATTCACGCGCACTGGGCGCACGCGCTGGCGATGCTTATCGCGGAACGCGCGAACGGACTTGTCTACCCGCCGATCTACACCGTCTATTCCGGAGCGACGAGGACGTTTCGGGGCGCGGTGAGTTTCTCGATCACAGAGCAAGTGGAGATACTGACGCGCCTCGCGAAGAAGCTGTATGCACAGGGGTTCAAGCGCACCGTGCTCGTCGCGGGCACGACGCCTGAGAACTACGGCGGCATGGTCGCGGCGCGGCAGCTTTTCGACGAGACCGAAGTGCCGTTCTGGATGATCGAAGGCGAGCGGCTTCTCCATCTGCCGGAAGTGAAGGCGATATATGAGGGTTACCCCGGCAACTTCGGCGAGACTCTCATCGGCCTCGCGAGCCTCAAGATCCTCGGCCGCGAGCGGCCCATCCCATGCCCGGCGTGGTCGAAGGAACTCAAGGGCGACGATGGGGAAGGGGATCAGCCTCGCGAGATCACGAAGGACGTGAATACCCTGCGCGGCTTCGGCGCGATGGGTTGGCGCTATCACGAAGAGAAGAACCACGGCAACCACGGCACCGCCGGCATCGAGTGGAAGGGGCGCTCGGATATCGACATGACGGTCGGGGTGCTCGAAAAGTGCGCGGACATGGTCGTGCCTGCGATGAAGAACCTGCAGCACTACCAGGCTTGGCTGGAGAAGCATCCGCAGAGATTCATTGAGGCGACGGACCGACTCGAAGAGCCGCTGTAAGACGGGCTGCTATTCGGTTTCTTTCGCCCAGATGCCGCGATGAGTGGCTTTGGCTTCCGTCTCAAGCGATTGGATCTTCGTCCACCATAGATGGTTTCTGCCGCCGTAGCTCTTTGCGCGGGCGAGACCGGCTTCCACAAGTTTCGCGTTGACCATTTCATCACCCACCCAGACGTAGGCGAGGGTGCGGCCGTACTTATCCGTCCTGTCAACATCATATTCGAGGCGGATGGGCTTGCCGAGGACGAGGTTGGCGTTGAACTCCTTAGCTTCTTCCGCGAGCCTTCGCGTGTCGGCTGACTTCGCATTCATTTCGGGCGTGTCGATGCAGTTGTAGCGGACGTGGCGGCCGTCGCCCAAGACAATCGTGTCGCCGTCAATCACCTTCGCGACGATGACGTCCTCGCGCGCGGTATGCAGGTAAGGGACGAGGATAGGCCGCAGGAGCGCGATGATCATGAAAAGCAAGATGAGTATGGCGCCGACCGCAGTTCTTCGGTAGCGGCCGAGACCGGGCGGCATGCGCATGGAGATGCGGGGCATACGTCGTCGGGACATGTAGATGGATTATCGGCAGCGAACGGGTTGTGACAAGGCCGCGTGTGCAAAAGTGGGAAGGTGGGAACGTGCGAAGGAAGCGTGGCGCGCGAGGAATTCGGCTGAGCAAGGTGGCACGGCCCTCACCCTCGCCCTCTCCCAGAGGGAGAGGGGAATCGCCTCAAGAGGCACCGGCAGCGATGGTGAGTACAATCGTGAAATAAAAAGGGCCGGAGGCTTTCCTCCGGCCCTTGGTGGCTGTCGCAGCGGGGGGTTACGCCTTGGCTGCCGCGTGGGGTTCCTCTTTCTTCGGCGTGTCGGTGACGGCGTCGAAGTAGAGGTGGTTGTCCTTGACCCGAATCACGACCCGGTCTGATCCGGCGAAGGAGCCTCTCAGGATCTCATCGGAGAGAGGATCCTCGATCAGGTTCTCCACGGCGCGGCGAAGCGGCCTTGCGCCGAAGTCGGGGTTGTAACCCTGCTCGATGATGAACTCCTTGGCCTCGTGTGTCAGCTCCAGCACGACTCCCCTCTGGAGCAGGCGATCCGTGACCCTCCTCATCTCGAGATCGACGATCTCCTTGAGGTCGTTCCTCGTGAGCGCCTTGAAGAAGACGACCCCGTCGAGGCGGTTGAGGAACTCAGGCCTGAAGTGCTTCTCGATCTCGGACCTGAGGATGACCTTCATCTTGTCGTGATCGACCGTCGCGTCGGTCCTTTTGAACCCCATCGAGGACTGCGCCTTGATGAGATCCGCGCCGATGTTGGAGGTCATTATCATAATCACGTTCCGGAAATCGATCTTGCGGCCGAAGGAGTCCGTCAGCCTGCCCTCTTCCATTATCTGGAGGAGCATGTTGAAGACGTCCGGGTGCGCCTTCTCGATCTCGTCGAGAAGCACGACGCTGTACGGGCGATGGCGGATCTTCTCAGTGAGCTGTCCGCCCTCTTCATAACCGACGTACCCCGGGGGCGCGCCGATGAGCCTCGAGACGTTGTGCTTCTCCATGTACTCGGACATATCGATCTGAACGAGGGCGTCCTCTTCGCCGAACATGAACTTCGCGAGCGCCCTCGCAAGAAGCGTCTTGCCCACGCCGGTGGGGCCGATGAACACGAACGAGCCCACCGGGCGGTTCGGGTCTTTGAGGCCCGAACGGCTGCGGCGCACGGCCTTGGCGATGGCCTTGATCGCGTCGTCCTGGCTGATGACCATCTTGTGGAGCGACTCTTCCATGAGCAGAAGCCTCTCGGCTTCCTTGGACTCGAGACGAGTCAGCGGGATGCCCGTCATGCGGCTCACGACCTCGCCGACGATCTCTTCGTTGACCTCGCCGTCGAATTCGTCCGCGGACTTGCGCCACGCCTTGATGCGGCTGTCCATTTCCGTCTTCTTGCGCGCGGCCTCGTCGCGAAGCCTTGCGGCCCGCTCGAAGTCCTGCGCTGCGACCGCGGCGTCCTTCTCGGTGTTCAAGTGCTGGATCTCCTGCTCGCTATCCTTGATCTCCGGCGGCTTGGTCATCGCCTTGAGCCGCACCGAAGCGCCGGCTTCGTCGATGACATCGATGGCCTTGTCCGGCAGGAACCGGCCCGAGATATACCGCGTGGATAGATCCACGGCCTCCTGTATGGCGCCGTCGGTGATCTTCACGCGGTGATGGGCCTCGTAGCGGTCGCGAAGACCCTTAAGTATCTCGATCGCCTCATCCTTGGAAGGCGGATCGACCATTATCGTCTGGAACCTGCGCTCCAGAGCGCCGTCCTTCTCGATGTACTTGCGGTACTCGTCGAGCGTCGTCGCGCCGATGCACTGTATCTCGCCGCGGGAAAGCGCGGGCTTCAGGACATTCGACGCGTCGATGGCGCCCTCAGCGCCGCCGGCCCCGACGAGCGTGTGCAGCTCGTCGATGAAGAGGATCACGTTTTCGGCGCGCCTGACTTCGTTCATGACGGCCTTGATCCTCTCCTCGAACTGCCCGCGGTACTTGGTGCCCGCGACCATGAGCGCGAGGTCGAGCACGACTATCCTGCGGTCGCGAAGGACCTCGGGAACGCTGCCTTCGACTATCTGCTGCGCGAGCCCCTCGACGATGGCGGTCTTGCCCACGCCCGCTTCGCCCAGAAGTACGGGGTTATTCTTGGTGCGCCTGGAGAGAACCTCCATCACGCGGCGGATTTCCTTCTCGCGGCCGATGACGGGGTCGAGCTTGCCTTCCTTGGCGAGCTCCGTGAGGTCGCGGCCGAAGGAGTCGAGAGCGGGCGTCTTCGACTTGGTTTCCTTCTCCTCGGTACTCTCCTGCCCCTCTTCGCCCTGCTGGGCTTCCGAGCCGAAATCGTGGCCGAGAAGCCTGAGGACCTCCTCGCGGACCTCTTCGAGCTTTAGACCCTGCTCGACGAGAACCTGCGCTGCGACGCCTTCGCTCTCGCGCAGAAGCCCGAGGAGAAGATGCTCCGTGCCCACGTAGTTGTGGCCGAGGGCGCGCGCTTCCTCAAATGCGAGCTCTATGACCTTCTTTGCGCGAGGGGTAAACGGCAACCGCCCCATCGTGACCATCTCGTGGCCGCTGGGGACCTTCTTTTCGATCTCCATGCGGACGCGCTTGAGGTCTACGCCGAGGTTGCGAAGCACGTTGGCGGCTACGCCGGAACCCTCTTTGATAAGCCCGAGCAGGATATGCTCGGTGCCTATTGATTCGTGATTGAAGCGCTGGGCTTCCTGATTGGCCAGGCCCATGACCCTCCTGGCCCGATCTGTAAATCGTTCGAACATCTATCCCTCCGTCTGGATGGACTTCCAAATGGAATATACCTTGGCTTCGCGAGGCGAGCAAGGCGAGTCGGCGCGCTTACAGGTGCTCAAGCGCTACCTGGGTTTCCCATCCCCATTTACCCTTTTCGTCAAAGTTTCTGCATTTTCTGAAGAGCCTTCTGGCGTGCCGGGCATTGCCCAGTCGCGCCGCCACCTGCGCCCTCAGAAAGAGCACGTCGACGTTGAGTCCGTCCAGCCTCAACGCCCGGCGAAGGATTTCCTCAGCCTTCGCATCCTCCATAGAGATATACGCCGCGAGCGCCTGTGAATACAGCGTTTCGAGCGAGTTCGCGGCTCTTAAGTGGTTATTGCGGGCGAGACGGATTATCTCGAAAGCGGCATTTACCGCCGCTATGGCAATCGCGCCGGTAAGAACCGCCGCTCCCAGTCGCGCGGGTATCCCCGTTGGACGGATGATCTCCACTAATATGTACACCTGCACCAGCGCAAGAAACAGCGCCAGTTCGGCAGCGGCGAGAAAATAGCGTTTCCGCAAAAACGCGCCGCCACCGGGTAATATAACAGAAAAAACGGCTGAAATTATCCTCATTGGATGAAATCGCCTCCTTCTGTAAGGCCCCAATTATACACAAATGCGTGTAAAAAGAAAGCTTGGCATCACAAGGAGTACGGGTAATTAACCCTTGTGTGGCAAGCACTTGCGGCAAGAAGCGGTGACGAGGCCATCGGCGGTGGCGCGGGCAGAATGGCGGCCGGGGAGGCAGGCGCGACCTGTACGATGGCCGCTCTTTTCGGAAAGTGGCCCAGAGTTTGTGGAAAGTAACCGCTATTTAGCGATTTTGTGGCCCCGATTCCTCAAAAAAGAACCCTGCAATGTAGACCGGTATGGATAGCGCCATGAGCAGGAGCCCCTCGGCGAGGAGCGTTGCACGCACGCCGGACTCCAGGCCGATAAGGTAGAACGCTGTCAGGAACGTCCCGATGATGCTACCGAGGGATGAGATCGCGTAGAAACCCCCGACCTTCTTTCCCAACTTGGTCAGGTCGTGGGCGGCGAGACGGACACAGTAGGGGCTTACAGCGCCGAGGAGCATTACCGGGACGAGGTAGATGATGGTTGCGGCCATGAGCGGCTTGAGCCAGTAACTGTACTCGCCGTTTATATGCAGGGCAGATATGGACTCCGTGATTCCCTTCGCAAACGGCGTCATGACGGTCAGGACTATCCCCGCGGCGGAGATGATCGCCCCGAGAGCGAGTCGCGTTGGCCATCGGTCGGACGCGATGCCGCCAAACCAGTAGCCCAGGCTGAGCGCCCCAATGAACGTGCCGATGAGCGCGCCCCAGACAAAGAGGTTGTCTCCAAACTCGACGAGGACTCTCGACGCGAGTATCTCCACCGACATCACAACCGCGCCGCAGAGAAAGAGCACTAGTCTCAAGAGCATGCAGTCAACCTTTCAGGTTCTCCCTTAGGCCTAATTGACGTTGCTTCAGAATGTGCAGGATCCGCTCTTCCCGGATCGTAGGGGCGCACGGCTGTGCGCCCTCGCCCGAACGCCAACAGGTATCCGCAGCCTCGCGTCCTGCGCTCTCCCGTTCGAAGCCGGCTAGTACTGCCAATCCTTCTCGTCCGCCTTGCGTATCCGCATCAGGTTCACCGGCGCGTAGTCGTCGGTCAGGACCCGGGTGGTAGGCTTCTTTGACGACGAGTCGAAAAAGTCCGACGCGAGTATCCCGAAGTCGATATTGGACCCGAGGCGAGCCTGGAGGTCGCGCGCTTTCTTCTCGAAGGCGTCGAGGGAGACCTTCGTCTCCTTTGGCCAGCAGACGAGCATGTGGTTGATCGTGCCTTCGATGTTCGCCTCCAGAATCGTCGGGAAGACGCTCTGATAGGTCCTTACCATCCAGGGGTACAACTGCATGTCGCGCTCGATGGCGATATTGGAGATGAGGATGCCGCTATCCGTGAGGATGGCTTTGACCTGCTTTAGGAATTCCTGCGTCATCAGGTGAAACGGGATCATCTCGTCGCGATATGCGTCGAGCATCACGAGGTCGTATTTCTCCGACGCGTTCTTGACGAAGAGCCGGCCGTCGAGGATCGTGACCTTTAGGTTGGGAAGGTCGGGGAAGAAGAAATACTTCTTCGCGACCGTGTAGACTTCCTTGTCCAACTCCGCGACGTCGACCTTGCAGTCGGGATACGCCTTCTCGAAAAACTTCGGCAGCGTCCCCGCTCCGAGCCCGATGAATAGCGCGTGCTTCGGCTTGTCGAGTAGCGCCGTCGCCGCAATCGTATAGCGCGTATAATTCATCTGGAGGCTGTAGGGGTCGGCGAGGAGGATCGAGCTCTGGGCGAAGTCGCTCCCGAGCGCTTCGCTTGCCGGCCCCTTGTGGAATCTTAGTATCCTCGTCGTATCGGTCTGTGAGACGATGATGTGGTGATAGAGGCTGTCGGTCTCGTAGACGAGTTTCTCTTCGGCGAGGACCGCGCTCTGCAGCGCGAGCACAAGCACGATTGCCTTGACGAAGCGCATTGCATCTCCTCGACATCTCGCTCCAGGAACAGCTGACAGGGGCGCTTGATGGCGCGCCACGACCACATAGGTTACCGGATTCGCGCCCTTTTGGAAGGGGTAATGCAGCGGGGACGTGCTGAAGCCGAGACGCAATGCTCTTCAGGCTCAGGTGGCGGCCGCACGCGACCGGCGGCCGCTTCATCCGCACCGATCGCGACGGCTGGAGAGTCGAAATCCGGCTCTGCGGAAACGGGCTACTTGTCCTTGTCTGCGGCGCCGGTGGATTCGCGCTCGGGGCCGTACGTCCCCGGTTCTGCGCTGAGGTAGGCGATGCAGTAGGCGCTGTTGCGGTAGTCTTGCGAGAACTGCTTGCCGTTGCCGATGTTGCCCCGAGCGACGCCTGCTTCGAACGCTTTCAAAGCCGCATTCCTGTACTTCACCTCCCCGGTGAGCTGCCAGCCGACGGCGAGCGACTGCGCGATGATCAGCGACAGGTCCGGCACACCGTCCTTGTCCTTGCTGCTTATGCAGCCGGGAAGGTAGCGCCAGGCGCCCTGCGACTCGCGCCAGCCTGCCGCGGGCGTCAACAGCCACGCGGCGGCCTTCTTCAGGCATGCCTTCGCCCTTTCGTCCCCGGTCAGGCGCCAGTACCGCACTATCCCTTCCACCAGCAGCGTGTGCATGAACGGCTGCGCACCTCTGCAGCCGTGCGGACATTCGTCCTTGTCCTCGTAGACTCTCAGCCACGCTCCGGTTTCGTCCTGCCACTTCAGGACGTCCTCGAAGACCAGCGCGGCGCTGTCGAGATATCGCTTTTCGCGTGTGACGTCATAGAAATACGTGAGTTCCAGCAATGGCCATCCCGGGTTCCGTTCGTTGACGCGCAGGTTCCTGCCCTGGCGCGGCAGGTTCTCGACGTAGGCGTCGGCGATCTCCCGCGCCACCTCCATGCTGCGCCCGTCGCCGGTCAGTTGCCAATCGTCAAGCAAGCCCTCGATATACATCGTCCGAAGGCCCTCCTCCGGGATGATCTCCTCGCCCGGTGTGCCCCTGGGGCGTCCCTTCTTGGCGCCCTCGTGGATGACCATCTCCTCGCGATAGGTCCGCGCGGCAGCGTAGCCCGTGATGAAGAGGTTGGGCAGGCCCGTGCGCGCGTACTGCGAATAGGTCGAGTGCGCCAGGTCGTAGTAGAAGAAATCATGCAGGCCCCTGTCGTAGTCGGTCGGCATCTTGCCGCTCTGCACGGCGGACCAGACGGACGCCTCCAGATCATTCGGCAGGCGTTTGTCCAGGTCCTTGCTGATATCGGTCTTCGACGCCGGCAATATCGCCCCGCCGAACGCGGCGCTGTCGCAGAGGAACTCCGGCGGCAGCTTGACGAAGGCGTCCGGCATCGCCGCGCTCGACTTCGGGGGCGGTATGTTGGCACCAGCAGTCCGCTTGCGACCGATGGCGATCTGAAGAGCCTTCTCGCCCTTCGCGGCGGATGTCCTGAAGCGAACGGCGACGGCGCGGATGGAACCGTCGGGCCACTTTGCGATTGCCTCGGCGCCGCACGGCACCTCTTTCTCGCCGTCCAGCAACGCGATCTGATCCGCGTCGCGGAGCCGCCCACGCCTGAGTGGCACGCCGAAGCGGCAGACGGTGTCGCCCCGGCCCTCGGCAGGCGCCTTCAGGACAACAAGCGTGGCCGGGACGCGCTCCTCGGCGGCACGCGCGAAGGCCGCGGCAGCAAATAGCACAAGACTGAACGCCAGGCAGGCTCTCATCGACCGCCTCTCCACATATGGCGCGCCCGTTCGCCGCATCAGTCACTGATCGGACATTCTGCAGACGAGAACATTCTTCAGATGTGCGCGCACATGTCGGCCTATTGTAGCAACAAGTGTGATGTTGATCTGGGAAATCCGCCTTGAAATGGAAAGGGGCGGGTCGTGCGACCCGCCCCTTCGAGAGCGCTTGTTTTATCTCTTCTTCGCGGCTTTCTTGCCGGCCTTCTTCTTGGCGGTTTTCTTCACGGCCTTCTTGGCGACCTTTTTCTTCGCGACCTTCTTAGCCTTCTTTACCATTGTTCGATTCTCCGAAAGGTTTGGGAGTTAAAGAAAACGCTCGCGCCGGACAACGCGTCCGGCAATGCTCCGGGCGTCGTTCACCTCCCTTCTCGGTCCCAGAGTGATTTGAGTATATTGGCCTTCGAGGGAATACTCTTCCCTTGTTTGCTTTCGGATCGAACTGTGCCAGAAGCAACTCATGCCGTCTCCGCGATTCATAACTCATTGAGAATATCGGACTTGGCGTCGAAAGCACTTGAAGAAAATCCGCGCGCACAAGTCATGCATCATTGCCTACGACAGACGCGAACACGGATTCGTCACCGAAGAATTGTGTTTCTCGCACAGCATCGGCGCGATGGAAGAGATCACGGATGATACGGCGATTGTGCGATCACTAAGGATATGAGATGAGCTTGTCGCGCACGTACGCGGCGCGCGCGAGGTCTCTTTCCGCGGGGGAAAGCTCGCGACCGACCATCTTCTGAAGGTGCGCGGGCTGGGTGAGAAGGAAGATTTCGTTAAGCGCGCCGCCGGGCAGCGCAGGCAGGATGCCGAGGCTCGCGCCGAGCCGCACGGCGGACAGGAGATGCATCGCCTCTTCGCTCGAAAGTAGCCGCGCGCTCTTCAGTACGCCTATCGCGCGCCACATGCGATCCTCGGTCTCGACGCGATTGGCCTCGAGGATGTGCTCGCGCGCCTTTCTCTCGTAAGATATGACGCCGGGGACGACGCTCTCGATATTCTCGATGAGCTTTTCCTCGCCTTTGCCGAGGCTCGTCTGGTTCGATATCTGGTAGAGGTCGCCGTAAGCCTGGGTGCCTTCGCCATATAGTCCGCGCACCGCAAGGTTGATCTTTCCCACGGCACGGAAGAGTTTCTCGATCTCTTTTGTAAGCACGAGGGCGGGCAGGTGCAGCATCACGGAGACGCGAATCCCGGTGCCGACGTTGGTCGGGCACGCGGTGAGATAGCCCCATTTCGGGCTGAACGCGAACTCGAACCTCTCGGATATTTCCGTATCGAGCTCGTCGATCTCTTTCCACGCCTCCGCGAGGCGCAGTCCCGAGCGCAGCACCTGTATCCTCAGGTGGTCTTCCTCATTAATCATTACGCTCAGGCGCTCGTCGTCGCTTATCGCGACCGCGCGGCCGGCTTCGCCGGCCATGTGCTCGCGCGAAATAAGGTGGCGCTCGACGAGGACGTGCCTGTCGACTTCGGAAATGCCGGCCATGCGGAAATAATGCCGCGAGAATCTGCCTTCGCGCTCGCGGAGATAGCCCCCGAGCTCTTCTTCTATCTCCTGCAGCTCCTTTTCGGAGGCGCGCGTAAGGAAATGGCGGCCCGCGAGGTTGCGCGCGAGGCGGATGCGGCAGGAAATAACTATGTCCGACTCGGGACCTTCGCCTCTGAGCCATTCGCCGGTCGGGTTCTGAAAGTCGCTAAGCTCCACGCTCGCCGCCCTCGAGTTTCTGGATCTCGTCCCGTATCCCGGCCGCTTCTTCGTACTTCTCCTCGTCGATGGCGCTCTTGAGGCTCTTGCGAAGCGCCGCAAGGCGAAGCCTGAACGAGTCGCCCGACGCATTGTGCGCCGGCGCCTTGCCGACGTGCTCCGTCCCGCCGTGGATCTTCTCGGCCAGAGGCTCCAGAAGCTTCTCAAACACCTCGTAATCCCTCGGACATCCCAACCGCCCCTTGGATTGGAATTCGAGGTAAGTGATTCCGCACTCGGGGCATTTCATCTCGGCGAGCTTGGCCACCTCGCGCGTTGCGGGGGACTTGATGAGCCCGGCGAGGAAATCGGCCAGGGACATCTGCCCCTTGAGCGTTACGCCCTCGGTCTGGCTGCACTCTTCGCAGAGATGAACTTCCTTCTTCTCGTTGCCGGCGATCTCGGTCATGTGGACCGTCGCCTGCTTCTTCTTGCACTTCTGGCAGAGCATTAAGGGCTCCTAAAGTATGATTCGCCCGGCCCTGTGGGCCTCTATATACCGGATGCAGAAATCGTCCTTGCCGAGGAGCGCTTCCGCGGCGACAACAGTGGCGACCATTCGCGGCTCGGTCGGGTCGATGATAGCGCCGTCAAGCCCCGCTTCGAGCATGAGCGCGAGAAACGTCGAGTTGAGCACGTTTCTTACAGGCAGCCCGAAGGAGATATTGCTCAGCCCGCAAATCGAATGGATTCCCGGCCAGCCGGTCATCACTTCCCGAACGGTCCTGAGCACGGCCGCGCCCTGTTTAATGTCAGTCGATACCGGCCGCACGAGAGGATCGACGTACACGCGGTCGAGCGATATGCCCGCCTTTTCGATCGCGGGGATGAGCGCGCGGGCCGCCTTCATGCGTCCCTCGGCATCCTCCGGCATTCCCGAATCATCCATGACGAGCGCGACAACCTTCGCGTTGTACTCCTTGACAAGCGGGAGTATCGCCTCCATCCGGGCTTTTTCGCCGGTTATGGAATTGATAATGGGGGTCTGCTTTGCGAGGGGCAGCGCCGCCTTGAGCGCGACGGGATTGGCGCTGTCGATGCAGAGCGGCGCGTCGACGGCGTTCTGAACCGTCTCGACCAGCCACTTGAGGTCATCGACTTCGTGCGCTACGGACGTTCCGGCGTTCACGTCGATGTAATCGGCGCCCGCGGCAACCTGGTTTTTCGCCTCGGTCGCGATAAACCCGGCGTCCCTGGCCCTCACGGCCTCACGTATGCGCTTCCTCGTACTATTGATCCGCTCGGCGACTATCAGCATTCTTACCCCCTTGGTTTCTCTTGCCTTTCCTTCGGCCTTCAGCCTTCAGTCTTCAGCCTATCCTACGTTTTCTTCTCCCACCTCAGCAGTTCCATCACCTGCGCGAGCGTAGAACCCTCTCTTATCTCCTCGCGCAGCCTGTTTTCAGTCTCCAGGCAAGACATGGAGCGGTTGGCGATCTCGGCGAGGCGCATCTTCGGAATTCTTACGAGGCCGGAATCGTCCCCGACGATATAATCACCCGGCGCAACGTCGAGCCCCTCCAGCTTGAGCGGCGTATTGATCTCGCCAAAGCCCTTCGGTTCGAGCGCGGTCGGGTTGATGAAGCGGGCCCAGGCGTTGAAGCCAAGCTTGCGCACGTCCTCTATGTCGCGGATCGCGCCGTCTATTACCACCCCGGCGACGCCTTTCTTGAGGCAGGATTCCGTCGCGAGCTCTCCCCAGACGGCAACTTCCACGCCGCCCGCGTCGATTACCAGGACATCGCCGGGTTGGGCGATGTCGATGGCCTCGACGGGCTTGGCCCAGTCGCCCGGAAGCGTTTTCACCGTCACCGCGCGGCCGACCATCTTGCCCGCGCCGGATACGCGCACGAGACCCTTGAAGCTTCCTGACCTGTGCATCGCGTCGGAGATGTTGCAGGTGGAGACCTTCTGAAGCACTGAAAGCGCGTCGGCATCCGTCGCCCGACGGAAAAACTCCGTCTTTACGGGCTTGCAGGTCAGCATCGCCTCTTTGATCGTCGCGGTCGCGGCTTTCACGTCCTTAGCCTTCGTAATCGCCCCGCCGACGACAATAATGTCCGCGCCGGCCTCGATTGCCGCAGGTGCGGTCTCGCTATTTATCCCGCCGGCGACGCTGACGAGGATCGAAACAGCCTGCCTTACGCGCCGGAGCGTCTCAAAGGGGCTCGCGCCGGCCATCTGCTCGTCGACGCCGGTGTGGATGCCGACTTCGTAAGCGCCCCATTCCTGCGCCTGCTTCGCGAATTCGACGGGGTCCGGTACGCCGAGGAGGTCTACGCCAACCTTGATCCCGTAGTTGCGCCCCGCCTCGACGCATTCCTTGATGGTCGACGAGGCGCTGACGCCGAGGACTGTCGCTATGTCCGCGCCGGCCTTGGCGGCTATCTCCATCTCGCCGCGGCCGGCGTCCATAGTCTTCATGTCCGCGACGATCTCGGCGTGGGGGAACCGCGCGTGAAGCTCGCGCACGGCGTTAAGCCCCTCGGACTTGATGAGGGGCGTACCGGCCTCCAGAATATCCGCGCCGCCTTCAACAGCGGCCTCCGCGCACTTAATCGCGCGTTTCAGATCCACAAAGTCAAGCGCAACCTGTAGTTTCGCCATGTTGTTCCTTGTCCTGCGTTTCAATACCCGCGTTTGCGCCTCGGCGCACTATTCTTCAAAGTAGCTCGATCCGCAGTGGTCGCTCTCCCAGCAGGTCACCTTCGCCACCTTGACGCCTTCGGGGAGCCTTTCGCCGATAGCCTTGTAGAGTATGCGGGAGATGTTTTCCGTGGTGGGGTTGACGTCCTTGAAATCGCCTACGTCGTTCAGGTACCTGTGATCGTACGCTTCGAGCACGCTCGCAATAATCGCGCGGGCGTGCTTGAAGTCGATCACCATGCCCGCGCGGTCCACGCTGGTTGATCGCAACGCCACTTCGATCTTCCAGTTGTGGCCGTGCAGGTTCTCGCACTTGCCCTCGTACTCCCTGAGGTAGTGCGCCGCGGCGAATTCGCTCTGGACCAGAAGCTCGTACATTTTTCGGTTCCTCAGACCGATCTGAATTGTAACCCCGAGGGCACGCACGTTCAAGGGTTCGCAGACACGGTGGCGCGCGACCGTCGTTGTAGCGCGCTGTGTCAGTCGTAGGGGCTCTCTCGGTGAGTCGCCCTGCCGGTTCGCGCAGACAACGCACGAGAAAAAGAGCGCAACCCCGCAAAACCAGTAATACACCCTGGACACGGCGTTCCCCTGCGGATGCCCGGCAGGGTTGTCGGTCGCACAAAGCCTTTAGTTGCCAAAGAACGTGGACCAGACAGTAGACTCCCGACAAGCCGGGACACGTTCCTGCAGGAAACCGGAGCAAGGACAAGCACCACCCTTCCACGCTGGAGGGGCAGCAATCAACACTGCAAGTCTCGACCGGCCATGGTATCGAATTTCGGCCGGATTTTGATAGGAGGGGCAGTCGAGACTTGCACATCTCGACCGACCATCCGGCGCACGCCTGCGGCTCCGCCGCGGCAGGCCGAAAGTGAGCCGAGAGCAGATGACGAGCCCTCTATAGGTAGGAGGGGTTACAACCGGTTTTGGCAATTTTGGGCGAATTTGCGCAGGAAGCAAGCGGGGATGGTTGACGTAAGTGTTGCAGGATGGAGTAGGCGGCGGAGGCGTAAGTGGAAGAATGGGAAGATGTTGTGGAAAAGAGGGCCGGAAGGGGAAACGGGAGTTACGGCAAGGCCGAATTTTTTGAAAATAACGGATTTTTCTACAGAGTCTGCCAAAACCGAGGTTTTCTGTGAGAGCGTCTGAACAGGCCGTCGCAAGAGCTTGGCAGCACGGCACTTACGCTGATCCTGTCAGGAGCCCTAATACTCAAACACGGCGATCTGGTGGCACTCAATCCTGGGGACCGTTACGCTGACTGCCCCTGCCTTCCTGCTCAGGGCGAGCTTGCGCTTTTCAAGCGGCAGCGTTGCGCGCAGGATCTTCTCAGGCACGCGAAGCGTAAGGGGCACGTCGTGGAGCGGCACGAGGTCTTCGATGATTTGGCAACGGCCGCGGGGCATAGGGGGGCCGTAGAGAAGGTGCGCCACGTAGCGGCGGCGATGGGGCTGGTGGATGAGGCTGACGCGCGCGCCGCTGGGCATGTCGGTGACAAGAGCTTGTTTGCGTTCGGGGTAAATGAGGCGAAGGGCGTTGATGAAGAGATCGCGGTGCAGCCGCGCGCCATGGTCGAGGTAGATCTTGCCGAGGGGGTGCGGCAGGCAGATGAGGTTGCCAAAGCGCCAGGCGCCGGGGTGAGGGGCGTTCTTCAAGGTGTACGGCGTATTCATGTGGCCGCAGTAGTGGCCGTAGGTGCGGTCGAAGTACGGCTCGCGGATCGCAGCAAGGGGCGCGGCCTTCGTGAGACGCGCGCGGATTGCGGAGACGTAGTTGAGGAATGGTGAGGCCACGAGGCCAGGCCCGAGTTCCTTGCCCGCGACGAGGTAATCGATCTTGTATCGCGCAGGGCCGACGAATCGCGCGCCGACGTCGAGGAGAAATCCACTTCGCGTTGTGGCGTCGAGGCCGCTTTCGCCGAGGACGAGGAGCTTGCCGCCGGCGCGCATATATGCCCTGAGCTCCGCAGCGAACGACTTATCGAGGCATGCCGAGCCGGCCATGACGATCGCCTCGAAGCGCGACAGGTTGTCGCCGGAGTCGACGATCTCGAAATCGATCTGCTTCTCAAGGAGCATCTGGCTAACGCCGCGATGGTTTGGCTCCGGCGCGAAGTCGCCCGTCGAAGTTGTAGAGTCCACGCCCCACCAGAGGCCGAGGTTTGAAAACGGCTTGCCCTCCAGACCGTATTCCTCGATTCTTTGCACGTAGCGAAATGCCTCGCCGACGTTCCTGTACGTCGCGAGGTCCATCTCGCCCGAGGGGTGGAGTTGGTCGCCGAAGTTGCATCCCGCGCCGAAAGCTATCATCGCCGCCGCCTCGAAGCGGATGGCGTCGGGGTGCTTGAAGCCGCCGAACTCGCCCCAGGACGTGTGGAATTTCCCGCTCATCGCGATCATCGGCCGATCCTGCCGGGCGAAGAACCGCGCGCGAAGGGGAAAGCGGTCGTAACCGCCCCAGGTGGTGGGGAGGTCCTCGAGATCGAGCTGAGTGTTGTACTTGTAGAACTGGTTGGCGACGTGAGAGCCGGTTGTGCCGTTAAAGAAGATGGCAGCCTCGGGGTGATACTGGTGGACTATGGACGCGCATTCTGTCATGAGGCGAATCCACTTGCGGGTGTTGTAAGCCACCGCCGCGGCCTCATCATCAACGCTCAAGCCTTCGCGCGCCATGCCTTCGCGGCAGGCGTCGCAGTAGCACGCCGGGCCGTTCGTGATGTCGTACCAGAGGCCGTCGACGTCGTAGCGTTCGCAGATCTCACGCGTCTGGGCGAGGATGAGAGCGAGGTAACCGCCATTGGGGCAGAGGAGGAGCCACGAGTAATCGGGCCGCGGGTCATCAGGGGCGGCGTTCGGGTTGACGTTCACGTAGGGGATGGTCCCGTCCTTCTTCCTCACGCACCACTCCGGGTGCGTCGCCGCGTCGTTTGCCGACCAGCCGATTGTGTAGTAGACAGGGGCGCGAACGCCGATCTCGTGGCACGCCTCGATCTGGAGGCCGAGGAGGTCCCTCTTGAGCGTGGGATGAACATTCCCGATCTTCGTCGGGTAGTAGCTCCACCCGTGATGGCACTTGGCGAAGATGTTAATCGAGTTCACGCGGCCGAGCTTGAGCGCCTGCTGCCATTGCTTCTTGTTGAATCTGGCGCCGACGTTGGGAATGTGCTCGGAGGTGTGGAAGTCGAGGTGAACCTGCCGTGCTGCTATCTTGCCCATGTGTGCCTCCATTCTCATTTCCGTAAGGCCGAGGCATACCGCTCAATCATGCGCTCAGCCCATTCGACCGCCTCCGGATACTCATGCGCATCCAGCACGAATTCCTGGCCCCTGCCGGCGCTCTGAAGGATAGCGCAATGGTCCTTCATCTGCCATCTGGCCATGCTCTCATGGTAACTGAGAGGTTTCTTCTCTCCCGCAGGATAGAACGACCGCGGCAACCGCCAGAGCGACCGGTGGTTCTGGCCACGATCAGTAAGACAGAGATCGTCATGGTACTTACCGAAGACGCCGCCTCCCGCAGTGCGCGTACTGCTACCCAGCCAGAGATGTCGGCTTGCGATGAACACCTGTTCGACGAGACTCCGGTCAAGGTGAGCATGGTAGGTTGCCCACGGAAAGGCTGTGCGGGCCTCCCTGCCGTCAGTGATGTCACCTATCTGGAGCCAGCCGAATATCACGTGCAGATCAGGCGCGCCCCTCACGTAACGGTATGTCCCATTCACCACCTCGGTTTGCCTGAACCACCCGAAGAAGAGAAACAGATCGCCTAAGCCCAGTCCGTTATTCCGGAGGTGCGTCATTGCCGGACCGCTGGGTCCGAACAGAGGTCGCCAGCCAGGTTGCCTCGGGTACGATCTCGCGTCCAAGTCTGGATCGAGATGGGCGCAATCGCTCCCGCGGACCTTCCCTGAGGTAAGGTCTTCCACGAGCTTCTCAAACTCTGCGCCTTCGCAGAACAAGTCGCGGTATCGTATTGAGGACTCTTCCGGAATCGGTAGCGAAAGTAGTGTGCCATCTGGGAGTATAGGGCTTGCCACTCGGCCAATTCCCGAGTCGAAGCCCTTCCTGCTCAGTATGATCTTCATGTGTCGCCTGGCTCTCGATCAGCCAATTCCCAAAACGGGCTTCGTCAGTCTTGCAGAGTGAGCATTAACGCACGCGGCTTGACGGGCAGCGGAGCCCCACAAACTGCCGACATGTCCCTGCCAGCGTTTCTCGAGATCTCATACCTTCTCGGCTATTCGGGAGTCCTCCTGAACGCGTGCGCTGAAGCGCACCCTACAGACTATAGATCTACTCCGCCGCCGCTATCTCAGCGATGACTTCCTGCCTCGGCTCCTCGAGCCTCTGCGCCAGAACCGCCGCGACGGCGATGAATGCGCCAGTCAGGACGAACGTCACAAGATAACCGGCGCTCTCGCTTCCAGCAAGGAGGTTCACGGTTCGGATCACAAATCCGCCGATTGTGGGGAAGATGATGAGGAGGACGCCGTCGAGGGTGGTTGTAAGGCCGAGGTAGAGGGGCCTGCGGCGATGAGGGGCGCTGTCCATGATGTAGTTCTGAAAGCCGATCATGCCGCCGACGCCGGCAACGGCCATGAGAACGAAGATGGGGGCCATGAGAAGCGTCACGAGACCGGTCGGCGCCGCGACCGTCTGGGCGCCGCCTCCGGCGGGCCCCTGCCACGGCATGAAGAGCGCCACGACAAGCGCGTACACCGGCGCAGCCGCGGCGCAGAGCGTTGAGATGAATACCACCCGGCGATTGCCGTGGCGGTCGGACATCATGCCCCAGAGGATTGCCGCGCCGAACGTGGTCGCAAGACCGATGATCTGAAACGTCCCCGCCACCTCAGCGCCCAGGCCGAGCACGCGGGTCGCATAGAGGACGTAATATGCGCTCGCGAAGAGCTCACAGGCGCGGAAGATTTTCTGCACCAGGAAACGGCGATAGTTGTCGTTGCCGCGCACCATGAGGTAGAGCTCGATGATGTACGCGCGCAGGCGCTTTCTCGGCCGGACGGTCGTATCGACCGGCTCCTTCACGAACGAGAACGCCGTCACGCCCACGGTCATCATGAACCACGCGATGCCGAAGATCGTGACGTAGTTCAAGGGGTACGGGAAGGTTTCCGGGTGGCTGAGGATGTACTCGATGAAGAAGCCGCCCGCGAGGGCGCCGATGCCCTGGCCGCCGACTATGCGAAAGGCGTTGTACGCGCCGCGTCTATTTGCGGGAATCGTCCGCGCGACTATGTCCGAATACGCGAGGCCAACCGTTCCCGAGGCCAGCCCCGCGAGGGTGAAGCATGCGAAGAAGAGCCAGCCGACCACCAGCGGATGGCTGTGGAAGAGGTATAGGCTCAGGACGAACGCGCCGGTGAAAGTCATCCTGAGGATGTTGCCGACCATGTAGACGGGCTTGCGGTGGGGGAGGGAGCGGAAGAAGTACGCCGCGACGACCTGCGGCAAATTCCAACCCATCATAATAATATTGGCGCCGAGGCCGATGAGGGCTTCGGATTTGAATATGCCGCTCAGGAACTGGGGCAGGAGCGTCGTCGGGCTCAGGAGCGCCGAGCCGGTCATGAAGATAACGCCGTTGGCGACCCCGAGGATGAAGTTGCGGCGGAGATACTGGCGCGTGTCTTCAGCCATCGATAGGGTGTCCCGCTGACATAAGAGGAACCGGAGGCCGCGCGCAAGATAGAAAAGCAGGCTGAAGGCTGAAGGCTGAAGACCGAAGCAAGCCCACGAAGCCGTTTCCGCGGAGGCCGACGCGATCGTTGGAATTGGAGCAGCAAGGCGGCACGGCCCTCACCCCAACCCTCTCCCAGAGGGAGAGGGGATTGATCGGCGCAAGAGGCGGCACCGTAAGGCGGCAGACAGGAATGTCCGCCCCACCAAAGGCGGGCGACGCATGCGTCGCCCCTGCAGTTCGGATGCTTGCATGATTCACGGCAGAGTCAATCATCGCGATCCGTAGCGCTTCTCAAGATCCGGCAGGACCTTGCGGATGTAGGCAAGCGTCTCGTCGATGTGCGCTTTCATGTACTTGCGGCCGGCCGCGGCGGTCGACTTCGATGGGTAGCCCCACACGCCCATGGGGCTCACTCCGGCCATGCCGACCGTGTCGAGCGCGCTGGCGGAACAGTTGGGCGTGAAGTCCACCGCGCACGCCGCCTTGAACGACTCAGGATAGAACGCCTTGATGAACGACCCCTCGCCTTCGTTCGCGTGGAGATCGGCGGAGGCCGCCTGGCCGCGGTAAGCGAGGATGTCGCATGTCGAGATGACGCGCATGTCGGGGTACTTGCGGCCGATTTCGATCATCGTGGGCTTAACCACCCAGTTGCCGCCGTGGAAGTTCGTGACAATGATGGTCTTCATCCCAGCGGCCCGGACGCTGTCGGCCGCGTCTTCCATGACGCGCCGCACCGTCATTGCGCGAAGCGTGACCGTCCCGCGAAATGCCCTGTGGCACCACGATGTGACAAACGGCATCGCCGGCAGGAGGTAAGCGCCCAGTTCCGGCGCAATCTTTCTCGACAACTCCAGCCCCTGGACGTAATCCGTCGCAAGCGGCTGGCACGGTGAGTGCTGCTCAATCGAGGTCGTAGGCAGGATGACCACGTCGGCGTTGCTCTCGGCGATTTTCGTCTGACTTGCGTGCCAGTCGAGCCCCTCGCCGTCAATGCCCGGTATCTCGCCTTTGGGCCACCACAACTCGCTTTCATCGTGTCTGCCTATAGCCTCGCCGCCGGGGAAGAGCTGCAGCGCATAGTCGAGGTATTCGCCCGTCGCGCGCAGCATCGTCTTGTAGAACTCTTTTCCGAGCGTGGCGCTCGCCTTCGACGGCTTGCCCCAGTACCCGCGCGGCGCGACCAGGCCAAGCCCCTCGTAATCGATGTATTCGCGCGGCACGAGCGCTTCGTAGTCCTTGAAAGGCTTCTTGACGAGCTTCGGGAAGAGGTGCATCGCAAGCGAAGTCTCCACCGCGCCGCCGCCGAAGTCCGGCATGAGCGATTTGTCAGCCGACTCCTTCGCGAAGACCTTCGGGTTGACCCACACCGCCTGGAGGAGCTTCGTGTCGAGGTTGATCTCGCGCACGCATTGTTTCGCGATCCAGTTATAGTTGGCGAAGTCCATGACGATGAGCCGCTTGAAGCGATTCTCGGACAGGAAGCGCGCGATGTCCTCGATTACGTCAAACATCGTCTGCTGCTGCAGGGCGATTGTGCCCTTGAAGCCGCGCGCCTCCATCGCAGTCGAGAAGGGGAACGTCGGAAGGACGTAGACCGCTTTGCCCCTGCACAAATCGTAGGCGAACTGCTCGGCCAGGAGCATATCAAAGCCTATGGGCAGATGCGGCCCCTTGGGCTCCAGCGACCCCAGCGGCAGAACTGCGGTATCGATGTTGGATTTCGAGACTTCCGGCGAGGTATTGAAAATGTTGAGCATTGCTTCCCCTTTGTAAGCGGATAGAGAATTGAAGGACAGTTTGTGCTATTCTCGCGGGTCAGGCGGGTTTTTCAAGGATGAGTATCGGCTCTACAGGGTCTTTAAGCTCTAACCGTAGCTTCGCGTAGCCAACGCGTTTGTAGGGGCAGGCCCCCGTGCCTGCCCTTGCTGCGATGCCAGATTCGCGTTGGTCTTGCACTGTCAGCTTCATCACCAATCGCTCACGCTTCTTCGTGAGGGGACGCAACCGCGAGAATTGAAAGACCCTGATCAATTCCGAGGTTTGCAGACGCTCATGCCGGCACGGATTGCGGAGGGGCACCAGCCATTGACGGCAAGCCCTGCTATGGTGGAAGATGCGGGTTCGGCATTCCGGCCAGGGCAGGCACGGGGGCCTGCCCCTACAAAAGGCGCGGTTCGACATCCCACTGGAAACTGAGAGATTCGACCCAGAATTCGCCCCGAAAGCGCGAGGAATTTGCATTCCGTGGTATATTTCTATTGTCCGGCCCAGACACTCTATACGTGGGGGTACCCGTGTTGGCGTACGACATCATCAGGCCGGTTGTCTACCTTCTTGCCGTTATCGCTTTCTGGCGAATAGCGGCCCGTAGACGAGCGTCCACAAACCGGCACCTCGTCGGCATCGCGTGCGCCCTCTTTGCGGCGTCGATAGTTCTTTCAATCCTGGAGTCCTCGGCCAGCCGCAGCCAGGTGGTTGCCATCGGCGGCTTCACTGTCTCCTACGCGGCCGCTCGCGCTGTGCTCGACAACCTCGGGCTCTTCGCGATAATCACATCGCTCATGGCGCTCCTGACGGCAAGGCTCCGGCGCGCGACGGAAGAGGCGGGGCGCCTGGCGCAGGTTGCCGCTTCGAGCGCGGACGCCATCGTAGGCATCGACGACTCAGGCAGGATCACCGCGTGGAACCTGGGAGCCGAGAAGGTCTTCGGCTACCTGGCAGATGAGATAGTCGGCCGCCGGATTGACGCTCTCCTGCCTGAGGAGCATCGCGCCGACCTCGACTCGGCGCGCGAGCGCTGCCTTATCGAGGGTTCCGTGCGCGGCCTTTCCTGGCGCATGCTGGACAAGGGGCAGCAGGAGAAGCTCGCGGAAATCACCGTTTCGGCCGTTCACGACGAGGACGGCGCCGTGGTCGGCACATCGCTATTCATTCGGGACATCACCGAGCGCAAGGAACTCGAACAGGAGCTCCTCAACGCCTCGAAGATGACCGCAATGGGCGCCATGGCCTCGGGTTTTGTGCAGGAGTTCAGCAACCTCCTCACCGTGATGAGCTCCCGCGCCCAGATGGCCCTGTCGGCCAAGAGCCTCGACGACGCGCGCGCCGAGTTGGCCCAACTGGTCCTGTGCGTCGGCCGCGCAAGGGACGTCACCAACAACCTTCTTGCGTATGCAAGGCGCCAGAAACCGTCGAAGACCATGGGCAAGCTCGAAGACGCCGCGGACGCCGCAATCGCGGCGCTTGAGAAGGACACGGAGCGCAGCAAGATTACGGTCACACGCCGCTACAACTCCGCGCCCAGGACGGCTTTCGACATGGACCAGATCGTGCAGGTCTTCGTGAACACGATGACCAACTCCATCGACGCGATGCGGGATACAGGCGGCGCTATCGAGGTCAGCATCTGCAGAAAGCATGGCTACATCGAAGCCGCCGTGCACGACAACGGTCCCGGTATCAGCCGTGAAAAAATGCCGAGGCTCTTTGAGCCGTTCGCCGAGCAGGAAGACTCCAACGAGCCGCGTGCCGGCCTCGGGCTTTTCGTCTGCAGGCAGATCATCAAGTTCCACGACGGCAACATCACCGTGGAAAGCCGGCCCGGCGCGGGCACGACGCTTCGCTTCTACCTGCCCGTGACATCGATGGCCGAGGCGTCAGCCGGCGAGCAGGAGACGAGGATCATCGATCCGTCAAGTTTCCGCGCGGCCATCATCGACAAGGACGTCATGATTCGCGAGCTTCTTGCGCAGGCCATGCGAAGGAGCGGCCTCGTGACGGAGACCTTCCAGGACGCCGCGTCCGCGCGCGCCGCCGGGGTGGAGAAGCGGTTCGGCGCGGTCTTTGTGGATGTTTCCATTCGCTCGTCAGGCGACGCGCGCTTCATTGAAGAGCTCAAAGGCAATCCCCGCCAGCTCGTCATCGGAATGGTCGGCGAGGCAATGGAAGTCGAGGCGATGCGCGCTCTCGAGAAGGGGCTCTACCGGATGCTTCGCAAGCCTTTCGGTCTCGAGGAGATCACTTCCATCTGCGATGCGCTTAAAGACAGCGGCTGCGGCAAGCGCGCAGCGTAGCTGATGACATTTCCATCGATGGTGTCGTAGGGGCAGGCCCCCGTGCCTGCCCTTGTCAGAGTGCCAGACTCCCGCCGTTCTTGCGCCATCGGCTTCATTGCCGGTTGCCAGTGGTGCCTTCTGTCGGAATGTAATTGCGGGAATTGAGAGACGCCTACTCTTGGGGCCGGCAAGGGCAGGCACGGGGGCCTGCCCCTACAAACGCATTGGCCGCGCAAGGCCGCGCTACATCATCTTCCTGAAATACTCGACCGTCCGCTCCAATCCCTTCGCGAGGTCGAACTTCGGATCGTAACCGAGGAGCTTGCGCGCCTTTGAAATGTCGGCGAGGCTGTCACGCACGTCGCCTGGTCGCGGCGGGCCGTGTTCGATGACGGCCTTCTTTCCGGTCGCCTTCTCGATCGCCGCTATGAGTTCGTTCAGGGTGCCGGCCTTCCCAACGCCCACGTTAAACATTTCGCCGGAGACGCCCTTGGCCGTCGCCGCGAGGAGGTTTGCCTGCACCACATTGTCGATATAGGTGAAATCTCTCGACTGCCCGCCGTCGCCGTCGACGTGGATTGCCTTTCCGGCGAGGATCCCCGTGATGAATAGCGGTATCACCGCCGCGTAGTGGCTGTTTGGGTCCTGGTTCGGGCCGAAGACGTTGAAGTACCTGAGCGCCACCGTCTCGAGGCCGTAGAGCGCCGGGAAGACGCGGCAGTAGAGCTCGCCTGCAAGCTTCGAGACCGCGTACGGCGACAGCGGCGCGGCGGGCATGCTCTCGACCTTGGGCAGGGCAGGGGTATTGCCGTACGCGGATGAGCTTGCCGCGTACACGACGCGCCTCACACCGCATTTTTGCGCCGCGAGAAGCACCTTGAGCGTGCCCGTGGCATTGGATTCGTGGCTGGAGAGAGGGTCTTCAACCGAGCGCTTCACACTCGGCAGCGCCGCTTCGTGGTACACGACCTCGACGCCCTCGAACGCATTCTCCAGAACGCTTGATTCGCGGATGTCGCCTTCTATGACCCTGATGTGATCGCGTATCTTTTGGAGGTTCTGCGCGCGGCCGGTTGAGAAGTTGTCTACGATGACGACCTCGTGCCCCTGGGCCAGAAGTGTCGCGGCAATATTGGAGCCGATGAACCCCGCCCCGCCGGTAATCGCAGTCCGCATCTTCACCGCCTCGAACCCGGCTTTGCCGCTCTCGAATGCGCAGTATCCGCGCCTTCCGTCCTGACCAGCGCGTGGAATTTCTCCAGGAGCTTCTTTGTAACCGGCCCCGGCTTGCCGCCGCCGATTTCGCGCCTGTCGATGACGACAACCGGGATTATCTCGGCGGCCGTGCCCGTGAGGAAGCATTCATCGGCGATGAAGAGCTCGTGCCGCGACATGCGGCATTCGATGACCTCTATGCCTGCCTTGCGCGCCAGCTCCATCACGGCGCCGCGCGTCACGCCCTCGAGCCCGCCGGAAGCGAGGTCCGGCGTGTAGAGCTTGCCGCCTCTGACGATGAAGATGTTGTCGCCCGTGCACTCCGCCACGAGCCCGTCGTCGTTGAGCATGATCGCCTCGAGCACCCCTGCGATCTTCGCCTCGATCTTCGCAAGGATGTTATTGAGGTAGTTCAGGGATTTCACCTGCGGGCTCATAGCTCCGGCGCCGACGCGGCGGGTCGGGACGGTGATGACCTCCAGGCCCTTCTCATAGAGCTCCCTGGGATAGAGCGCGATGGAATCGGTTATGCAGATGATCGAGGGCCTGGGGCACTTGTCGGGATCAAGCCCCAGCGTCCCCGCGCCGCGCGTCACGATAAGCCGGACATACGCGTCCTTGAGGCTGTTGAGCGCGAGCGTGTCTTTCACGATTCTTTTCATCTCCGCCGGCTCGACGGGCACCTTGAGCATGATCGCCTTGGCGGAGTTGTAGAGGCGCGTTATGTGAGCGTCGAGGCGGAATACGCGGCCGCTATAGGACCTTATGCCCTCGAACACGCCGTCCCCGTAGAGGAGTCCGTGATCGAAGACCGAGATCTTTGCCTGATCCTTCTCGTAATACTCCCCGTCGACGTAAACCTTGAGTCCCATTTAACGACTCCTTATGTGCGCCGCTCTCCCTTGCCCGCGTGGACTTTCCCGTCGGCCAGCGTCGCCTCGCGATGCGCCAACGCCGCCAGACTTCTATCGTGCGTCACCACTATCATCGATTGCCCCTGGTGGTTGAGCTCCAGGAGCACGTCGATTATCTCCTTGCCCGTTTTCGAGTCGAGGTTCCCCGTCGGCTCGTCGCAGAGAAGTATCTCGGGACGCCCCATGAGCGCCCGCGCAATCGCCACGCGCTGCTGCTCGCCGCCCGAGAGCTCGTTGGGCTTATGAGTCAGCCTGTCGCCCAGCCCGAACTGCTCCAGCAAGTCCTTCGCGGTTCCGCGTACTTCGGACCTCACCGCCGGCCAGGCGAAGATTCCCCGCCTGATGAGCTCCGGCATCAAGACGTTTTCAAGCGCCGTGAATTCGCCGAGGAGGTGGTAGAACTGGAAGACGAACCCGAAGATGCGATTCCTCACGAGATCCCGGCGCCCGTTCCACATTTTAGTGATGCTCTCACCCCTGTAAAGCACCTCTCCCGAATCCGGCGCATCGAGCGCTCCGAGCACGTGAAGAAGCGTGCTCTTGCCCGCCCCAGATGCCCCTACTACCGCCAGCATCTCGCCGTCGGCAAGCTCCATATTGACGCCGCGCAGCACCTCCACGCGCGTGTGTGCTTTGCCGTAGGCCTTATACACTTCAACCGCCTTGAGGGCGGAGCTTTTCGCGTTCACGTTGTCACTCATATCGGATGGCCTCCACCGGGTTAAGCCACGCCGCGCGCACCGCCGGCATGAGGCTCGCGACGAAGCTTACCCCTACCGCGGTTATGACGATATAGAGGTTCGTCCACCAGTTGAGTATGCGCGGTATCTCCGGCAGGTCGTAGATGTCCGGCGGGAAAGGCTCCCACCCGGTGAGTCTGTACACAGCCGACTCGATGCCGTTGAGGTTGTGTACAAACGTCACCCCGAGCGCGAGTCCGATAAGCGCCCCGATAAGCCCTATCGTCACGCCGTACGTGAGAAATATGGTTGCTATCCCGCGCTGCGACGACCCCATCGCGAGAAGTATCCCTATGTCGCGTATCTTCTCGAGGACGATCATAATAAGTATCGCTGAGATCGAGAATCCGGCGACGACGAGGAAGAAGAAGAGTATGAACGCCATTATCCGGCGCTCCATCGCGACCGCGGTGAGGAACGTCTTTCGCGACTCCTCCCAGCTTGTGATGTCGTAGAGCGCCGACGGCACAACGCCCGCGAGCGCTTCGTCTATGTGCTGCTTGGCGGCGCGCACGTTTTCGGGCGTGTAATCCTTGAGCGCCATCCCCACGCCGGATAGCGTGTTCCGACCGCCCCCCGCAAACGCTCTCGCATACGAGAGCGGCATGAACACAAGGTGCGCGTCGATATCCCAGATGCCGGACTTGACCACGTCCACGACTGCGCCCGACATCGGTTTCGCCTGAAAATCCCACGTCAGCGTCGTGAGCCGGATGTCCGTGCCCGGCGGCACGCGGCCCCAGTCGGCCGCGCTTGTCTTCACGCCTTCGTATTGCCTTCCCGCGATGCGCGCGCCCGCGATGAGAACGGGTTTCGCGCCCGACTGGCCGAGGTCGTTGCCGGCGAACGGATTGCCACCGAACTGGAGGTACTTGTCGAGCTCCAGCACCCGGTTCTCCCGCTCGAAGTCGAACCCCTTGTAGTTGACGTAGAGCGTGAGCGCGTCTCTGAACGGGGCGTCGTCGCGCGAAGGTATGTCGAGCCGCGCCATGGCGAGGCCGGAGAGGTATGGGCTTGCGGCTTTGACCTCGGGAACCGCCTCCAGCCGGCGGATGATCGTGTCAACCTCTTCCTTATTCGTCGGCTCGTAGCCGCGCACGTCCCTGAACTCGAGCGAAAGATCCGGGACGATCCCGCGGATGCGGTTGCGCAGGTCGGTGTCGAATCCCTCCATCACCGAGAGGACCACCACAAGCGCCATCACTCCGAGTGCGACGCCCGCAATGGGGAAAACTGTGATCTTCCGCTTCCTGAGATACCTGAGGACGAGGGTGAGTTTGTACAAGCGCTACCTCATTTCCGAGACAGTCATAACTTCGGGCACATTGTATACATACGTCAAACGCTGTAAAGCGAACAACGGATTCCCTCATCCCCTCGCCCTCTGGGAGAGGGGAAGGGGTGAGGGCCGTGACTCCTTGCTGTCTCGACTTGGCGGCATGCTCTCTTGCCAGAAGGGTCACTCATGCCTTATCGCCTCCACCGGGTCCATCCTCGCCGCCTTGATCGCCGGCAGCAGCCCCGCCGCGAAGCTTACTGCCAGCGCCGTGACAACAATCCACGCATTTGTGCTCCAATCCATGAGCGTCGGTATTCTGGGCGCGACGTCCGGCAGGCGAAGACCCATGAGCCTGCGCGCGGCTGCTTCTACGTGGTCGATGTTCCTGACAATCAAGATCCCGAGCGCGACGCCCGCGGCCGACCCCGCCGCTCCTATCGCCACGCCGTACGCAAGGAATATCTCCGCAATGCCTCTCGCCGACGAGCCCATCGCCTGCATCACGCCGATATCGCGCACCTTTTCGAGGACAATGAGTATCAGTATCGCGGTGATCGAAAACCCCGCTACGACGAGGAAGAAGAACAGAATGAACCCCATGATGCTTCGCTGCATTGCGACTATCGCGAGAAACGCCCTCTGCTGGTCCTCCCAGCTCTCGACCGAGTACGTGCCGGGCTCGGCAAAGGGTTCGAGCGCCTTGGCAATGTCCTTTTTCGCGGCGGCCGCCGTCTTGCTGTCGTAAACAGCGAGCTTCACTCCTATGCCTGAGAGCGAGTCAGGTCCCAGCCTCGAAAGCGCGCGCGCCCAGTCTATCGGCAGGTAGACGACCGGGAATTCCCAGTGTCCCGAATCCCGCTTGAGAACGTCCGCCGGCTTGCCGGCGAGTGTCTTTGCCTCCCAATCAGCAGTCAGCGTGGATAGCGTTACCTGCGCCTTATCCAGAGACGGTTCCCACCTCTTCTGTATGTCCTCGGTGTACCACCCAAGCGCGTCTGGGGACATGATGAGCTTCGCTTGCGACCCCTCCCTGCCATACTCCGATCCCGCAAGCGGATCGCCGCCACGCTTGAGCGTATTCCGCAGGTTCGTCACCGCGCATTCGCGATTGAAGTCTATCCCCTTGTACTTCGCGTAGTTCGTGTCGGTGGCCATATTGCCGTTCCTTGCCGGCTGCTTTGTGGTGACGATACAATCGCCGCTGAGGTAGGGGCTCACGGCGGCGACTCCCTGGACCGACTCGACAGCGCGCACCAGCCGCTCCAATTCCTCGCGTGACGCCGCGCTGTAGCCGTCCATATCGAGGAACGTGACCGTGACGTCCGGGTTGCTCCCGCGGATCTGGCGCCTGCATTCGGCGTCGTATCCCTTCATGACCGACATCACGACCACGAGCGTCATGACGCCTATCGCCACGCCCGCAATAGGAAATAGCGTGACCCTGCGCTTTCTCAGGTACCTTAGTGCCACCGCCAGACGATACACTCGCGAAACCCTCTTTCCGCCACTACTGCACTTCGTAGGGACGCACGGCTGTGCGCCAGATTCGTAGGGGCGCGCTCGTCAGTCGCCCATCGGTACGTTCCGCCAGCGGCGGACCTGTCGACCTTGCTAATCCCTGTGCACGGCCTTCACCGGGTCCATCCTCGCCGCCTGCAGCGCCGGTAGCGTTCCGGCCGCGAGGCTCATCGCAACAGCCGTCGCGCATGCCTTGAGGCAGACGCCCCAGCTCATAATCCACGGTATGTAGCCGAGCTCCATCTCAGCCGGCCTCTGCCAGCCTGTTGCCACATGAAACGCCGCCTCCAGCCATTCCACCTTTTGCAGCACCACTGCGGCGATGCCGATGCCTATCGCGGCGCCCACAAGGCCGATTATGCCTCCGTACGCCACATACATCGCTGCAATCCCGCCCCGCGACGATCCCATCGCCCGCAGGATTCCGATGTCCCGCGTCTTCGAGGCAGCCGTCATCGCAAGCACCGCGGCCACGACAAACCCCGATATGAGAAAGAGGAAGAAGAGCACAATCGCCATCACCCGCTTGAGCATGTCGAAGCCCTGAGTCCACTTCTCCACTTGCTCTTGCCATGTTTGTATCCCAACGCGCTTCGGCGCGATAAGGTCGGATATCGCGCTCTTGATGTGACCGCTGACGGAGGCGACCGTCTTCGCATCGTTGCTCTTCAAGCGAATGCGCAAGCCGTTGATGACCCAGGGACGAAAACTCCCAAGCCGCCTCACGTCATCGGTGCGCGCAAACATGACATAGTAGTCCTCGTAGAACCCGGTCTTTACTACGTCCTCGACAACTGCTGACACCGTCTTGCACGTCATGCGGTCATCCATGCGCGTCAGCATGACGGACGCGCCCCGGCTCAAGACTCCCCAGTCCGTATCGGTGTTTGTCCCTTCGGCCGGCGTGCCCCCAAGCCGTGCCCCTACCATGATCCTTGGCCTCGGATCAGTGGAATTGATGTCGAGTGTCCGGCTGCCGTACTTAAGGCATCGCGCGAGGTCGCTCACGCTTCTCTCCCTCTCGAGATCGATGCCGCGCACGGCCAGCGACCTCACCTGCACAATCGGACGCGCGCGACCAGGCACGGGAATAGCAAAGCGACACTTGGCCCCGCATTCGACTACCGGACTGACCGCGGTAACCCCGTCAATCGACTCAACTCGTTTCACAATATCTGCGAGTCCCTCGCGGCTGCCCCCGTCGATGCCGCCCCCGAACCAGACCTCGATGTCCGGCGTGAGACGCCTGATTCGGGCTGTGTATTCGGCCAGGAGTCCGTCGGCGAGCGCCATCACTCCCACAAGCGCCGCCACCGCGATCGCCACGCCCGCGATAGGAAAGAATGTGATCCGCTGCTTTCTGAGGTACCGAAGGATGATGACAAGCTTATACAAGCGCCTTTTCTCCCGGCGCGGATGTCACTGCTCACCAATTCCGTTACGTAGGGGCGGGGCTCCGTACCCGCCCTTGCCGGACATCGGACAGGGCCGCACCTTCAGAGGAATGTGCCGCCTGTTCCCGCGACGAACGGCAGACCATCAGCCCGTTCACTCGTTCTATTGACTCGCCGGCCGCCCCTATTTGTCTTTCTTTTCCTCTGCTTCGGCGTCCGGCGCGGCCCTCTCTTCAGGCTTGAGGAGCGGGAAGAGTATCACCTCTCGTATCGACCGGTTGCCCGTGAGGAGCATTATCAAGCGGTCAATCCCCATCCCCAGCCCGCCCGCCGGCGGCATGCCGTGTTCGAGCGCCCGGAGGAAGTCCTCGTCGAGCTGCCCCGCCTGGTCCGCGCCTTCGAGCTGCGTCATGAAGCGCTTGCGCTGGTCTATCGCGTCGTTGAGCTCGGTGTATGCGTTGCCGAACTCCATCCCGGAAATGAATAGCTCAAACCGCTCCGCGACCGACGGGTCGCCGGTCTTCAGCTTGGTAAGCGGGCATAGCTGCGCCGGATAGTCCGTTACAAAAGTCGGGTTCACGAGCGCCGGCTCGACGAGCGTCTCGAAGACATCCTGCACGACCAGAAGGTGCGGTTTGGAGCCTGCCTCGATGCCGAGTTCTTTCGCTTTCGCCCTGACCGCGGCTTCGTCATCCATCGAGCAGCCTGCCGCCGCCTCGAAAAGCTCCCGCCAGGTCTTTCGCGCAAACGGCCGTTTGAGGCTGATCGTCCTGCCGTCGAACTCGGTTGTCTCCCCAAGTCCGGCCGCCTCGGCCGCCGCTGCGATGATCCCCTCAGCGAGGTCCATCATCCCGTTATAGTCGCTGTATGCCTGATAGAGCTCCAGCATCGTGAATTCCGGATTGTGCTTGAGCGAGATCCCCTCGTTGCGGAAGTTACGGTTGATCTCGAATACCTTCTCCATCCCGCCGACAAGGAGTCGTTTGAGATAGAGCTCCGGCGCGATGCGCAGGTACAGGTTGATATCGAGCGCGTTGTGGTGCGTCGTGAAGGGGCGCGCCGCCGCCCCTGTCGCCAACGGATGCATCATCGGCGTCTCGACCTCGACGAACCCCTCGCAATTAAGGAAGTCCCTTATCGCTCGGATAATCGCGATGCGCTTCAGAAACGTCCCCATGACCTCCGGGTTCGCTATGAGATCCACGTACCGCTGTCTATGCCGCGTCTCCACGTCGGTAAGCCCGTGGTATTTCTCCGGCAGCGGCAGAAGTGACTTCGTCAAGAGGCGAAAGTCATCCGCGAATATGGTGAGCTCGCCCGTCTTCGTTTTGAAGAGCCCGCCCGAGACTCCGATTATGTCCCCGATATCGAGAAGCCCTACGATCTGCCACTGAGCCTCCGGGAGCTTGTTCTTCTGCGTGTACACCTGTATGCGCCCCGTCCAATCGCGGATGTCGATGAACACCGCCTTGCCGTACCCCCGCATCGCGACGATGCGCCCCGCAGCCTTGGCGGGCTTACCCTCATTGGCCTCATCGTACATCTCACGCGCCGTCTGGATCGGCAGCGCCCCATCATAGCGCGACCCGTAAGGGTCCACGCCCATCGTCCTCAGCTTCTCCACCTTCGCCAAACGCTCTTCAAATATCTTCTCTGACATCGTTCGTTCCTAAATGGGAATTCATGTAGGGTGGGCTTTAGCCCACGCGGTAAGAACGCCTCAACTCCTTCTGCGTGCGTAAGTTACCCGCGTATCAGGCCACTGTCAAGACAAACGCTGGGAGGCGGCCTTGCCGACGTGCCTGTACCCGCGCACTGGTATGTCCCCTCTCCCAGAGGGCTTGTCATTACCCACATCTTGTGAGTGTGGGAGAGGAGCCGATAGATTCTCCAAGGTCAATAGTAACCTTGGAGATAGGCGATGTCCAGAAATCTCGTATCGGCGAAGGA
>Ga0315282_10001401_pt1 | contig 45368 bp, 38 predicted proteins | sample YL17G07_20_MG_FD_203693 | JGI IMG/M metagenome (GOLD analysis project Ga0315282, IMG submission 203693) | Sediment microbial communities from Yellowstone Lake, YNP, Wyoming, USA - YL17G07_20 | ecosystem: Environmental > Aquatic > Freshwater > Lake > Sediment | place: USA: Wyoming | collected... | reverse complement strand
CACCCGGCCCATCGGGACCCTCGGGCGCGGAACCGCACCCGAGAATGGCAGCGGCGATAAGTGCTAACACGATCGTGATGCGCACAGGAGAGCTCCCCCTTTCCACTTCCGTCGTGCTGTCCGATCCCAGAGCGCTGCTCCTCGCGGCCACCTCTTCGCAACGTGGGAGCTGGGGTGGCCTGGCGTGTCGCGCCCAGTCGCCTCAACTACCCCGCAGCGGCATTATAGCCCAACCCTCGCGCGCCCGGAGCGCCAGTGAGATTCCAGTCTCACCCTTTCTCGGTCCATGTCTGAGCCCGTCCCCCGAAGCAGCAGGGCGCGGGGTCGTCCCGTCCAGCACGTGGTCTGCCCGGCGCGTATCCGCCTGTCGTCGGCACCGTGCTCAGGGGGCAGAAGACCGTGGGTACCTCCCAAACCACGGGGATCGTGGCCCCGATCGCGCACGTGCGCTTCATGGCCAACGCGCACACCCCCATTGATGGCACGGTACACCACCGAGCTGATTCGCCGTAACACTGCACGTCCCCTCGTCCCCGTGTGTCGCGCGGAGGTGGCCGGCAGAGTTCTGACGGACTTGTGGTCTTGAGTGTCGAAGTAGCCAGCCCGGTCGGCAAGTACGGGGTGATCTCACCTTGCCCGACAACTCGCCCTCATGCCTCACTCGCCGCGATCTGCTGCGCGGGGCCGCTGCGACCGCGACCTTGGTGGCGGCATCGCGGCTGTCTGCGCGCGCCTATGCCCAGCCTCGAAGGGAAGACCCGTCCATGCCCGCGGAGCGCCCGAACATCGTGATCTTCATGAATGACCAGATGTCCGGCCTGGCCGCCGATCCGCGCCCGGCGCCCATCATGCCGAACGCCGAGCGCCTCGCCGCCGAGGGCCTCCGCTTCCGCCGCTGCTATGCGCCCACGGCCCACTGCTGCCCCGCGCGAGCCACCTACATGACCGGCCTCTACCCGAGCCGCCACGGCGTGTACAACAACGTCCTCAACACCATGGCGCTGCACACGGACATCTACCCCGGCATCCCCATGTGGAGCGACGTCATGGCGGCGTCGGGGTACGACCTCAAGTACTCGGGCAAGTGGCACGTCACGAAGAGCCGCGACCCCAGGGACTGCGGCTGGGACGAGCTGCTCGCGGGGTCGACGGGGCGCGAGAGCCACGACCTGACCTGGCAGAGCTGGATCGACCTCGCCGCCAGGCGGGCGGAGCTCGACCGGCCCCGGCAGCGGGGCGAGCTGCTCCGGCCCGGATGGGGCAACTACCGGCACTACGGCACCCTTCCGAAGCAACAGGGCCAGACGCACGACTTTGGGCCGGGCGACTACCAGGTCGTCACCACGGGCATCGAGGGCCTACGCGCGGCCGCCTCGGGCGCGGGTCCGTGGTGCGTCCACATCGGGCCGAACGGCCCGCACGATCCCTACATCATCCCTGAGAAGTACGCCACCATGTATGACCCGGCGACCGTGTCCATGCCCGAGAGCTGGCGCGACGACTCCTCCGACAAGCCCGTCGTCTACCAGCGCCAGCGCCGGTTCTGGCAGCAGATGAGCGATGACGAGCAGCGCGAGGCCGTGGCTCACTACTGGGGCTACTGCACGATGCAGGACTACCTGCTCGGCCTCGCGCTGGACGCCCTGGAGGAGACGGGCCAATCAGGCAACACGCTCGTCATCCTCACCTCGGACCACGGCGACTACAACGGCGCCCACGGCATCTGGATGAAGGGCATCCCCGCCTTCGACGAGGCCTACCGGGTCCCGCTCGTCATGCGGTGGCCCGCCGGCATCGAGGAGCCGGGGCGCGAGGTGGACGAGTACGTGACCCTCGCCGACATCGCGCCCACGCTACTGGAGATCTCCGGCGCGGAGCCGCTGCCGCAGAGCGACGGCCGAAGCCTGTCGCCCTTCGTTCACGGCGAGATGCCCGAGGACTGGCGGGACGACTTCTGCTCGCAGATGAACGGTGTGGAGCTCTACTACACACAGCGGGTGGTCCGGACGAAGGACTGGAAGTACGTCTTCAATGGCTTCGATTGGGACGAACTCTACGACCTCCGCGCCGACCCGCACGAGATGCGCAACCTCGCGCCCAGGGGAGACGAGCCCGCGCCGGAGATCCGGGAGATCATCCGTGAGATGTGCGTGCGGATGTGGCGCTTCGGCCGCGCGACCGAGGACATCATGAAGAACCCCTACGCGACCGTTTCCCTCGCCCCCTTCGGCCCGATGGCGGCGTTTGGGCTGTGAGCGACGGCAGCGGCCGCCGGCGCAGGACGCGCCTCCCCGCGCCCCGAACTGCCGCGTCGTGCCGCACGGGCGCCGGCAGGCAAGCGCCGGGACGTGTGCGTCGCGCGCAGGCAGCGGTGGAAGGGTGGAGATACCGGTGGCAGTACCGAGCTACGAGGGGCCTATGCTCCCAATACTGACGATGCTTGGCGATGGGCATCCGCAGAGAGTCCGCGACATCATGCAGACGCTCGCGGACCAGTTCAGGCTGTCGCCTGAGGACCTGGAAGAGCGTGTGCCCAATGGCTCGCAGACGAGGTTCTACAACCGGACGAACTGGGCGTTGACGTATATGGCTAAGGCGGGACTGGTCACTAGAGTACCGAGAGCCCACGCCAGGATAACGGATGAAGGTCTTAACCTGGTTGCGAGCCATCCCACTGAGGTCAGCGTTCGGACCTTGCGTCGGTATGAGACGTTCCGCCAATTTGAGGAGCGCAAACGCCCGGGACCGGCAGGAGGCGCCGCCGAGCGCCTCGCGCCAACAGCTACGGAGCGGGAAGTGGCCACCCCAGATGAACTGATGGAGTCCGCGTACCGCAGCATCCGCGAGGACCTGGCTGACGAGCTCCTCGAGCGGGTGCGGGCTTGCCCGCCGTCCTTCTTCGAACAGCTAGTGGTGGATGTGCTCGTGTCTATGGGGTACGGGGGGTCCCTTGAGGACGCCGGGGCCGCTATCGGTCGCACCGGCGACGGTGGGATCGATGGCACGATCAAAGAGGACAGGCTGGGTCTTGACGTCGTCTGCATACAGGCCAAGCGATGGGAGGGTACCGTCGGGCGGCCTGTGGTCCAGGCCTTCGTCGGCAGCATGGAGGGCAGACAGGCCACCAAGGGCGTGTTGATCACCACCTCTTCATTCTCGCGTGATGCTGAGGAGTACGTGAATCGGATCCAGAGGCGCATCGTATTGGTCGACGGCAGGCGTCTTGCCGAGCTGATGATCGACCACGACGTTGGCGTCGCGACCAAGCGGACGTACGCGGTGAAGCGCGTGGACTCGGACTACTTCCCTGAGGACTCCTGATGACTCTGCGTTCGGCTAGAACGCGACGCGTTCAGCTCGCAGCATCTGTGCGATGCTCATCACAGGGATCCCCAAGGCACCGCACACGTCCGGAATCTTCGGTCCGAGTAGGCTGCCGCTCTTCTTTTCGACAGCCACCACGGCGCAACCACTAACCTGCGCCAGTGCGATCACAAACGGATCAGCTCGGGACTTCAGCGAGTTCGCGGGTACAAGGTCGCAGTACTCAGCCAAGATCCTCTGTACTGCTGCCATCACGGCGGAGTCGGTCTGTTTGAACATCGTACGCACCCCGTCCGCCCATGCCTTGAGCTCCGCCCATCGTGCTGGCTGAAGCTCCTGGTAGACCTCCTCAGATGCCACAAGAACGCCGTTGCGCGCCATGCCTTCGAGAGTCGCCCAGAGGGGTCTGAAGACGTCCGGAGGATACAGCACATACTGCGCCTCCATCAGGGCGCAGGTGTCGATGCTGTACCGGGCGAGCGCTTCGGGGCCACTACTCGCGTTCCCCACCCGCGCTGTCCTTCCACCCGAAGGCCCTCTCGGCCACTTCGTCCAAGTGCTTGGGGCCGACCCCGAGATGCTCACACACGTCGCGTAGCGTAACCACATCGGACCCATATGCGCTGAGAACCAAACGCGCGAACAGGGGTCCGCCTCGACCTACGGCTCGTACCGCCGGCTTCGGGCCTCCACTGCCGCGCTTGGTGGCTCGCACGTACTCCTCTGCGAACTGGCTCCTCTTCGCGCCATAGAAGTCGTCCGTAGCCAGGCCCAGCACGAGCAGACGGCGAAGGACCACCTCGCGGCTGACACGGTACCGCCTTGCGAGAGCGCCGAGCTCGATGTCGGACCATCCGGGGGATCCACCGTGCCGGGCAACGACCTCTTGACGGAGAAGATCGGTGGTCGGCACAAGCGCCGCTGCCGCGATCGCGTTACACCTGGCCTCCGCAGCATAGCCCTCGGCCACGTCCGCACTGGTGTCGCAAAGGGCGCCTTCATGGGCGGCCAAGTGTGCAACCTCGTGTATCAGAGTGAAGATGCGCCGATGCACATGGTCACTGGAGTTCAGGACCACGACCGGCAGGGGAGACGCGGGCACCGAGAGGCCGCTCATCTTCTCTTCCGGCTTCTGAGGAACCTGACAGACCATCACACCCGCGGCTTCGCAGGCAGCGCGCCACGCTCTGAGTGCCTGGTGCTCGTCACCCCACGCGGCCTGGTGGTGCACCGCTACACCGAGGTCATCACGCAGAGCCCGAGCCGCGGGCTCTACATCATCTTCTGGCGCGATGACGAGGGCAAACCGGCCGATTTCCACGCCGCAGGCCTGGGCCAGTTCGAGCGCGACGTCTCTGCGGTGGAGAGCTTGGCGGTGCGCCAAGCGCAACGCGGGTGATAGAGCGGTCGGAGCACCGGTCGGCCTGCGGAAGTCCGTCGGGAGCGGCGAGTCCACAGGAGGGTGTGGCAGGAAGAACGAGGCTAGCGGCCGCTTGTAGGTCTGGGCCAGCCGGCGCAGTTGGGCGATTGACGGGCGCGAGCTTCCATCTTCCCAGTTGGCGACCTGCTCGGGTCTGACCTGCACCCGCTTGGCAACGACAGGGACGTCCAAGCCACTCGTGGCCCGCGCCCATCGCAGCATACCAGGTTCGACCAAGGCTTCTGGCGTACCCGCCACGGCGGTGACACCTCCACAGCGGCGCGGAGAACAGCAGTATCGTTCAGAGACTCGGATTCGCTACGTGGTTCAGCTCCTCCTCTCGCCTAGGCCGGTGCTGCCGGGCCATCTGGCGGTGTTGTGACACCGCACAGGGGAGCGTCCAGCCGGCGAGGAATGGGTTGTCCTTCGCTACGGCGCTTCGGGCCTACTCAGGATGAGCGGGCCGGGCGCACGCGGCTGTGTGAGAGGATAGGTCAGAGCATGGCTAGCACCCTCAAGGTCGGAGTCATCGGTGTAGGCGGCATCGCCGGGGCGCACTTCCCCGGGTGGGAGGAAAGCCCCATCGCGGAGGTCGTAGCGCTCGCGGATATCGACGAGGCGACCGTGAAGCGCGTCGGCGCCGCGCGGAACGTCGGTCGGCTCTACACCGACCCCTATGAACTCATCAAATCGACCGACATAGACATCGTCGACATCTGCACGCCGAACAACTACCACGCACCCCTCGCCATCGCCGCGTTCAGGGCGGGGAAGCACGTCATCTGCGAGAAGCCGCTCGCGCCCACGCCGGCGGACATCAAGAAGATGATCGCCGCGCGCGACAGGGCCGGTAAGCTGCTCATGACCGCCCAGCACTTCCGCTTCCAGGGGTCGAGCAGGGCGCTCAAGGCCGAGCTCGACGCGGGGACCCTCCGCGATGTGTACCACGGGCGCTGCTGGATGCTCCGGCGGGCCGCCGCGCCCACGCGTCCGGGTTTCATCATGAAGGAGCACAGCGGCGGTGGGCCGTGCATCGACATCGGCGTCCACATCCTCGACCTGACCCTCTGGATGATGGGCAACCCCAGGCCAGTCAGCGTGACAGGCGTGACGCAGGCCAAGCTCGCGCACCAGAAGGGCGCGTTCAGCATCTGGGGCGGGCCGATCCCGAAGACGTTCGATGTGGAGGAGTTCGCCGCGGGGTTCGTGCGCTTTGCGAACGGGGCGACCCTGGTGATCGAGGTGAGCTGGCTGCTCCACCACAAGACCCAGGGCGAGGACATGCAGATGTGGCTCTACGGCGACAAGGCCGGTGCGCACTGGCCCTCGAACGAGATCCTCTCCTCGAACAACAAGACCCGGCAGCAGCTCAACACGCAGCTACAGATCGCCGAGGGCGGCGCGCCCCACGCGAAGGAGTGCATGGCCTTCGCGGAGGCCGTCGCGAAGGGCCTTCCGTCGCCCGTGCCCGCGGAGCAGTCGCTCGACGTCATCGCTATCCTCGACGGACTCTACCGCAGCGCCGAATCGGGCCGCGAGGTAGGGCTGGAGTACTGACAAGGCCGCCCTAGGGGACGCGCTTCGCTGGACCCGCCGCCGAGTTGAGCGAGGCTGTACGCACGGGAGCCCCGGCGACGCGCACCGGGGCTCCGTAGGTATCTGCTGTAGCGATGGCTACTTCCGGCGGAACCTCCGCACCAGCCCGCCCACGAGCGGCGCCGCACCGACAAGCACGAACGCCGGGAGGCCGGGGGCGGCTTGGGTCCAGCCATAGGCGCAGACACTCCCATCTTCGGGGGCATAGACCAACTCGGTCTCGTAGCAGTAGAACTTCGGGGTGGGGTCATAGTAGCCGGCGATGAACGAGAAGCCGTAGCCTGTCTCCAGGGGCTTCAGAGCATTGACGCTCCAACCACGAGGAGCAGTGTCCCAGTCGCTAACCCACGTGTCGGTTACTGCTTCGATCCCCGGAACGATGTTCCGTGGATCGTACTCAGGGTAGACCGCATTCACATCCAACCAGCTCATGTACCACGATGTACTCCGACCCTCGACCGCGAGCGGCGTTCCGTCGACAGGATCCGGCGACCACTCGGTGTAAAGGTTGAGATGCCAGAGCGCTCCCGAGTCGGTATTCTCGAACGCGAACGTATACCGCCACACTGGGCCCTCTGGGGTGATGGTCTGATATACCGTGAGAGGCGAGTCATAGAGCGACGACATGCTAGCCCACGACGCTGGGATAGTGAGCATTAGTACGAGAACGCCAAGAAGCCATGGCTTGCGCAACCGCATTCCCTCCCGTTAAGCACATGCCCGCATCAACGCAACGCGCTGACGTTCCGGGGAAACTGAGTGGGGGTTCACGGAACGCAAGCGCCCTCACTCGAGTCACCAGACGCGTCAGAGTTCCTCGTCAGGCCGTCAAGGCCTGCTCGGTCTGGAAAAGAACCCGGACATTCGGCGGAGTGGCTGAGCGGGTGGCCTTCGCGGCTGAACCGTTTGTGCGATGCGCGCTGCGAGGGAAGCTCAGAGCGATCGACGTCATCGCGATCCTCGACGGACTATACCGCAGCGCCGAGTCGGGGCGGGAGGAAGGCCTGGAGTACTGACAAGGCCACCCTAGGGCACGCGCTTCGCTCGAGCCCCCATTGCCGAGTCGAGCGCGGTTATACAGAGGACAGCCCCGGCGACGCGCACCGGGGCTCCGTAGGTATCTGCTGTAGCGATGGCTACTTCCGGCGGAGCGTCCGCACCAGCCCGCCCACGAGCGGCGCCGCACCGACAAGCACGAACGCCGGGAGGCCGGGGGAGGGCGTCAGAAGGAATGCGTGAGAGTAATCCTGGCCCTCGCGTTCGGCGACGCCCACGATCTGGCCAAGGTCGTTGACTGCGTACGCCTCGGTGAAGATCCACCCGTCGTTTGCGTCGCCCACGAACGAGAGGTTGTTGAGATTGGTCATGACCCCGTTCTCCCACAGAAAGGCGCGGGCTTCGAGATCGGCGTTCTGCGCCCACCCGACCACTTGCCCACGGTCGTTGATGTCCCATGCCTCGCTGTTCTTGCCACCAAGGTCACCTAGGTCCGACATGCCGCCTGCCTCCTCCCACAGGAAGGCGTGGAAGTAGTAGTCCCCGCCGAGCGAAGACTCCCCAACGACCTGGCCTACGTCGTTGATGTCGGACGCGCCGCTTGAGGCACCGCCCAGGGTCCCCAGGCTGACCATTCCGCTTCCCTGCTGCCACAGGAAGGCCCGCCAGTCATGATCGCCGTTCTCTGCTGCCCCCACCACCTGGCCGCCCTCGTTGATGCCGATTGCCGAGCTGTACGTCCCCCCCAGGTCGCCCAGGTCTGACATGCCGCTGCCTTGCCGCCAGAGGAAAGCGTGGAAATACGTACCGTAGTCGGACAGCCCCACGACTTGACCGCTGTCGTTCAAGCCGAACGCTTGGGCGCCGGCGCCCCCGAAGTCCCCTAGATCGACCATCCCGCTCCCCTGCTCCCATAGGAAGGCACGCGGTGAGTAGATGCTATCCTGCGCCCACCCGACCACCTGTCCGCTGCCGTTGATGGCCCAGGCCTCGCTGTCCTTCCCGCCGAGGTCACCCAGGTCTGTCATGCCACTCCCCTGATCCCACGCGAAGGCGTGGTAGTAGCCGCCGCTGCGCTGGGCCTGCCCAACCACCTGGCCGGCGTTGTTGATGCCTCGGGCCCCACTGCTCGTGCCCCCCAGGTCGCCCAGGTCCGTGAAGTAGTACGGGACTGACGCGAGTGCCTGACTGTGACTCAGTGTGAGAAGGAGGGTGATGAAGAGGAAGACCCAAGAGCGAATGCGCATACCACCATCCCCAAACACGACACGCTTCGCCCCGGGCTAGGCCCGGGGCCGTAGATGCGCACAGCCACCTGCTAGCGATAGCCCGACCGGCGCCGGAGCGTCCGCACCAGCCGGCGTACGACCGGCGCCGCACCAACAAGCACGAACGCCGGGAGGCCGGGGGCGGGGGTGAGGAGGAATGCGTGCGCATAGCCGTCGCGACCGCCGCAGCCAACGATCTGGCCACGGTCATTCACCGCGTACGCGTCCCCAAAGACCCACCCGGCATTCGCGCCGTCCACGAACGATAGGTCGTTGAGGTCTGTCATGACCCCGTTCTGCCACAGGAAGGCGTGTGTGTAGGGCAGGGCGCTGTACTGGGCCTCCCCGACGACTTGCCCGTTGTTGCTGATTCCGTAGGCCCAGCTCCACGCACCCCCAAGGGTCCCCAGGTCTGACATGCCGGTCCCAGGCTCCCAGAGGAAGGCATGACAAGATGAGATCCCAACCACCTGCCCGCTATCGTTGATCGCGAACGCGTCGCCCGCGCCCAGGTCGCTCATGCCGCTTCCCTGCTGCCACAGGAAGACGCGGGACTCGTGGTCGGCGTTCTCCGCCCACCCCACGACCAGGCCGCTTTGGTTGATGTCACAGGCCTCGCTGTTCGTGCCCCCTAGGTCGCCCAGATCTACCATCCCGTTCCCCTGCTCCCACAGGAACGCATGGTAGTAGTAGGAAGGGCCGCTGCACCCGGATCTCCCCACCACACGGCCGCTGTTGTTGATGTCACGGGCCTCGCTCCAGTTCCCGCCTAGGGTGCCCAGGCTTACCATGCCGCCGCCTTGCTGCCACAGGAATGCCCGCTCTTCCTCGTAGACGTTCTGTGCCCTCCCCACCACCTGGCCGATGTCGTTGATGCCGAATGCCCAGCTGTAGATGCCCCCCAGGTCGCCCAGATCGGTCATGCCGCTGCCCTGCTCCCAGAGGAAAGCATGCTTGTAGTCCCCGCTGCACTCCGCCCTCCCGACCACCTGGCCACTATCGTTGACGTCACAGGCCTCGCTGTTCCTGCCACCCAGGTCGCCCAGATCCGTGACGTAGTACGGGACTGACGCGAGTGCCTGAGCGGCACTCAGTGTGAGAACGAGAGCGGTGAAGGGAAAGGCCCAAGAGCCAATGCGCATACCACCATCCCCAAACACAGGGGGCCATGCCCCCTGATGATCCCACGTCCATCCGGGCGTGGGTACGCCCAGACGAACACATGTAACGACGCGAGCAAGAGCGCGAAGGCTTCCGCTACGAACCGGACAGCGCGATCCCACGCCCGCGACGTGGCAACACCGAGGGCCCGGGCCGCCTGCCGCCGTTGTGGACTCTCCGGCCGCGCCGGGCTAGTGCTCGGCTACGCACCCAGCGCCTGCATGATCTCCCCGGCGCGCTTCACGATGGTCTCCGCATTCACGCCCTATGGCACCCACCGCAGACCATAGGCCGTGTGCTCGCCAAGCGCGGCTGCGACGGCTACGGACGGCTTGCTCCCATCGGCTGCCGTGCGGTAGATGGTGTCCGCCAGGCCGCCGCTCATGCGCCCCGAGAAGGCAATCTGCTTGCCGTCCGGGCTCCACGCAGCGCACTTGTTGTAGGCCGTCTTCGTGTTGGTGGAGGTGGTGACGCGCACGAGGCCCGTGCCGTCGGGCCGCACGGTGCAGACCTCCCAGCCCACAACCCACTTCTTGATCACGTCGCGCGAGAATGCGATGCGACCGTTCGGCTCGCCGCTGAGGGGTGGGGACCAAGCCACGTAGTAGATGTCCGCCGGGTCGCCTGGCACGATCTCGGCGGGCGCGGCGTCTGCCTGGGCTCTCACAACATCCAGAGCATGGCCGCCCTCGAAGGCCAGCCATTGCCCGTCAGGCGACCACGATGGTCTGGTGTACCCGGATGGGCACACGCGGACGACGTTGGCGACCCCGGACGGAAGGCCGTCGGCATCGGGGACCAGGTCGGCAATGTAGTAGTCGCCCTGGACGGCGCCGATCAGGGTGCCGCTGAAGGCGATCTTGGTCCCGTCCGGGGATATCGAGGGCGCACCCGCCCGACGGAAGGCCTCAAGCCCCGTGAGGGGGTCGTGCGCCACACTCGCGTCCTCCCAGGCCGCCGCAAGATGGTGGTCTTCGACGGTGTCTAGGACCACGTACACGAAGCACCGCTTCGCGCCAACGGCGGCAACGTCGTAACCGGAGTAGAGGCGAACGGGCACGGCCTGGTGGTTCTGCCCGTTCCAGTCCACCCGGTAGGAGGTGACAGCGGCCCCAAGCAGGTCGACGTAGAAGATAACGCCGCTGGCATCCGGGAGCGAGGGTGGCCTCCCCAAAGCCTGGACCACCGAAGTGTCGTCTGAAGATCCTGGACCGACAAGGCCGCCGGGGGTGCAGCCGCATAGCCCGGCAAGCAGGACGATCCCGCATATGAGTGCGGCAGTGCGCAGGTAAGTGCTCATGGCAGGTACCTCCCAGTGGTGCGCCCCTGGCGAGGCCGCGCGGTTCCGCCTTGCCCGGCAGGGAAGCGCTTGCAGTGGGCGGAACTATGCGCCGGCAAGCGGTCCTCGTGGCGTCGGTGGGATTCCTTTCCCACCCTTTCCGCAGAGGGGGTGCACCATGAGGCCGTCGCGTGCATTGGGGACCTTCCTCCGGGTCTGGAGGAAGGAGTGGGCCGGCATGACCCGGGCCCAGTTGGCGATAGCCGTCAGCGGGGCGCTGTCGGGACGCGCCCGGGTCACGGAGGAGATCGTGCGCCAGTGGGAGGAGGGCCAGCCTCCCAAGACTACCGCACAGCTCGAGGCGCTCCTAGCCGTCATGCTGCGCAAGGGGCTCACACCGTTCGAGATCGACCAAGTTCGGGCCGCCGCTCTCGCCGCTGTGGGCGACCGGCACTACCCGGAGCTCTATGACGATGAGCCATTCGCCTCTCGACCGGACAACGAGGTGCTGGCTCAGACAGACTGGAGCCTCATGTGGGTAACGGGCCGCTTCACAGACGCGCGGTTCATCCAGTGGGCCGCCGACGTGGAGGAGCTGCGGCAGGCCCTCGCCGAACCTTGTCGAGACCCCTCGCAGCAACGTCGGCAAGACGCAGCGCTCGTGTACCGCCTTGTCTGCCTAGCGCAGCACCACCTCTTCTCCGGCAGAGACCGGCTTGATTGCGCCTGCTGGGGCGAGGTCGCGCGCCTGCTGGTGTGCTGCTTTGGCCGCGGCGGGCTGAACCCCTGGCTTCACCCGGCCGACGCGGCCCTCCGGGCTCATCTCACTCCGAGGAAGCGGGGCTCACCCGCGGTGTGGTCCTACATCGCAGCCGCCGAGGCGGCGATGGACCGGGGGCGATTCGAGTCGGGGGCTCGCTCCTTGGCGTTCGCCTACCACAAGCTGCCTGTCGCGGACCTGCCCCAGGCAATATCGCGCCTTGGTGCCCTTCTGCCTCGATTGGAGGCGCTCTCGGGTGGAGATGCGGGCCAGAATCTGCACTACTTCCTGGCCGGTATGTGCATGGACGCGGGGCGCCTGGCCGAGGCCGAGAGCCACATCTCGGTCTGTCGATCGATGGCCAGCGGGCACGGGGCAACTCTCTGGCACTGGTGTGACATGCTGGGCGGGTTTGACCAGGCGCGCGGCGCCTACGGCGAGGCGCTCGGCCGGTTCGAGCAAGGTCTGTCGATCGCACAGGAGAACGACCTGTCGTCCCTCATCGCGGAGAGCCACAGAAGCCTCGCCGAGTGCGACCGTCTGAGGATGAAGCGAGCACGCCGTCCGCCGGCAGCTCCAGCGGGGAGCTGAAGGCTGGCGTGCCCGCCGAGCGATCGCTCGACGCCATCGCTAGCGTCGACAGCCCCTACCGCAGCGCCGAGTCGGGCCGCGAGGTGGCGCTGGAGTACTGAGCGGGCGTCTCTCACTCCGGTCGCTCTGAGCCTGACGAAGGGCGGCGACGAGCCGAGGAGAGGTCGGGGCCGCCGCGGCGCACCCCGCGTGGGGCAACAACGACGGGGACGTGCGCCCGCCGTCGTGGTGCACCCGCCACACGTGAGGCCACCGGGGGGACGACGTGCGCTCAGGGGCCCGTACCGCCCGTCCCCGCGATCTGCCGGTTGGACGGGTCATACGGGCGAGGCGTGTGGTATGCTGACTGGAACGTCAGCGTACAGGTGCCCGAGCGCCGATGAAGGTGCGACAGGTCCTCCGAAGGTTGCTTGAGGCCGGGTGGCAGCAGGTCCGCGTGAGAGGGAGTCACCGCCAACTCGCGCATCCCTCAAGACCCGGAGTCGTGACGATCTCCGGAAACGAGTCACGTGACATGCCGACCGGGCTGTTGAAGTCCGTTGAGAAGCAGTCCGGAGTCCGCCTTACGGGAGGCGATCGCTCATGACCGACTACGCCGTAGTCTTTGAGGTGGAGGGTGACAGCATCGGAGCTTGGGTGCCCGATCTGCCCGGGTGTGTCGCCGTCGGCGGGTCGCACGATGAAGCCCGTCGCTTGATCGCCGAGGCGATAGCTCTTCACCTGGAAGCGATGTTCGAGCGCGGGACGCCCACCCCTGTCCCCTCCAGCCGCTGCGAGTACATCACCGTCGCAACCCCGGCCACGTAGAGCGTACGGGGGCGGGTGGTGCGTCCGTAACCTCTCTCCCGAACACTCACGCCCCCGCCGATGCCGGGGTCGACTCCAAGCTGGCCGGGCGACCCCGCGCTCCGTGACCATCCATCGTCGTTCTGCTATCCTGTCGCCGTTGCGGCGGGGGCGCGCGGACGCCTGCGACAATGGGCTGAAGCCCATCGTCTCACAGGATGCCTGGGAGGCTTGCTGAGTTGAGTGACAAGCGGACTGTGCTCGAGGAACTGGTTGCTCTTTCGCGGCGACTCGGAGAGCCTTGGCGCGAGCTGGTGATCCTGGGAGAGGGCAACACGTCAGCCCTGACCGATGAGGGGACCTTCTTCGTCAAGGCCAGCGGCACCCAGCTCGCCACGATCGGCCCCGAGGGCTTCTGCGAGGTCGACATCGGGAAGGCGCTGGGCATCCTCGAGTGCAGTGACCTCTCAGACCAGGAGATCCTCGACTACTTCCGCGCCGCCTGTGTCGACGCCGGAGCCCGCGTGCCATCCGTTGAGACGGTCTTGCACGCCTCCCTGCTCAGCATCCCCGGCGTGCGGTTCGTGGGGCACACGCACCCCGTCCTCGCGAACGCGATCCTCTGCTCGCAGACCCCCGAGCTTCTGGTAGAGGGTCGCTTGTTCCCCGACGACATCGTCTGCACGGGCGTGGCCGCCGCCTACGTTCCCTACACAGACCCCGGCCTGCCTCTCGCGCGCGCGGTGCGCGCGTCGATAGAGGCGTACCGCGCTCGCAAGGGCCCCAACCCCAAGATCATCCTGATGCAGAACCACGGGATCATCGCCTTCGGCGCGACGGCCAAGGAAGTCGAGATGATCACGTACATGCACGTGAAGTCGTGCAAGATCGCGCTCGGCGCCTTGCAGGCCGGCGGTGTGCGGTTCCTGACGCCCGAGAACGTTACGCGCATCTGCGGACGGCCGGACGAGAAGGTCCGCGAGGCGATCATCACGGGTAGCGCCCGCCCCACGAACCCGGCCCCGGCGAGGCAACTCGGCTGGCGACTCCACGGCGCGGGCGTTGAGAACCTTGGTGGCCCGGACGGCCCCGAGGAGCTACCTGTTCCCCCCTACGGGCCCGACCAGGTGCTAGCTCGAGTGGACGCGTGCGGGTTGTGCTTCTCCGACCTGAAGATCATAAAGCAGGGCGGCGACCATCCGCGGCTCTACCATCGCGACCTGGCGAAGGAGCCGATCATCATGGGCCACGAGGTCGCCCTGACGGTTCTCGAGGTCGGCGACCAGATGAAGAGCACGTTCGCGCCCGGCGATCGCTTCGTCGTGCAGGCGGATGTGTACCACAAGGGCGTGAACCTGGCATTCGGGTACATGCTTCCCGGCGGCTATGAGGAGTACGTCGTCCTCGGCGACGAGGTCCTGCGGGGTGACGCGGGCTGCTATCTCATCCCCATCCGGAACGCCGCCACAGGGCACGCCCAAGCGGCCCTCGCAGAGCCGTGGGCGTGCGTCATCAGAGCCTACAAGGCCGAGCAGCGCACCACCTTCGCGCGGGGCGGCGTGGTCTGGATCGCCGGCTCGAAGACGGTGGCCGGTGAGGCGCCAACGCTCGGCGCGGGCCTCGAATCGCCCGAGCATCCCAGCGTCATCGTGACCACCGATGTGACGCCGGAGCTGTCCGACTTGGTCGGCCGCAAGTGCGCGGCATGGGGCGCCAAGCACGTCCAGCGCGACGGCGTCGGCGCCGACGGTGTGGAGGCGCTCAAGGCGGAGCTCGCGTCCGGCGGCTTCAGCGATGTCGTGCTCATCGGCGCGACCGACCCAGCTCTTGCCGAGGCCGCGTCGGCCGCGCTCGCGAGGCACGGCGCCCTGGCACTCGTCGGTTGCGGGCCGGAGCTTCGCGCGTCCATCGACATCGGGCGAGTACACTACGAGGACACCCGGCACCTCGGCACACAGGAGCCAGAGATCGCCGCGGCATACGCTCGCAAGCGTCCGCTGACGCTCCTGCCCGGCGGAAAGGCCTGGTTTGTCGGCGCGGCCGGGCCGATGGGCCAGATGCACGTCCAGCTCGCGGCCGAGATGGACAACGGGCCGTCGCTCATTGTCGGCACTGACATCGACGATGCGCGCCTCGAGCACATTCGCGAGCGCCTAGCGCCTTTCGCCGAAGCTAAGGGCATCAGGCTTGAGCTGTTCAACCCGTCGAGAGTCAACGGAGGCGAGGCGGCTCGCATGGCGGAGCTGGGACCCGGCGGGTTCGACGACATCGTCGTGCTCGCTCCGGTAGCGAGGATCGTGGAGGCCGTGTGGCCGTACCTCGGCGCCAACGGCCTGATGAACATCTTCGCCGGCCTACCCACCGGAACGAAAGCGTTTCTCGACGTGGCCGCGTGCGCTCACAAGGGCGCCCGCGTGATAGGCACGAGCGGCTCCAGCCCGGACGACCTCGCCGAGACCCTCGCCGCCACCGAGACGGGGAAGCTGAACACCAACCTGTCCGTCGCCGCCGTGGGCGGGATCGAAGGGTTCAGGGACGGGATCGTCGCGACGCAGGCCGGCACCTTCCCGGGCAAGATCGTCTGCTACCCTCACGTGAGCCTCCCGCTGACCGGCTTGCCGGCGCTCGCCGAGCGCGTCCCCTCGGTCGCGGCGAAGCTCGGGCCCCGGGGCGAATGGACTGTCGAGGCGGAGGCTGAGCTCCTGAAGGGATCCGCGAGGAATGGGTAGGTTCTCCATCGCCGGCAAGAACGCGCTCGTAACGGGCGGCGCGCAGGGCCTGGGTGAGGCGCTCTCGGAGCGACTCGCCGCCGAGGGATGCAATGTGGCCATCGGCGATGTGCAGGGCCCTCGCTGCGAGGAAGTGGCCCGCCGGCTAGGCCGGCAACACGGCGTCAGGGCTCTGGCCGGCGCGGTGGACGTGACGCGCGAAGAGCAGGTCGGGTCCTTCGTCGATCAAACCGTCGAGGTGTTCGGGTCGCTGGACATCCTCGTGTCCAACGCGGGGATCCTGAGAGCTCATCCCGTCGAGGAGTTCCCCGTCGACGAGTGGCGGCGGATCATCGACATCAACCTCGTCGGCTACTTCATCTGCGCGAAGCACGCGGCCCGCGTGATGGCGCCTCAGAAGAGCGGGGCCATCATCCAGATCAACAGCAAGTCGGGCAAGCGGGGCAGCTTCAGGAACTCAGCCTACGCGGCCTCGAAGTTCGGCGGCATCGGCCTAACCCAGAGTGTCGCGCTTGAGCTTGCCCCTTTGGGCATCCGGGTCAACGCCATCTGCCCGGGCAATCTGCTCGACTCGCCTCTCTGGGTGGACAGCCTGTACGAGCAGTACGCGAAGCGCCTCAACATGACGGTCGAGGAAGTGCGGCGGAAGTACGAGGGTCAGGTGCCACTGGGGCGCGGATGTGCGTACGAGGATGTCGCGGATGTGATGGTGTTCCTCGCGTCCGACGCGTCGTCCTACATGACGGGCCAGGCAATCAGCGTCACCGGCGGCCAGGAGATGCACTGAGGGGCGGCAGGCGACCCGCCGGTCGTTGGGCGGGCGACTTGCCAGTCGCCCTTACGGACGCCCCTATTGCCATTCGATCTTGATCGCCGGGCCCGCGGCCTCAGCGCCCGTCGCCCCGTCGCGCACAGCGAGCGCCACCCAGGACTCATCGGACGCGGCGAGGGAGACGTCGTCCGCGTTCCCGGTGTCGAGCGCGCGGCTGAACACCACCCACCATCGTCCGGCCACCCATCGCGTTTCGAGCTTGACGTCGGCCGCACTGCCCGACGGGTCGACCACCAGCCACGAAGGCGGGGCTTGAGTCACGCGGATGTAGGCGGTCACGTCTCGCGACGGGGCGCCGCCCAGGAGACGGGCGTGGTCGGTGTCGGTCGCCAGGTACTGGCTGAGGAGCCCCTGCGACCCCCACGGATACAGCGCCGCGCCGTCGGCCACCTGGCCCGCGATGCCCTCCGCGTCCTCAGTGTGACAAGCCTGGCACGAGTCGCGGAAGACCTGAGCGCCCCGGAGTGGATCGCCTGTGAGGTACCCCGCGTCCAACGCGCGAAGGACGTTGGGGTTGCTTGCCGCTCCTAGGATCCCATCGAACGACCCGGCCGGGCCGCCGGACGCGGCCACGTTCCTCATCACCGGTGGCGTGCCGGAGTCGAACGCGGCCTGTCCCGCGAGGGTCGACAGGTCGGCCGCGTAGCCTGCGGCGCGCAAGGGGCCGGCGCCGAACGCCCACGCGTCCACGCCGGGCGTTGCCCCGAAGTCGAGCGCACGCTCGGCGGCATCGGCGACGGCGCGCTCGTCCCCGATCGCCAAGGCGGCCCTGTCCTCCCGCGATCGCTCGACGAACCCGCCTTCCGTCAGGTGCCAGCGCCCGCCATCGTCTTCCACGGTGCCCGAGGCATCCGGGTAACTCACTGCCACAAGCGCCCGGTCCCACGAGTGGAGAGCCGCGAGCGTCACGTCGCCGAGACCGTCGACCTCGAAGCTCACCGGCTGCGCAAGGTCCCAGCGCCTATCGGAAAGGCTGGTAGGCAGCCGATCCGCCAGAGGCGCCTGGACGGCCCAGTCCGTCATGGCGACCGGCCGGGGCACGCGCGGCTTGGCGGGCGAGTCTCCCGCGGTGCCGGCAGTGATGTCCGACTGGAGAGCCTTCGCTCGCTCGACCCACTGCTGCCCGCCCGTGTCGGTCACCCGCCGCGCGAGAAGGAGCGCGGTCTGCCCGCGATGCTCAGCAACGGCGGACAGGGCGGCCTCGTAGAGCGCGCCGGCGTACTTGGCGCCGGCCTCGGCGATCCAGACCAGGGCGGTGCTGTCGCCGGGTTGCCAGGCGGACAGCCACGCAAAGTTGGCGCGCGCCCGCTCGAACTCGCCGGAGTTGAACAGCTCCAGCCCACGCTTGAGCTCCTTGGCGTACCGCTCATATGCCTGGCCCTGTGGGCCGTAGGGCCCGAAGGCGAAGAAGAACGCCTCGTCCAGGTTGCGGACGAAAACGACCTCGACGTCCGGCACCGCGTCCCTCCAGAGCCGCTTTGCCTCATCCTCTGTCCGCCACCAGTTCTCAGCGGGCAGGATCATCGAAGTGAGGCCGTTGTCGAGCACGCCGTCCAGCTTGGTGCGGATGTGCGCCACGGCGTGGACGTTGCCCTGAGAGTCGATCGCCCCGGTCATGCCCACCTGGTCCAGGAGCGGAGTGTCGGAGACCGCCGAGTAGACCGCGCACGCGAGCGCGACCCCCGCGGAGTCACCCTCCACGTAGTTAGCCTCGGGCAGGAACTGCAGGAAGAGATCCATCGCCGACGGGAACCCGTCGGGAACCTTGAGGCCCGGTCGTCCGCGCTGGGCCTGGATCCAGGTCGTGGCGTCGCGGACTGTCTGCGTCATCATGTCGTCGAGCTCGGCCGATGAGGAGCACTCCCCGGACCCCTGACCGGCCTTGACCGTCAGTGGGAAGAGCACACCCACCTGCGAGCCCTCGCTCCGACTGACGGCCACGGAGAGGGCCATCGCGCGACCCACCGTCCCCGGTGGGCGCGACGAGTCAGCTCGGTTCTGCGCAGCGGCTCCGCCTGTGAGGACGGCGGCGAGAGCTGGGATGAGAAGGGCATGTCTCAGGCACCTCACTAGGTCTCCGACTCCGTTCCTGGGCCGTGGTTTCGGGTGGCGAGCGGTGTTCCCTGCGTCGCAAGCCCGCCCACGAGGCTGAGAAGGTCTTCGCCGACTGGTTCGCCGGAGGCGGAGCGAACGTCTAGGACGCCGCCCCGCGACGGCGCTACGAGCAGTACGCGCGTCTCGCCCAGCGTCGCGGCGATCGCGCCGACCTCCTCGGCACGCGCGGTGGGCATCCGCACCACGAGGTGGTCGAGGGGACCCCATTCCACGTCGGCGATGAACCGCGTGACCGCTTCGCGTAGATCGCGACACGGCCGCTCGGGCGACGGCCCGGCGCCCTGCCCGAGCAGCCCGGGCCACATCACAACCAACCCGTCATCAGCCTCGACGGGCAAGACGCCATGGTCGGTGGCAAGCAGCGGGTTGGACGTGAGCCCGGCGATCGGCGTCGGGCGCCCGTCCAGGTACAGCAGTCCCACTCGGTCGCCCCGCCGCGCGAGCTCACGGGCGATCGTGAGGGCGACGTCTCCGGGCACGGACGCTATGACGAATGCGCACGAGATCGCTCGCAGCCTGTCGCGGAGCCGGGCCTGCCGCCGGAACGCGCGCTCGCTCGATTCGCCCGAGGCTCCGCAGCCACGGCACTCCTCGCAGCCGGGGCGGGTCGCGTCAGGATCGGAGTCGATAGCATCCTGTGCGCACAAGGCTCTTGATCCCTCCGGTGAATGGTGTCACAATCCGCGCGTTCAGTGTCAAGCATAAGGAAGCGTACGGGAAGGGGTTTGCGCAATGCTGAGCGGGCGAACGGCCAGTAGCAGGCTCGTTACCGGTGTCGTGCTAGTCTCCGTTGTTGCCGTGGTGGTGGGCTTGATAGTGGTCGCGTCCCCCGCCCTAAGGGCACAGGGCGCCCCCGCCGCCACCGGCGAGGGAGCCTCGGCAGGCCCATCCGCTCCGGCCGAGGCGGCGCCGACTACTCCCGAGGCCGCTGCCACAGGTCAGGAGGGCGCCGAGCCGGAAGCGACGGCGGGCGAGGCCCCGAAGGCGGCCGAGCCGGCCGAGAAGCCGAAGCCGGCCGAGATCAAGGTGGCCGGGCGGGAGAAGGTCGATCCCGAGCTGGCCGTCTTTCTTGCCGACCTCGCGCGCCGGACCAGCCCCCTCGACAAGGCCGAGATGATCGAGAACGAGCGCATCTGGTACCGGAATGTGCGCCAGTACGGCCTCAACGCGCTCCCGCCGCACAAGGACTTGGGGGCCGAGTGCGGCTCCGCCTGGTGGAGTGACTACTGCGGCAACTAGAGCGCCGGGTTCTCTGTGGGGTACTTCCCGGGGCCGGGCGTGGCGATGTCCGGCCCCGTTCTGCGTGAGGATGGTGTCAAGGTGACAGCCGGCTGCGAGAACCTCGAGAAGAACAAGGAGATCTGCAACTGCAGCTACGACCCCTGTCCGCGCAAGGGGAAGTGCTGCGAGTGCCTGCAGTACCACCTCGCCCAGCAACAGCTTCCCGCGTGCTGCTTCCCCGACGAGGTGGAGCGCAGCTGGGACCGCTCCTTCAAGCGCTTCTGCGCCGTGCAGGCGGGGAACTAGGGGAGCCCAGGCGGGCGCATGGCAATGCGCACTGCCCTCCGCAGGTGTGCCGTACCCCTGGCCCGAACAGGCGCGTCGTGCGCCAGGCGCACAGGAATACCGCGCGCCCTGGAGTTGAGGCCCCTTGGATCAGCTCGAGCACCTGGTCGTCAGGACGAACTTCGCCCTGACCGACTGGGCCATCGTGGTCGTCTTCCTCGTCGTCTCCACGGCCCTCGGCCTCTGGGCCCAGCGCTACATGAGGAACATGGTCGACTACGCCGTCGCGGGCCGGGCGGTGAAGCCGTACCTCGGCATCGCCACCATCATCGCCTCCGAGATGGGCCTCGTGACGGTGATGTACTCCGCGCAGAAGGGCTTCACCGGAGGCTTCGCCGCCTTCCACATGGCCTTCGTGTCGGCCCTGGCCTGCCTCATCGTCGGCCTGACGGGCTTCGTCGTCGTGCCACTCAGGAAGCGCGGCGTGATGACGATCCCGGAGTTCTACGAGCAGCGCTTTGGCCCTCGTGTGCGGCTCATTGGCGGTATCGTCCTGGCTTTTTCAGGCATCCTCAATATGGGCATGTTCCTGAAGGCCGACTCCCTCTTCATCACGAGCGTGATGGGGATGACGTCGCAGTTGCAGCTCAAGATGGCGATGACCCTGATGCTCGGGTTGGTGCTTCTCTATACCGTGCTTGGCGGGATGGTCTCCGTCCTGGTCACTGACTACATGCAGTTCGTTGTCATGTCCATCGGGCTTGTGGCCACCTCGGCCTTCCTGATGCTCAAGTACCCGTGGACCGGCCTTCTCCAGACGGTCCAGGACATGAAGGGCGATGCCGGCTTCAACCCGCTGCTGCCGGGTGAGTACGGTCCCCTCTACGTCCTCTGGCAGATGTTCCTCGGGCTCATCGGGTGCTGCATCTGGCAGACCTCAGTGATGCGGGCCTCGTCCGCGGAGAGCACCAGAGTTGTCAAGATCACGTTCTCGTGGGGGTCGCTCGGCTTCCTGATCAGGTTCATGGTTCCGTACCTGTGGGGGATCGTGGCGTTCGTCTATATCCTCCAACGCCCGGACCTGAAGCCCGTTTTCATGCCCGCCGACGGCCAAGTGGCCTCGGAAGTGACGCTGCGCGCGATGCCGATCGCGCTCAGCAGCCTCATGCCGGTCGGCGCCATCGGCCTGCTCACCGCGGGCATGCTCGCGGCGGCGATGTCGACTTACAACACATACCTGCACTGCTGGAGCACGGTGCTGACTCAGGACGTGGCCAACCCCTTGTTTGGTGGTACGCTCACAAGCAGACAGCGGATCGCGTTGACGCGGGTGATCATGGTCTGCATCGGCGGGTTCCTGCTCGTGTGGGGGCTGTGGTACCCGCTCGGTGAGCAGTTGTGGGATTACATGGCGGTAACGGGTCTGATCTACTTCGCCGGCGCGTTCGCCGTTCTGACGCTCGGGCTGTACTGGAAGGGGGCGAGCCGGGTCGGGGCGGTTGCCGCGTTCATGTGTGGCTTCCTAGCGATCTACGGCCTCGCGCCGGTTCAGAAGCTGGTCGGCTTTCCCGTGCGTAGCGAGTACGTGGGGCTCGCCACCGCGGCCGCGGCTCTGCTGGCGATGTACCTGGGGTCCGCTCTGTTCCCCGACCCACCTACGGCGGCCGCGAGACAGGAGGAATCGCCGTGAGCGAGTGGGCGTGGTTGTGGACGGGAACCTGGTTCGTAGGGCTCGCGCTGTTCAGTGCCCTGTCGGTCGCGGTCACGATCTGGGGCGCCAGAGACGTCGTGTCGCTCTTCAGGTCCCTGGCGCGCGGCCGCACGGATGGGAGCGCGAGCGGAACCGACAAGACCGGCGGCTAGATGGCGGAGTGGGTGGGATTCGAACCCACGAGGGCGTGGTTACACCCTACGCGCTCTCCAGGCGCGCTCCTTAGACCAACTCGGACACCACTCCGCAGCCTACTCTACGTCGTTCCTAGGGGCAATGGGCTTAAGCCCATTGTCTTGTCTCTGGCGGAGTGGGTGGGATTCGAACCCACGAGGGCGCTTGTGGCACCCTACTCGCTTTCGAGGCGAGCTCCTTCGGCCAGCTCGGACACCACTCCGCGGCCTACGACGGCTCTCCGTCTCGCAGGGACCGGAAAAAACCCCTCAGCAATGCGGACGACTCATCGGCCAGCACTCCGGGCACGACCTCCGGCCGATGGTTCAGCCGCTCATCGCGCGGAATGTCGAACACGCTCCCGCACGCTCCGGCCTTTGGGTCATCCGCGCCGTACACAATGCGCCTGACCCTCGCGAGCACGCACGCTCCGGCGCACATCGCACACGGCTCGAGGGTCACGAAAAGATCGCAACCCTCTAGGTACCAAGTGCCAAGCCGTCGCGCCGCTTCGCGGATCGCGATGATCTCCGCGTGCGCGGTCGGATCGGCATCGGCCTCGCGCCGATTGTGCCCGGTGCCGATCACGGCGCCGTCGAGCGCGACCACCGCCCCGACCGGCACGTCTCCGTGTTCGTGCGCGGTCGTCGCCTGCATGAGTGCTAGATGCATCAGCGCGTCGTCATCGGGCAGGTCGAGCGCCGGCTCGGGGCTCCGCACCCTGGTACCTCGCAGAACAACGTGGCAGCCCCGGCCCGATTCGAACGGGCGACCCAGAACTTAGGAGGTTCTTGCTCTATCCATCTGAGCTACGGGGCCGCGTTCCTTCAGCCACCTGGATGGCGCGCCCGGACCGATTCGAACGGTCGACCTACGGCTCCGGAGGCCGGCGCTCTATCCACTGAGCTACGGGCGCACCAGGCAGTGAATCTTGCCAACCGCGCAAGGGAGTGTCAAGCCCGGCGGCTGGTGCAGGACATCAGGGCCCTGCGGCGCGGCCCGCAGACGGCGTCTAGGGGAAGCGGAGCACGAGCTCGTACACCGCGGCGGCCTCTTCGTCGGAGAGGTGCTCAAAGGGCTCCCACTGCCTCAATACGTCGTCACCGTGGTGCCCTGCACGCATGCTGCGCACGCCGTCCAGCAAGTCTACGTCCAGGAGCCCAACGCACGTGAAGCCCAGCTTGTCGTACGCGTCGACGCTGAGGAGCCCCGTCCAATGGAGAAGCGGAGGGATGTGGCGGGTGGCCTTGGCGCGTATCTCGTCCCACCCGCGGGACCTCGCCCAAGCGACCACTTGCCGAACCATTTCGCCACCGATGCCTCGACCGAAGTACGTCCCGCCCTCAGCTAGCTGAAGGCACAGGATGCTCAGCGCCCGTCTGCCGAGCGAAGCCATAGGCGGAAGCGCGGACGTGCTGAGGGCGGACAGGCGATCCGGAAGCTGCTGGACACAGAAAGGCTGGTCGTCGCAGATCTCCGTTGGGCCGACGCGGGCCTTGCCAATGACCTGGCCGCCGTCGAGAACCATCACGCCGCATGAGCCGTACTCCCGGCACAGCGCGTTGAGCACTCGTGCCACCGTACCGGGGGCCAAATCGGTCTCGGTCTCCAGCCACGCCGGCCTGGACTCGGCCTCCAGAACATGGGCGAGCGGGATCGGTCCCGAGTGGAGGCAGGAGGTCAGGACGCAGCCCTCGCGCATCATGCGGTACTCCACCACGTCACAGCACCTCCCGAGCGCAGGCGGCGTCCGCGACGGCATGACAAAAGCCGCCGCTGCCCTTATCATAGGGAGCCGCGAGACCCTCGACAACCTTAGCACCGGCGCGGGAGCACGCCTCGGCGCGCCAGGCTGTGGCTCCAGGATGGGATAGCAGATGCCACGCGACCTCGATGTCATGCCCGATTTCACACCGAAGACGCTGTCCTTTGGCACGGTGCCCTGCTTCGCCTACAAGCGGCCCCTGGCCGACGAGGTGGCCAAAGGAACGATCGATGCCAAGAAGGCCTTGGACTTCTACCGGTGGGCCTGCACCGTCCGCGCATTCGAGGAGATGATAGCCTCGGTCAAGGCGGGCAAGTACGCCGCTCTGCCCGACTTCAGGTTCATTGGCGCGACGCACCTGTCGATCGGCCAGGAGGCCGTCGCCGTCGGCGCGATCTGCGGTATCGGGCCATTCGACTACATCACCTCAACCCACCGTGGACATGGGCACGCGATCGTGAAGGGCGCCTACGCCCTGACCGCGCGGCCCGAGGCGGAGCTTGAGGAGTTCTGCGACATCCCCGGCGTCGAGGGCGCCACAGTTCACGAGCGCGCGTTCCGCACTCACCTCGTGAAGACGGCCGGCGAGCTCTTCGGCAAGGAGTGCGGTTACTGCGCGGGCCGAGGCGGGGGCATGCACATTGCCGACTTCCACACCGGCCACCTCGGCGCGAACGCCATCGTCGGTGGCTCGTCCGCCATGGCGGTCGGCGCCGCATTGGCGGCGGAGAAGCTGCGCGATGGGAAGCTCTGCCTCGGTATCGTCGGCGATGGCGCCGCGAACAACGGGATCTTCCATGAGGCCTGTAACTTTGCCGCGATGGATCAGTTCGAGCGCGGCCTGCCTGTCATCTTCATCATTGAGAACAACCAGTACGGCATGTCCGGCCAGCAGGTGGGCGAGGTCACCGGGGTCGATCACCTAGCACGTCGCGGCGTAGGCTACAACGAGCAGATGATGCACGCCGAGGTCGTGCAGGGCATGGACGTCATGGCCGTCTACGACGCCGTCTCGCGCGCCGCCAGCACGTGCCGCGACGGCGGCGGCCCGGTGCTTCTCGAGTGCATCACCTACCGGTACATGGGCCACTCGCTCTCCGACCAGTTCCGCTATCGCTCGCGCGAAGAGGAAGCGGCGTGGAAGGCGCTCGATCCGGTAGCGTGCTTCGGCAAGGCGGTGGTCGACGCCGGCGTGCTCTCGCGAGGCGAGGCGGACGAGATCTGGGCTTGGGCCGAGAAGGAGATCGAGGTCGCCGCCGTCATCGCCGGCAACTCGCCCGACCCGAGCCCCAAGGAGATCACACGCGGCCTTTTCTCCCCTACCTCGTGTGAGGTAGTCCCGGCGAAGTACCAGGTTGATCCGGAGTCGCTGCCCAAGGGCCTGCCGCGGAAAACCAGGCGCGACAGCGAGGGACGCGTCCTCTACCGTCACGCCGTGGCTGAGGCGATTACCGAGGAGATGCTTCGCGACAAGCGCGTGGTGTTCTACGGTGAGGACGTCGCGGACTACGGCGGAGCGTTCCAGGCGACAGTGGGTCTGCTTGAGTCGTTCGGACGCGACCGCGTGTTCAACACCGCGATCTCGGAGGCCGCCATCATAGGCACCGGCGCGGGCGCGGCGATGGCCGGCCTGCGGCCCGTCGTCGAGATCATGTACATCGACTTCATCCTGATGACGATGGACCAGCTCGGCAATCAGGCGGCGAAGAACCGCTACATGTTCGGCGGCAAGGCGCGCGTGCCGCTGGTCGTGCGGACCACGATCGGTGGCGGCAAGGGCTACGCCGGGCAGCACAGCCAGAGCCTGGAGGCTATCTGTACGCAGATCCCCGGCCTCAAGGTCGTCGCGCCGTCGACGCCCTATGACATCAAGGGCCTGCTGAAGACGGCGGTCCGCGACGACAACGTGGTCGTCTTCATCGAGCACCAGAACCTCTACGCTGAGAAGGGCGCCGTCCCCGAGGAGGAGTACACCCTTCCGCTCGGCGTCGGCGTTGTCCGGCGCGAGGGCACGGACGTGACGCTGGTCGGCTACAGCTTCATGGCGCAGGTTGTCGGCGAGGCGGCCGATCTGCTTGCCGAGAAGGGCGTCTCGGCCGAGGTGATCGACCCTCGCACGCTCATCCCGTTCGACTACGAGATGGTGGCGAACTCCGTGCGGAAGACGGGTCACCTGGTAGTGGCCTGCCAGGCGCCTGTGACGGGCTGCTTCGGCGAGCACATCGTGATGAAGGCGACCGAGCTGGCGTTCCACAGCATGAAACAGCCGGCGCGACTCGTGGCGGCCTACGACGTCCCGCCTCCGATGGCCGCGCCGCTCGAGGCCGAGAACCTCCCGACCCCGGCGAAGATCGCCAAGGCGGCGCTGGAGGTGCTGGGGAAGGGCTAAGGCGCGTCCGGCCTACCGGCTCCTTGCCTCCAGGCCCTCGATGTCGAGCGACAGGCCGCGGCAGGCTGCGTCCCGGGCGACCATCGGCAACGCGATGGGACCGGGCGCCGCGCTACGCGGAGGGAACCCGCGGCGAATGGATGTGCAACGGACTGTGTTCGGGCCGTCCACGAGTCAGGTTGTCCGGCTCGCTATCCGCCGGTGGCCTCACTCATGCGGGCGAGCTCGCGCTGGACACGTCGCATCTCACACCTGACGGTGGCTTTGATGTCGTCATCGCCAGTAACGTCATCGGCCGTGCGTCCCTCGGGGTCAGGGCGGAACGGGTCGGCGCCGTGCAGAAGGAGAGCGTTGACGACTCGCCTGTGCCCGTTCATCGCGGCGAAGTGCAAAGGCGTTCCCCCGAAGCTGTCCTCGTTCGGGCTGGCGCCGTGGCGGAGCAGCAATCCGACGAGACCGATGTCGCCATTGGCCGAGGCCACATGCAGAGCGCTCAGCCCTACGGCGGTTCTGGCGTTGACGTCCGCGCCCTTCGCGAGCAGCTTGATGGCCCTCTCGCCATTGCTGGTCTCCACCGCACGGAGGAAGACCTGGTCGCGCTCGGCCGCTAACTGCTCGAACCGCTTGCCAAAGAGCCAGTTGATTGCGTCTCCCCCGTTCTGTCGTCATGGAGGAAGTGCAGCCAACGAACCCGCGCGATGGCCCCCTGCCAGGCACTGATTGTAGGGACGGCCGGCAGGAGGGTCAATGGTCGGGCCGCGCAGGCGTCGTGCCAGTGCCGTCCGAACACGTGGGCCGGTGAACCAGACGGTGCGTCATGCCACCATCACAGTCAGCCGCGCCGCCATCGCGAAGAACGTCCGCGCCGCGAGGGCGATGCTCGGCGCATCGAAGCTCATCGCGGTCGTCAAGGCCAACGCATACGGGCATGGGCTCCTGCCGGTCGCGGAGTGGGTGCTCGAAGACGGGGCGGACCTGGTCGCTGTCGCGTACGTCGATGAGGCAGTCGCTCTGCGGGACGCGCTACCCGACGGCTGCGCTCGCGTCCTCGTACTGGGCGCGCTCCTGCCGGACGACACGGAGGAGGCAGCGTTGTGCGGGGCCCTTCTCACGGTTCAGGACGTGCCCGCAGCGCGCTCTCTCTCCGAGGCGGCGGCGCGTCTGGGCGCACGCGTTCGGGTTCACCTGAAGGTGGATACCGGCATGTCGCGACTGGGGATACCGCACCGCGAAGCGGAGAGCGCGGCGCGGGCGATCGTCTCGCTGCCGGGGATCGACCTCGAGGGCGCCTTCACGCACCTCGCCACCGCCGACGCGCCGGATGACCTCTACGCGCGCGAGCAGCTTGCTCGGTGGGCCGCCGTGTGTGACCGCCTGCCCGCCGGGGTCATGAAGCACTGCTGCGCGAGCGCCGGCCTGGTACGGTTCGCCGAGTGGAAGCAGGATGCGGCCCGGCTCGGCCTGCTGGTCTACGGCATCGATCCCCTACCCCCTCTCCCTCCGGGAGAGGGTCGGCGTGAGGGAGACCCAGGAGACAATGGGCTTCAGCCCATTGCCAACGAAGACATCCCTCACCCGCCCATTCGCTACGCTCGTGGTCGACCTCTCCCAGAGGGAGAGGTAACGGCGCCCCTCTCCCTAGGGAGAGGGGCCAGGGGTGAGGGCCACCCCGAGGACAACGGGCTTGAGCCCGTTACCTGTGCCAGCGAACTGATGCCCGCTCTACGGCTAGCCGCGCGCCTCGTGCAGATTCGCACCATCGAGCCAGGCACCGGCGTGTCCTACGGCGCGACGTTTCGCCCCGACCGCCAGACCCGCCTGGGCGTCGTCCCTGTGGGCTACGCGGACGGCTGGCCCCGCGCGCTTTCGGGATGCGGCTACGTGGTTGTCCGAGGGCATCGGGCGCCGATCGTTGGCCGCGTGTGCATGGACCAATTCATGATCGACATCACGGACGTCCCGGGCGTCGAGGTCGGCGAAGAGCTGACGCTGATCGGCCCGGGCGCGGAGGTGAACGAGGTGGCGGCCGTCGCCGGGACGATCAACCACGAGCTCTTGTCGCGCCTCGGCCAGCGGCTACGGCGCGAGTACATCTAGGGGAGCCACGCATGACCGAGGAGTTCGCGCTCGGCATCGACTTGGGCACGACGGCGGTCAAGGTCGGGCTGTTCGACGCCGGTCGCGGGGTTCCGCTTGCGCTGTCCGCGCAGGAGTACCGCCTGTCCACCCCTGCCCCCGGCTGGGTGGAGCTCGACCCGAGCATCTACTGGGAAAGAACGGTCGCCGGCGTCAGGGAGGTCTCGGGGAAGCTGCCGTCCGGCGGCCGCATTGTGTCGGTGGGGCTGTCGTCTCAGGGCCAGACGTTCGCCATGCTGGACCACGGCGGGGAGCCTGTGCGGCCGGCCATTGTGTGGATCGACTCCAGAGCGACCGCCGAGCTCGCGGAGTTCGCCGCGGCCGTGGGCGGCGAGCGCTTCTACCGCGCGACCGGCTCCCCGTTCCCCAACACGGTCGACTCCGCGCCAAAGATCCTCTGGGTGAGGCGAAACGAGCCCGACGTCTTCGCTCGGGTGGCTCATGTCCTTGTGCTGCCCGCGTACATAGCCTACCGCCTCACGGGTCGCATGGTCGCCGATTCGGGCGACGCGGCGAGTACGTCGCTCTATGACGCCGAGGCCGGCGGCTGGTGGCCTGAGGCTGTGGCCGCCGTCGGGCTCGAGCCGGCGATGCTGGGCCGCGTTGCGGAGGGCGGCACGCTCATCGGCGGCATCGACGCGACGGCAGCAGACGAGCTTGGCTTGCTCGCCGGCCTTCCCGTTGGCGCCGGTGCCAACGACCAGACCTGCGCGGCCATCGCGATGGGCAATCGCGCACCCGGCACGTTGACCGGAACGGTCGGGACCGCGCTCGCGGTGCTGGGCACTGCTCCCGCCGCCGCGCCTCACCCCGGTGGCGGCGTCCTCGTCACACGCAACCCGATAGGCGGACACCGGTTGCTCCTGGCGTACACGAAGACCGCCGCCATCATGCTGACCTGGTTCCGCGATAAGGTCGTAACGGGCCGGTCCTATGAGGAACTGCTGTCCGAAGCCGCCCAGGTCCCGGCGGGGTGCGAAGGGCTCACCGCACTCCCGCACCTCAGCGGAATGGCCACGCCGTCCTTCGACGACGCAGTGCGCGGGGGCTTTGTTGGGCTCAGCATCCAGCACGGCCGGCGCCACATGACCAGGGCGATCGTCGAGTCCGTCTGCTTTGGCGCTCGAGACTGCATCGGCCTCATCCGCGATGCCGGCGTGGAGGGGGACGCGTTCATCGTGAGCGGGGGGGCCACGAGGTCGAGCGTGTGGATGCAGGCCCTCGCGGATGTCCTGGGGATGCGAGTAAGGGTCCCCGACTGCCCGGAGGCGGCATGTCGCGGCGGGGCGCTTCTCGGCCTGCTGGCGGCCGGCCGGCAGGAGGCGCTCGACTGGCCGGCCGGCACCGGCCAGGCGTCTGCCTCGTACGTGCCTGACCCGGCCGTTCGCCCCGCCTACGAGGCCGCCTACGAGCGGTATGGCCGGGCTATGGACGCCCTCTACCCCGGTGCGCGAATGAGGCCGCGCTGAGCGGCGCCGGTAGGCCGTTCACCCGCTCCCCCGGCCGTCTGGTATCATTGCCCTGAGGCGCGCATCCCGGTTCAGAATGTAGGTGACCGCGTTGGGCTACACATTCCGGCAGATCGCGAAGATGATCGACCACTCGCTCCTAAGTCCGACGCTCACGGACTCAGACCTTGAGCAAGGCTGCCGGGTGGCGCTTGACTATAACGTCGCGAGCGTGTGCATCATGCCCTACTTCCTCGCCCGATGCGCTGAGCTTCTCGCCGGCAACACGGTGAAGCCCGGCACGACCATAGGGTTCCCTCACGGGGGCCACGCGACCGCGGTGAAGGTCGCGGAGGCTGAGCGCGCCCTCGCCGACGGCGGCGAGGAGCTCGACATGGTCGTCAACATCAGCAAGGTCCTCAGTGGCGACTGGGACTACGTTCGCGACGACATCCGAGCCGTCATCGACGTGACTCATGCCGCCGACCGCAAGATCAAGGTGGTATTCGAGACCTGCTACCTGCGAGACGACCATAAGATCAGGCTCTGCGCGATCTGCGGCGAGCTCGGAGCGGATTGGGTAAAGACGTCCACCGGGTACGGTACCGGCGGGGCTACCATTGACGACCTGAAGCTCATGCGAAAGCACTCTCCGCCGGAGGTGCAGGTCAAGGCAGCCGGCGGCGTCCGGACCCTCGACGCTCTGCTCGAGGTACGCGCCCTCGGAGTCACGCGCGTGGGCGCGAGCCGCACCGTCGAGATCCTCGAGGAGTGCAGACGCCGGCTCGGTACCTGACAGACGGCCCGCCACACCGGCCTCCCCTGACAAACCCCCCGCTTGCATGTGAACATCCGTCCCCTCTCCGGCTTTGTGCAATGGGTGGCCCGGGCCCGGCGTCTGGCGCGCGGGGCAGGGCGGCTGTGTGCAGTGAGAGGGGACTCCGATGGGTTTCGGCTCTTTCGCCGCAGCGAGGGTGGCCCCGCTGTGCTTCCAGCAGACAGAACCCGATGGGCCACAGGTGCGCGTCGCGATGTTGAGTTTCGCGCACGTTCACGCCAATGGGTACGCCGACAGGGTCAGGGACCACGCGCGCGCGCGCGTCACCGTGGTGTGGGATGAGCTGGAGCACCGCGGCAAGGATCGCGCGGAGCACTACGGCGTGCCCTTCGAGCCCGATCTCAGCGCGGCCCTGGCTCGCGACGACGTGGACGCGGTCGTCGTTAACGCGCCGACCAATGCCCACCAGGATGTCTACTTCGCGGCAATCGACGCGGGGAAGCACATCTTCACCGAGAAGGCCCTGACTATCAAGACAAGCGACGCCGACGCGGTGGTCGAGGCGGTCGAGCGCAGCGGGCTCAGGTTCATGGTATCGCTTCCGAGCCGCTGCTCGCCGGACGTTCTGTTCCTGCGGAAGGTCGTGGACGACGGGCTGATCGGAGACTTGACGTACATCCGTACTCGCATCGCGCACTCGGCCGCGCTCGACAGGTGGTTCAGCGGCGACACGGAGTGGTTCGCCGACCCGGAGGCCGCGGGCGGAGGCGGGCTCTTCGACCTGGGATGCCATACCGTGGACGTCACCCGCTGGCTCGGGGGAGAGCCTGACTCGGTGGTCGCCCGGATGAACTCCTTCAGCGGCGTCTACCCCGATGTCGACGACAACGCCGTAGCCGTGGTCGAGTTCGCGAACAAGACGCTCGGCACAATGGAGTGCGCCTGGGTCCAGAGGGCCGGGTACAGCCCGATAGAGATCTACGGCACGGAGGGCTACGCATCTGTCAGGACGAGCGCCGATCCGATCCTGATAAGCTCCAAGGTGCCCCAAGAGGAGCTTCGCGACGGGCGGCACCCGACCGAGCTTCCGCCGGCGCTGCCGTCTCCCCTGGACCAATGGATCTCGGCCATCCTCGACGGCACCGAGATGACGATTGACGTGCGCGACGGCCGGAACCTTACCGAGCTGCTGGAGGGCTGTTACCTGGCGGCGAAGAGCGGCCGGGCAGTGCCCTTCCCCATCGTGTAGGGGCGACTGGCAGTCGCCCGAGTCCTCTGGTCCCGCACTGCGCGCAGGGGCGAGCCAATGTGCTCGCCCCGGGGCGGCCACTTGGGGCCGCCCCTACGGGCCTCTAGAGCCCTCAATCCTATGGAACGTCAGGTAGTTCGCGTCGTGGTAGTTGTGGGCCCCGCCTAGCCCGTCGTCGTAGGCCGTGCGCAGGACCGCGACGATGTCATCCCCGTCGAACGTCCAGTCCGCGTACTGCCACGCGTGGTATAGCGGATCGCGGTGCCGCAGGACCACCAACGTCACATCCCAGCGAGCCAGGTCGGCGGAGCTGACGAGCGCGAGGGTGTTCCGCGTCTCCGCGGGGTGCCGGCCCGTTGGGTCCGCGATGTAGTTCGCCAGCGTCCAGTACTTCCGCGAAGCCTCGTCCCACCGGATCGTGAACTTCTTCGCCCCACCGGGGAACTCGATGAAGCCGGTGTCCGGATCGAAGCTCGCCTCGCTGCCGTCGTCGCCAACATGAACCACGGCGGCAACCTCGGGGTAGCCCGGCTGATGCACGCGCAGTACGTCGACCACCTCGCCCGAGGGTGTCACAACGGCGTTCCCCTCGAGCCAGCCTCCAAACTCGCCGCCAAGCCATGACGGGTCGCGACCCAGCTCGTTGCTGAAGGTCCAGGCCGACGCATCCAGGAGATCGCCATCCTCGGGGATCGACATCATGAAGGCCCCGAATGTCTCGGCCCAGCCCGTCGCCCCCCGAGCATGCTCCATCCCGCGCCAGAGGCGCCCGCCATGCTCGACGACGGGCACGGGAGCGCAGTGGTATCTACCGTCCGCCAGCAGGAGGCCCGAGTGCTCGTCGGTCGGCTCGGTCCACGTGCGCCCCTGGTCGGTCGAGCGTCTGATGACAACGTAGCCGTACTCGCGGCTCGTCCCGATGATATACACCTCTCCGCGGTGCACGAACAGCGTGGACCACCACTGCCCCCTGATCTCCGCGCGCCGCTGCCACGAGAGGCCGCGGTCGGGCGAGGCGAAGACGAGCGTAGTGTCGTTCGTGCTGCCCGGGCCGAAGATGTCGTGGGAGGCCAGGTACTCTCCGTTCGCGAGGATCGCGATGCCGGGTGAGCCGATGTACTGCCGCGTCGACGCGGGAATGTGGTCGATCACGACGCCAAGCACTTCGGGCTCGGAAGCCACGGTCGCGGACTGGACGAGCGCCAGCAACGCGAGGTCACGCGTGACGTGCATCTGTAGGGATCCTCCCGTGGTGGTCTACGGTCTCTCGCGGGCGAACTCGACCATCGCGCGGACGTTCTCGTGTGGCGTCGCGGGGGGGATCTCGCAGCCGGCGCCGACGATGAAGCGCGGCGCAGCAGCTCGGTAGCACTCCTCGCACCTCAGCCGCACAAGCTGCGGGTCGCCGCTGAGCATCACCGACACCGGGTCGACGTTGCCGAGCAGCACCGGCTCCGGCCCGGTCTTCTCCCGCGCGCAGGGGAAGTCCACCGGATAGTCGAGCTCGATGATGTCCGCCCCGAGCCGCCCGAAGGCTGCCAGGAGGTGGTTCGTGTTCCCGCACACGTGCAGCCGTACCAGCGCCCCGGCGTCGTGGATCGCGTCCACCATACGCTTGGTGTATGGGAACACGCTCTGCTCGTAGTACGTCGGAGGCAAGAGCGACGCCGCGGCGTCCCCCACTCCGATGATGTCCGCCCCAGCTCTAGCCTGCGCGAGCGCGAACCCGATCTCCATCTCGGTGACCCACTCGAACAGATCAAGCACGAAGCGGGGGTCGTCGATGGTGTCCAGCATGACTTCGTTGATGCCGCGCAGGTCGGCGGCCTCGGCGACCGGGCCCTCGATCCAGCCGTTGATGGGGATTCGGCCCGCCACGTGGTCGGCGAACGCCTCAACGGCGGCCACTCGGTCGGACATGCGGGGGCCATCCTCGGGGCGGGGCATCCGGAGCGACGCGAGGCGTGTCTTGTCGGCGAGCAGGTGGTTCCTGCACGCGGGCGGCGCGTCGTCAAAGAAGATGACCTCGGCGCCGCAGTCGGCCGGCTCGCGCCACGCATCAGAGCAGCACGTGACCTGGTCGATCCCGAACTCCTCCGCCGCCGCGAGCTGCGCCGCCACGAGCACACGATGGTCGGTCACGTAGTCACGGTACTTCGCACCGTACAGCCGAGCGGCGAATGTCATAAGAAGCGGCTGGCACGAGACATGGTCCCGTTCCTCGCCGCGAACCGTCGCCATCGTGCGGTCGTAGGGGGTCATGGGGCGGGAGACACCAGTTGGGCGTCCGTCTCCCGATCCAGCTCAGCAAGAGCCGCGTACACCTCGGCAGGATCGTAGTCTATCCAGTCGATGAATCGAGCGGCCGCTTCGCTGGCCGACTGCGCGAGCGCGCGGCGCGCGATCGCCTTGGCGTCTGCTATCGCCGCTCTCGCCCAGGGCCTGTCGAGGGCGAGCCGAAGAAAGCGCGCGCACAACGACTCGCCCGCCGAACGCCAGGCGTGCAGCGCCAAGGCCATGAACGCACAAGCGACGGGGCCGAAGTTGACCAGTGAACCCAGAGCACCGCGCAGGAGAATAACCCGCATCTCCAGCACGGGCAGCTGCTCATCGGCGGCTTGGCGGATGTGGCCATCCAGAACGCGGATGGCACGATCGTAGCGGCGCATCTTACACAGGAGCAACGCTTGAAGACCAGCTAGCCGATGATCGGCGGGGAGGCCCGCAGCACTGGCCAGTCGTCTCGCCCGCGCAATACACCACAGCCCACGCCGTGGTCCGGCACATGCACCCACCGCTAGGGCACCCTCGCAAACCGCATGCGCGTGCATATGGCGGTCGGCCGCTCGGGCGAATAGCTTGGCCGAGCGCTGCAGGCTACGAGCGGCCTCCCGGTACCGCGCACCCCTGATCAGCGCCTTGCCCAGGAGGAGCCTTGTCTGTGCCTCGGCGGCGCGGTCATCGCGCTCGACGTCGAGCGTTAGCCCTTCCTCCGCGCACAGGGCTGCTGCCGCGAAGTCCCCCGTCGACAGCAGAACAGAACCCAATGCGTGGACGGCGGCAGACCGGCACTGGGCAGCGGCTGGTGGCATGGTGTCGACGGCTCTGCGCAGAGCAGGCAAAGCCTGTGCGTAGTTGCCCTGCTCAACCAGCGCGACACCCGATTCGAGCCATGCTAGACCCTCACAACGGTGGTCCGCGCAGTCTGGCGACGAATGAGAGCGAGCCAATGCAAGGGCGGCCGCCGCGCACGCAGGCCACTCGTCGGCCTTCCGATAGCTGTCCGCAGGCTCGTGGAGTAGCCTGGCGCCGACGGGCATGGACGCTGCTGTCCCCGCCGTAACCGGCACCAGCTCCTCCAGAGCGGCCTCGACCTGAAGCAGTGTCCGGCCGGCCTCGTGCCCCGGATCCGGCGCTCCACGAAACCCAAACCTGGCACTCCCCCACCCCCAGAGGTCGGGTGCTACACGCGACAGCGTGGTGAGTCGATAGTCGGACATCCATAGCACGATCGGGTACGGCAGGCGACGGGGCAGGTCGTCACGCTCGTAGTTGAAGCTCACAAAGGGCTTGGGCTTGGGGTCGAACGTGCGCACGTGACGCGAGAAGCCCGTGACCATCACAACACGGCGCCGCCCGGGCGGCGCAGGGCCCTGCGGAAGGCGCCGCTCTACCTCTTCCAGCGGTTGGACCAGCGACTCGGCCTCGGCAAGATCGACTGTGACGACCTCTATGCCGAGTGCGGCACATCGCTCCGCACCCTCGGCGATCAAGCCCCGGGCGTCGTCCTCCCGGTTGCACTGCGCGAAAGCGAGGTCGAACCCATCGGCCAGGTCGAGGAAGGCAACAAGGCGCCTGAGCTCTTCGTCGTTCTCGTCGGCAACCGACGGTTCGCCGTCGACGATGGCCTGGTCGGCCGGTTCAGATCGCGGGACGGGCTTCTTCGCTGTCGCGGTCGCCATCCATGCCCTCCAGGAAGCGCTCTATGCGCCAGAGAAGCGGATGCACGTAGTTCCAGCGCCTCTCGCCATTGTACTCAAGGGCGCTGAGGTTGAACAGAACGGCCTGGCCAAGCGCGTCGTTCGGCGCCCGCTTGTCACGCGCGATCCCCTGCAGCACCGGATAGTGCTCGACGGGGATCATGCGCTCGAAGTCGAACTGCATATGACGGATGGCGCCATCAACATCGGCCCTGGACACATTCCCGCGCTCGTCGGCCCGCGCGGACAGGCAGGCGTCGCGTACAAGCTGCACGAGATGGCGGGGGCAGCCGCCGCTCCACCGCGCGAGTTCGGACATCAGGTCGGGTGAGTCGAAGACGGCCTCCAGGTCCACCCGCGCCTCGACGATGCTGCGCATCGTCGCAAGCCCCGCGTCAGCCCAATCGAGCCTCGCCCGGTCGCGCTCGTACTGCCAGATCGTCACCATCGGGAGCATCTCGCGCGCCGGGAACGCGTTCGCGAGCCCGTGCACTGAGTATGTAACCGAAACGGGCACCGTGAAGATGATGTGCGCCTGCAACTGCCGCAGAAACGCGCCGTGCTGAAAGAACAGTCGCTCGGCGGCGTCGGTTGGAAGACGGTCCAAGTTGTCCAGGACGATGAGCAGATCCCGCTTGGGGAACGCGGTCGCGAGCTTCTGTCGAGCGTCGACGAGCAGCCTGTTCGTGTCGTCGATCAGCCTGGTGATGTCCCGCTCGATGATGCGCCTGATGGTGACCTTGTGCTGGGTAGAGGCCTGGAACTGCGATGTCAGCCATGCCTTCAGCTTGGCCACGAACGGAATCTCGCCCCCGAGGCCGGCCTCGGCGCCGATCGTGATCGTCGCGTCTTGGGTCTGTGTGGCTTCGCGAACGACCGCGTCGCCGAATGCTTCGATGCTGCCGAGGATCTCCTGATCGAGCGGCATCTCGGCATCCGAGAAGGCCTCGGCGAGCTTCATGGTGATGGCGATGCACAGGTCTGTGAAAGCCACATCGTTGGGGTCGAGGAGCTCCGTGACCTCGAAGTACACCACGAGTAGCTCGTCTCTGCGGTCTGCCTCGAGCTTGCGCAGTTCAGTTGACTTGCCGCACCCGCGATGTCCGGTGAAGCCGATGTGAACGAACTGCGAGCGTTCGCGCATCTCCAGACACGCCGCGATGCGCTCCCTAACGCCACGCGCCCCGGCAAGCTCGACGTGCCAGGCGAGCTTGTCACCCGACAGCGGCTGCAGGTCACAGGCTCTGTACGCTTCGCGAATGGTGGTCGCCCTTGTGATCTTGGCCGGTTGATCCCGCATGAACGCACCCCTCCACTGGGTTCCGAGCAGGCAAGTGCAGGTTCTAGGAACCGGCCGCCCGCTCCTACGCAGGTAGGCGTCCGCGCTGAGCGGAAAGCGTCGTGCGGGGCCGAGAGGAGCGGCGAGTGTCAGACGAGCAGCAACCCTTCCACATGGTGGCCACGTGGGATGAGGCGGAGGAGATCATCGGCAGGCGCGACGCGGTCTGGGTCACGGAGTGCGGCTGCCGCACCGGAAATGAGGACGGGTGCAAGCGGTCGGAGTCCGAGGTGTGTCTGTTCTTCACCACGGAGTTCTCGGAAGCCGCGGCGCGTGAGATCGCCCGCTCCGACGTCGACGCCCTGGTCGCTCGGCACCGTCGCACGCTGGTCGCGCGGCCCTTCCGATCTGAGAAGGAGCCCGACGGCATCGGCGGGCTGTGCGTCTGCTGCGATGACTGCTGCGCGTACTTCCTCGACCCGACGATGCCCTGTGACAGGGGCTCAAAGGTCCCGAGGACCGACAAGGCAACGTGCAAGGACTGCGGAACCTGCGCTGAGGTGTGCTACTTCGGTGTCCGCACGATGGCTGACGGCAAGCTGACGCTCGCGCCGGACAACTGCTACGGCTGCGGCCTCTGCGCCGAGGTGTGCCCCACCGGCAGCGCGAGGATGGTGGGGAGGGCCTAACCGCAGTGCGTGGCGCGTCGGTGACCCCTTCTGCGAGCCGACGCGACGAGGGGAGGAGAGAGCTTGGACCACGTATCATTGGCTGAGCGTGTCGCCACGGACAGGGAGCGCATCGCCGAGCTGTGCAGGCGGCATCACATAAGGTGGCTGGCGCTCTTCGGGTCAGCGTTGCGCGACGACTTCGGGCCGGAGAGCGATGTGGACGTGCTTGTCGAGTTCGAGCCCGGCCACGTCCCCGGGCTAGGCTTCTTCGGCATCCAGGACGAACTCAGCGCGCTAGTCGGCCGTCCGGTGGACCTGAACACCCCCCGGTGTCTCAGCCCGCTCTTCCGCGACCAGGTCCTCGCCGAAGCGGAGGTGCAGTATGAGCAGGCATAGCACCGAGGTCTCGTTGCGGCAGATGCTTGAGCATGCGCAGGAGGCGATGGAGCTCGCCCGGGGCCGTGTGCGCTCGGACCTGGACTCGGACCGCGTCATCAGCCTGGCGGTGACTCGCTTGCTGGAGATTGTCGGCGAGGCCGCGGCGCGAGTACCTGAGGAGGACCGGGAACGCGCGGGGGACATCCCGTGGATGCACGTCGTAGGCCTGCGCAACCGCCTCATCCACGGCTACGACATGATCGACCACGATATCGTGTGGCAGGTGTTGACGGCTGACCTGCCGGCGCTGGTTGAAGCCCTGAAGCGGCACCTGCAGGACCGGGAGCGAGCGCGCCCGGAAGAGGAGCCGGGCTAGGCCGCGCTGCAGACGATCTCTGACGGGGACCTGACGCTCGCACCGGACAACTGCTACGGCTGCGGCCTCTGCGCCGAGGTGTGCCCCACGGGTGGCGCGTCCATGGTGTCGGGGGGGTAGGGCGCCCGGTTACCCCGTAGCACCGGCGTCTCCGCCGGTGAGTTCACTCCCGCACATCCACAGACAGGCACGCCTCAACTGCCTCGTGGATGTTGGCGAGGAGCTCCTCGAAGGTGTCCCCCTGGGTCGCGCACCCGGGGATGGACGGCACCTCCGCCCAGGATCCGCCTTCCTCAGCGTCATGCACGATCACTCGTATCTTCACGGTAACCTCCATCCGTCGCGCTGAGAGTCGTCAGCCTACTCCAGCGCCGCCTTAACGTCCGCGGCCCACTTCTCGAGGTCATCATACTGCGGCACCCACGTCGTGTACATCGCGCCCATGACGCCCCGGATGCCAAGCCGCCGCGCCTCCTTCAGCCAGTCGCCGGTGTACATCTCCGGGTTGTCGTAGTACCCGCAGAGGATCTGCTTGTTGCCCCTATCGGCAAAGAACCGCATTGTCTTCTCGCCGCCATCCCGATACCAGTTCGCGATGAGGATGTCCGGCGTGAGCCCCTCCCAGGAGCCCTCCCAGGAGCCGTTCACCGCGTAGTAGTCGCCGTGGGCGTTGTGGTTCGGGTCGAACATGTCCGACCACACCATGATCTCGGAGCCGGGCGATACGCGGTGCACGATGTCGACACAGCGCCGCATGTTGTCGGCGAGCAGTTCCCCGGGCGTCATGTGCCGCGACTGGCAGGCCTCGCACCAGTTCGCGACCCTGATCTCGTCATGGTTGAAGAACCACATGCGAGGGTGCAGCACCTCTTCGACGCGGCGCACCTGGCTCTCGAGGATCTCGTAGACCTCCGGCTCGCTGAGGCAGCACGCCTGCTGGTCGCCGAGGACGAGGGCCGCGTGGTAGAAGCTGACGCGAAGCCGCTCGCCGTCCTTGATGCGGCTATTGGCGGTGAGGCGCAGAGGCGCGGGCCCGGGCCACTCGCCGCCCCACCAGCGGGCGCCGCCATCGGCTCCCGCGATCGACTCGTAGTCAGTGCCCTCCTCGTACTCCATCCCGTCCTCGCCGCGCACGCTGACAGGCGTGCCCGGCCGGCGGAGGACGTTCACGAGTCCGACCTCTTCGATGCGCGCATCGTCCCACCAGATGGTGCCCGTCTTCCCGCCCCACATGCCGAGGTAGAAGTTGATCTCCGTGCAGTCGAGGCTGTTGAAGATGACGTTGTACTCGGTCCAGTCCTGCGTGCGCTTCACGCGGACCGGAGTGAACGTGAGGGAGCGCTTGCCGTCCTTGCTGAGCACGAGGATCCTCGTGTCGACGCTGTTGTCGAAGTCCTGCGTCTTCACCCACGCAGATGCGCGGTAGTAGCGGAACGGCGTCACCGTGAGCGACACGCAGGTACGCCCATGTCCATACTTGGGCTCGGCGGCGCCGATGTCGGTCATGCGCAGGCTGCACGTGCCGGAGTGGAAGACCTGCTTGTCGGCGAATGTCCCCTTGCCGGCGGCGTCCTGCCAGCCCCATCCGGGGAAGCTGTCGCCTTCGGGATGCTCGAAGCCGCCGTCCTTCAGCTCGATGGGCGGGTCGGGGACAATGTTCGCCTCGCGGCCCTTGGCCACAAAGAGCGCGTCCCTGACGGGCATGCCCTCATCGAGGTTGGGGTTTTGCCCGATGATGGCGCCGGAGTAGCCGATCGGCATCACGCCGGGCACGAGCTCGATGCCGAGACTGTCGGCGAAGGCCTGGATCTCATGGAGCTTATCGACGTACCCGGGCCCGGCGCCGTCGATGTCGCAGACCGAGTTGTCGGCCAGGAGCGCGTGCGTGAACCCGGCCGCCTTTGCGCGCGTGAGCACGTCTTTCGCGCGCTGAAGCCCCTCGGGCGTCCTCACGGAGAAGAAGAGGTGGACCCAGAGCTGGGGTTTCTCAACAGGCTGCTGCGCGAGTGCGGCCGTACACAGGAGCGCTAGCATGGGGAAGAGGGCGAGTCGAGCGATCCGCGAGCGAGCCATGGGCGGCACCTCCGGTCAGGCGAGCGATCCAGCCGAGGCTGAGTTCTGCGGGGAGGAGTGGAGGGCCTGCGGGTCAGGCGTCCCGGCCAGTGGGCCATTGCGGATCAGGGGCCCCTGTAGTGCGGTCCAACCAGACCGCCAAGCGTGACGAAAACAGTCAGTGCTGCCGGCCATGAGATCAGATGGATGCCCGCAGAGGCCTTCACTCCTCGCCAGGCATCGCCGGTGTCACGCCGGGTTAGAACGCCGACCAGTGGAGCCTCGATCAGCACGGTCAGCACGAAGCCGCGCACTCCCGCACCTGCCCACCCCAGGTAGGCTATCCGTGGGGCCACCTCCATTGCCTCACCCATTGCGAACCAGAGCGCGAAGCCCGCGACGAAGCTCGCGGCGTTTGCTAGACCTGACACGCCCAAGCCCTTCCACAAGGGCAGATCCAGAAGCCGTGCACAGAGCCAACCTTCGAGCACTACCGCGAGAGCCTCCGCGACGGCGAGGGGGACAAGGCCGCTCCGGTGGTACAGCATCTGATAGCCAGGCTCCATGTCGTTAGCCCACGCCGACCCGGCGAGCAGCACCAACACGCACAGGGCGACGAGCAGGAAGCGGGACGAGGCGAGGACGGGTGCGGAGTGCGTCCTCAGCGTGCCTTCACAGCCCATCGGGGCTCCTCCCTGGCTGCGGTACGGTCAGATTCGGTGGGTCGATGCGGAGGGCCTCCTCGCGAGGCCGCTGGAGGGGCGACCCGAGGCCGCGCGGACGCCCTCACCCCGCCTTCCCCTTCGCCTCGCTCACGGTCAGGCACCCCTCTCCCCGGGGAGAGGGGCCGGCGGTGAGGGTGGGGCCCGAGGGCCGCAGGCACTCTCTGGCGAAGGCGACGGGGGACACTCGGAGGTGCCCCATGAAGTGGTCTTGGTCATGCGTTCTCGCCGCCGCCCTAGTGAGCGGTCGCGCGGCGGCCGCGCCGGTGGAGCTGTACGTCTCGCCTGCCGGAAACGACGCCGCCACCGGGCGGAGTGCGAACCAGGCCTTCGCCACCCCGGCTCGGGCTGTCGGCGAGCTGCGGAAGGTGCGCGGCGCCGGCGGTCTGCCTGACGGCGCCGTGGTGCGGCTGCTGGCGGGCACGTACTACGTCGATGAGCCGCTCGCGCTGGGTCCTGATGAGTCGGGCTCCAAGAACGCGCCCGTTATCATGGAGGGCGAGGGGCCGGGCAAGACGATCCTCTGCGGCGGCCGCGCGCTTCCTCAGGGGCGAGTCGCCGGCCGCGTCATGGAGTGGGACCTTGGGCAGCTCGGCCTCGCCGACAGGCCTCCGAGCCTGCTTCTCTTCCGGGGCGAGCCGCAGACCCTCGCGCGGTACCCCAACGTCGACCCGTCCGACCCTCACGGCGGCACATGGGCCTGCGTCGCGGAGGTGCGGGGAGACTCGAACCAGCGCGACTTCCACTACGGCGAGGACGAGGAGCACCGGTGGGCTCACCCGGAGGACGGGGAGGTTGCCATCTTCTCGGGCTACGACTGGGCCTTCTCGATCGTCTCCATCGCGCGGCATCTGCCGGACGAGCGCAAGATCGCCCTGGCCAATGACACCTGGTGCCCGATGCGCATCGGCGACAGGTACATCGTCATGGGCCTGCCTGAGGAGCTCGACGCGCCCGGCGAATGGGTCGTCGACCGCGAGCGCGGAGTGCTGCGCTTCTACCTGCCTGACGATCCGGCCGAGGGCGACATCGTCGTGGCGACCACGGGCAACGTCGTGCGGATCGTGGGGGCCCACGATGTCGAGCTGCGCGGCATGACCATCGAGGGCGGCAACGGCGAGGGAGTCGTCATCGAGAGCTCCGACCGCTGCGTGGTGGCCGGCTGCGCGGTGCGCGGCTGTGGCGGATGGGGCGTATCGGTGAGCGGCGGCCACGCGAGCGGCGCGCGCGGCAACGACGTCTCGCTCTGCGGCCACGGGGGCATCAGCGTGTCGGGCGGCAACGCCGACACCCTCGAGCCGGGCGGCAACTTCGCGGACAACAACTACGTCCACCACTGCGCGCGCGTGTGGCGCACCTACCGGCCCGGCGTGAGCGTCTCAGGCGTCGGCAACACGGTCAGCCACAACCTGATTAACGACATGCCGCACGCGGGGATGCTCCTCGGCGGGAATGGCAACATCGTAGAGTACAACGTCGTCCACCACGTGAACCTGGAGTCGGCGGACACGGGCGGGATCTACTTCTGCTCGCGCGACTGGACCCAGCGCGGCAACGAGATCCGCTACAACGTCTTCCACCACGTCGGCGGCTTCGGCAAGCGGAACTCCTGGGCGCCGGTGTCCGCGGGCAAGGTGGAGTATGTCTACCCGGGCTTCACCTGGGGCATATACCTCGACGATCCGACGAGCGGGACGCGCGTCTTCGGGAACATCCTCTACGATGTGCCGATCTGCGGCCTGCACAACCACGGCGGCCGCGACAACACGTTCGAGAACAACATCATCGTCGACACGGTCGGGCTTCAGGCGGGGATGCTTGACCCGAACTGGTCCGAGTGGCCGGCGATCTATGAGAGGCTCCGCGCGCGCCGGGGCGAGGGCTCGCCCTACCTGCTGAAGTACCCGGAGATCGCCGGCATCGCGGACGACCACCCGGAAGCGATGACGGGGGTTCGGTTCGTCCGCAACATTGTCTACTACACAACCGCCGGCACCCAGTGGCTTCGCCAACAGCGTAGCTGGGCCGACAAGCAGCAGCTCTACCAGATGTGGGTCAGACAAGAGGACCTGGACGCGAACGAATTCGACTACAACTGCGTCTACGCGGACCCGGGCCTTAAGCTCAGCGTGTCGCTCGGCCTGGCGGGGCAGTCCGGGAAGGACCTGAGCTGGGACGAGTGGCGCGCGCTCGGGAAGGACGAACACTCGGTCCTCGCCGATCCGCTGTTCGTCGATGCGGTTGCCCACGATTTCGGCCTGAAGCCCGAGTCGCCGGCCTTGGCGCTCGGGTTCCAGCAGATCCCGGTCGGCCGGATCGGACCTTACGAGAGCCCCGACCGCGCCACCTGGCCGATCGTCGAGGCCCCGGGCGTGTCAGCTTTGGGCGACTTCCACACAGTGCGCTTCCACGAGCCGCCACAGTTCCGCAGGCTACCCGTGAGGGACGTCTCGGTTCGCGACGGCATCGGCAACACGCTCGCGAAGGCTGCGGCAGGGGAGACCATCCGCGTGGCCTACTTCGGCGGCGGGATCCACCCGTCGGACGGCTGGCGCGCGCAGGTGACGGAATGGCTGCGCAAGCACGTCGGCCCGGTCGAGGAGATCGACGCGAGCGTGTGCGACTGTGTCCGCGGATCGGCCTTCAGCGCCTATCGCTTCGGGCACGACGTGCTCGCCCGCAGGCCCCACCTCGTTCTCGTCGACTTCGCGTCAGATGACAAGGACACTGACCCTGGCACGGTCGCCAAGGTGATCGAGGGGGTCGTGCGCCAGGCGCGGAGGGCTGACCCGGAGCTCGATGTCGTGTTCCTCTACGCGTTCCGCGAGGGCTACGAGGCCGACTATGCGGAGGGGCTCTTCCCAAGCGCGATCAGCGCGTACGAGCGAGTGGCGGATCGCTACGGGGCGCCGACCGTCAACATGGCGTCGAAGGTGCTGGAGAGCTACCGTGCCGGGGACCTTGTCATCAAGGGCGAAGCGCCGGAGGGGAAGGAGTCCTTCTCGGCCGATGGCGTCCGGCCCAGCGAGACAGGCAACCGACTCTACGCGGAAGCGGCGATCTCCGGCCTCGAGGAGCTCTTGGGCGGCGCGCGCCGGAACGCGCACGGCCTTCCTTCGCCTATCAGCGAAGACAACTGGGAGAATGCGAAGACGGTGCCGGTCACGCGCGACATGCTCGAGGGCGAGTGGACGGCGCTCGACGCGTCTGGCCCGCTCATGGAGCGCTTCTCGCGGTTCATGGACACCATCTGGGTGACGCGCACCCCAGGCGCGAAGCTGACCTTCAGCTTCCGGGGCACTGCGGTGAGCATCCTAGACTTGATGGGGCCCGACACTGGCTGCGCCCGAGTGACGCTCGACGGCCGCGACCTCGGTGCGCGCATCCAGGTCGACCAGTGGTGCACCTTCCAGCGGCACGCGGCGCTCAACATCGCCGACGGCCTGCCGGACGAGGTGCACACCGTGACGGTCGAGCTCATGCCCGATGCCCCCGACCGAAGCGCGCCGATAGCGGCGGCCAAGGAGCAGGGCTCCTACCGCGCGCAGGACTTCGAGGGCGTGGCATTCCGCTTCGGCGGCATCCGGGTGATGGGAGAGGTCCGACCGATTGGGTCAGGACGGGCTGACTAGGCCCGCCCTGCCCGTTCGAGCCGTACGTGCGCCACTACCGCATACGGCTCCCGCCAGGTTTTACGGAACTGGGCGAAGGGTGTCGGTTCTGTTGCCGTAGCGCTGGCAGTGGCCTCGGACCGGATCCGAGGCCGCGGCGCAGGAGATCACGCGGCTGTACGGTTGTCGTTGGCAGATCGAGGTGCTCCACAAGACGATGAAGTCTTGGCTTCAGGCGGAGCGGCTGCAGGCACAGGATCCGTCGGAGACCATGAACGTGCTGGCG
>Ga0315282_10001400_pt1 | contig 45394 bp, 45 predicted proteins | sample YL17G07_20_MG_FD_203693 | JGI IMG/M metagenome (GOLD analysis project Ga0315282, IMG submission 203693) | Sediment microbial communities from Yellowstone Lake, YNP, Wyoming, USA - YL17G07_20 | ecosystem: Environmental > Aquatic > Freshwater > Lake > Sediment | place: USA: Wyoming | collected... | reverse complement strand
TGGGACAAACCCAACGCCGAGGCGATGATGGCCCTGGCGTCGGTCCATTCGAGCCATCTGTGGCAAAGGTATTGGGACATCCGGCGAAAAGTACCAGCCTGACCCCACGAAATGTAGTCGCACACTCGTCCAAACGCCCGATAATATTCGCTTGCGGGCCGGCCGCGATCCAGTTATAATAGTACTTGTGCAGTGACCGCAAGGGTTGAGGCCAAGCGGTGCAGGGCGTACGCATCTAAATCACAGCCTGCCTTCTTGCCCTCGAAAACGCTGCTCAGAAGGTGCTTGATCCGAACGACGGTTGTCCACAACTCGGATCAACCTGCGTTTCTGAGCACAGAATGGCGGTCGGCCAATTTAGATGCAATTGCCCTGCCAAGCGGTGGAGAGATCACGAACTGCGTCAGAGGTGCGCAAGGAGCGGGAGAAATGAACGCCTTCAGCAGTCATCGCATTGCGTCGCGGTCGATCATCGTCCTCATTCTCGCAGCCACCGCAGGCGTCGGCCAGGCTGACGAATATGTGAACATGCACATGAGCATCTCGTTTCAGTCGTCTTACGAGCGCTGTACCTATCCGCCCGATTGTACGCAGGTACTGGGTCAGCTCAGGGTAACCGTTCGCTGGACTGTGGTTCCGAAGGGGACCCGCGGATACGTCCTTCTCGCCGACAGCCAGCAGATCAACAGCGCCTCCAAGGATACGCTGGCCTGCAGTGGGCGAGTGCTGTACACGGACTACCCGACCCTGGTCGCGTTCAGTACCGCCATCGAGCAGTACTTGGCTCAGTCGCACACCTACAGACTCGAGGCGCAGTGGTATCGATCATCGACGGGGGACTGGGAGACCTATTATGACGAGTACAATTACGAGCCGCCGGAGGTCTTGCAGATTGAGAACCGTGTGCCGTCGTTCTCCCAGAAGGAGTCCCGCTGGGTCCGAATTCAACACGCACAGGCGGTGACAGAGGGCTTCGATGCGGACAACGACGCGCTCTACAGCGAGACTGCCCAGCCCAAAAGTGCCGACATCTACTCGGTGATCCCCGATACGATGCATGGGGGTTACTACAAGCTGGCGGTGGACGCCAGACCCAGAGGCAGTCAGAATACTGTGTATCTCCAACTCGCGCTTACCGCCATCAGCGGAATCGATCTCGATTTTCCATCCCCTACGGCTAACGAGTTGCGATTCAGCCTGCTGCCATCGGAAAAGAGCGATGACTTCAAGGGCATGCCGATGACGGTCCAGCAGTACGACCCGTGCGATCCGTCGATACGGTTTCCTCGCTGGGATGTGAAGAAGGTGATGGAGCGAAATACAGGGGTCCTGCCGCTGGCCGATCTCTGGGGGCCGTATGATTCCGGCGTTCCGTACGCCTTCTTCACTTTGAGCTTCTCCAAGGCGGTCTCGGCGGACCTGAACGATGACCATGTGACGAATCTGCAGGATTTCGCCGTCCTAGCGAAGGATTGGGGCAAGCGGAACGTCACATCCATCGCGGATATCGCGGGGGCCAAGGCCATAGGTCTGCCAGACGGCAACGTCGACGGCTACGACCTGCTGGCATTTTGCCGGAGCCTGGTGGGGATCAACGAGTGGCTGCCGTATGGATTCGAGAGCGGCCAGTTCGATGGCCTTCCCTGGGTCAATGGCGGAGACACTGCCTGGCAGGTCGTTTCCACCAACGCACACGGAGGCCTGCATAGTGCTCAGGCAGGCAACGCCAAGGGTATCAGCACGCTCATGGTCAAGCTCCGATGCGGCGATGGAACAGTCAGCTTCTGGCGCAAGGTCTCCTTCGGACAATTGGGCAGCGTCCTGCAATTCCGCATCGGGACAACGATAGTGGGCACGTGGTCCGGCGATTCAGACTGGCAGCAGGTCTCGTTCCCCGTCACAGCCGGCGACCGCATATTCTCCTGGGACTACGTCAAGAATGGCTCCGGAACGCAGGGTGCCAATGCCGCCTGGATCGACGACATCATCTTCCCCGCCAAGTGACCATGGACTCGTTGTGTTGGGGTTCTGAGCCGGCGCGTGGTGCAGGACGATCCAGCGGCCGGCGTAGAGGCGGGTGTGCTCGGTGGCGGCGTGCTGGGCACAGGCCAGGACGTAGGCCGGGTCGGTCTGACGTGACGGGGGCCAGACGAAGACGGGCCGTCGCAGGCCGGCCAGGTGCGGCTTGCCGGGCGGCGGCTCGATGCACTCGATGTAGGCCTGCGGCTCCGGATCTTGCGACCGGCGGGCAACGGATCGGGCAGAGGCGGACAGGGCTTTGACTTGCTCCACGAACGCGGTGGCCTGCGGGCGGCGGTAGCGACCGGCCGGCCCGCAGAAGCACTGCTGCAATGCTGCCTGTGCGACGGAGCATGAGGAAGCCCTCGCTCATCAATGTCATCCTTTCATTGCCGCGACGAGCTGGCGGGTCTCGGGGGACTGGTTCTGCTGGGCGGCCTTGAAGGCGGTGGCTTGGTCGGCGTTCTGCTTCTTGAACAGCTCGTTGCCCTGGACGATCTCCTTGAGGGCCTGGGACTTGCTGCGAGCGTCCTTGAGGAACCGTACGGCCCGTGTGCCGCAGACGCCGCCGAGCAGGGCGCAGATGCCGATGCCGAGCTCCATCGCGGAGTCGGCGACCTGCCAGGCATCCGGACGCTGTGCCGACTCGGACAAGGCCGTATTCGCCAGCCGCCAGTTGGATTGGCCCAGGATCTGCTCGCTGGTTTCGGCCTGTGGATATTCCTTCGGCAGCCCGCAATACGAGGTGAAAGCCCGGCTCTGCAACTCGGACAATTTGGTCAGCTCCTGCAGGTCGCGTGACGTGCCTTCGGTCTGTGCGGTCTCGGCCGCGACTGCCGCCGTGCGGTTGTGGAGCCAGGCGTTCTGCTTCTGCCCTTCGCTCGGCGCAAACCGCAGAGCATCGCAGCCGCACACTCCTAACGCCAGTGCAAGCAGAATCGAGACCCGCCCGATTGCGGATACTCTTGATTTGCCCTTGTCTGTGCCAATCACTGTGTTCATAGTTGCCTCCTGAATTCTGATGTGACTTTCCGATGTGAGGACATACAATAGCGTTCCGGAGTCTCACTCGCGTGGAGATCGGATGGATACGGCGAAGACATTCAAACCGACGACGATCCTCGTGTTGCGGAAATTGCAGCGGCACCCCGAGGTTGAACGAATCATCGGGATGTTCCCGCAGGCACACGTCGAGATCGTAGATCGGCAGCGAGACTGGAATACACTTCGACACTCCCCAAAGCACCCTGTCGTCGCCGGAAAGAGAGTTCTGATGCTGGCTGAGGCCACGTCATTCCTGCGCCACTTCGACGGCTGCCTCGGCAGCGGTGTGCGGTGCGCATCCTACATCAAGCTCGTGCCGATTTCGAACGGCTGCCCGTACTTCTGCACCTACTGCTATCTCGCCTACGTGTATCGTGATTACCTTCCCTTCATCAAAATGAACCTCAACTATGGCAGGATGTGCGATGAAATCTTCGATCTGGCGTCGTACTCGCCGAATGCCGTCAGCTTCAACATGGGCGAAATGCTCGACAGTCTGGCCCTCGACCATGTCAGCCTGCTGACCTCGCGACTGATTCCATTGTTCTCGCGGCTGTCTCGGGGATACCTGATGCTGCTGACAAAAAGTGCGAACGTTGATGGCCTACTGACCCTTCGACCCAATAACCATGTGGTGGTGTCCTGGAGCCTCAACACCCAGTTGATGATCGACCGATTCGAATTAGGCACGGCCGACCTTGAGGAGCGCATCCATGTGGCAAAACGCTGCCAAGAACATGGCTACCGGATTCGGCTGCGCATCGACCCGGGTATCCTCTATCCTGGCTGGCAGCGAGACTATGCCGAGCTGATCCATAAGTCGCTTGCTGTCCTTGAGCCGGAGAATATCACGTTGGGCATGCTGCGGTTGCTGCCCGGGCACTTTAGACTCGCCAGACAAGCCTACGGCTATCGAGGCGAGCAACTACAAGACATCGGGCTCACCGACAAGGCCACAGATGGCAAGTATCGGTATCCTCCCGACCATCGCGTACGGTTCTACCGATCCCTGATCGACACCATCCGCAGCATCAACAAGAGGGCATCCATCAGCCTGTGCCGTGAAACGCCCCCCGTTTGGGACAATCTCAAGGATCATTGTGACCCCGCCAAGTGCAACTGCCTCGTGTGGTGACCTTTAGCCCGCGGGCCCCGGAAAAGAACCGGTTCCTCTCATCGTGCAGAATGACAATGGGCAACGTACACAGCAGATCTAGGGAGTCTGGCCGGTCGTGGCGCTGGTCGTTCGTCCCTCTACAGCCCGCAGGCGGTATTCGCAAGAGAGGCTCCGCTCGGTGAGCTGCTCCAGTTTCTGCTGGAAGTCCTTCTGGCTCTGCACGAGCGCGGTGACATCGTGCTGGAGCAGGTCGAGCTGGCGCTGCAGGTTCACCCAGCTTCCGAGGATCAGCGACGCGAGCACCATCAGTTGCAGCAGGACGGAGAGGTTGATCCTGCGGTCCAGTCGCCAGGTGGGTGAGGCTGTTCTTGTCATGGCTGTCTCCTGCTCGATCTGGCGTCACAGGCGGAGTGCTACGGGACCACGTGGAAGACGTTCTTCTCGCCGACGCGACACATGAGAGCGTACTTGCCTGCCGCAAGTGTGCCCTGGGCCAGAAACGACTCGGCCAGGTTGACCGCTTCCATTTCGTCTCCGATCTCCACCGGCATCGAGCCCGCGTCGCCGATCACGACCGCGCGGACTTGATACACATTGCAATCCACGTGGCTCTTGACCTTGACCGCCCAGGCGCCGGCGCGTGCTCCCGGTGAGACAACCAGGGCATCTTCTCGCCGGTTCTCGGAGCCGGCGCGGGCCAGCTCTGCCAGAAGCTGCTGTTGATCTGTCACGAATCTGCCATCCATTTGAGAGACTCCTTGTGGCACATGGAGGGGTGCGTAAGGTAAACGGGCCGTCACTAAAGTTGCGCATTTCGCTGTCGCACGATGTCGAGGCGAGTGCACTGACTTGTGAAGTCCATGTGCACGCGATCGATCCAGATGAGGCTGCGGCTATCGCGCCGGCAGCCTAGCAGGTCTCGGCTGTCTGGGCTCGATGTGACCCGGTCACCTGGCTCGAAGTGCATCGCGAGAGTGGGCGTCTGGACTTGGCCCGTCTCGATGACTGCGGCACCGGCGGCTGCCTGCTGACGCGTGAATTCATGCAGGGCTGTCGAGTCGTCTGCCTCGTCGGGCCTGCCAAACCCCTCGCCGGCCCCGGCCAGCACACTCTTGGTGGAGACTTTGCGGTACTGGAAGCGGCGGGGTAGCGTGACCACATGATCGACCACCGGCGTGACTGAGCCGACCGGGCCGTCCGCGACGACGCAGGTCAGTCGCTCATCGCTCACGACGGACGCGGTGATGCGGAATCGCAGGACGCCTTTGAGAGCGGCCACCCACGTGTTCACGTCGAGTTGTTCGCTGCTGAGCCACACGCCGCACTCGTACATCAGGTTGTTGAAGGCGTAGAGGTACTGCCACCAGTTCTCCCCATCAAAGGAGGCTTCGAGAAAGTAGCCCAGCGACCGGCCTTGGCCGTCCGTGCTCAGCGTCGGCCAGAAGCGTCGGCGCTGGCACACTGTGCTGGCTCCCTCGAAGATGGATGCAAAATCGTATGGATTGCCCTGATTGTACGGCTCGCCGCTGTAATCGCCCGCCTCGTTCAAGCACCATTTACGGTATACGTCCCGGACCTTGTAGAACTCGGGATTCGTGGATGGGGAGAACATGTCGTAGCTCGTGCCTGCCAGAGCGGGGTCCCATGCCTTGACCAGCTCGAATGTCGCCTCATAGACTCTGAAATCACCTTGCCCGATATACCGATGCGTGACTGGGTAGAAGTCGCGCCAGCTGTGGACCGCCGCGATGTCTATTTGTGCGAGACTCAGCAACTCGCCCCCGTGCTGGCAGTTCAACTCGACCGTTCTGCCACGGCCATTCTCATAGAACACAATCGCCTGAGCTGGCTCGCTCTCCACAAGTCGGGGCACGAAGCGAAGCCGGAGATCGGCGGCTTCGCAACAGCGGTGCAGGGCCTCCAGGAGGCTCAATCCGCCGAGGTCGAGGTCGCGTGCCAGACGTTCTTGCGTGAGAGCGAGCAGTCGTGCAGGATCGGGCCGGTGTAGGGCCCCCGCCGGCAGATATGAATTCAGGAGGTAATCGATCACCTCCGCCAGTTTCCAGGCTCTGGAGGCAGCCTCATCGGCACAGAAAACTGTGCACTCCCGGCCTTGGATCGTGACGGAGTCCAGTGCCGCATTGCCACGTCCGCCGGGGTTGAACGTCGTGTCCAGGCCTGGCAGGAAGACCAGTTCCTCAACGCCGCTGCGAATGTGTCGGCCATACACGGTGATGCGTTCGAGCACCGCGCTGAAGTCTCTCACTCGCACAGATACAAGGTCCTGCGTCCCAGATTCATCTCGCTGTAGGGACGAGACACCTTTCGACCGTGTTTGAAATTCAAGGTCGGTGGGTATAGCCCGCAGTTGTGTCTCGATGCCTTCGATCGTCCCAACAAAGATAGGCAGCTCGGTCGCCGCCGGCTCCGGTCCGGTCCCGCTGAAGAGTTGCCGCAGGCTCACCTGGGAGCCCATTCTGAATCGATTCTCGACGTCGTCCCAGGCATCGCACCTGTGATGTGAAGGCGGCCCGTTGCCGCAGTGACGCTCCGGGTGGTAGGCGAGTATTGCCCATCCAAAGTCCGGCCAGCCTGCACGCACGATCTCCACCGGCTCCAGGTCGGCACATAAGGCTCCGTCCACAAACACCGCCACAGTGCCTGCCGGTAACGCGAGGCTCACATATTCCGGATGATATAGGTCTGCTGCATTTTCCATGGTCGCCAATGCTCCGCTTTCGATTTACCATCTGCGATTTACGCATTACCATTGAGGCTGACGCCCGATCCTCACCGTTCCCAAATCGAAAATCATAAATCGTAAATCGTAATTCCCGCTGGCCCCGCCGTGCAGATCTCGGCTTCGGCGAAGGCATCGGGCCCACAGGGGGCTTGCCCGCTGGCTGGCGCGGCAGCATTGGGCCGGACGGCAAACCGGTACCGCCCGTCTTCCAGTGGGCCGCAGCGATAGCCGTAGTGCCTGCGGCCGTCGCTGGGCACGACTGCCAACGGAATCACGAAATCGATCTCGCCGGTCCCGTGATCCCAATAGATCGTGAAGGCTGCGGCAGGCGCCGCCGGTGCAACTGGCCAGTACAGCCAGACCAGCGTCAGGCAATTTGGAGCCTGTGAGGTCGCGGGCTCGACATGCAAGCCAATCACGGTGTTCGGGCGAAGGTCTCCCAGTTCACCACTTGCGCCGATGTGGACGTCCACCGCTGCTGCGGCTGTACGCTCCGCCTCGCCAGAGCCGTTGAAGCGCCGTACCACATATCGGCAGCTCGACCCCGGCTCGTGAGGCCAGATCGCTGGCACGAGGATTGATGCCGCATCGAGCTCCGCCACGCGAACCATCGGTGCCGACAACCCCTCGTCCGCCGCACCTGCCGTCGAGATACAGTATCTTGCGTTTCCGAATTCTTCGATCGCCCCGCACGTGCAGCATTTCGGGTCCGCGCACTGGCGGTACATGACCGAGCATCCGCCGCGCCGGATCCAGAACCAGCCCTGAGTCAGGATCGTGCCGAGTTTCCACGCCCCATCGGTCGTCGCGTCAAACAGCGCCTCGCGCCACCAGGACATCCGGCAGTGCAGGCCGAGTTGGTGCCAGGGTTTGCGGCGGGGGATTTCGGCCGCCGCCGCGGCGGTGGCGATGCCGCCGGCGCCCGACACCGCCTCGATTGTCCCCGAGGCATTGTGCACTACCGCTTCCCCGGGCGACAGCACGGCCGACCATCCTCTGGCCCCCCGCCCGACGAATCCGAACGGGTCCCGCCACAGCCTGCGGACCTCCGCCGCATCGAGCACCCGGTTGTAGAGGTACACGTAGTCGACCTCCACGTTCCCGTTGTAGCTCGACCCGTAATTGTAGCCCGCCGCTACCGTGAATCTGTTGACGTCCCAAGCCGAATAATTCGGCCCATTCTCCGCCTGGCACTGGGCGCCATCGACATAGATTGTAGGGCGCACGTTGCCACCGGCGTGCGTCACGACGTACTGGTACCACTTCCCTGTCCCGAGCGAATCGCTCCAACGCCCATAGTTGGCATTCTGTGTGTGGCTTGCGCCAATCCGCTCATTCGCCGGGTCCAGGTAGACCGTCAGAATCTGGCCGGAGGACCCGCTGGCGCCCTGGACGTTCACCATGCCCTCCAGGCTCGAGCCCAGGTGGCGCGCGCGGATCACGACCGATACGGGCGAGCTAGGAGAAAGCCCGCTCGGCAGTTGACGAGTCAGGTAGTCGTCTACTCCGTCAAACCGGAGACCTCCACCCGAAGCCAGCGAGATCCGCTGGGGCGAGCCCGCCGCAGACAGGTTGTGACGACGCGAGATGTCGCACGCGCCCACCCCACCAGGCTCATTGAACAGCCATGCGCTGATCAGACCATGTGCCAGTGGATGATCCCTGTTGACCAGCACACCAAATGGGGGCTTCATCCTAAATGCCATGATCGTTGCTCCTACGAAACACGCTCATACGGATACAGCCTGCACGTTCCATAGGCGAGCCATCGAATGCCGTTGATGAGAGGACAGAGGCCGTGCCCAACGATGCGGCTCTCCTATGTCTTTTATCACAGTCGTTCTCCCGATCGTCTTGATTGTCACGGACATCCTGCGGGCACGTGGCAGGAAACGATAGTCGCGAGGGATGTTATTATCTCCCTGCTTTCGCCGCGGTGCGGCGTGAAACCGGAGTTGTGAGCTTCGTAATCCTGCCGCTCCGTTGTGCCAGGAGACATGCCTTTGTACCTCTCTGGTCAGCTCGTGGCGATTTGGAACCTGGCGAGTCGGGCGGTGAAATCGACGTCGAAGGTGTCCGTAGCGCCGGTGCTCTTGAGACCGAAGCGGTAGAAACCGGGGCCGAAGTCCGGGCCGATCGTCAGGCTCCAGAGGTCCTCGCTGCCGTCGCTGTCGATCGTCGTGCTGAGGATCTCCAGCTCGTCGCCGTCCCAGGAGCTGTCCAAGCTGCGGTAGAGATTGACCTTCAGATCGTCAGTGGCGCCGCCGGCGTCGAACTTCAACTCGCAGACGGCGAAGAACTTCTGAGTCAGGTCAATGCCGGCGGTGAACCGCTCCGTCGCATCCACGTCGGGGTCCGAGCCCGAGTACAGGTTTGTCCGGTACAAAGTCGTGCTCGATGCGTCATAGCTGTATTGAGGGTAACTCGCCATATGGCTTCTCCATTTGCGAATAATGGTAAATCGTAATTCGTAAATCCTCAATCCAAAGTGACGTTCAGCTCGCCGGGGGCAAAGCGGACGAGATCGCCGGCGGCTACGGGCAACGGCGAGGCGAGGGCACCGCAGGCCAGCAGGTGGCCGCCCGTGGGGGCGTCGTAGAGGGCAAAGTGCGTGATCGTGCCCCAGGAATCTGTCGCCTCTGCAAACTGGATCGCGTCGGCGTTATCGATGTGGCCGTCGCTTGCGTCGGTCCAATCGGCGCTGGAGGTCTCGATGCGTGCGTAGGACCCGCCCGCCGGCTCCGCAACGCCGGACCCATCGTCGCCAGGGTCGGCCGTGGACAGCGCCACGTAGATCGTCTTGGCCGTATACGCCCCTTTGCCGAAAAGATGATCGAGAATCTCATTCTCCCAATAGTCGGAAAAGCCAGACATATGTCGTCTCCATTGATTATTGATGATGGATGATGGATGATTGGAGGGAGCGCGGGTGTTGCTCTTCAATAGTCGTTCATCCATCATTAATCTTCTCGGTTCGGGGTCCGTTCGAGGGATGACGCCGTGTCCCAGGGCGTCAGGGTGAGCAGGACCGTCTCGTCGTCGTCATCGTAGAAGTCGATCATGCCGGTGGCTTTGTCCTGCACGGCCCGGTTCGCGAGGATCTTGAGCGGCGTCAATTCGCCGGTACCCGTCCAGGCGAAGTCGCGACCCGTGATGAGGCTATCCGTATCGGCGGGATTGGTCCCCGCCTGCAGAAACACCTGGACGGAATACGACCCGACGGGGATTGCCTCATCGAAACTGCCCATGTAGCGGCTGCCGTCCTTGTCGATCAGGGGCAGGGTATAATCCGCAGCATCGTGGCCGCCGGAGCCCCACGCCTCAAAATCCTGCGAGGCGGGGCACCAGACCCCGCCGGCCGCGTCACGAACGATCGTATACAGCGTGCTACCTGACTCGTAATCCACGTGAATCTCGTTGGACATCTCTGTTCTCCATCGACTATTGATGATTGATTATTGATGATGGATGATTGGAGGGAGCCCGGGCGGCGCTTTTCAGCAATCCATCATCCATGATCAATTGTTTCACGCTTCCTGGGTCCATGTGCCGTGCTTCGCGATTGTCGCCCAATCGCCGTTGGCGTCGGCGACGAGCGTCAGGGCTGCACCGATCGCGCTGGCCGACTTATATTTGCCGACCGTCTGGCCGCAGTCGTCACGAATCGCGGCGTTGCCCGGGTCCACGCGCAACTCGTACGCCACCTGCACAGCGAACGTGAACGCTGTGCCCTGGGGCGCATTGGCGGGCAGGGTGAGGACCACGATTCCTGCTGCGGTGCGGTTGGTATGCACACTGCCGGACTCTGCGACAGCAAGCGTGTCGTCGCTGGCGTGAGCCTCGATCGATCGGCGGATTCCGCCGGCCGCATAGGGAACGGCGATGTTGTGTCCTGCACGGCAATCCGTGAGCGAGACGATGTCCCCGCCGCTGGTGGCGACAACCGCAAGGCGGACGTGAGGCGTCGCGGCCATGCTCGGGAAGCCAGTGTACTCTGTCGTGACGAGCGTGCCCTGCTCATCGAGGTAGAGATAGACGTTGGCCTGGTTGTCGGCCAGCGTGTTACCGGACGAGCCGGCGTAGCTGATCAGCTCAGTGCCGAGCCAGAACTTGCCCGCTTTGACGCCAACATCCAAGCCACCCTCATCATACACCCGCAGGTCATTTGCCCGGCGCGCCGCCAGCAAGAGGCGGTATAGCAGTTTTCGGAAATGGACGTAGTACGGCGCTGTGCCGGTCGCGATGTACTCGACGCCCGTCTCACCGTCCGTCTGAAGGTTCAGCAATTCATTGTCCGAAGGATACACTTCACTCATTGTCTCTTCCTCGCATCTGTGGTTGAGGTCGGCGTCCATATCGCGGGCGCACGGCGCTGCGTCTCTTTGCGTGAGCCCCAGCGACCTCGTCGTTGGTTCCTATCCTATCGCCTTCAATGTGAGTTGGTTTTTCAGCGGGTCAAACGTCGCGACATCAAGCCTCTCGACTGGTTTGGGCGCCGGCATGACTGTGATGGTGTCGGCCTTGCTAGCGGGGCCTGCGTTGCCCGATGCATCGAAGACCTTCGCCGCGAACTGGTACCTTCCCGCAGCCAGGGCCGGGCTGGTCCATTCGATCAGGTCCGCATCGAGGCCGAACTCCGCACGGCTGAAGGCGCCCTTTCCGAACCCGACCGAGGCCGCCGCATCGCAGCCGAAGTCCCCAGCGCCGAATTGCGCCATGCCGAAGCCGGCCTTGTCTTGAACACACGGCCAAATCGTGATCGGCGAAATGTTCAGAGGCTCTTCGTAGTCAATCTGTCCCGTCCCGTTGTCAGAGTAAACGTTGACGGTGGCCCCGACGGGCAGCATTTGACTTCGCAGCAGCGTCAGTCTGGCCCGGCCATCATTGACAGCGGCCTTCCCAACCTGACCGGCAAAATTCACATCAGCCTCCGCCGGCTCCACGGCAATGACCTCCACGCGCACCGCCGACTCAAGCGAGCACGGAGACTGAATCACCAGCCGCCTTTGCCCCACGTCATCCGTCACGCCAGCGAATCGGTCGTTGACATATACCTGATACAGCATCGCTGAGTGGCATGAACGCCATGTCACCAGAGCGCTTCGCGAAACGGCGGCGCCTCGGCCATCGGCCGCAACGCCATCCGGCAGCACGAGCACCCCAACGTGATCAATCCCATCACGGATAAATGACATGACCGCTACGCTCCCAGTTGCGTGTACAGGATTTCGTATTCAATGACCACTCCCGCCCCGTCGAGGCGCTCGCGGATTCGCCGAAAGGTGTCCATGCGAACGTTGTCGTACTGCTGCCCATCTGCAGTTCTCAACATGTGCGTACCGCCGTCGATGAACGCTGCGATGGCCTCGGTTCTGGCGGACAATGCAGAGCGAGTAGAAGCACGCAATGCCCCTGTCTGACGAATCTGCCGAGCCCTTCTGCCCAAGTCGATGCTGACCGTGCCATCCAGGCCGCACACCGCTCGCTCAATGCACGCTCGGCTGGGACTCGCGATTTCCATCCGCAGCCCCTGCTCATCGAACAACGATTGCCCGTCTAATGTGGTCTTCACGGACTACCCTCCTGCCTGTCAGTCTCTCACCAGCCGGATCGCACCGCCGACGTGAGTGATGTCGGCCACGCCGTCAGATCCGAGGTCCACGCTCAAGCGGCATCGCTGCCTCGCGTTCTCGAAGAATTGCTTGTAGAGCAGATGCTTCTGCCACAGGGCCTCACATTCCGTGCCGTTGCTCCACAGAGCATACACGTCAGAGATCACCAGAAACGCAGAAGCCCTTCGCAGGACCTCGGTATCCATGATGTCATCAACGGTGATTGGGCTGGCCGGGTCGCCGGGCTGGATGCCGAAGTACTCCGTCAACTGGACCGCCGCGTCCTCAGCCTGTGGATTGAAGGTCGCAATGCGATAGGTGATGGCATCGGCGGCCGGCGGGGCAATCGGGGCGTCTGCAGGGTCCGATCTGACAACCGACACGGTCAATTGTGTCGGCGAATCCACGGACACGATTTCATACGCCCCATCAAGCGATCCATCCGCCGACTCCAGGTAGACGCCGCCGCCGGCAGAGAGGTCGGCTGCCTCGAAGTTCGCGCTGGAAGCTGTCAGGGTCGTGCCGACCAAAGCCGCACCGGTCCCTCTGGCCCGCACCTGCGACGGGAGATGCAATTCGGCAAACAACACCGGCTCGTGTTTGAGGATATCCACGTCGCTTGAGAATCTGGCCATGTGCCTTGACCTCCAATCATCGCTTGGCACCGCGCGTGCCAAGCATAACCGGCTGCGTTATCTCTCCATTCATCGTCCGGAGTATCGGTGAAGGACCCGGCCTGCGATGCAGATGTTGCCTGTAGCCGCCGCCGGATCCTTCACTTGCCCTGCTGCATCCAAGCCAGTGCCGTACGCGGACCCGCAAGGCCCCGACTAGCTTATGGCCAGATTGCGGATCAGCCCGTGAGCGGCCTGGTTCTTCAACTCCAGAGTGTATTCGCCGATGACCTCGCCGCACTCGTAATCGCCGACGCTCGCCAGCGGCTTGAAGTAAAAGCTGCGGCCTGCCAGCGGAAGGACACCGATCCGGGAGGAATCCAGGAACAAAGCAGCATCCTGCGGCAACCATCGGGTCGTGATGATCTTGCAGACGCCGAAATCGCTCTCATAGATGCTCACCATGTCGGTGAAGGTCGTGTCGTTCGCACCGTAGCTGCGGCTGTCCCCACAGAAGGCGTTGATCTTCCGCTTCTGGAATCCGCCGACGACGATCAGGTCCACGTTGCCGCTGCTGACCTCCCAGATCTTCCGCAGCACATAATTGACCTTCGCCTCATCCAGGTCGGTGCCGGTTGGAAAACCGGTGTCCCCCGTGTGGAACACGTTGGTCGAAAGGTGCTGGATGATGCCTTTCATGGTCCTTCGGGCCGTGTCGCCACCCTGTGGGTTGCTGGCCGGCTGACCGCCGTTGATGACAGTGCTCTCCAAATCGCGGATCAGCTCGCGCAGCTTTTCCTGCTTCTGATAGTCCATTTCGTCCACCAAGCTCAGTTGGCGTGCGGCCATGTCCGTGCCGCTGACTTCGGCCGTGGCCGTGAAGATCTGGGTGTAGTTGCCGCAGCGTACCCGGTTGGTGAACCTTGCATTCGGCTTTTCCGCCCCTTCCAGCGCGGCGTTGCCCAGAATGTTGATGACCTGATTGTCCGCCAGGTTCTCCGCCGTCGTGCCGGCATACCCGCGTACGACCGTCAGTGTATTCGTGTTGACGGCTGTCACGAGCAGCAACTCTTCGCTGCCTTCCACCTGGATCTGGTCTCCGACGCGAAAACGACTACCGTGATCCACAACGAAATCGGTATCCGTGGCAGGGTTCGTCCAGGTCGAGTCGTTGATGCTATCCTTGTTCGGCAGCAACTCGTCTTCAAGCCACTCGTGATGTGTGCTGGTTGCCTCCCGCAGTGGATCGCCCAGCGCATCCAGCAGGGGCGTCTCGTGCGGCGAGAGGATCGTGATCAAATCCGACACGTCCTCTGCAAGCTCTGGCAGAGTCGTCCCGGCTGAGTAGGTCGCTTTTCCTGTGAATCCCATGTATGCTTCTCCTCAAAACAGTTCAATTACTTTGTCGCACGTCCGAGTTGCACCGGTCGTGGCCCCTCATTCGGTTGTCACAGCAGATTGCGCCGCAGCTTCAGATATTGCTGCAGGTCCGCGCGGCTGCCCGTCCTGGCAGCCCTCTTGGCGGCTTGTTCGAGTGCCGTCTGCGTCTGCTTGGCCCGATCCTTGATACCGGCCGTCTTGCGGGATGCCGAAGTGTCCGCGGGTGCGCTGAACAGATAGGCTTTCTCTTTCCTCAGTTGCTCGACGCAACCGTCGATGTCGGCTTGCGTCTTGCCCTCCATCCGCGCCTTTGCAACGAGCACGGCCGTCTCCAGATCAGTCACACCCGTCGCCGCCAGCTTACGGGCCAGCGTCTGCTCGACCTGAAGCTCGCTCAGGTCCTGCGACAACTGTGCGATTCTCCGGTTCGCCTCGGACAACTCTTCCGTCAGCGTCTCCGCCCTCTTCTCGGCGTTCTGTGCCCTTTTGCGATGGCGGATCGACTCGGCTACCGGAACCAGCTTCGTGGCATCTCTGCCATCCAGATCCTGTTCTTCCGATGTTTCGATCAGATTCTCTTCGACCTGGCTTGAACCCATGTTGCCTCCAACGTCACTCGATGTTCCAGAATCAGCTTTCCGTGGTTTCGTAACCCAATTCTCTGAGCACCTGCTCAGCGGGCACGCCCAATTCCCGTTTGATCTGCGCCTCCTGGAGCTTTTCCATCACGTTCTCCGGCAGCGGGCTGGGGAAGATCACGTCGATCTCCCGCTCGGCCTCGCTGGTGTGAAAGATGTTCGCCGTATCCAGCATGCTGAGGACCATCCGGCAGATCTTCTTGACGCCCTCGCTGTACGTGTATCGTTTGCGCTCATTCTTGCTGAGCATTCCCATGAACGTCAGGCGCAGCGCCACCGCGCTGGTGAGATTGCCGAGCTTGTCCTTCAGCACGCCCGCGACGACCGGGGTCACGCCGCTGGTCTTGTCCATCGACTCGCGAATCTCGGCGATGTGCTGCTCTTCGCTCGGCGCCGAGGCATCTCCGCCAAACTCCTGAATGGAAGCCTCCGGATTCTCCGTGCACCACATCCGACCCGGCGCGACCGGCTTGTTCTCGAAGCCCTCGATTCCCTTGCCGAGGTACATCTTGAAGGACTGGAATGTCACCCGGTTGGCGCGGTCGCTGAGCCTCGTATTGAGCTCGTCCTGCAGCGGGATCAGGCACTCGACATCGCTGACCCCTTCGTAGTAGAACGGCTGGGCGATGTTCTGAATGTGCACGACCGGCAGGAACCCCCAGGGGATTTCTCCCTCGGCGACGAGTTCCTTGTCCTCGTAGCGCTGCCAGTATTGCGGCGAGGTAACCTCGGTCACCTCGACGACTTGGCGGGCGTCGCCGCCTTGTCCCCCCGACCCAAGGATTCGGGAAAGGAACGAATTCCTCCGGCTGATCGTGTTCTTCCTCTGATGGAAGTGCTGCACGTAGCAGCGAATGACGCGATAGTCGTCCTCATCCAGGACAGGCAGTGCTCTCGGCGCCTCGATCAGTTCCAGGCCGATTGTCTGTGCCAGCTTCAGCACAGTGTCGAAAGGGGCCGACTGGAGGGACGACGTGTGCGAGAGGGAGGGCGAAGGGGCGAGAAGACCTTCCCCCGTGCGGAGGAAGCAATCGACGAACCCGTAGACGCTTCCGAGCACTGCCATGTCCTGAAAGAAGCCAAGCCCGCCGTTGGCCGCAAAGACCGCCTTTATCACCGCCTCAATATTTTTGCGGTTTTGGCTGTCGGGCGACTTGGAGATAAGGCTGATGGGTCTTCCGAACAGGAAATCTGCCGCCGCATTGATGCGCCAGGCAATATCGTTTTCGACGACCACCTCTTTGCGCTGGAGGTCGCGTACGGCCTGCGAGCCGAACATGCCCGTCTGCGGAGAATGCACCAGGCCGGTGATCCGCGAGGGCAGCCCGTACTCCTGGGCCTGGACGTAAGGCCGGCCCGACTCGCTGATCTTGCGGTCGGCCGCATTGACCCCGAGGACCTCGACCATTGGATTGGCGTAGTAGTCCCACAACCGCGAGAAGTGCCGGCAGATCGCCGCCGACTGCTCGTCCACGAGCCATTCGAGGTACTCCGTGTCGATCCCGCCGTCGAAGACATCCAGCTTGAAGCCCATGTCGCGATCTCCATTGATGATTGATAATTGATGACGGATGATTGGAAGAACAGTCCGCGCCTTCCTCTTCAATGATCAATCATCCATTATCTATAATCAATTCCGAAGGCCTTTATGTGTGCCTCCACTATGGGACGAAGGTGCGCGAATGGTTCGAGAAATCGTGAGCTGGCGAGCGTCGAAATACGGCCAAGTGCTTACAGGGCAAGGAATAAAAAAATCCGAATCGACAGGCATTTTTCATTCTAAACCATGGCGCGTTTGGTGCGAAAATCGAACCAGAATGGCACGGGGATTCAGACGGTCTGTTTGATGGTGTCGGCTCCTGCACTACGGGGGCGGGCAGTCTCTTCGACCGGTGTATCGTGAATTCGGCCGAGCAGGAGTCGGGCCAGTTCGAGGTTGCCTACGGAGCCCATCACCGCGCCCACCACCACTCCCAGCGATGGGACATGCGGCAGCCCGCCGTTGGCTGGGGCCAGGCACGACACCGCGCTCTCGCAGCTTTGCAGAGCCGCAGCGAGTTCCGCCTCAGCACGCCGGAGCAGCTTGATTCCCACGCACGGACTCTGAGCCAAGGCCTCGTTGACCTCCATCGGGTTTCCCTCCTGTTCGTAGTGTGTCCGTAAGGGCATATCTTCCTTTGAGAGAATAGAAGAAACGCCTTATGGCGTCACTACGAAGGGGGGAGACCCATCGCAGCAGGACCACGCACTTCAAAAAATTTTTGCACGCGAGAGCAGGAAGAGTCGGAGGTGAGCGACTGCCGTAAGTGACACAGCCACCACGTCTTAGGGACGCCGGGGGATGCTTCCGTCCGAAAGATTCGTAAAATATTTCACTGAAAAAGGAACAAACTTGTTGACATGGTGGTTCGTACAAGTAAAATCGTGTCATGGTGGTTTGAACAAGCCATGGAATGTGGTCGATTCGAACAGGAGTGGGAGAATGCGACGCGATGATGGTGACGAGACAGCCGTCGCGGCAGGCGAGACGGCGGATCAGCGGGAGGCCATCGAGGTCCTTCGGCTGCGGGCCCATCGGCTCTGTGGCGAGGACCGGGCCCTGCTGGAGATGTACCTGGAGCACGGGAACAGCTTCCGCCAGATCGGCCGGCTGATGGGATTGGACCCGCGCAACGTCGGGCGGAAGGTTCGCAGGATCGTGCAGAGGCTCACGGACGACACCTACGAGATTTGCCTGGGCAATCGCGAAGATTTCAACGGGCGGGAGTTGGCGATGATCAAGGACCACTTCGTCTGCGGCCTGTCCGAGCGCCACATCAGCCGCCACCGCGCCGTCCCCCGCTACCGCGTCCGAGCGATCCTTCACAAGGCACGGAAGTATGCCGCATCAGCCAGGGCGCTGTGCGCGGCGCGAGGGGGCGCATTCAACTACGACTTGGAATCGGCGAGAGCCACAATCGTAATTCATAAATCGTAAATCGTAAATCATAAGGGGAGACAGGATGGCAGTTTACGAGATCTCGAAAACGTTTGCACGGCCGGGGGCGCTCACGGACAAGGGGGTGCAGCTCTGCCGGATGTTCGGCCTGACCGCCGACCGGCTGGCAGACAGGATGGTGACTCACCGCTGCCGCTTGGAACTCGATCCGGGCGACATCGTCTATATCATGGGGCCATCTGGCGCAGGCAAAAGCGTGCTCCTGCGCGAACTGGAGGGCGCGGCTCCGCGCGGCGACTGCGTCAACCTTGCGGAGATCCCCCTGCCGCAGGACCAGTCCGTGATCGACTGCTTCGATGGCGATGTGGTGGCGTCCCTGAGGCTGCTCGGTGCGGTGGGACTGAGCGAAGTCTTCTGTCTCTTGAATCGGCCGTGCGACCTGAGCGACGGCCAGAAGTTCCGGTTCCGCCTGGCAAAGGCCATGGCCGCCGGCAAGCCCTTCATCCTCGCCGATGAGTTCTCCTCCGATTTGGACCGGGTCAGCGCCGCGGCCGTGGCGTTCAACGTCCACCGGTTCGCCAAGCGGACTGGCACCACGTGCGTCCTCGCGTCCAGCCACGAGGACATTCTGATCGACCTGGCCCCGGATGTCTTGGTGCTCAAGGATTTCTCCGGGTCGTGCGAAGTCATCTATCGGACGCGGAGGTGAGGCATGAGGACCTGTTCGCTGCACAGCAGGCTCCAGATCGTCGCGGGCGACTGGGCCGACTACAAGCGGCTCGCCTGCTACCACTATCGGGAAGAGCAGCCTGTCGGCGTCAAGGCGATCTTCAGCGTAAAGCCCGGCAGAGGCCTGCGCTGGTCCGACGGCAAAGCGATGGGCGTCATCGTCTACACGATGCCCGTGCCGCGCATGGAGCAGCGCAATGCGGCCACCGGCGATCTCTTCAAAGGATTCGACCGCCAGACCCAGTTGGCGCTGATCAATCGGAACATCCGTTGCATGTCGCGAGTCATTATCGAGCCGCGATTGCGCGGCATTGGCCTGGCGACCCGGCTCGTTCGCGAAACCATGCCGCTGATGAATGTCCCGATCGTCGAGGCCCTCGGCGTCATGCCGCTGGTCAACCCATTCCTCGAAAAGGCGGGCATGAAGGCCTTTGCGCCACGGATTCGGCCCGAACAGGTCCAGCTGATCGAGGCCTTCAGCGTGGTCGGGATCGAGGAACATGATCTGGTTGATGCTGAGGTCGTCCAGCACAAGCTGGATGCGTTGTGCCCGTCCGCCGTGAGGTTCGTCGAGGCCCACATCTACCAGTTCCTCAAGAGTCAGGGTCGTCGCCGGACCATGCCGCCCGGCATCGAGCGGACGCGGTATATCCTCGGCAAGCTCGCCGAGCGACCCGTCTATCACATATGGTTCCATCCGACCCTGGAGGTCAGCTTGTCATGAAGGACGATTTACGACTTATGAATTACGATTTGGGCTCGCGTCGCGCCGCGCGCAGACTCCAATTCGTGAATCGTAAATCAGGAATCGTAAGTCAAAGGCCGGAGCCAAAATCGCAAATCGTAATTCGTAAATCATAGATTTGGAGGTGAACATATGAACACGGAGATTTACCGCGTTCCGCTGGAGAAGCTGCTGCCGCACCCGGACAATCCCAACTGCATGAGCCGGGGCAATCTCGCCAAGCTCATGCGCAATATCGAGCGGATCGGCCGCTATGAGCCTCTGGTGGTCAGACCTCATCCCATGAAAGCAGGTTTCTTCCAGATCATCAACGGTCGTCATCGCCGCGAGGCCCTCGAAAGGCTGGGCCGCGAAACCGCCGACGTGGTGGTCTGGCCCGTAAGCGACGAGCAGACGGCGGTCCTGTTGGGCACGCTCAACCGGCTCAATGGCCGTGACTCGCTCGAGAAGAAACTGGCGCTGCTGCGGAAACTCCGCGTGCACATGCCCGTCCATGACATGTCCAGACTCCTGCCGCAGACTCACGGCCAACTGGTGCGGCTCCTGGCCCCCAAGCTCCTCGCTCAGCAAAGGCCGCAGACAGCGGACGCAGTCGCCATACCGCTGGTCTTCTTCGTGGACGAAATGCAGCGGTCCGCTATCGAGAGCGCGTTGTCCCACGCCACCGATTCGGCGGGTACGAAGGGTAGAGCCAGAAAGCGGGCAGGGGCCCTGATGCGAATCGCGCAGTGTTTCCTGACCGGGGCACAGCGCCAGCAGGACGAGGCATGGAGCGGGCCAACTGCTGAGCCGCAGAAGGTCGAGCGTCGTGCGAAAATGGGGCAGATGTCTCATCGCCCCGCGTGACCGGGAGTACTCTTTGACAACTTCATAGCGACTGTTTTCTTGATTCAGTTGCGGTGGATTTCCTGAATGGTTGGTTGTGTTGTTCAGATGGGTGAGCCGGGCTCTGAGGCCAAGGCGACGGCGGCCTCCGCCGGGATGCGCTAGGCCCAATCTGGTACAGCATTAGGCCCAATCCAGGCGGCGGCAGGCCGCTCAAAGACACCGAGCGAAAGACTCAGAAATCTCCTGCGGGGCACCTGAGCCTCATCCTCTCTCCGCGTAGTCGGTGGGCGGCCAGCGGTCCACCCTTACTCGTTTCTCCATCAGGGAGCGAGATGTCCGCGTCACCAGGCCTCGCGGAGCCAGACGCAGCAGCCCGTGGATCATCAGCTTGTTGAGAGAACCAGGAACGATCATCGTCCGGCCCCGGAGCATCGCCTCATAACCGGCTTGAGCGACCTCGTGGGCCGAGGCCATGCGTGCGAAACCCCGCACACCCTGTGTGCCGGCCTGTCTTGCGAACTCCGTCTCGACAGGGCCCGGGCACAGCACGGTCGCGGTGACACCGGTCCCGGCCAGCTCGTTGGCGATGGCCTCGCTGAACGAAATGACAAATGCCTTGGTTGCATAGTACACGGCCTGCAGGGGACCGGGCAGGAAACCGGCCATGGAGGCGACGTTCAGGACTCGGCCGCTGCGTCGCGCCACCATGTCCGGCAGGAACAAGCGCGTCAGTGCCGCTAGGGCCAGGACGTTGACTTTGATCATGGCCTCGTTCCTTGCCCAATCCTGCTGGTGAAACAGGCCATAATTTCCGAAGCCTGCGTTGTTCATCAGGTAGTCGATCCGCAGGCCCCGGGTGTTGAGATCATTGTAGATGGCCTGAGGCGCATCGGGCTCAGCCAAGTCCTTCACGATGACGTGCACCCTGGAGCCGTGGCTGCTCTCCAGGTCGGTCTTGAGGCGTTCGAGCTCCTTCTGCCGCCGCGCGGTGATCACAAGGTCACCGCCACGGCTTGCGTGAATCCGGGCCAGCTCCGCCCCGATCCCGCTCGATGCCCCAGTGATCAATGCCAGTCTGCGATCCGTCGCCATAGTTGCCCTCCGTCTCTGGAATCACGGAACGCCAGCATATTGGAATCTTGGAATGCTGGAGTAATGGAATACGGGGGGCGTGTGGTTCGACCACCCAATATCCCATCTCTTCTTCCGCCCGATGGCTCAAAAGCAGTAATACAGGGTGAGCGACAGGACAGGGTAGAATTTGAAATCGCGCAGGTCATCTTCTATGTCCTCTTCCTCCTGGGCGAGATGGGCCTTGAATGTGGGATCCGAGGCGAGCAGACCATTGGCGGACAGATTCACGCCGGGCGAGCCGATGAAGGCCACGCCCAGGTCCATTGCCAGTCCCAATCGCCTGCTGCGTCCCACCGCGTTGCCCCAGCCGATGCCGACGTAGGGGGCTATCGGATTGAAATCCGATTGGCCTCTGAGCGTGCCCACTTCGGCCGGGGTGTACGTCGTGCCGCCGATCTGCACGGGCTCACTCGGCGTGGCCCGTAGATCGATATCGGACTGGTTGAACAGGACGCCCCCGCTGAGCCGGAATGAGCCGCCGAAAGGATACCAGTCCAGCAGAAGCAGAGGATTGAGAAGATCCACATCGACGCTGTAATCGATGTCTTCGAATTCCGCGTCCAGATTCAAGTTGAGCCACTGGATGCCGCCACGGAGGTTCAACCCGGGCAGGATATCCGTGGTCAAGTCGCCGCCCAGACCCAGCGTGCCGGCCTTTGCCCCAATGGCCCACTTATCGAGCACGGCCCCCGCCCTTCCTGACGACAGCAGAATGAGAGACATGACGGACAACATGATCGGAGTTCTGCGTCTCATGGTTTGCCTCCTTTGCAGCGACCCTCTGGTTTACGACTTCTGATGTACGATTTACGAATTGGAATCGGCTCTCCGGCGCGCCGGGCGCCAACATCACAATTCGTAATTCATAAATCGTAAATGGCAGATCGTAAATCGTCAATCCTTACCGATGCTGACTGGCTGCTTTTATCTCCCGGAGCTCCTCGATGCGGATGGAGGCGGGGCCCCGGATCGGGAAATGCATGACATAGACTTTGGAATCGCCGATATTCTCCTGCCAGCCGTAGGGACGAAACATGTTTTGCCCGTACCGGCTGCCGCGGAATATGAGATACGTGACTTTGCCGATGAAGCACACGACCGGGGGCTTATACGTCTCGATGGTCTTCAGGGCCCTCTCGATACCCGGCTTCGCCTCACCCTTCTTCAATTCTGTCACCTGGGGCGTCGGGCGGTCCACAAGGTTGATGAATCCCAGCCGGTACCGGGGGAGGAATCGATGATCGTACATCTCCTTCAGGTTGCCGTCCTTCCTCAGGTCGTCTTCGTTCTCGTGCAGCAGCCCTGCCCGGTTCAGCAGGTACCAGAATGTCTTATTGTTGGAGAATGGGACGCCCCGACGATCGGAGCCCGGATGCGGGTTGATGCCCACGAATAGGATGCTCGTCTTCCTGCCGAACTTGTACTCGATCATACGGCGCCCCGGCGCGGTGCTCTCGCGACGATATGGAAGATGGGAATGTTGGAATACTGGAATGCTTGCGGGGGCATCCCCACCATTCCATCATTCCATCCTCCTGATCCCATTTCTTCTTCCACCATTCCATCGTTCCATCCCTCCAGGATTTCTACGTGGCCGCCAACAGGAGGCCCTTGAGGTCCTCGCTCTGGAAGGTCTGGTGCGATGCGATCAGCTCGCGAGCGGCGTCGACCTGTCCCCAGACGTTCCACAACAGCACCCCCCTGATGCGACCTTCGCGCAGATAGTAGATGACGCCTTTCTGGTAGGGTTCTTCCCAGTCCGCCACGGTTTCCAGACGGGAGTCCAGATCGCCCACCGCCTCATACCCGAGCTCGAACAGATCGGAGTAGAAGTACGGGAGGTGATGATACGGCTCCTCTTCGCCGGCCATATTCCTGCCCGCTTGCCGGCCCATCGTGTTGGCATTATCTTCGTGCTCGACCCGTAGACGCCTCTCCAGGGCGGGATTGTAGAATGCGGCCACGTCGCCGGCGGCGTAGATGTCCGGATGGCTCGTCCGCAGAAGCTCGTCGACCACGATGCCGTTGTCGAGGTCCAGGCCGGCCTGAGCCGCCAGGTCAACATCCGGCTCAATGCCCAGGCCCGCCACGATGCCGTCGACGGCGATTTCCTGACTCGATGTGCGCAGGATGAACTGCTCGCCCCGCCTTTCAAAGTTGGCGACGGACTCGGCGACCAGCACCTCGACTCCCCTGGCCCGGTAGGTATCGTCCAGGAATTCGGACAGATCGAAGGGGAACATGCGGCTACAGATGCCTGCGCCGGGGAAGATCATCGTCACTTCCCGCTCGTTCATGGCCAGGGCCGCCGCAATCTCCGAGCCGATGAATCCGCCGCCGATCACGGCAAATCGCCGCCGTTGTTCGGCTGTGGCGTAAAGCCGCCGGAAATCCTCCAGCGTGCGATAGTAGATGATGAGCGCCCCGCCGAAAGGCAGGCGGCGAGGCTGGCCCCCGGTGGCCAGAAGCAGCTTGTCAAACGTGTACGTCCTGCCCTTGTCGTCCGCAATCTGCTTATGCTCCACATCGAGGCTCTGCGCCCGGCAGCCCAAATGCATTTCTACGTTGCGGTCCTCTGTGTGGCGCCAGACGCTCTCCAGCGGCTTGCCTTTCCAGAGGCCCTTTGTGAGCGGCGGCCGATTGTACGGCGGGTCGTGCTCGGCGCTGATCAGCCCGATCGTGCCATTGGGGTCCACCTCGCGAATGCCCTGTACGGCCGCGTCAGCAGTCATTCCCCCGCCAATGATCGAGTAGTTGTAGTGCGTCATAAGTCCCTCTTCACTTTCCCGCATGATCCTGCGGGCATCTTTCGCCTGTTTCATCAGTCGGCTGCGTCTTCGGATACGCTCGCCTGCGTCCGGCGTTCTTAGATTCTCCGCGCAAGCCGCAGTTCTGTGCAATTTGTGAAGGGTACGAGCAAACGAAGTTCAGAGGCCGAAAGGCTGGTTCCTACCTTCTTACCTTCCCAACTTCTTCATCCTCACGGTGCGGGGAGCCTGTCTTCGGAGGGGGAAATGGCGGCGATGTAGGCGAGGATCTTCTTGGCGGCGGCAAAGGCCTCGGCGGCGGAACAATCCTCGGCGGCCATCTCCCTGAGGAAGCTCTGGGCTGCTTGGTAGGCGGTCTGCTCCTCCTGGCCGGGGCCGAACAGGTAGTACAGGGCGCCGGCCCCGACGTAGACCGCTTTGGCGATCTCCGTTTTGGCCTCCTCGCCCTGGTCGCTCTCAATGAGCTGCCGGGCAGATTCCATCTTCGCCAAGGCGAAATTCCACGTTTCGGCCGCTTTGGGATTCATGTCGCTGCGAGTTCACTCACCGCTGCTGCAAATCACGCATGACGCCGCATGCGTCTGTTGCCGAGTGTAACACTCACTTACCAATGTTCAAAGATTGTTTCGGCACCGTCACCGCAATTCTCAGCCAACCGTTCAACGTAAGGGTAGAACCATGTCTGAATCAAAGAAACTGAGCAAACGACAACGTGCAGTTCTTGAGGACCTGTTCACGGGCGAATTGGACGAGCAGGGCGTGCTGGACAAACACGCTGTTCCCCGTTGCCTCTACGAGAGGTGGCTCGCGAATGAGCGATTTATCGAGCAAATCGAGCGGCGAATTGCCCACGCCTATCATCAGAGCCGCATGATCCTCGCCCGCCACGCTCCGACGGCTGCTGTCAGGCTCGTGGGGCTGACCAACTGCGAGAAGCAGGAAACCGCTCGCAAAGCCTGCCTCGATATCGTCTCCCTGCAATGGTCCGCCAGCTACAACACACCGGCGGGCGCGCCACCTGCATCGCAAACCCCCGCACCGGCGCCCGATCTATCCCCCGAAGCCGCCAGCCGCTTCCTGGCCGCCCTGGCGCAAGCCTGATAAGAGGTCGCACGTCAGGAGAAGGGAACCCAAAGGCCGCTCTCCATAAACAACCTGTGCGCAGCGACCCTTGTGAAGCTCGCTGCGCACAGGCGCAAAGTCGATCGCGTTCGATCCCGGCTTGTGAGAATCTCAGCCTTTTGCCCGACTGAGGTAGCTGCCATCTTCGGTGTTGACGCGGACGACCTCTCCGATCTCGATGAACGGCGGCACGCGGGTCCGCAGGCCGGTTTCAAGCGTGGCGTCTTTCATCTGGTTCGTGGCCGTCGCGCCCTTCATTACGGGGGTGGTGTCCGTCACTTTCAACTCCACGACCTTGGGCAACTCGATAGAAACGATCTCGTTGCCATGCATCAAGGCTGTGACCGGCGTGTTCGGCTTGAAGTACTTCACCGTATCGCCGAGCAACTCATCGGAGACCGTGATCTGATCGTAGGTCGTGGTATCCATGAACACGTGTGAGTCCTTGTCCGAGTAGAGGTACTCCATGTCCCTCTTATCCAGGAACGCCTGTTCCACTTCCTCGGTGGAGCGCAGACGCTTTTCCATAATGACGCCGTCGGAGAGCCGCCGCAGCTTCGCCTGCACGAACGCCCGCAGGTTCCCGGGGGTCACATGGGTCGCCTGCGTGCAGATGCACAGTTGACCATCGACCATGAAGGCCATACCCGGCCGCATATCACTTGCTTTCACGCTAGTCACCTCTGATCAAACCGGATTCTGGATTCACCGGCGAGGCGGAACCACACGCCGATCCTCGCCATACACAACCGCGATCGCCGTCCATTGCAGCACGAAAGACATCGCGTCTGCAACTCCGACGCGACGGTGAAAAAACAAGCATGTCAATATACGGTCCTGCAAAGTTCTTGTCAAGCAACAGTTTATCGTGCCGCAGATCACGTTCGGCGCATGGGCAGGTCATTCTCCGCCCATGATTTGCAGCACCTGGCTGAAGGATTCCGGAACGGGGGCCTCGAACGTGTGTTTCTGGCCGGAAGGCAGGTGGAGCGTCAGCCGCAGGGCGTGCAGCATGAGGCGGGGGCAGGACCTTTGAACGGCCCTGTCGCCATAGAGCGGATCGCCCACGATGGGGTGGCCGATGCTGTAGAGGTGCACACGAATCTGATGCCGCCGGCCGGTCCGAGGGCGGACCTCGACCAGGGTGAAGGCGTGCAGCCGCTGAAGCACGCGAAACTCGGTCATGCTGTCTTTGCCGCGCTGGAGATCGACCCCCACCCGGCCGGAGCTAAACTGCCGCAGGGGCTTGTCGATCTCGCCCCGGTCGTCGCCAATGACGGCGTGAACCAGAGCCAGATACACCTTCTCAACGGACCGGCTTTCAAACTGCCGGCTGAGCAGCCGGTGCGTCTCGGCGTTGCGGGCAAAGACGATCACGCCGCTGGTCTCTTTATCGATGCGGTGAACAATGTAGAGCCTCTCCGCCCGCTCGGCGCAGAGCATCTCAAAAAGCGACGGATCCTGCCGGCGGCGGTCCGGGATCGCCGCCACCCCTTCCGGCTTATCCACAGCCAGGACATTCTCGTCTTCGTACAGTATGTCAATCATAAGGAGGCCGACTCACGATCGGGGATGGAATGTTGGATGCATCCCTGTCCATTATTCCACCATTCCACTATTCCAGTATTCCATGAAATGGCAAATTGTAAATAGTCCACCATCAGGATACGCTGTAGCCACGTATGACTGTGAATCGTTTCTTCGTTGCGGCGTCGGGTATCGAAGGCGACCAGGTTCGGCTGAGCCCGGAGCAGTCGCACCAGGTCTGCCACGTGCTGCGGCTCAAGCCGGGCGATACGATCGTCGTCCTCGACGGCAGCGGGACCGAATGCGATGTGACGCTGACGGCCGTCAGCCGGACAGAGAGCGTTGGGCAGACGACGAGCAGGCGGCGCGCGCCCGGCGAGCCGGCGACGGAAGTCACGCTGTTCCAGAGCCTGCTGGTCCGAGAAAAGTTCGAATGGGTGCTGCAGAAGGGCACGGAAGTGGGCATCACGCAGTTTGTGCCCGTCCTGACGGAACGCAGCCTTGTGCGGACGAAGACCATTGAGCAGAACAAGATGGATCGCTGGCAGCGGATTCTGATGGAGGCGGCGGAACAATCTCATCGCGGCCGCATCCCGCAGCTCGAGCCGATTCTGCCATTCGATCAATCGCTCCTGCGTCTGAGAGACTTTGACCGCTTCCTGATCGCCGCACCATCTGAGGGAGCGATGACACTCCGGAGTGCTCTGCAGGGGATTCCGCGCTCTCCTGCCTCGGTCGCTGTCATGATTGGCCCGGAAGGCGGCTTTACGGAAGAGGAGATTGCCCGGGCTCGTGACAGGGGCGTCGTACCGATCAGCTTGGGCCCGCGCATCCTGCGGACTGAGACCGCCGCGATAGTCGCCTGCGCGCTGGTCCTGTATGAGCTTGGCGAGATGGGGGCGTGAGATGTCGCAGGCCGGCACCTTGTATTTTGTGGCGACGCCCATCGGGAACCTCGGCGACATCACCCTGCGGGCGCTGGAGACGCTGCGCCGGGTCGATTACGTTGTGAGCGAGGATACGCGCAGGACCGGGCTGCTGCTGAAGCACTTTGAGATTCAGAAGCCGCAAATCTCCTATTATGAGCACAAGGAGCGCCTCGTGGCGCCGAGGATCATTCAGTTGCTCGAAGAAGGCAGGTCCATCGCCGTCGTCACCAGCGCGGGCACGCCCGGCATCTCCGATCCCGGCTTCGTGCTGCTGCGGCACGCCATCGAGGCTGGCATTGAGGTCACGGCCATCCCCGGCCCGACAGCCTTTGTGACGGCCCTGGTGCTCTCCGGCCTGCCGGTGCACAGTCTCACCTTCCGTGGTTTTCCGCCGCATAAGAGCGGCCAGCGACGCCATTTCCTGGAAGCCGACAGGGACTCGCCCTACACGTTGATTTATTACGAGAGCCCCTTCCGCATCCGGCGGCTGCTGGAGGACGCGCTGGAGGTCTTCGGGGACCGCCGGGCCGCGATTGCCAAGGAGCTGACGAAGATTCACGAGTCGGTCCACCGCGGCACACTTTCCGAGCTGCTCGCCACCCTCGAAGAGAACCCCAAAGGCGAATACGTCGTTCTCATCGCCAGCAAGGACCTGACATGAATGGAACCGGCTTGATTTATCATGGAAGATTCCGTAGACTTGTCAGAGGAAAAGGAGAATGATATGGAGCTCGTGATTAGAAGTGTGGTGCGCTATGGCAACCTTTGAATTCAACAAAGATACTATCGGCCAACATATCGTTCAGTACGGCGTGGACGTCCGGCCCGCACTGTCGCTCAAGTCCGATCGGCAGAAGCTTCTCGATTATTGCCAGTGGCTAACAGATGAGTTCCCCGAGGTCTTTGAGACGGTCCTGAGCGGGCCGAATCGGCTCCAGATACAGAAGGCGTTCCCAGCAAGCAGGAACAAGAGAGTGGAACTGCCGACGTTTGTGGTGACCGAGCGGGGTCCGGTCTATACCTTCCCAGTGAGGGTCTTGGTTGAGGAAATCGAGGATCTTGACCTGCCGAAGAAGGATGATATCTTTGCGAAGGTACTGAAGGAATTCAGAAAGCGCTTCCCGGAGAAGCGAGTGCCTCGTGTAGGCGTAGTCAACGATATGGTCTTCGATTGCGGGTCAGTGAATGCTACGGATATTCTTGCGGATGCCTTGAGCAAGGAAGCATGGAAGAGAGAACTCGCCACAGTGAAGATACACCTTGAGAACCCACGCGATGGGAACAACGTGAACTTGGATGTCTCGCCAGTCGTGATGCAGCAGGTGCAGCCAGATGTCGTCGGAAGTACGCGCCAGAATGTCGGTTTTGGCATCAACGTTCGACTTGACATAAACAATCAGGATACGACGGGTGACCTCAACGACACCGACGTTAGTGGGATCATTGGCTTTGCGAAGGACTACTTCTCCGATGAGCTGCTCAAATTCTTAAATAATGAAACAGTCTTGTGAGGTCGACTATGCTGACTTTAGCAGAGATTTATGATACGACGACGAATTCAGTCGATTTTAGTCTCCGCGATAGCTTTACCGAAGAGCGCACCTTGCACGCGACTTTTCGAAGCGAATCGCCGTCAAGTGAAAACATGCGGGTTTTTCTTGACGCACTGAGGGCAACTGCTGACGAGCTTGACGATGTCTTTCGTCAGCTTGCGGATTGAGGAGAGATGTCGTACCGTTATCTCACGAAGAACGAGGTTCTTACTATCCATGAAGCTATGGTACGACGGTATGGTGGGAGCTTGCGGATCTGGGATGAGCGCAAACTCGATGCAGCCGTCGAGGCGCCACGCTCGGGGTTTGGAGGTGTGTTGGCGCACAGCACCGTCTGGGAGGTTGCCGCAGCGTATTGGTTCCACATTAGCCAAGCGCATCCTTTTGAATCAGCCAACAAGAGAACAGCCGCCGCTGCTTGTCTCACGTTTTTGAGGTTGCACGGCTATAGGACAACTTCCGAACACAAGGCTCTCGTAGAGATTGGCCTGGCGGTGGCAAAGGGAGTAATGAATGAGGAAGCGCTTGCCAACTGGCTTAGCAATCACGTCGAACCTATCTCCAGTCACTCGTAGGTAACAGGATGTCCATGATGAAGGGGATGACCGTGCCTTTGTACCTGGTACTCGTGATTGCAGTTGTGTCTGCTGGGTGCGTGGGAACAGTTGACCAGCGGGGCAAATGTTCGATTCTTTCAACAGGTGCCAGCATACGCGAGCGGGTTGAGTTACTGCGGGATCGGTGGGGGGTGCCGCACGTCTTCGCGCGGAGCGACGCTGGGGCGATGTATGGACTGGGCTTTGCGACAGCAGAGGACCGCGCCTTTCAGATGTACTACAATCTGCGAATCATCCAGGGAAGACTGGCGGAGACCATTGGGGACGTGAAAATCGGCGTTACGCGGCAATTGCCTCAGGGCAGGAACTCAGCGCTGCGCCACGACATTGAGATGCGAACCATCGGGTACTATCGAGCCGCCCAGGAGACGGCCCGGCAACTCGACCCTGAGACGCGCGGACTGCTGGAGGCCTACTGCCGCGGCGTCAATGACTACGTGGCGAGCCATCCGAACGATCTGTTGTACCTGTTTGGCAGGTACGGCGTGAAGCCGGAGCCCTGGACACCGGCCGACTGCGTGGCCTCGTGGTGGAGGCTGGGCCTGTTCTTCTCAGGCGACGGCCTCAACGAGATGTCGGCCTATTACGAGATCAAGGAAGGGACGAGACAGGTGCGCCAGTTCGCTCCGGCGGACAGCGCGGGGGCCACACAGGGCCTGCCAATTCGCGACGATGCGTCGGTGATCCATCGCAGCGATGTCACCGACGCCTGGGTGCAGGAGGTGTTGGACTACGCGACAGCGCACGGCTTGACGCGAAAAGTGGACACGACGCCAAGGATGCGACCGCCGGGACCGAGGTTCAGTCACGCGTGGGTGGTGGGAGGCAAGAGGACCACGACCGGCTCGACGGTGCTGGTCAGCGATCCGCAGACCCCCGTGCGCAATCCCTCGCTGTGGTACGAGTTCCACATCAGCGGCAAGACCTTCAATGCCCGCGGGATCGGCGTCGCAGGCAGTCCGAACATCCTGATCGGCTTTACGCCGAAGGTTGCCTGGGGACTGACTGCCCTTGGCGCCGACCAGGCCGACTTGTTTATCCTCAAGACCGACCCCAACCATCCCAACCAGTATTTCCTTGACGGCCGGTGGCGGGACATGGAAGTCCGTACGGAAACGATCCAGGTCAAGGATGCAGCGCCGCAGACGCTGACGATCAGACAAACGTGCTTCGGGCCCGTGGTGACATCGATTGCCACGGGCATCCGCCGGGGCGATGAAGCGGCCCTGAAGCGCATCCCGATCTGCGAGCCTCAGCGAGACACGTTTCGGGGCATTCTCGACATGATACGAGCCAGGGACGCGCGAGAGTTCCAGAAGGCGCTCGGCGGCTGGAGCTTCCCCAGTGCCAACTGCATCTTCGGCGACAAGCAGGGCAGCATCGGGTTCAAGACAATCCTTTCGCTGCCCATCCGCTCGTCGCATTCGTTGCTGGACGACCGGGCCGCCCATGAGGGATGGGACAGCGCCAACGACTGGCAAGGCATCCTGCCTCACGAGCTGCTGCCTCAGGTCCTCAATCCCGGGCAGGGCTGGCTGGTCAGCGCGAACCACCGGCCCATCGCCTCGTTCTATCCCGTCTCCCTGGGCATCTCGACCGGGAGTCTTGGCGACACGGACCGCTCCTGGCGATTGAAGGAGCGTGTGAAAGCGCGGGAGTCGTTCACGCCGCAAGATGTGCTCGACATCCATTACGACACTGTCGCGCCGGTCAAACGGGACCTTGTCAGGCTCGGCTATCATCTTCGCGACGTTCAGAAATACCCTCTGGAGGACGAGACGCTCAAAGCCCTGGAGTACCTGGAAGGCTGGCGGGCCGCCGGATACAAATCGGAGATGCAAATCCCCGGCACGGAGATCATGAACCTGATGCCGATGGCCTTCCGCCAGAATTTCGCGGCGGCCACCATCTACGGCGGCGGCGTCTCCGGCCTGTGCAACATGCTCCAGACCCTCGACGCACGCATCGCCGCCGATCCAAACGCCAGGTTGACGCAGGAGGAAGCAGATTACGTGAACCTGATGCTGCGCGCGGCGTGGCGCTACGGCAAGGCCAGCTACGGTGACGACCCGAGCCAATGGAATGAACGCGCAAAAAGGGGGCTGCTCGAAACGAAACTCCCGTATATGTCCACGCTGGATGGCTTCGGCTCGCTCGATGTGGAAAAGGACGTCACCCTTCCCTCGCTGCGGTGCATTGACGGCGGGACGATCCTCTCGCAGCAGGCCCAGTCATACACGCAATACGTCCGGCTCGACGACGCCGACCTGTCGATGTCGCTGCTGCCGGTCGGTCAGTCGGAGCATCCGGACAGCCCGCATCACCTGTGCAACTACACGCTCTGGGAGCAAGGCCGCTTGCACCCCGCGCCGCTCTCGCGAAAGGCGGTCGACCAGATTGTGACATCAAGGACGAGGCTGGCGCCTCCCGCCGATCGATAAGGACATGACGCACAGCAGAGCCCCACGACTTGAGGTGTGGCATCACGGATTTGTGCGACCCGTGTCCACCACGACAATTTCAACGGGCACAATGATGCTGCATTCGTACTTCGGCTTGGCCTGGGCGGATTCCGGGACGCTCACGAAGGCCCGCCGGGGCAGAATGATCCCTCTTGCCGGATTCCACCGCCAGGCGCGCGCCCGCTGCGGCCGGAGGCGGTACGTGTAATGAATCTCCGTCGTGTAGGTTCCGGGCTTGCTCGGCGCGGGATTGAGACGAAGGTTGTGCGATTCCTTGCGCAGCGTGTGCATACCAATCATCCCTTTGCCGGATCGAGATTCGCCGTTGACCCAGACAAACTCGTTGACATCGGCGATGAGGTTCCGCAGGACCACCTCGAACGGCAGCTCGACGCGAACTACTGGCGTGCTGCCCAGCGGATATGTCGGGTCTTTCGTCACTGTGGGCGTGAACAGCAGGGGCAGGATACGCTTCACCTGCTCCGGCGTCGCGGACTGGTCATCCACGAGTTTCGCGAGCGTGGCGGCCCCCTTGGCCGAAGGCCGCACGCGGTAATGATCGATCGCCAGTTCCGTGCACAGCCTGTCAAACTGCGAAAAGCCCAGGTACGCGCCTGTGCCCAGGGTCGCCAGCACCACCAGGAAGATCAGCAACGTTTTCCAACGCATCGGACGGGTCGCTCCTGCAACTTCTATAAACGCGAAACGCGACTCTTCGCTCTGTTGCCGCCCGTCAACTCTACGGCGGGCGTGGCTCTAAGCTACAGGCCCCGCCGCGGATGTCAAGCGGCGGCATTTGCGGGTCGATTCGCGACGGCGGCGATATGATACGCATGTGCAATTCGCATGAGTCACATGCATTCGAAGGACCGTTCAGGGCCAAGAGTATGAGCCAGTCCATTGAGCCACGTCGCAGATTCTTGAAGTATGCGGGTATTGGCGGTGCACTGCTGGCATTGCGCAAAGCGCCTGGGGCGTTCGCCGGGCTGGCCCAGTCACGGCCGAATATCCTGGTCATTCTCACGGACGACCTCGGCTACGGCGACCTGTCGAGTTACGGAGCAACCGACCTGAAGTCGCCGAACATCGACAAGTTGATCGCGGCGGGGATGCGATTCGATCGTTTCTATGCGAACTGCCCTGTATGCTCGCCGACTCGGGCGGCGCTGCTGACCGGGCGGTATCCCGATCTTGTCGGTGTGCCGGGCGTCATCCGCACGCACGTCACCGATAACTGGGGCTACCTGTTCCCGCCGGCGGTGCTGCTGCCACAGATGCTCAAGCGGGCGGGCTACCAGACGGCCATCATCGGCAAATGGCATCTGGGCCTGGCCTCGCCGAACACGCCCAACGAGCGCGGCTTCGACCTCTTCCACGGCTTCCTGGGCGACATGATGGACGACTATTACAACCATCGGCGCCACGGCTTCAACTACATGCGGCTGAACGACAAGGAGATCGGTCCCGAGGGACATGCCACCGACCTGTTTACGCAGTGGGCCATCGACTACCTCCGCGACCGCTCGCGGCAGGAGCAGCCTTTCTTTCTTTATCTCGCCTACAACGCCCCGCACGCGCCGATCCAGCCGCTGCGAGAGTGGCTCGAACGAGTCCGGCAGCGCCAGAGCGGAATCAGCGACAAACGAGCCGCGATCGTCGCTCTGATCGAGCATCTCGACGCCGGGATCGGAAGGGTGATCGACGCGCTCGAAGAGACCAAGTTGCGCGATAGGACGCTCGTCATCTTCACCTCCGATAACGGCGGCCAGCTCAGTCTCGGCGCGACAAACGGGCCGCTGCGGGCAGGCAAGGGCGACATGTACGAGGGCGGCATCCGCGTCCCCATGGGTGCCGCCTGGCCCGACAGGATCAAGCCCGGCTCGCGCAGCGACCACGTCGCCCTGACGATGGACCTGTTCCCGACGATCTGCGAAGCCGCGGGCGTCAGAATTGAGCACGAGATCGACAGCCGAAGCATCCTGCCCATCCTGACCGGAGGCAGCCGGCCGCAGGAGGATCGCATCCTGTTCTGGGTCCGCCGCGAGGGCGGCAGGCAGTACGGCGGACGAGCTTTCTACGCCGCTCGGCAGGGCGATTTCAAGCTCCTGCAAAACAGTCCCTTCGAGCCGCTCGAACTTTACAACCTCAGCGAAGACCCGAAAGAACAGAAGCCGCTGAGCAGCAAGCACGCGATGTACGACAAGCTCTTCACTGCCCTGCAGAACCACATCACCAAGTCCGGCGCCATCCCCTGGCAGAAGTACCCGGTCAACTTGGAATCTTGGAAGAATGGAATAATGGAATGATGGGCAGGGCGTTACGTTCGTTGTTCCGATATTCCGTGGGAGAGTAGGAACCGGCAGGGCCCTCCGACCTTCTTACCTTCTTCACCTACGAGGCTTGACATCGCTGTTGCGGGCAGCTACCCTCATGCCCCATGGCTTCGCTGTTCCTCACGAAACCCGTCGAAAGGCTGGTGGCCGAAACCCGCGAGGAGAGCCGCTCGCTTCGAAGGGTCCTCGGTCCCATCGATCTGATCGCGCTGGGCATCGGCGCGACGATCGGCGCCGGCATTTTCGCGACGATCGGCACGGCGGCGGCGGGCGATGCGTCCCGTCCCGGGGCGGGTCCGGCCCTGATCCTGTCGTTCGTCCTGACGGCAATCGTCTGCGCCTTTACGGGCTTGTGCTATGCGGAGTTGGCCTCGCTGGTCCCCGTGTCCGGGTCCGCCTACACGTTCACCTACGTCACGCTTGGCGAGGTCGTCGCCTGGATCATCGGCTGGGACCTGATCATCGAGTACGCCATTGGCAATGTCGCGGTCGCCATCTCCTGGGCCAACTACTGCAACACCCTCTTGGCCGGCTTTGGGATCCATCTGCCGGGATGGCTGACGGTGGACTGCCGCACGGCGGTCCAGAAAGAGATGCTGGACGTTCTGGCCGGCGCCCCACACCTTTTCGGCGTGCCCATCGTGTTCAATCTGCTGGCGGTCGGCATCGTGGCGGCGCTGTCCATGGTCCTCGTCTGGGGCGTGCGAGCCTCGTCGCGGGCCACGACCGTGATGGTCGTGATCAAGTTGCTCGTGTTGGGGTTTTTCGTGCTGGCCGGTTTCCGCTTCGTCAAGCCGGGGAATTGGCAGCCCTTTGCGCCGAACGGCTTTGCGGGGATCGCCGCCGGAGCGGCCATCGTGTTTTTCGCCTACATCGGCTTCGATGCGGTCTCGACCTGCGCCGAAGAGACGCGCCGGCCCGGACGGGACTTGCCCATCGGTATTCTCGGGTCGCTGGCGGCCTCCACGCTGATTTACGTGATCGTCGCGGTGGTTTTCACGGGGCTTGTGCCGTTCGCGGCCCTGCAGAAGATGACGGTGTCCGATCAGGCGGAGCCGTTGACGGTGGCTCTGCAGTACGTGGGCCGGTCGGACATGACTATCGGCATCGTGGCGTTCGGGTCGGTCGTCGCACACACGGCCGTGCTGCTGGTCTTCCAGCTCGGCCAGGCGCGAATCTTCATGGCGATGGCCCGCGACGGCCTGCTGCCGGCGTCACTGGCCCGCATCCACCCGCGATTCCGCACGCCGCACGTCGCGACAATCCTGACAGGCGTCGGCGTCGGAGTCCTGGCCGCCGTATCGAATATCGACGAGATGGTGGACCTCACGAATATCGGGACACTCTTCGCGTTCCTGCTGGTCTGCATCGGCGTCTCAGTTCTCCGCTTCAAGGCCCCGGACCGCCCACGGCCGTTCCGCGTGCCGTTCGGACCCGTGCTGATTCCGGCGCTGGGTGCGATCTTCTGCGTGGGGATGATCGCACATCTTCCGCGGACCTCCTGGATTCGCTTCGGCGTCTGGCTGATCGTCGGCCTGGTCGTGTACACCCTTTACGGCTACCGCCATTCCCGGCTCCGCGAAGCGCGTTCCTCCGAGGCTGCTCCATGTCCCGAAGGGCCCCCCGCCGTTGAGTGAGCACGCTGCGTGTGGGCTGGGCCACAACACGGCGATACGTAATCGCCGATTCGTCGCTGATGCGCTATGGCTTCACCGCCCGGGTGTAGATGCGGACGTCGTCGATCAGGCCGGACCAGAAGGTGCCCGGCGTGAGCGTGCTGCCGGCTCCGAGATACAAACCGCTGGTCGAGCCTGCCGGCGCGGATTGCGCGTCCTTGGCGACCTGAGCGTCATCCGCGTAGAGCATTCGGCTTGTGCCGTCGAAGGCCACGCCGAGGCGGTGCCATTCGCCGTCGGTGATGACTGTCGAGGACTTCAGTGGCTTGGCTCCGCGCCCGGAGCCTTTGAGGTCCGTCGCCAGAGCGCCGTCCGAGGCATCCGCCAGCAGCCAGTTCACGCCGGTCTGCTGCGAGAGAATCACCTGTCCGGCGCCACCACCTTTGGCCCACACAAAGACGCTGAACGCCCCGGCCGAGGGATTCAGGACAAATGGCGTGCTGACGTAATCGTCGATCCCATCCAGTTCCAGCGCGCCGCCGACCTTGCCGTCGGCAGGCCGCCAGACGGGTCCTCCGTTGAGAGTCCCATGGTTGCTGCCGTTGCTGTCGTGCACGATGCTGCCAGCCACCTCGTCGAGTTGCCAGTGCGCAGCCAGGGAGAAATCCTTCAGCAACTCGTTGGTGTTGATTGTCCCGTCTTTGCCTTTGGTCATGACCGTGGCATTGCATGCGGCGTTCCGTGCGAACAACTGGGCGTCGGCGAGCGTGCCGACGCCCCCGGGCCGGCCCCAGTGGTATGGAATCGCCAGCGTGGGCATGAAGTACTTCGTGGCGTCGGCGGCCTCCGCCGCTGTCATTGTGAAGGTCCCGCCGGCTGGCAGGAACGCGAGATCGATATCCGTCAGGGCCTTCATCTCCGGCGTCAGGTCGGTGTCACCCGCGCAGTAGATGCGCTTAGAGCCAAGCTCCACGATGAAGCCCACCCAATTGCTGCTTCTGGGATGCTGCGCTTTGGTGATGTTATATGCCGCCACGCCCGTGATCCGGACACCCGGCAGATCGATGACCTGACCCGGAGCGATGGACTGTCGGCGCGCGTAGCCTGTCGCCACACCCACAGGGGCGATGAATTGCACCGTGGGTCCCGAGACCTTGTCGATGTCGGTCGGTGAGTAGTGATCACTGTGACTGTGAGTCACAAGGATCAGCGTCGCATCGTGCGGCGATGTTGTCAAGTCCAACGGGTCCACGTAGATCACCATGTCGGCATAGGCGATCCGGACGCTCGCGTGTCCCAGCCACGTGATGTAGACCGGCCGCGGGATCGTCCGCAGCCAGCACTTCACCAGGGCCGACAGGTCTTTGAAATCGACGATGCCATCGCCCGGTGACGGGCCCACGTCAGTCACGAGGTCACTCCCTCGCCAATGCTGCGCCAACTGGGCAAAATCGCGGACATCCACCCTCTCATCCAGGTTGAAGTCAACCGCAGGAACGACCGTCGGCTCGCACGCATCAGCCACTGCAGCTCCGCCCGATTGGCCGAAGACGCATTCCGCCCGTACGCCGCCGAGCACCACCAGAACAGCACCGATCAGGGCAGCCGCAACTGCCGGGCCGGTGCAACGACTTGATTTCGTTCTCATTTCTCACCGCTCCTTTCGCCTATAATATACTTCGCCTGTCCCTTTGTGTCAATGCGGCCGTCGGAGCTGCGGTTTGCGGTTGCGGCGAGGCGGCCGGGCCGGTACATTGGATTTGTGGCGTGAGCATGTGCTGAGATTGAAGGAGCAATGATGAGAATTGCACTGGGTACAGACCACGCGGGCTACGAGTATAAGGAACGGATCAAGGGGTATCTCGTCGAGAAGGGTCACGAGGTGAAGGACTTCGGCACGTATTCGGCCGAGTCGTGCGATTATCCGGATTTCATCTATCCGGCGGCCCTGGCCGTCGCTAAAGGCGAGTGCGACCGGGCCATCGTCATGGGCGGCAGCGGCAACGGTGAGACCATCGTCGCCAACAAGGTCCGCGGCATCCGCTGCGCCATCTGCTGGACCGAGGAGGGCGCCAGGCTCAGCCGGGCCCATAACGACGCCAATGCCATATCGATCGGCGCCTGGACGGTGCCCATCGAGCTGGCCCTGAAGATGATTGACATCTGGCTCAAGACGCCATTCGACGGAGGCCGCCACGCCCGGCGAATCCAGAAGATTGCACAGCTCGACAATTGCTCGCTGGAGCCCTGGCCGGCGAAGAAGACGTGACGACCGCGACCGCTGCCGGGTGGCAATGACGTACAGACGACTTGAGCTTTGGGAGACGATGATAATGACACGCCGGCAGATGTGTACCCTTACGGCAGTATGCCTGACTGCTCTTCTGTGTGGCGTGTCCTTTGCAGGCAAGAACGTCCTGGTCGAGGCGGAGAGTTTCGACGACCTCGGCGGCTGGATCGTGAATCAGCAGTCCATGGATCAGATGGGCTCGCCGTATCTTCTGGCGCATGGGCTTGGCATGCCGGTCAAGGATGCTGTCACGGCCGTAACGTTTCCGGCTGCAGGCAAATGCCGCGTTTGGGTCCGCACGCGAGACTGGGCGGCTAAATGGGCGCGCACCTTGCCGGAAATCACAGGGGCGAATGTGAGCATCCTGTTCCGCAGTCAAAGGACCTACACCCAAAGTGAAGCACCGGGCAGATTCCAAGTGCTCGTCGACGGCACACCGCTACAGACCACGTTCGGCACGGAAAGATCTGCGTGGCACTGGCAGGACGGCGGCGCGGTGGAGATCAACGGCAATCAGGCGAAACTTGCCTTGCACGATCTGAGTGGATTCGAGGGCCGCTGCGACGCGATCCTCTTTGTGAGTGACGCCGATTTCGTGCCGCCGAATGATGGAGAAGAACTGGCGGCGTTCCGGCGTGGGGCGCTGGGCCTGCCGGCGGGACCGGAGGATGCAGGGGAGTTTGATCTCGTCGTTGTCGGTGGTGGGATGGCGGGAACCTGTACGGCTGTTTCCGCCGCGCGGCTGGGACTGAGAGTGGCGTTGATTCAGGACCGGCCGGTCCTCGGCGGCAACAACAGCTCCGATGTCCGCGTCCATCTGAACGGCGGAATCAATCTGCCGCCTTATCCTCGCCTGGGCGATGTTGTGAAAGAGCTCGATTCAGGCAACCAGGGCAACGCCCGGCCGGCCGCATTCTACAACGATGACAAGAAGCTCCATGTCGTGCAGGCCGAGGAGAATATTCACCTGTTCCTTAACGCGCACGCCTGCAGGGTTGAAAAAGAGGGCAACCGCATTAAGGCCATAATCGCCGTGGATGTCAGGACTTCAAAGGAGTTCCGTTTCGCGGCCCCACTGTTCGCCGACTGCACGGGCGACGGCACGATCGGCTGCCTGGCCGGGGCGGACTACCGCATGGGCCGCGAGAGCCGCCAGGAAACGGGCGAGTCCATGGCCCCCGAGACGCCCGACAAGATGACCATGGGAGCATCGGTCCAGTGGTACTCCGTCGAGACGGATGAGCCCAGCCCGTTCCCCGAATGTCCCTGGGCTTTGCATTTCAGCGACGATAGCTGCGAGCGGACCATCTACGGCGACTGGGACTGGGAGGCGGGGCTCAACAACGACCAGATTGCCGAGATCGAGTCGATCCGTGACCTCTCCTTCCGTGCGATCTACGGCAACTGGGCCTTCCTGAAGAACCGCAGCAAGGACAAGGCCACGTACGCCAATCGAAAGCTGTCGTGGGTCGCCCATGTCGCGGGCAAGCGTGAGTCCCGCCGGCTGCTCGGCGACGTCATTCTGACACAGCAGGACGTTCAGGAGCAGCGGGGATTTCCGGATGCGTTCGTCACCACGACCTGGTCCATCGACCTGCACTATCCCGACCCGGAGAATTCAAAGTATTTCCCCGGCCAGGAGTTCAAGACGATCTGCACGCAGCCGGCGATCAAGCCCTATCCGATCCCTTACCGCTGCCTCTACTCGCGGAACGTCGAGAATCTCTTCATGGCCGGGCGCGACATCAGCGTGACGCACGTGGCCCTGGGCACCGTCCGCGTGATGCGGACCTGCGGCATGATGGGCGAGCTTATCGGCATGGCCGCGTCACTGTGCAAACAGCACAACACCACGCCCCGCGGCGTGTACGAAAGCCACCTGGCGGAGCTGAAGACGCTGGCGACACGCGGCGTCGGAAAAGCCGCTCTTGTAGGGTCGGCCTCCGATTCCCGCTCCGACGCCGAGTTCCAGAAGGCGATGGAGAACGGCAAACTCGCGAACGAGGGTTATATTCGCTGCCACCACTTCGTCGAGGGCTGGCTCAAGTACGCCGATCCGAAGACGGGGCTGATCCCGCGAAACCTGAATGAGAGTAAGGACATCTGGAATGCCTGGGACAGTGCCGCGGACAACTACCCGTTTATGGTGCTGACGGCGGCGCTGACCGACCGGCCGATGTTCGACGGCCGCATGCTCGACATGCTCCGCACAGAAACGAAACTGACCAGCCGCCTCGACTCGCTGGCCGATACGTACTCGTTCTCGAAGCAGGGCTTTGCCGACGCTCAGCCGGAGATCGGGCGAATGATCTTCGGCTCATCGGAATATGCCAAAGACGGCCTGATGCCGCTGACGGAGTGGCTCGGCCCGAGCCCCTGGTGCGACCGGATGCTCAGCCTGCTCGATGACATTTGGAAGCACGCACCGGTGGCCACGCCGTTCGGCAATATCCCCACGACCAGCCAGGAGGTCAACGGCGAGCACCTCCAGACGCTGTCACGCGTCTACTGGATGACCGGCGAGAAAAAGTACCTCGACTGGGCCATCCGCCTCGGCGATTACTACCTGCTCGACAAGCACCACCCGACGCGCGATGAGACCCGGCTGCGCCTGCGCGACCACGGCTGCGAGATTCTCTCGGGCCTGTGCGAGCTCTGCGCGACTGTGAATTTTGCAGACCCGGCCAAGAAACGTGCCTATGAGAAGCCTCTTCACGAGATGCTCGACCGCGTTCTGGAGGTCGGGCGCAACGAGCACGGCATGTTCTACAACTGGGTCGACCCGCAGACGGGCGAGCACGACGCCGCCTTGGCCGACACCTGGGGCTACGACCTCAACGGCTTCTACACCGTCTACCTGATCGACGGCACCGAGTCCTATCGCGAAGCCACGCGAAAAGCGATGTCCAATCTCAACGAGCACTACCGCTCCTACCCCTGGGAGGGCCCGAGCGCCGACGGCTACGCCGATTCCCTCGAAAGCGCCCTGAACCTGCTCAACCGCGAGGCCGTACCGGGCGTCGCCAACTGGCTCGACAGCGAAATGCAGGTGATGTGGAAGATCCAGAAGCCCGACGGCGTCATCGAGGGCTGGCACGGCGACGGAAACTTCGCACGAACCACGATCATGTACTGCCTCTGGAAGACCCAGGGCGTCACGATCCAGCCCTGGCGGCAGGATGTGATCCTCGGCGCCGACCTCGCCGGCGACACACTCAGGGTCGCGATCCAGGCCGACAAACCCTGGCAGGGCAAGCTCGTCTTTGACACCCCGCGTCACAAGACGAATATGCACATGCCCCTCGACTGGCCCCGCATCAACCAGTTCCCCGAATGGTGGACTGTCCAGGCCGACAAAACCTATTCAGTCCGCGAGCCCGCCTCGCAATCACAGAAAACGTACACCGGCAAAGACCTGAGCAACGGCATCCCCATCGACCTCCAGCCGGGCGTCGCTCGCCACCTCTCCATTCGCTGCACCGACAAGTAGACGACAGAGATCACAGTAATGGGCGCCATGCTTGCGCTCGCGTAAGCATGCGGCGCTGTTGGACTGAGCATGTCCGCGCGAGCGTGGACATGGCATCCGCCCTCTTGCTGTGAGAAGAATTTTTGAGTCCCCCTTTAATGAGGAGAAATTGCCATGACAGAGACAGTCTCACTACAGACGGAACAGAGTCTTGACCTTGAGGCGGCAAACAGGCCCGGCGTGCTGGGGAGGCTTCGGCGTATGCGGCCTGGGACACGCGAGGACCTCAGGAATTATGTGAAGGTCTTCCTCGGCATCGACGTGCCGGATAGGTGCATCTGCCCCGGGCACAGCAGCCCCATGGATTACCTCTGGCACAGCTTTTCGATGGATGGTGGATTATTGATGAAGGATGATTCAGCCTGTCCGCCCTCCGCTCCCAATCATCCATCATCCATCAACAATCATCGATCCGGGGACTCCATCGTTTGGGCGAACCGGGGCGGGGGCAAGACGCAGATGGCGGCGGTGGCCACGCTGCTCGACGCGATCTTCAAGCCCAACTGCCAGATTCGCATCCTCGGCGGCTCGGGCGAGCAGTCCGGCAGGATGTATGAATATCTCGTGACGTTTCTGTATCGCGGGTTTGAGGACCTGCTCGCCGGGCCGGTCCGCAAGGGCGGATGTCATTTTGCCAATGGTTCGATGGTCGAAGTCCTGACGCAATCAGCCACGAGCGTGCGGGGTCAGCACGTGCAGAAACTGCGATGCGACGAGGTCGAGCTGTTCGACGACGACGTTTTCGCCGCTGCCAAGTTCACGACCCAGAGCAGGGAGAGCATCGCCGGGGCGATGGAACTGATCAGCACGATGCACCGGCCCTACGGGATCATGCAGCGGGAGGTCTCCGCGGCGGCAACCAGCGGCGTGCCGGTGTTCAAGTGGTGCCTGTGGGAGACCATCGAGAAATGCACCGGGCGCAGTTGTTCGCAGTGTCCCCTGTCGGGCGACTGCCAGGGCCGGGCGAAATCGGCCTGCGGCTATCTGAGGATCGAGGACTGCATCGCCCAGATGCGTCGCAGCAGCCGGGCAAGCTGGGAGGCGGAGATGCTGTGCGTCAAGCCGTCGCTGGACAACGCTGTCTTCGGCGAGTTCGATCCGGCAGTTCACGTCCGGCCGGTCGATTACGACCCGAACCTGCCGCTCTATCGCACGCTCGACTTCGGGTACATCAACCCGTTCGTCTGCCTGTGGATTCAGGTGGACCACGACGGCACAACCCGGGTCATCGACGAGTACGTCCGCAGCCGGGCCACGATCGACGTCCACGCGGAGCAGATCAAGGCCCAGACGCCCTGTCCCGAGGAGCGGGTCACCGCCACATTCTGCGACCCCGCCGGCGCCGGCTCCAGCGACATCACCGGCACCAGCACCATCCGCGAGCTGCGGGGCCTGGGAATCGCCACAAAGTACCGGCGAAGCAACATCCTGGAGGGCATCGAGCTGATCCGCCGGGCCATCCGCTGCGGCGACGGCAGAAGCTCGCTGGCCGTCTCGCCCCGCTGCCCCCGCCTGATCGAGGCTCTCCAGTGCTATCACTACCCCGACGCTGGCCCGGCCACGTCCGGCGAGCTGCCTTTCAAAGACGGCGTCTACGATCACCCCATCGACGCCCTGCGATACTTCTTCGTCAACACCGCCCACCCCGCCCCCACAATCACCCGGCGGTACTAATGCGGCTTTGGACGGCCCCCCGCGCAGCACGGCCTTGCTGTCCAGTGCAGGACCGGCTCGGCGTTTGGGGCGACGTAGAAACTAAGGCGTAGTCCTGGAAAGCTCTTTGACTTGTCGCTGGCCAGCGGGTAGACTCTCCGACAACACTGTGTTCGGCAGAGGGATAGAATGAACTATCAGTTTGACAGAGAAAAGGTTTCGCAGCACATCGTGAAGTATGGCGTGGATGTCCGGCCGCCGATGTCGCCGGAGCAGGACCGCACCAAGCTGCAGGACTACGCCAACTGGCTGGTCGAGCAATTCCCGGACGCCTTCGAGACGATGCTGTCGGGCCCGCGGGAGCTGCGGATTCAGCGGACCTTCCTGCTGCCGAACGCCAAGCGGGTGGAGCTGCCGACGTTCGTGCTGACCGGCCGGGGCCCCGTGTACACGTTCCCCGAGCGGCTGTACATCGACCGGCCCCACGAGCTGAGCATTCCGGACAAGGACAAGATTTTCCGCAAGGCCTATGACGAGCTGCGGATGCGGTTCCCCGACCGGGCCGTGCCGCGGGTCGGCGTCATTCACGAATTCGTCTTCGACACCGGGGACGTCAATTCCCTCGAAGTCATCGCCAGCACCCTGAAGCACGATCTCTGGCGGCAGAAGGCGACCAACCTCCGCATCCTGATGGAGTTGCCCACCGAGGGCAAGAATGTCAATATCGAGCTGCGTCCGACCTTCCTCCAGCGCTCGGGCAAAGAGGAAACGCCAATTGTTCCGGAGGACATGAAGTACGGGATCATCATCAACGTCGATATCAACAACCAGCAGATGCCCGCCGACCTGACCAAGACGCAGGTCAATGACGTTCTCGCCTTCGCCAACGACTACATCCCCGAAGAGCTGCTCAGATTCCTCAACAACGAGGAGTGAGCCTTCCGATTGATTATTGATGAAGGATGATTGATGATTGGCTGCGCGCAAAAAGAAAACAGGGCTGAGGAGCGGAGGGAGAGGAAAAGCGAGATAACCCCAGCCCTGTTTAATTGCCTGGCATCTCAATAGTAGTTACTCCGATTTACTGAGGATACCACAAGAAGTTCATTCCGAGCAAGCGAAATGGGCGCAAAAAAACGGGCTGAGGCAGGAGGAAGGAGGACTTTTTGAACCTCAGCCCTAAGTAGGCACCCATAATAATACGGCACTCTGTTGCTATTGTTCGGCTGCAAAGGGCTGCCGTTTTACATCGTTTTTCGCCGGTGGCAGCCGAAGTGCACGCTCCGCGACTGGCTCGCCTTCAGGACCTTTTGGGGGTGCGCCGCACGCTGTGTGCGACTAATTTTCGTGGGGATTGTACGGCCTCTGGGCGGTTGGACGGCGTATGAGGAGAATGGAATTGTACGGTCATTCAATCATACAGCAAGGAAGTACTCATGCACGAGAAGCTCACC
>Ga0315282_10001399_pt1 | contig 45398 bp, 37 predicted proteins | sample YL17G07_20_MG_FD_203693 | JGI IMG/M metagenome (GOLD analysis project Ga0315282, IMG submission 203693) | Sediment microbial communities from Yellowstone Lake, YNP, Wyoming, USA - YL17G07_20 | ecosystem: Environmental > Aquatic > Freshwater > Lake > Sediment | place: USA: Wyoming | collected... | reverse complement strand
ACGGACAAAATTATTGTCTTTCTCCTGTAGATTATTTGAATATGATCGATGCTGGTAAAAAAGTAAAGAATAAGAGACTTGGTTTTAGAAAAGTATTATAAATAATCTTTTTATATTATATACTACCAGGAGTGGTGGTTTGGATGCAGAATGACCCTATCGCTATGGTTTTAGATGATTTGCTCAGACTTGATGATATTCTTGCGTGCATGGTTGCCCGGCGGAATATGATTAGTGTGATGCCCTCTGGTGAGGGGTTTAAGCCTGAGGTGAATCAGATCTGGGATAGTATCCATCGTGCTATGGACGACGTGTTTGGCGTAATTAGTGCCTACTCTCAGATTGGTCTGGGTGAGATGGAGTTTCGATTGCAGGACCATGAGGTGTTATTCTATGTGTTTCCTGATACGGAAAATGCGTTGGTTGCGATTGTTCCTGCTCTTGCAAATAAAGGTTTGCTTGAGGTTGAGATAGAGAACGCGAGACGTGAGATACTGAAGATTATGGAGACACCTGAGAAAGAAAAATTAGTTGCTACCGTCTAATTTAATATTTCATTGATTTGAAATTGTAAAATAAGTTGGTGGATGCACAAAATATGATTGAAACGAAGTTTGAAGCATCAGTTGGCATGAGTAGGAAGTGGGATGCAAGAGAGGCAGGGCGGGAAGTAGCTGAGACTGCGATTAAAAACTTGAGTGAACCTCCAAGTTTCTTCCTTTTGTTTTCTACGATACATTATGAGAAGTATGGTGGTTTCCAAGAATTCTTGAATGGTGTGTGGGATGTGTTACCAAACGGAACACCACTGGTTGGTGGTACTGTTGTCGGCTTCATGAATAATTATGGTTGCTATACGAGAGGAGCTTCAGCCCTAGCTGTTTCATATTCAAATATGGATGTCTCTATTGGGATTGGTCATAACACGAAAAAAAATCCTAACAAAGCTTCTGAAAACTGCGCAAGAAGTATTATAAAAAATTTTAAAGATTCTAATTACAAAGAGAGTTTTGTATTTCAATTAGTAAGTGGACCAACCATGCCTCATTTCCCTGGTTTTGGAAGTGGTTTTATTCTTAAGGGGAAAGTGAGAAGTTCTTTAGCATCAAAATTAATAGAAGTTTCCACGAAGAGATTACAAAAAGGAATTGGCAGAGAAGAAGAAGTTCTAGAAAAAATGTCAAAATCTATGGAACATACACATATTATGAGTGGTTCTTCTTCAGATGATATGAAATTATCAAAAAATTATCAATTTTTTAATAGAGAAATTTTTAATAATTCCGTCGTAGCAATTGGTCTTAAATCTGACAGAAAGATGAATTTAAAATACGGTCACGGTTTTCATAAATTATTTGACCAAGCACTGAAGGTTACCGAAAAAGCTTTTGGAGGAAAAATAATCAAAAAAATCAATAACGTTGATGCTGTAAATGAATTTATTAAAACGATTCATTGGTCTGAAGATATGTTAGATGAAAGACTCCATGAGAAGACATTTTTTTTCCCATTGGGATTTGAATATGCTGACAAAACATTATCACCGGCGGCTATAGGCGCAATCTTAGGCGGCGGGTTCTCTTTTAGTTTCCGAACAAATTCGGATAATTTGTTTGTTTTGACCGCATCTGGGCAGAGTATCGTAAATGCAATAGACTCTTGTATGGATCGAGATTCAATATTGACGTTTGGTATATCGTGTTGTGCTAATTTGGTAACTCTTGGTGATGATATATATCGTGTTCAAGAGCAAATTCAAAAATATTTAAAAGATTTCTTAGTTATTTTTACTCTTGGAGAAGGGGTTTATTTACCATCCGAAAGAATACCTAAATTCTTTAACGAAACGAATATTGTTTTGTCTATAAAATAATCACCATCCATATTTTTGAGATGATATATACATTTTATAGAGCGGAATATATTTTCTATATTTGAAGAAAATTATTGGTAAAGAAAATGGATAGTATCTCAGTGGTTTTGATTGGTCGATAAGTTCTTTATTTTTCATTGTTCTTAGTTGTCTGGAAGCAATTAAATAAGGTTCAGTGAAAAAACCACTTTTTTTCCACATCGTGTCATATTTATAAGAATCATTATATTTTACTATTGCTTCTGCTGCCATTTTACCTGCGTTAATAGCATTCCGGATTCCTCCTTTTGTTAAGGGATTATTCTGGTAGGCAGCGTCTCCTACAAGTAATATGTTATTTATATTGTAATTTTTTAATACACCACAACAAACAGGTTTTACATCTTTTCTTACAATTTCATAGTTATCATATTTTTTCAGCTCGTTTTTATTTTCAAATGGGACACCAATTTTTACAAGATCACCATATGGAAATATCCATTTGTAATTCTCTTTATATTGTTCATCATAATAAAACTCTATACAATTTTTTTCTAAGGGATAATTCTTCACTAAAATCTGGTAAAGTAATGAACAAAAAACATCCCCATTAATTTCTGAGATATTTCCTTCAGGTTTTTTGGGTCCTGTGGCAATTACGAGAAATTTTGTCTTAATAGTTCCATTGTTCTCTAATTTTAATTCTATTTTTTTCCCCTTTTCTTCGAATCTAGTTAATTTATCTGTTAATAATTTTCCACCCATATTTTTGAATTCATCTATCAGATGCAAAAAAAATCTTGGTCGATCTATAACATACCCCGACAATGGACTTTGAATTTTTATCATTCCGCCCCAGTATTCAACAAAGTTATCAATCTTATTAGTAACGAAATCGGAAATATCTATTTGTGAAAAATCTTTTTTAAAATATTTACTTACGAGCTCTCCACACATATGATGATATCGAATAAATTTATTTTTATTTAAGGATTCTATTACTAGAATATCTTTTGAATTGCCTTGATCGAATAATTTTGAAAAATACGCGGTTGATGATCCTGCAGGGCCTGCTCCAACTATGACAATATCGTAATCAGTTTTCAATAACGCCACCATTTTTTATTATATATTTCTTAAGATATGCATACCCTTTTTTTGCATATTGTCCAATTTCTTTTTTCTCTGGATGGATTAGACCGCTCATTAGGCCTAATAAGATGAGATTGTATGTGTGGTTGTCTATCGTGGTTTTTCCATAAGCAAAATCAGCATACGGTTGTGATTCTTTTATGAAGGGAAATATTTCGTTTACTCGTTTTTCATAATTATTAGGATTTTCTTTTTCTAGTGATATCCCTGAAAGAAACTTTCCTAAAATATTGCCGCAGATAATTCCGGGGATATTTCCTTCGATGAATGGTTTAATATTCTGATTTGCAGTATCTCCAACGAGGAATACATTTCCGTATACGAGTTTTTCGGTAAGATTTTGTATTGGAGCATCACCGCCCTTTTCAGTGATAATCTTCCGATCGCCGAGTTGTTTTTTGATAAATGAGATGTCGATAAAAGCTTCAAATAAATCATCTAAACGTTCTTTTTTAAAAATTGTTCCGACACCAATATTTGCTGTTGTTTTAGAGAGAGGGAAAATATACGCGTATGATCGCGGGGCAAACTCTCCTATGAATAATTGATCATAGTTTGCATATTTCAGAGTTAAATTGCTCATTTCATAACTTTTCACATGACCGACCCATGCTTTTTGTTTTATGCCTAAACAATTAATAACTGTAGAATTTGTCCCATCTGCTCCAACAATATATTTCGGTTTAAACTCTATTGTTTTTCCATATTGAATCGCTATTGCTTTTTTGACATCATATTTTGCTTCGCATTCAAGAGAAATGAGTTTTGTATCGAGATATATTTTTACTCCTTCTTTTGCAGCTGCCAGAGCCAGCCATTGATCCCACTCTCTTCTGTTGATAGAATAGCCTGACCACATTCCTCCCATTCTTTTAATTAAAAGATCTTCGGCCCAGAAACACATTCCACTAATTTTCCATTTGAAAAGTCTTTTAGGAATATCAAATGGTATATATGGGATGAGATAAGCTCCGATTCCTTCAGCACACCGAACAGGATTTCCAATCTCTGTGTCCTCTTCAATTAGTATTGTTTTCAAGCCACTTTTTGCTGCTGCTCTAGCCGCACTACACCCTGCAGGTCCACCGCCAACAACCAATACATCACATTCAACAGCTGACATTTAATTGAAACCTATTGATAATCTTTTTAAAATCTTATCTAAATTATGTAAAAGATGTTATTCTAGGTTGATATTGAATGTGTGATCTACTATACATCCTCACCACAAGATACGCCCCATCGAACAACAACATCGCAAGGAAGAAATACCAGGGGAACACACCGAGTAACGCAACATACAGAATCGCGACCTTCGTAACCCATCGTTGGTCAAAAAACGCTATAAACGCTTTATGCGAAAACTTCGATGTATCAAAATTATCCCTATTGTAATCGACAACGTCGTTACCAACTTCGTCAAGAACTGCGGCTGCAGCAAGCACAATTAACGGAAGGATCAATAACTGAACACCAGCAACGATTAAAATGGCGACAATAACAGCAAGCCCGAGCCCATGCGCGTAATTATCGATTTTACCTTTTAAGAACACCCCCAGTAACACTGCAAGTAAAATCGTCGCAGAAACAGGGCTGATAATCATCGTATACGCCCAGAGGATACCTAGAAATGGAGCAAGCACTAATGCGAATTTTCTGTTAAACGTACGTTCGTCGAACGCATCGTCAATATATTTTAACCCCGCCCCCAGAAGAGGGTAGGATACCAGGAAGAAATACACAGTATTACACCATTCCTATATTCCTCACCTACGCGTTTTCAAACCCGTTATCCCTTAAGTACGTTTATATCATCTGGATATGCAGATGCCTCTGTAGACTGTATCTTTTATTACGCCTGTGACACACCAGGAGCTGTCGGAGACACTAAGAGAGCCTTCTGTCGAATCTGACTGAACGAGCGCACACCAAGATATGCCCCGTCAAAGAGCAGCATCGCAACAAAGAAAAACCAGGGCAATACACTCACGACCACCAGTCCCAGGATAGCGACTTTGGCGACCCAGCGTTGATCAAAGAAACCAATCACGACCTTCTGCCATCTCTTCTCCCCAGCAAGGAGATTACTTTTATCAACAAAGTCATTGCCTACTTCATCAAGCAATGCCGCAGCTGCAAGGATGATTAAAGGCACAAATAAGAGTTGCACACCGGCAACAACAACAATCCCGATGATTACAACAAGGCCAATCACATGGGCGATGTTGTCGATTTTTCCTTTCAACAACACGCCGAGGAGAATCGCCAGAAGGATCGTCGCGGCGACGGTATCGATAATCATCGTATACGCCCAGAGGACCCCAAGCAATGGTGCAATCGCATATGCAATTGTTTTGTTAAACACCTTCTCGTCGAATGCATCATCAATGTATTTGAGTCCTGCCCCCAATATCGCAAATGCAACAAAAAAGAAATACATCTATATCATACCCCCTGAACCGGAGGGGAACACCCCTTGTTTTCCTTCATTCTTTTCCTTCATATTTTTCTAACCCCAATAGAAGTAATTCCCCTGAGAAACATAAAGCCCCATTCCGAGAAAATCCTTCAAAATGCGAAAAACAGTCTTTTTTGTTTACGTTTGACGGAATGAAGCTTTTTTCATGTATTGTAATTGGAAAATCGGTTGACCCTTGGAAATCCCATGGATGAAGCGAACCATCGCGTTACTAAAGTATCCAACTGTTCAGCTCGATGTTGGAGGCAATGCCAAGAGATCGATGACCTACTCGATGGTAGGAGCTAGCGGAGAACTGTAGGATTCCCAAGGGTACTGATAGGGGGAGAATTGTTTGACTTCATCTTGGCATTGCCTTCCCTTTTTATGGTATCTGGTTTCGGTCCGTCTGCGTTGGTAGAGGTTGTAAGGAACCGATTGAGCGTCACAACGAATATACCTCCCAGACTCAAGTCATTCATTGGATGCTTCACCAGACAAAGACATTAATATAACATTTAATATATAAAATTTATAGTGCAATCATCCAATCTTTGACTGTTGATTTTAAAAATGAGTCATTCCCGATGTTCATTTTCAAATAGATTTTAAGCTACGATGACATCCTTGTTAGGTACATTCTCATTATTTTTTAAGAACAAAACGATGGAGGGAAAAAATAACTCTGAATGGCATTAATTAATGATGCTATTGTGTCTTTCCGATTTTGGACTCGCTTTGGAATGCCATTAGAGATATGAAACTCAACATACTCGATGATACCGTTCACGATATCTTTCTCGGGGAGATTTTCTTTGTGTTTGATCAGAATATCATAAATCAACCATGGGTCTATTAAAACATAGATTTTCTCACTTGATATCAGTGGTCGTTGTATGGTATGCGGTGGTGAATTTTTGTACACGACTCCTTCCTTAATTGGTACCTGTTCAATAATCCCTGCATGTAACATATTTCGGAGATGAAAACTAATCGTTGCGGGGTGCTTTTCAAGAAACTTACTCAAATCTCTCTGTGAACATTGTATGGTGACAAAAAGCCAAAGGATGATATGGAGCGTGGCTTTTTTTCGAAAGCAGTTCAGGATTTTTTTTTCTTGTTCACTAACTTCTTGGGAGATGAAATAACGATTGAATTTTCCATCTTCTTTTGAGATGATAAGCCCTTTTTTCTCGAGATACCTTAAATGATATTTTAAGGATGTGAACGGAATGTTCATTCGTCGTGAGATGTCGCGCATATGTAGTCCGGAATTATAGGCAATGAACTCGTAGAGTTCCCGCCTCCGTTTTAACTCGAGAGTAGACTCATCCATTTACAATTCATATACTATTATATGTTTTATATATTTTTCTAAAAATAATTAATATTTTTTTATTGAGGAAATGTATAAACCTTATAATCCATTAATGGTTGAGAAGAATGAAGGTGCTAGGGAAAACAGAATCCGTCTGTCCTATATGCTTTCAAGAGAAGAAAATCAACAAGATCGATGCACAGCTCTTTGAAGAGAAAGGAAAAATTTGGATGTTGAAAAGATGTCCAACACATGGATCCTTTGAAGAGATGTATTTCGGCGATGAGGATGTTTACAACAGATGGATGACCCATAAGGAGACGGGGCATCCTGTTCCAGAAATCAAGACGAGTCTCTTCAATGATCCTCCACTGTACGAAGTGCATGTCTCTCAACCGGTATTGACAAATCTTATGATAACTAACAGATGCAATGTGCGGGGCGCCGATTCTTCCCTGAACGCGTGGCATGCAGGTTATATCTATGAACCTTCCATAAGACAACTGAATGAATTAATACAACAAGCAAAAGGAGGAACACCACCAGGTTCGTACGCCATTCAAATCACAGGCGGTGAACCAACACTCCGAAATGATTTGTTCGAAATTCTTAGCAATGCTAAAAAAATCGGTTTCTCACACGTACAGATTCAAACAAATGGAATAACGCTTGCCGAGGATGTCGAATATTGCCAACGACTGAAAGATGCAGGTATCGACACCATTTACATGAGTTTCGATGGGGTGACACTTGAAACGAATCCATTGATATCGTACCATAAAAAGGCGTTGGAAAATCTTCGAAATGTCAATCTGAATGTTGTGTTAGTGCCAGTCCTTATCGGTGGTAAAAATGTTCATGAATCAGGGAAAATCGTTCGTTTTGCCCTAGACAACATCAATGTCGTGAGAGGCGTTCACTTCCTGCCACTGACATTTTGTGGGCAAATCACAAATACGAACAATGATGAACGACAGCGCCAGCGAGTGGATTTCATTCAAATGATTACCGGGATCGAACAGGAATTCGCAGGAATGATTTCACGTGATGATTTCTATCCGATACCCATTATGGATCCGTTATTACAACTCTTGGAAATGACCACGAAGGAGCCTCAAGTGCGGTTCACTGCTCATCCTTGTTGCGGGGGTTCAACGTTTCTGTATATGAAAGATGGAAAACCATTACCAATCGCTCGATTCCTCAACGTAGAAACAATTCTTCAATTTATTAATGACCATAAAAAGAAAAAAGGGCCGATGTTAAGACTGCGGTTGCTCTATGCTTTCACAAAAAGTATCGATTCCTTTGTGGAAAAAGAGAAAACACCGCATGGGTTCGATTTAAAACAAATAGCAAGAGAAACAGCCACCATAGGATCTCAGTACGCAATGCGCGAGTTTTATCATAAAACCCTCTTTGTTGGCTCGATGTGGTATCAGGATGTATGGAATCTTGACATCGATCAGTTGCAGCGGTGTGTCGTCCATTATACGACTCCTGAGGGGATTGTGCCATATTGTTCATATCATGGTCTTGGTTATGGTGAGAAAATCCTAAAAAAATATTCAATCTCTGTTAAGGAATGGGAGGAAAAAACCGGTCGGCGTCTCGAGGATGATTTGTCGAAAGAAGTATCATAAACTCAAACTAGGAGGGAGAATTTCGTAAAATTGTTATCCCCGTATTATTCTTAATTCAATATCGAAATAATGTACGGTTTTTGTGCTGGATGCCAATCAACATTCATCCAGGGGATAATAATGAATCTATCTTTGTGATATTCTAAATATCCAAAAATAACTTTGGGAAGTAGTCTCGCTCGATTCCAATAATTGTCATTCCAGGTATTTCTCCAAAATGGTTGAAATGAAAAAACATTATAAGCATCATAATCAAAATTTTTCCTAAAATTATTCTTCATTATTATATTTTTTAATGAATAAGAAATTGTAATCCCATATGTATTATGACTGATTTCATTGGAATTAATTTTGTTGTTCATTGAATCGCCAACATCAATACCGTAGCTATTGTTTACAATGATATTCTCAAATATGTTATTATCGTTCGAAAAACGTAGCTGGATAGCAAAACCCCAACAATCCATTATGAGATTCTTCGATATAATATTTCGTGATGAGTGTTCCATTAAAATCCCATGATCAGCGTGTGTAATAATATTATTCATAATACTATTATTCTTCGAGCGATAGAGTCTAAGAGCCTCGTACCCATACCAAATATGAGTACAAGAAAGAATATTCCCTATAATTGAGCAATTATCTGCATAAATAAAGATGCCGTTGCTTGATGTATTGCCTGCCCAATTGAGAACCGAAAAACCAGAAAAAGTGACCCCACCTTTGGTAATAGAAACAGCATTGCCACCTGCCCCTTGGGCATCGATAGCAGTCGTGGTTTTATTTTCACCAAGTAATGTAATTGATTTATTTATCAAAATATTCTCATAGTACGGGGATGAATAATGGTAGACAAAAATTGTATCATCATTGGTCGCATTATCGATTGCATCTTGAATTTTACTATAATTTTCTGGGCCGTTCCCTCCTACGTATAATGTTCTTCCGCCAAAACTCTGCAAAATATTAGATCTTATCGGTTTTTCTCCGTGACATACAATAGGTGAAGAGATAAGAATAAAACAGAGAACCAACGCAGTCACATTAAGTATTAATCCATTTCTCATTAAGATGTCTCCTCACCATTGGAAAGAATATTATGATATATATAATTTCTCAAATAGTATCATATGTAATTATCATCTCCATTTGGAGAAGATTATGTCTATGTTGAAAGGTATTTATTTCCGGGGGTTAATTCCACATATGCTTTTCCGTGCACGTTTTGGCCATTGATTGTTCCCGAGACAGAACAATCTCCCTCCCAGAAATAAGAGTTATAAAATATTTTTGATAAAAGGTATTTGATAATTGGATGATAGTCAGCAATACGTATGACTTGTTCTGGATAAACAGGGATGACTGTAAGATTTATCGATTTCGATTTTTCGGAGATCCACCATTTGTTTGCGAAAATACAGTGATCTGTAGTATCATTCCAGTAGCTTCTGGGTATAATCTTGTACTCTTTTAACAGCTCCAGGTTGCCTTGACCATTAACAAAATTTATTCCAGATAAGGATTGGTTGAATTTTTTTCCTGTATTGATATCCCAGGTATCACACGTCAATATCTCACGATTATCATCTAATTTTATAGAGAACCATTCCATACTTACGGCTAAGCTATATGGTGGTGGATTCGGATTGCTGAAATTCCCCCATTGGTGATCCACCCATGCGATTCCACTAACGATTTCATGCATTCCATGAACCGTAAGTGCACCCACGACTGATACCCTTGTTAAGGAATAATAATAGGAGAAGCCATTTTTCCCAATTGTAACAAGACCAGTTCCGCCGACGATTAATGGTCGTTTCTGGCAATCCATATCCACGGATAATTGCATCGGTTGATGATCTTGTTTGCAGTCACCTGAAACAGTCAAGTTGTACTGGAATGGGAGAAGATTATGACCATCGGATTTTGTATACCAATGATCATACGATTGAGATTCATTTGTGCTGGTGCCGTTATCCTCGTAGCCGTTGCTCGTAAATGTTGACTGGGTTGTATTTAATAACATCATATTCTCCATGATTGTTTGTTCGATGGATACCGTGTCTATGTTCAATTGGTCTGCTGCAGGTGATGTCGTTTGCATGTTAGAGTACACATCTGTATTTGTGTTTTGGATATCATCATTATAAAAAACATTTTTGAAGGTCAAATTGAAATGGTCGGTACTCGCATAAAGATTTCCAAGCTGTATATTCGTATAGGTCATCGACGTTGCAGGATCTGAAATCGAAAACAGGCGAGTTTCAATGTTATCCAGAATATCGGTTTTCATTTGATAGAACGTGATCATGGCTCCGTAGTCATTCCCTGTTGTTTGCCCTTTAAGATGGAAGTTTGCGTACCACCATTCAATCTGGTATTTCTCATTATGGGATCCCTCATCTGTAGGGAAAACGATGTCGGTTCCTGGCGGATGGTAGGGGTATGTCTTCCAGATTTTATCTAGAAGTGCCGATCCTATGCTTGCAGATTGAGTCAGGGTAATCATCAAGATAATTATCATGAGGGATTGTAATGTTTTTATCCTCAGATTTTTCGTTCTGCTTTTCTTTGAGCGAGTACATCCCACATTCATGTTTCCTCACCAACATTATGATACCCTGTGTTTTGTTGGATATCTATAAAAATCGTGTTTTACAACTGGTACCGTGTCTCTGTACAATCGTTACCAAAAAGCGGGGAGAAAACCATTCATATTTTTGTGTTCGATTGACAAAAAATAGAGTTTCGTCCTAACGATTAAAAACTTTTGAATGCGAGATCTGAAGAAGTGTTGATACGAATCACATCGACCTGCAACTGCACATAGGTCTTACAATCATATCGGCTGAGTACTCTTTGGTCTGCTTTGAGGATATCCTCTCGCGGTATCGTAATGGTAAAGACAGATATTGTTTCTCCTCCTCGATCACAAGTCCGTTCTGTTCGAGACTTTGTAGGATTGCGACTAACTCGAACTCAGGTATCCGGGGGACTTGTTCTTGCAGCTGGGGGAGCGAAATTACGTCAACACAGGCAAGGAAAACTGCTCGCTCGGGTTCGTTCAGCACGAAAATACGGATGTTTTGGGGATCTCGTTTATCGTATACCTTGAGGAAGGTGCCCCCGTCAACATAATAGAACACCAGCCGGTCAATCGTGGATTTGTTCTTGATTCCTTCTCTTTCGGCTTGTTCGCGAATCGTCTTCCATTCCGTCACTAATGCATTCCAGTTCTGCTCTTGGTATGGTTCTTTTCGTTTGAAGTCATAGACGAACGCAAAGCCTCTCTCTAAAAACTCTAGTGGGTACATGATGCGGTCGATCGGAGCGTTGATCAGGGTCTCGATGTTGAACTGTTCAGGACACCGTTGGATCGGGCTTCCGTACATTACGCGCAGTTCACAGAGCTGCGGTGGGTCAAGGTATGATTGTATCTGACGAATTATTTGTTGTGTCTCCTTGAAATCCCTTGCATCCTCATTCGGGTAGTTCACGATGAGGTTGTAGTGGTTCTGGATGCCGTTTTCTCTGCAGAATTTGAGTGCCGCGATATTGTCGATGACGCGGGTCCCTTTGTTCATCTTTTTCAAGTAGTGCGTACTAAAGGATTCGATGCCTGTCTGAATGATAGTGAATCCTGCTTTTTTCATGAGCGTGTAATCCTGGCTGGTGAGTTCGCCAGCGCGTGCCTCGACGACAAAGGAGAAATCACGGCCGAGGTTCGTCAGCTGTTCGAAGAGCGCCCTGTAGTCGTCCCTTGGGAGGGTATTGCCGATGAGTTGGAAATCAAGGATTTTGTATCTGTCGGAGAGGGTGTGGATTTCTTCGACGATTCGTTTCACGGATTTCTCTCTGTAACTGGGATGATGGACGTTGAGATTACAGAACGTGCAACGGTTCCACCAGCATCCTCGAGAGATTTCCACGGGGAGCCGTCCATAGTATTGATAATACTTTTTGATATCATCGGTCGTTCCTGCAAGCTCGTCGTAAAATGAATCATAAGAAGGCATCGGGGTTGTATCGAAATCAATGACGGTAGTTGATTGGTTCCATCGGACGGTTCCCTTGTCACGATATATAAGTTGCGATATCGATGCGGGTGGGTCCCCATTCGCAAGCTTGAAGAGTGCGTCTTCTCCTTCCCCGGAGACCGCGAAATCGATAAATGGAAATGCATTCAGGATGTTGACCCCGAGCATCTCCATGGTTCTGCTGCCGCCAAGGATGATCTGTTTTTCTGGGAAGCGGTTTTTCACGGCTTTCGCAATCGCTAGCGACGGTAGAAGCTGTCCGTAGTTCAAGGTGAACCCGATGAGATCGTAGTCGTGCCATTCGATTTTATAGAGGATCTCCTGATACACCTTATCGGTGTTCTGGACGAAAGTGTCAAACGGGCACTGTGTGAAAAGTGGCTCGGTTTGGACGATGTGGTGCTCATAGTATTTACGAAAGACATCCTGTGTTTTCTCCCAATGGTCAGGAAAAATATATTTCGAGAATCCTATCTGTGCAGTGTAGGAATCGTTAGGTGGTGAAATAAGGGCGAGGTAGGATTGTATGCCGTAGATAGATGCCGCTTTGAGGTAGAGGTGCCTGGTGTGAACAGTTATGCCGCGTTCTTCAAGGTATCCTGCCAGAACGGGTAGTTGGATCGAGGGAATCCCGAGGCCAGCAAAAGGCAGCGAGAGTAATAGTACTGATTTTTTTTCGTCTGGCATCCCAATCCCATGGTATCTATCAAGTATCCTTTTTTATAGTTAACCAATCAGAAAATCTTATTTTAGCATAGCAATTTTATGGAGGAAAAATATTAGGCGCGTTGTAGGATAATTCCATAGGGTGTGCCAAAGAAACTTAAGGGGAAGGTAGAATTACCTTGGATGTTCCGAAGCCCCAGGGTGTCGTAATCACCGATGAAAAAGTACTGCGCTGATATTGAAATTCCCTTGTCATGTAACACGAGTTGGTCTTGGTTCACAGTAAAATTTCCCATGTATGAAGAGAACAACAAACTGCCGTTTTCAAAGAAGGACATAGAAAACGTGGAATCTCCTGTTGGGCCTTTCCAGCTTCCTATCAAATGAGAACGTTCTCCTGGTACTATTTGTTCCCCGGTTGATGGTATGATATTGAGTGGAATCAACCATCCTATGAATAAACCTGCAGCGAATGATATGATGATTCCCAGGCTAATAACCATTGTAATTTGTTTTTTCATGTTTCATTTCCCCTGATTTGATAGCCTATGATTCTTTAAGAACGTATCTTTTTGGGATATTTTTTTTTAGGAAGACCACGCTGAAGCATCAGAACGGTAAAATAGTGGTTGAAGGCTTCTTTGTATTGGCCTATGGTGTCGATTGATGTAAAGGATAGAAAAATCCTCTACGAACTTGATTTGAACTGCCGACAGTCGAACACGCAGATAGGTAAGAAAGTCGGTCTGAAAAAAGACGTCGTCTCCTATCGAATCAAACAGATGCAGGATGAAGGTGTCATAAGGAATTTTTGGACGGCAATTAATACGTTCAATTTAGGTTACAGCGTGTTTCGTATCTTTATCGCATTACAAAACACCAGTGCAGAGAAAAAAAATGAAATCATCCAACATTTCTGTGATTATAAGAACACCTGGGCGGTCATTTCTTCAAGAGGGGAGCTTGATTTATCGGTGGTACTATGGGTTAATGATAATTACGAATTCTATCGGTTCTGGGGGAGAACCCTCGATTTGTTTGAGCAATTCTTCGCAAAAAAAATAATTTCTTTATACATTAAAACAATCGATTATAAAAAAACCTACCTGTTATCGGACCAAGCGAAACCTGACAATAGAGAGCATTATCGGATTATTTCGAGTACGAAAAAAGTTGACATCGATAAGCTGGATTATCAACTCTTGAATGAGTTAGCTATCAATGCCCGCTGTCCTTTCATTGAGCTTGCTACCAAATTTCATTGTTCTTCCCAGTCTATTGCGTACAGAATACAGAATCTGATGAAGAAAGATATCATCAAGGCATTTCGCGTCAACATCGATTATCCGAAGATTGATCTTCAGCATCATAAGGTTGATATTTACCTGAAGGAGCACAAGCAACGGAATGCGATTGTTGATTTCATGAAGACGAAATCATATCTTCAATGTTTGAATGTCGCGATAGGGTGGGCGGACATCGAACCTGAGTTTGTGATTAAAGATATCAGCGAAATCGATGAGATCATTAATGAAATCAACGTGAAATTTCCGAATTCTATTCAAAAACATTCCTTTTGGATTGGGAATAAGGTTCATAGGGAGCGATGGCTCCCAGAATTAAGTTTTTAATGACTCTAATGAAAGAAAGAGAGCCGCCCCGAACAAAGAGTATTGTTTCATCCTATTAAAACAACTTAGGCATGACGCCTTGGAGGGGCATGACTCCGGCGGCTATTGCGCCTGCGATTACACCAATCACGATGATTTCCATATCTTTGTCACCACCTTTATTGCTAAATCTTAGCATGATATACTCTATCTCTCATTGTTTATATACCTGCCGTGACAAAATGACAAAACAGAAACATGAATTCTCCAGGAGAATCCCGGATGAAAAACAAGGGCTATACACAAATACGTTGATACTACGAAGGAAAGAGAGGATCTTTACTTGAAAGAATCACGATCTATCCAATAATTCAGGAAATGATCCCGCTGAACAGGTGGATGCAGGCGAATGCGATGCAGGTACACCGCATCCTCGAAGAGCTGTTTGGCCAAAGGCGAGGTCGTGTTCATCATCAATCCCTATACCTTCCTTTGTTCCTTTTCTTTAAAACATCTTGTTGTACACCCGGTACCCGGTGTCTGTACACTTGTTACCCAAAATGACGAGCGACGGGTTGGAAAGCACATGAGTTACATTTATGTAGCGGTTCAAGATATATTCCCTTGGGGGTCTGAAGATTTTCTTTTTTAGTAACAAAGAACCTTTCCTCCCCTGAAATCCAGACCCCTTTCCTTTTTGATTTAAGAATCCCTAGGAAATGTTTTTAAATAAGTGCAATGTTATAAATTGATAAGGTCGGAGGAAAAATACATGAAAATAAAAAGTGTTGCATTCAGTGTTGTAAGTCTGGTTATCCTGGCGAGCGTCCCTGGAATGCTCGAGACACATTCGATACAGGCTTCACCCGTAATCGAAGGGAGAGCCATACAGAAGAATGTGGTTCAATCATTCGCATCATCGACCAGCAGAAGCCCTCCAGCACCACCACTGATGTGGACGGAGGATTTCTTCACGTACTTCATCCCTGTGCCTGAGAACCCTGACGGTGATCAAACCTCGTATTTCATCGACTGGGGTGATGGTACCAACACCGGGTGGCTCGGACCGTACGAGCCTGGTGTAATCGTGGTGCTCTCGCATGCGTGGAGCACCGACGGCACCTATCAACTTACGGCCACAGCAAAAAACCAAAACCAGACAATAACAGGAACATATGAGCTGTTGTTGTTCCCAGACTTCAACCTGTTCTACCCAACCTTGGGGTACATTCACCTCCCATATGTCATCACTATCCATGATGAAGGATATCCTTTCATCAAGTTTGACTGGGGCGATGGAACCTACAGCGACTGGCTTGGCCCCAGCGATTTTGTGCTCGCAAATAAATCATGGGATGCTCTCGGCACCTTTGACATGAGATACAAAGCGAGGGACATCTATGGCGCCGAGACTCCTTGGTCAGGGACCTTCGGAGTAACAATTATTGATTCTGGCACACAACCACCACCGCTTCCCGCCATCGAAGGTCCAACCTGGGGAATCATCAACGTTGAATACACCTTCACAGTCAATACCACGAATGATTGGGGGTACTGTTGGTGCAACTGGGGCGATGGAACCGGGACGGAGTGGCTTGGTCCCTTCGAACCTGGCCAGCCAACAAACGTGTCTCACGCATGGTCGAAAAGGGGAGTCTATAGGATAAGCATGAAGTTCAAAGACCCTTGGGGTGCAGAAAGCGACTATGTCACTCACGACATTACGATTTACGAATTAAAGGGAGCTCTGATAAGTGGCAGGTATGAGAATATGAGCATCGGAGGTGATTTCATCACGATTCATGCGATAAACCTTCATCTGCTCATCTTACTTCCACCGAGGGTTCTACACGATACCGCTGGTGAGAACGTCACCTTCTTTGCACCTCCGATGAAAACGGTGATTATCACACCACGATTTATTGTTGGATTCATTCGTGTCGTCATATAACACCCTTAGGACGCCAAAGCAGGATAGTATTTTCTAAGATGGGACATCAGGAAAAAACCGGTGTTATGATGCAAAAAGAAATTTCAGGATGAAACCGAGGAATGGAAGCCTTTCCATGAGCCTTTCGAAAAGTGATGCTAAGAGTGGTGGAAGAAAGGCGAGATCTTGTGGCATTTGTACCCTCAATGTCGACCAGGTGCTCTCATTGCCAAAGACGTCCTTCGCCTTGGCCTTGATGTCGTACGTCCCCTTTTTTGACCAGGAGTGTGACGCGGTTGCCCCGACCCCTGAGGCGTATGGACCGATCCACCCCGTGCTTGTATTGTCCCCCCAGTCGATGAAGTAGGACACGTTATCACCATCGGGGTCGATGGTGCTCACATTGTAGCGATAGAGTACCCCTGGTTTCCCGCTGCCTGGGCCGTCGATGAGCGGCGCCTCCGGCGGTTGGTTTTGCCCCGTGGTTTTCACGATCCAGAAGTCATCGATGAGGGTTGTTCCGTCATCCTGGTACGTTTCCATGTGAAGCGTGTCGTTGGAAAATACGCTGATTTTGGCGAAGTGATAGGTCTTCTTTGCCACGGCAAGGTAGTATGCGGACCCAACATTATAGAGCGGTGCGCCGCAGGAGCCTGTCGTTGCATAGATCACACCCGCAGGATTGAGGTATGAGTGCAGGCTCGTGTCTGTGACCGTGGGGTTGGCACCTCCTCCTTTGAGAGGATAGGTCCGCTCGTAGTAGTGGTTGTGTCCGTTGAAGACCAAGTCTACCTTGTACTGGGAAAGGAGCGGAGCGAGGTATGTCTGGACCCCTGTATCACCGCCGTGCCCGCCTACGTTGTACGGTGGGTTATGGAACATGGCAATCTTCCATGGGTGCGTTGTGTCATTCGCAGCTGCCTTCAAATCATTGACGAACCAGCTGTACTGAGTCGTCCCCTGCGAGTAACTGTCCAGGCTGGTGCTCAGCACGATAATGTGCATGGCGCTGTAATTGAAGGAGTACCATCGTTCGTTGTTCGGCAGCGCGAACCGGTGAAGGTAGTTGACTGAAGTGTTTTCATGATTGCCGAGCGCAGGAGCAATGGGTGCATGGTCGCCAAGCTGCTCCCAGTTCGTAAACCACGTGTCGTAGTCGTTGGCGTTGTCGCTGCCGCATAGGTCACCTGTGAACAAAGTGAATGCAGGATTGACGATGGTTGCTTTCCCGACGATCTTGGAAAACTCGCTCGGGTTATCACGAGAATCTCCCATGGCGCAGAACGTGAAATCTACGGATTCGGTTGGTGCGGTCGTAAAGGTCGAGTCCGAGCTCCACCCGCCGGCATCATCACCACAGATGTAATGATAGGTGGTATTCGCTGGTAGTCCAGTTATTTCGACAATATGGATGAGCCCGTTCGTACCCTGATTGTCCGTGGTCCCTGTGGCAATAGAACCGTACGTAGTGTCTAGACCGTACTTCACAGTGCTACCGGTAGTGGACGCTGTAGACTCCCAGACGATCGTCATGGTGGTCGAAGAGTCATGCTGCCAGTTCAGATGAATGTCGTAAGGCAGGTCAGAAGTGTTCTTGCTAAATGCTGCTTCCGCTGGCGCAATCATCATAATCCCGACAAGCAAACACAGTATGCTTGCAGATGGTGTGAGTCTCCCCATGAGTTTTACTCCTTTGACCGACTAATATATTTTTTACCCTATAAACCTATCTCTCGAAGTAATGAGATAGCTACATTGTGACCTTATTACAAGGAGAAGTCTTTCTCTTAGCCTAGGGGTAAGACCCAGGGATATGTTTTTATAGAGGTAATTGTTATAAATTGTAATGAAAGTGGGGGACATATCATGCAAAAAACTTTATCTCGAAAAATAAGGCTAGTTCTAAGTGTGGGCATCGTTCTGCTATGCATCACCATGACATTTTCTGCTGTCAATGCAACATCAACCTCTTCGCAGAACAATATCTCCACCATAGCAAAAAAGATTGCAGCGGCAAAGAGCACGCTATTTAATGATATGGGGCCATGGGTGTACCTCAACTGGAATTTCTGGGACAACCCACCCAATATCTTCTCCAGAAACACTGGCAATGTCGGGATCGGGACAGCCAATCCGTTAGCAAAATTGGATGTGGCTGGTGACATCGCGGTGAACGGCATCTCAGTCATTGACGCATCTGGGACGTGGGTTGGGGTTCCAATCAACGGTACCCAGGGGCCGCAAGGACCACAGGGCGAGCAAGGACCCGAAGGGCCGCAAGGACCACCAGGGCCACCTGGAGTGCCTGGCCCACCAGGACCAGAAGGGCCTCAGGGACCGCCTGGTGCACAGGGTGTGCAAGGCCCTATGGGGTTAACGCCAGCCCATGAGTGGCTAGGGACGCTGCTTCGTTTCCAGAACCAGGATTTAACCTGGGGGAACTATACCGACCTGCAAGGGTCTCAAGGAGAACCTGGTGTTCAAGGTGAACAAGGACCACAAGGAATACCTGGTCCTCAGGGTGAACTAGGGCCACAAGGACCACAGGGAGAACAAGGGATACAAGGGATACAAGGACCTATTGGGTTGACTCCTGCACATCAATGGTTCGGCACGTTCCTGCGCTTCCAGAACCAGGATGGATCCTGGGGGGGCCTCACTGATCTACAAGGACCTCAGGGACTTCAGGGGATACAGGGTATCCAAGGTATCCAAGGACCACAAGGACCCGCAGGTGACACCCGCTGGAGTTTAAACGGCCTGAACATCTACTACATCAATGGGAGTGTCGGCATTGGAACGACGAATCCCACCACGAAACTACAGGTCAACGGATCTGTGTCCGCCACCGGGTTTTCTGGTGAAGGGTCGCAGCTGACGAATTTACCTAATAGACCACAGATTGTTCTCAATGATCTTTATTGGTACAGGAAGACGAATGGACAAAGTGACAATTACTATCAATTACAGTCGATCCCTGCGGGCAATTTGACCGGAAATTATTTGAAAATAGAAATCACTGGGTACAGTATCATCAACGTCACTCAAAATAGCGCCGGGTACTCTCAGATAGAGATTCTCACAAAATACCTCGGTGGCTCCTACGTTTCTAGCATGACAGCAAAGAATTTCCTGTATGTCAAACCCGTTGCGACTGCCTCCACCTCAGGAAATTGGCAGACGACGAATCAAACGAGTTGTATCACCTGGTACCATAGACTTGCTCAAGCTGAAAAGACCTACGGAGTTCAAATCGAAATACATGTGGCCCTCAACACGCCCACATCACCAACAGGTCAATTCGCCGAATTCCGCAATATCCAAACAGTCGTATCGTGTGTGTAAAAAGATTCGATAGCAGCGGTACGATCTCCCTCCTTTTTTCTTTTTTTTCGTGTATGCACCATTGCATCGTATCAAAGTAATCATGTAAAGATAACCAACAGGAGAACGGGTACTGGTTAAAGGTACATTCTAACCATTCTTTTTTTCGTTCGGTTTCTTCCAAACATTTTCTGACTGTTTATATACCTTTTAAGCTCATAGTACTCATGGTGATATGAAGATGAAGGAAAAGATGGTAATGGTTGGGGTAAGTTCGATGCTGCTCACCGTAGTATTAGTCGGATGCACAGCGCTGGAAGTAAACACTCAAAAATCCCCTCTGATAAAAATTCCGGCCTTCACTCTAGGGAGTTTTATCGGAATCTGGGATTTTCATCATCCTAACACATCCTTGATTGAATTTCATCTTTCTATCGAAAACCCGAACAACGAAGCAATTGACGTTCAACTCCTGTTCTTATACATCATAGACACTCAAGGGAACCTCTTACTCAGTTTTCGACCAAATACGCTCATTTTTAATACTCTTCAATCAGGCACTGAACACCACACGGTAAACGCCAATGAGAACCTCACCTTATATTTCTACCAAAACATTCAGAAAGATGCAGTGAGTGCGTACTGCTGGAATTTTTTAAGCACTCCTCGTAACGCGGTTTCCATCTCTGGCCTCTATCGGTTGAACGGGGACATCCAATGGTTCGAATCGAATCTCTGTGAGATCGACATCCCGATCTGCAAGTAACCAATGAACCAGCAACCATTCCTTTTTTTCCTCTTCGTTCCCTCTCATTTTTGTTTATGAATCTATATATAACTTTTATTGTACAATTAGTACCGGTTTTCTACTCTCCCTGATACTGACAAATGTCCACATTGGAAAAAAATCAGGGAAAAAAGACCTATCTAATGAGGCTGATAAAGCGACTGCCCCGTGGAGTCCATGGCGACGATCAAGGGGCCGAACTCCTTGACCTCAAGAATCCACACCGCCTCAGGCATCCCAAGCTCCTCCAACCAGTACACGTGAGAAACCCTTTCGATTTTTTCTGCGGCAAGAACACCGGCGCCACCAGGATACGCCGTGTACACCGACCCGGTATTCTTTAGCGCCTTTTGCGTCCGCTTTCCCATCCCCCCCTTTCCGATGATGACATGTACATCGAACCGGTCAAGGATGACGTCCTCGACCTCCTCAAATCTGCTACTTGTAGTCGGACCTGCGGACACCGCGATCCACGTTCCCTGCTCCTGTTTCATTAGTGGGCCACAATGATACAGCGCCTTCCCTGACGGGTCAAACGGGAGGTCCTTCGGGTCCATCGCCCGCATTTTCTCGTGCGCGAGGTCACGCGCGGTAAACACTTCCCCTGTGAGGTACAGCACGTCATTGACCCGTAATTTTTTTACATTATCTGAAAGGATTGGAAGACTCAAATGATACTTCATCTATTGTACCTCCCAGCTTCCATCCTTATAGATCGTCATGCTCGCACGGCGGTCAGCCCAGCACTGGATCACCACGCCAACCGGGAGGCTAGCAGGATGGCGATGTGCGACCTCCACATGAACGTCAAGTGCGGTAGTTTTACCCCCGAGTCCCATCGGGCCGATTCCGGTCTTGTTGACCATCTCGACCAACTGTAGCTCTAACGTTGAGATCAGGTCATCAGGATGACGCTTCCCCACTGGTCGCAGCAGCGCTCGCTTCCCGAGGTTCATCACTAGATCTGCGCTGCCACCGATTCCAACGCCGACGATGATCGGCGGGCATGGCCGGCCGCCTGCTTTCTTCACGCAGTCAAGGACAAATCGTTTCACGCCCTCAAGGCCGACGCTTGGAGAGAGCATCCCTAGCGCGCTCATGTTCTCACTGCCGCTACCTTTCGGAAGCGCCGTGATATGAACCTGGTCGCCCTCCTCGAAATCCCACAGGATGTGCGGGAGGAAATATCCGAGGTTATCGCCATGGTTTGTACTGGTCATCGGGTCAACCGTGTTTGGGCGCAGTGGGATCTCCCTGGTCGCCTGAACAACCGCCCGTTCGACCGCTCCCTTCAAAATCCCAATTGCGGGAAACTCGGTTCCGACACGAAGGAAGAACGTGAGAATACCGGTATCCTGGCAGAGAGGACACCGTTTCCGTTTCGCAAGACTCACATTCTCCAGCATGATTTCAAGTTGTAGCTTCGCCGCACCAGTCTCACTTTCGTACGCCTTACGTAAAGCAGACACGACATCAGGAGGAATCTCCGATTCCGCCTTCGAAATCATCTCAACGATACCGCGTTCAAGCTGCCTAGCATCCATAGTACTCTCACTGCATGGTAAGAGAAATCATGCAATAAGGTTTTTCATGTTATAAAAGAAAAAGAGAAGGAAAGCCTGATTACACGGCTTTACCGATCTCATCGACAGCTTCAGGGTTCGCAAGGGTCGTGATATCGCCGACTTCTTGGCCCATGGCCTTCGCACGGATGACCCGCCGCATGATCTTCCCACTGCGGGTCTTGGGGACATCAGAGACGAACCAGATCTCGTCTGGTCGTGCAAGCTTCCCCATTTCCTTTGCCACGTGCTCCCGGAGCTCTTTTTTCAATGCTTCAGAGGCTTCAATGCCCTTTTTTAGGACCACGTAAGCGGTGATCGATTCCCCTTTCTCCTCATGAGGTTTCCCAATGACCGCTGCCTCGGCGACCATCGGATTACTCACCAACGCGGATTCAACCTCTGAGTTCCCGATTCGATGTCCTGAGATCTTCAGCACATCATCTGCTCGTCCCTGGATCCAGAAATACCCGTCGCTGTCTTTCCGGGTAACGTCCCCTGCGAGGTATATTCCCTTATATTTCCCCCAGTAGGTCTCCTTGTACCGCTCAGGGTTCTTGTAGATGCCCCGCAGCATCCCTGGCCACGGGTGCAGGAGCACGAGGTTCCCGCCAGCGTTCACTATGGGTTTGCCTTCGTCGTTATACACATCAGCGGCCATCCCAGGTAATGCGTGTGTCGCTGACCCTGGTTTCAAGGGCGTGATTGGTAAGGGTGAGATGACGAAATGGCCGGTCTCGGTCTGCCACCAGGTGTCCATGATCTGGCAGCGTTCCCCGCCGATGTTCTTGTAGTACCAGATCCATGCCTCTGGGTTGATCGGCTCACCGACAGACCCGAGGAGACGTAGGCTTTTCAGATTGTGTTTTTTCACCCAGTCCTCCCCATGGCGCATGAACAGGCGGACGCTCGTCGGTGAGGTGTAGAACACGTTCACGCCGAACCGTTCGATGATGTCCCACCAGCGGTCAGGCTGCGGCCAGTCAGGCGCGCCTTCGTAGATGACGGAGGTTGCCCCGAGGATCAAGGGCGCGTACGCGATGTAGGAGTGCCCGGTGACCCAGCCGATGTCGGCGGCACACCAGTACACATCCTCGTCTTTAATGTCAAACACCCATTTCAGGGTCTGCGCGATACCGACCGCGTACCCAGCATGGGCGTGGATGATCCCTTTTGGTTTCCCGGTGGTCCCGGAGGTGTAGAGGAAGTACAAGGGGTCGTCCGCGTCAAGTTTCTCCGTCTCGCATTCGCTGGACTCGGTTTTCGTGATGTCATGCCACCAGGAGTCCTTGCTTTGGTTCCAGTTCACGGCATCCCCGGTTCGCTTGTATACGATCACATGTTTTACGGTAGGGGTTTCCTTGACAGCATCATCAGTTTGGTTCTTCAACGGTACCTTTTTGCCCCGGCGCCAGAAACTGTCACAGGTGATCACCGCGGTCGCCTCGCAGTCGTTCATCCGGTCCCGGAACGCTGACGCGCTGAACCCAGAAAAGACAACGGAGTGAACCGCGCCTATCTTTGCGCAGGCAAGCATCGCAATGGGTAATTCGGGGATCATGGGGAGGTAGATGCCGACACGTTCTCCTTTCTTGATGCCCATGGTACGCAGAGCGTTTGCGAGTTTGTTGACCTCGATGGATAAATCATTGTAGGTGAGTTTTCTGATGTCGCCTGGCTCCCCTTCGAAGATGAACGCGACCTTGTTCTTCCGCCATGTTGTAACATGTTTGTCGATCGCGTCATGCACGATGTTGTATTTCGCGCCGACGAACCATTTCACCCAGGGTGCGTCCCATTCAACGGTTTTTTTCGGTGGCGTGTAGAATTCAACGAGTTCCTTTGCGATCTCGCCCCAGAACCATTCCCAGTTTCCTGCTTTCTTGTAGAGCTCCTCAGCGGTTTTGATATTATGCTTGTCCATCCACTGCTTCACGTTCGAGTTGTTCACCAGTTCTTTCGAAGGTTTAAACACTCGTTTTTCATCCATTAGCACAGAGATATTTTCGCCGGTCATATTCAAACCTCTCATCGTTTCTTTTTTTTATTCTCAGACGTTAGACGTTTATGTTGGTTGAAAAGGCCCAAGAGTTTTTTTGGTCCCCCAAACCAGTTTCCCTTCCTGTAACAGGGATGTGCCGCAACAGAGTTGCAGTATATGAAGTTTTTCATTTTTTATTTTTAAAGGCATGCTTTTCCTCCTGGGCAAGTCCCAATGTTTTTCTCACGAGGGGCGCAAAATCGAATTCTTTGATAAGCGCCATGTGTTCGAAGCGGTAGGTGCTGATGAAGGGTGGTAATGAGAACAGGTTGTTTTCTTTGAGGTACCTAATTTTGTTCATTTCATCTGCCTTGTATTGTTGGTAGGTCGGGTATGCGGACAGGAGGATGGATTCGAATTTTCTGCTCGCGAAAAAGACGGTGTAAGGTGAATCAAGGGCGGCAAGATCCGTGGTGCTGGGTGCTTTGCTAGGGTTGAAGCTGATGTGGTAGAAGGTGAGGATGTCAAGGCCGAGTTTCTGCATGTTAGGCAGGGTGAGAAGCTGAAGAAGGCCGTTGTCGAAGAACTGGTTTTTCATGCGTGCGATGGTGTGACGGGACAACCCAACGTGCTCCCCGATTTGCTGGGTGGTCGCGGTAGGGTGTTCGACGAGGGCGCTGTACACCTTTTTTTCTTTGGTGGTAAAATCCATAGGGGTGACGTTGCTGAAGAGGTCTTTTGAGGAGTGCTTCTTGCGGTCGTCTTCGATGGTGAAGAGCTGCTTAAGGATTGGTCCGAAGTCGAAGAACCGGTGGATGTGGCTGGTTTCGAAAGGGAAGATGACCTCGTGAGGGTATTCCTTTTCGAGTAGGCCGAGCCTACCGAAGGTTTCAGTGCGTATCTCGTTGATGCGTCCGATGTTGGTGTAGTTCTGGGAGAGGCTCATGGAGAATCCTTTTTCTTCCTCGCCGACGGAGAAGAAGATCTCGTCGAAGACCTCTATGGTTTTTTTGGTGGTCTCCACGCGTTCATATAGGGGGATGACCGGGTTGAATTGCATGTAGATGACAGCGAGCAGTTCGCATCCGAGCCTGTTGACGAGGGGGATCATGAGGGTACGGTAGTAACCGTTGTCCGCGAGTCGGCGTTTGATGGAGGTGAGGGTGGAGAGCTTCACGTCGATGATGTCGGCTAGTTCGCTGTCGGTGACTGTGGGATACCGGGTGATGCCGTACAGGACTTTCTTTTCGTTTTTGGTTAGGGTCTCGTTATTCACATGTCCGGAATCGAGCAACCCCATATATAATTTTCTCATATTCACCATAATATTATCCTATTTTAGTAAAATGATTAAAATTAATGATATTTTAATCAAAAATACATTATTTTGTTCTTATAATTATCTTTGTGGGGAAATCAGAACAAAAGATTTATTAAAGCATCAGCCATTCCTCGCACCAATATCTGGAGCGAGATGATTAGTTATGGGAAAAACACTGACTGAAAAGATCCTCACTGCACATATCACCCAGGGAACCCCTGAAAAAGGAAAGGAAGTCGGCATCAAAATCGACCAGACCCTGACCCAGGACGCGACAGGCACCATGGCCTACCTCCAATTCGAGGCGATGGGTGTCCCCAAGGTGAAAACCGAGCTTTCCGTGAGTTACGTGGACCACAACACCGTCCAAATCGGCTTCGAGAACGCCGACGACCACAAGTACCTCCAGTCCATTGCAGCAAAATACGGCATCATCTACTCACGCGCAGGTAACGGCATCTGCCACCAGGTGCACCTCGAGCGCTTCGGCAAACCAGGGAAAACCCTCCTCGGGTCTGATTCTCACACGCCCACCGGCGGCGGCATCGGCATGATCGCGATTGGCGCCGGCGGCCTTGACGTCGCGGTCGCTATGGCCGGGGGGCCCTTCTACCTTACCTATCCAAAAGTTATTAAGATCAACCTCACCGGAGCGCTCCGCCCCTGGATCTCCGCAAAGGACGTCATCCTCAAGGTCCTGGAGATCTTCTCGACCAAGGGCAATGTCGGCTGCGTCTTCGAATATACGGGAGATGGGGTTAAAACTCTGTCCGTCCCTGACCGAGCGACCATCACGAACATGGGCGCGGAATGCGGGGTCACCACCTCCGTGTTCCCCAGCGATGAGGTCACCAAGCAATTTTTAAAAACCCAAGGACGCGAGAAAGACTGGATCGAACTCAAAGCGGACCCTGACGCGGCTTACGACCGCGAGGTAACAATAGACCTCAGCAACCTTGAACCGCTCGCAGCGCTACCCCACAGCCCAGGCAACGTCAAAAAAGTCAAGGACATTCAGGGAATCGATGTCGACCAGGTCTGCCTCGGAAGTTGCACGAACTCCTCGTACACCGACCTCATGACGGTCGCTTCTATTCTTAAGGATAAAAAAGTTCATCCGAACGTGAGTTTCGTCGTCGCACCAGGATCAAAGCAGGTCCTGGAGAACATCACGAAGGACGGGGGCCTGTTCAATCTCATCAGTGCAGGCGCTCGCATCGCGGAGGCAGCCTGCGGGTTCTGCATCGGCAACAGCCAGTCGCCGAAAACCGGGGCGACCTCACTACGGACCAGCAACCGCAACTTCCTCGGACGGTCCGGGACCAAGGACGCGAATGTGTACCTGGTGAGCCCCGAAACCGCAGCAGCGGCTGTGATCACCGGAAAGATCACGGACCCACGCGACCTTGAGAAACAGGGCATCAAGTACCCGGACATCCCGATGCCGAAGAAGTTCCTCATTGACGACAGCATGTTCCTGTACCCGCCAGCGCACCCGGAAAGCGTGCAGATCATCCGCGGGCCGAACATCGGCGAACCGCCAAAGAACACCCCGCTGCCTGAGACCATCAAAGGCGAGGTCACGATCAAGATCGGCGATGAGATCACCACCGATCACATCATCCCAGCGGGCGCCAAGATGAAGTATCGCTCGAACGTCCCGAAATACTCAGAGTTCCTCTTCGAGGTCGTCGACCCGAAATTCTATGAACGCGCAAAGAAAATCAAGGACGCAGGGAAGCACAACATCATCGTCGCGGGCGTGAGCTACGGCCAAGGCTCCTCACGGGAGCATGCGGCGCTCTGCCCGATGTACATGGGCGTCAAAGCAGTGCTTGCGAAAAGCATGGAGCGCATCCACAAGGCGAACCTGATCAACTTCGGGATCCTGCCGCTCACGTTCGTCAACAAGGATGATTACGCCATGATCGACCAGGGGGACGCCCTTGAGATCACAGGTGTCAGAAAAACACTCCAAGGGAAAACACAGACACTCACGGTCCGTGATACGACCAAAGGGAAAACATTTGAGATGTCATTTGATCTCTCCGACCGGGATAAACAGATTATCCTCGCAGGGGGATCCTTGAATTACATCAAATAAATAACGAGAAGAGGCAATCACATGAAACACGCGAAAGAACCAAGCAAAATCAAGGTGAAAGGGACCCTCGTGGAAATCGACGGGGACGAAATGACCAGAGTCATGTGGAAGATGGTGAAAGAGAAACTCCTCTTCCCGTACCTGGAGATGAACCTGGAGTACTACGACCTCGGACTAAAGCACCGTGACGAAACCGACGACAAGGTCACCGTGGACGCCGCCAACGCGATCAAGAAGCATGGTGTCGGCGTGAAATGCGCAACCATCACGCCCAACAAAGACCGCGTCAAGGAATACTCACTCAAGAAGGAATGGCCGAGCCCGAACGGGACGATCAGAGCAGCCCTGGACGGCACCGTGTTTCGCAGCCCGATCCTTACAAAAAACATACCCCCGGCTGTACGAAGCTGGGCGAAACCCATTCATATCGGCAGACACGCGTACGGCGACGTATACAAGAACCAGGAGATCCGGGTCCCCGGACCTGGGAAAGGGGAACTCACCTTTACACCTGCGGACGGTGGCTCACCTATCCGCCTGACGATCCATGAGTTCAAAGGACCAGGGGTCCTACAGGGTATCCACAACACAGACAAGTCCATTGGAAGCTTCGCGAAGGCGTGTTTCACCTACGCCCTGGACCAGCACGTCGATTTATGGTTCGCAACAAAAGATACGATCTCAAAGACCTATGACGCCAGGTTCCGCCAGATTTTCCAGGAGGAATACGAGAACAACTGGAAGAAGAAATATGAGGAGGCCGGCATCACCTATTTCTTCACGCTCATCGACGATGCGGTCGCCCGCATCATGAAATCCGAAGGAGGAATGCTGTGGGCCTGCAAGAACTACGACGGGGATGTCCTCTCCGACATGCTCGGCAGCGCGTACGGCAGCCTTGCGATGATGACCAGTGTGCTTGTGTCACCGGACGGATACTTCGAATACGAGGCGGCGCACGGCACCGTGCAGAAACACTATTACAAATACTTAAAAGGCGAGAAGACCTCGAGCAACCCCATGGCGCTCATCTTCGCCTGGACAGGGGCGCTTAAGAAACGAGGTGAGCTTGACCACACATCAGAGGTCGTTGACTTCGCTCACAAACTCGAACAGGCGTCACTGGAGACCATAGAAAGTGGCATCATGACCGGTGACCTGCTCCGCTGTGTGACACCAAGCCCGAAGAACAAACAGGTGTACACAGAGGAGTTCATCGATGCGATTGCCGCGCATCTAGCAAAAAAACTCTAAATCAAGAGGAGGTTTGTTTATGGCACAAAAAGCAATCAGAGAGGCAGACGGGAAACGCATGATCGCGCGTCTGCTCAAAGAGTATACGGATGGAAAATACACGATCGAGGATAGGTTCATCACGGTCGGACCAGACACCGATATGAAGAAACTGCCGGCCGAGTACCCATGGCTTGCGAAAACGAAACTCGTCGTCAAACCGGACCAGCTCATCAAGCGACGAGGGAAAAGCAAGCTCCTCCTGCTCAACGCGGACTGGAAGGACGCGGAGAAATGGATCAAAGAACACATCTGCAAACCCATCACGGTCGGCACCGTGACCGGGGTCCTTGACCATTTCATCGTCGAACCGTTCATCCCACATGGACAGGCAGACGAATACTACATCGCAATCCTCTCCCAACGAGACGGGGATGAGATTCTGTTCCATCATGAGGGCGGCATTAACGTCGGCGACGTTGACGCGAAAGCAGTCCGCATGAAAATCCCGATTGACACTTATCCAACGGCGACAGACATCGTAAAGCAACTGCTCGGCAACGTCCCAAAGGAACGACGGTCGCTCATCGCTGGCTTCATCGAAGGGATGTTCAAATTCTACGCTGATTTGAACTACACGTACCTTGAGATCAACCCGTTTGTCGTCAGCGGAAACAAAATTTATCCCCTTGATCTTGCCGCGAAACTCGATGACACCGCTGAGTTTGTGAGCGGGAAGAAATGGGGAGGCATCGAGTTCCCGTCACCGTTCGGCAGGATGCTTTCCCCTGAAGAGGCGTACATCGCTGATCTTGATTCAAAAACTGGTGCGTCCCTGAAACTCACCGTACTCAACCCGGATGGAAGAGTCTGGACGATGGTCGCCGGTGGTGGCGCGTCCGTCATTTACGCTGACACCATCACGGACCTTGGGTACATGAGCGAGATGGCGAACTACGGTGAGTACTCAGGTGACCCGAACGAGGAGTTCACGTACCTCTACGCAAAGACAATCCTTGATCTTATGACCAGGAAGAAGAACCCGAAAGGAAAGATCCTTCTCATCGGCGGCGGGATCGCGAACTTCACGGACGTCGCGAACACCTTCAAAGGCATTGTCCGCGCATTAAAGGAATATAAGGAGAGACTCCAACAATACAAGGTGAGAATCTACGTCCGGCGGGGCGGCCCGAACTACAAGGAAGGCCTGCGGATCATGCGGGAGCTTGGAGATCAGCTCGGGGTGCCTATTGAGGTGTACGGACCAGAAACGCACATGACCAAAATCGTAAGCATGGCGCTCAAAGGAGGGAAGTAAATGGCAGGAAAGAAAGATTTCGTCTTATTTGACAAGGATACCCAGTCGTTCATTTATAATATGCAGACCAACGCGGTGCAGCGGATGCTGGACTTCGATTACGTCTCCGGGAGGGAAACGCCGTCGGTTGCCGCGATCGTCAATCCGACCGGATCCGATAGCTTCCAGAAGTTCTTCTTCGGACCTAAGGAGATTTTAGTCCCCGTGTACAAGTTATTAAAGACCGCTGCAAGTCGACATCCGAACGTTGACGTGATGATCAACTTCGCGTCCTTCCGTTCAGCCGCATCCTCCACCGAGGAGGCGTTCGCGATGCCACAGATCAGGACCGTGGTGATCATTGCGGAGGGCGTGCCTGAGCGACGGATGAGGGAGCTTAACGCGAAAGCGAAGAAACTTGAGAAAATCATCATCGGCCCTGCGACCGTCGGCGGCATCGTCGCTGGCGCGTTCAAGATAGGGAACACCGGAGGAACCATCGAGAACATCATGGAATCCAAGCTTCACCGGCCAGGCTCGATCGGGTTTGTCTCCAAATCCGGGGGTCTCAGCAATGAGGCATATAATATTGTCGCGCAGAACACCGACGGCCTGTACGAGGGGATCGCGATCGGAGGTGACCGGTTCCCAGGGTCCACGCTGCTTGATCATCTGTTACGGTTCGAGAAGAACCCTGACATCAAGATGCTCGTGTGCCTCGGCGAGGTTGGCGGATCTGACGAATACCAAATCGTCGATGCGCTAAAGAAAAAACTGATCAAAAAACCACTCGTGATGTGGGTGACCGGGACCTGCTCCAAGGCGTTCAAAACCGAGGTGCAGTTCGGCCATGCGGGAGCAAAAGCTGGCTCAGACGCTGAGACCGCGGATGCCAAAAATGCGGCACTCAAAGCAGCTGGCGCAATCGTCCCGGACTCCTTCGATGATTACGGTGAGAAAATCGCAAAGGTCTACAAAGATCTGGTAAAGAAGGGGATCATTGTCCCCAGGCCGGAGCCACCAGCGGTGAAGGTTCCCATGGATTATAATACGGCTCTCAAGGCCGGGCTTGTCCGCAGGCCAGCGAACTTCATCTCCACGATCTCCGATGACCGCGGGGAGGAGCTCGTCTACGGGAGCATGGAGATCACCGAGGTGTTCGAAAAAGACATCGGCATCGGCGGGGTGCTCAGCATGCTGTGGTTCAAGAAGCTCTTACCGAAGTATGCGACGAAGTTCATCGAGATGACGATCATGGTGACCGCGGATCACGGTCCGGCTGTCTCTGGTGCGCACAACACGATTGTCGCGGCACGCGCAGGCAAGGACTTGATATCATCGCTCGTCTCTGGGATGCTTACGATTGGCCCCAGGTTCGGTGGCGCGATCGACGGCGCCGCACAGATGTTCTCAGAGGCGTACGACGCGGGAAAGACCCCGCAGCAGTTCGTCGACGACATGAAAAACAAGGGCGTCAACATCCAGGGGATCGGGCATCGGATCAAATCCGTGCACAACCCGGACATGCGGGTCACCATCATCAAAAACTACGCTAAGAAGAACTTCAAGAAAACCAATCTGCTCGATTACGCTCTCGAGGTGGAGAAGATCACGACCTCGAAACGGGACAATCTGATTCTGAACGTCGACGGGTGCATCGGGATCTGCTTCGCTGACCTGCTGCGCTCGGAGATGCCCAAACCTGAGGCGGATGAGTACATCAAGATGGGTGCGCTCAACGGCTTGTTTGTTCTTGGTCGCAGCATCGGCCTCATCGGCCATTATCTGGATCAGAAGCGACTGAAGCAGGGGTTGTACCGGCATCCCTGGGATGACATCGCGTACATGCTCCCTGAGAGACCAAAGAAAGAACCTAAAAAATGAGCCATATCTCTGGCTCCTCTTTTTTTTCTTTTTTAAGGAATAGTACTATAAGAGCCTCCGCTAAAAAAGAAAAATAAAAAGGATAGAAGTATTATGAATGGATAATACTTCCCGTGGTACCTATTTTGTCATGGATATCTCGATCGACGAGACGTTTGATGTTCTGCCTTCCTCGTTGGTGATCGCTTCGGTGCCGATTCGTATCTCTTTGATTTTTGCGTCTGTGACAAACCGGTTCCTCGTTATCTCTGCTGCATCGACCGCTCTGCTGATCGCTCGCCCGCGGGCCTTGATGATGACTTCGGATGATCCGCTGTTGAACTGCGTGACGACCGCTAGAACGTAGCTCATGGGTGGTTTGTTTCCTACATAGATCACGTTTTCTTCGCTTTCTTCTTTTGCTGTCATTACCTCTACCTCTCTGTTCTTACTAGTTTTGGTATTGGTCTCCTATGGTACCTTTTATTTATAAATATTTCGTCATACCATATCTTATTGGTTGGAGGCGCTGAGAAGTTTTTTCAATTTCGTCAAAACATCAGCCGGGTTCTTCCCAAGGATTCGAATCATCGGTTCTTTGCCGATACCGCCCTCGTCATAGATCACGTCTGGGACGCGGCCAAGCGTCGCTATCGCTTGTTTGGTTCCCCATTCCATGGTGGAGGAGGCGGTCGCTGGCTCGTTTTTTCTGTCAAAGGTACCAACTGAGAGACCAATAGTCCTGCAAAGCTCCACCGTCTGCTTGGAATATCTAATATTAAGAGCAGCTCGTACCGTCGGGTCAACGGAGTGCGCGGCAAGCACGACCGAGGCGATGTGTTTCGAGGCGCCAAAGCCGAGGGACCCGCAGAGATGAGGCTTATGGTTGCATTTGGTGATGCGTCCGTTGATGCCGCAGACATCGTTTCGTGATGTCGTGTGCTGAGTTGCATAAACGACGTTCATGCCGACCTCCGGGATGAAGGACACTGGAAGCAACGTGAGGAGTTGTCGGACCATGGTTTTCAACTCAACCCAAACCTCAAACTGCTCGTCATCCTTAAAGGTGGGAGGGACAAGGACTCTGATGGAATGGTCGAGGACGTCTGATCCTTTCCCAGGTGCGTACCCCTCCTGGATCATCGCCCAGGTGATGTGTTTTGCTTTCTGCACGGCATCGACCGGTGGCTCGCCAAGTGCGAGCAGCCCGGTGATCAGGGATGAGAGGGTGCAACCGGAGCCGTGCGCCTTCTTGGTGGGAAGCCTTGGTAATGAAAACGTGTAGAATCGTTTCCCATCGTAGAGGATGTCGACCGCCTTGTCGTCTTTCAAGTGGCCGCCTTTCACTAGGACGTACTGCGAACCGAATGAGACGATGGTTTTGCACGCATCCTTGGCATCCTGTTGGTTTTCGACTGGTATCCCCGCAAGCATGCTTGCCTCAGGTGCGTTCGCGGTGACCATGAATGCTTGGGGTAGCAGGTGCTGTTTCAACGAGGAGACAAAAGAGTCATCGGAGAGCCTGTCGCCGCTGGTCGCGACCATAACGGGGTCTACCACCGGCTTCAGATGGTATTTGACAAGAAGTTGTGAGACGAGCTGGACGATTTCGTCGTCATAGAGCATGCCTGTTTTCACAGCCGCGATCGGGATATCGTCAAGGATGCTTTCCATCTGGCTTTGTATCATATCCGCAGGGACCTTGGAGATCCCCGTGACTCTGTGTGTGTTCTGGGAGGTGATGCAGGTGATGACCGTAGTGCCATGCACCCCCAAATACGTAAACGACTTGAGGTCAGCCTGGATCCCAGCGCCGCCGGAAGGATCAGACCCTGCTACGGTTAACGCGACCTTTTTTTCCATACCCATGTCCGAATCGCATCTTTATTTAAAAGGATTCAGACTCTTTCTTCGGAAGAAAAAGAATAAAAAAAACATTGGTAGGTTTTCCTCCCACACACACGTGGTGATCTGATGGCAAGGTTTAACGAGTTTCTCTTCCCGGCCTACCATTTGAGAAAAAATGAGAATCAGGTGATGCTGGCACCTGACTCCATTGGTACATTTTCTGAGAATCGTTCTTACGTCCCTGCATTTGCGCTGAACTGCCACCAGACCTTCAACTCAACCCCATTATTGCATCGAAGGATGTTGCCCACCGGGTCCCGCAGCGCCACATACACACGATACGTGCCGGTTCCGTAGGACAGATCCGACGCCCGGATCAACCCATTGAAGATCGTGTCAAGAGCGAGCTGACTGCTGGTGTTGATGGTCCTCGGTGACGTCTCGTTGTCCACATCCCAGTCCGCCACCCACGTTCCCTGGGAAGAATTATAGGACTGGATCTGCAGCAGGAGGTATCCTTGCATGTTTGTCGTCCCGGTGTTCTTGATTTTCGACTGGTTCCGGTACACCACGACAAGCTTCGGCTGGTACCCGCTGCCTTTCTCGTTTGCGTACACATTGACGTACTCGTTCCCGGTGGGCGTATTGGCGTTGATGTCCCTGTTGCTGCGCAGGCAGAATTTGGTTGTACCACCCTTGGTAATCCAGTTGAGGTTGCTGAGTGTTATGTTGTTGTATCCGTTGTGGAAGCCTGACGTGTTGTACGTTCCTCCATTCCCTGAGTACCAGTTCTTGTTGTAATCACTTGATTGTAACGGATTATGTGGGAAAACAGGTTGTCCATTCTGCACTGTGATGCTGAAATCGGTCGTCGAATAATCGTCCTTCTTATACAAAGAGAGTGTTGCGTTGTCGAGGTACGCATTCGAAGGTAATGACGAGGTGTTGAAGAGCACGAACCCGCGATACACGTAATACGTCGCAGGTATGTTCGTGACCTTCTTTTGCCCTATGGTGATGGACTGACCGCTGCTATTGACCGTTCCAGTCGTCGCGGTTTGTCCTCTCGTATAATCAGTGTCGGACTTGTAGATATAGCCGTCGTTTGAAGTCGAATACACGGTCAAGGTCGGATCGATCACCACCGGGAACATCATCGCAGCCAGATCAGCAACTTTCAACCCAGCAAGAAGATACGTGTTGCCGTTGAGATGAATGATACGATACGTTAGTTTCTGCTGGACTGATTCATTCCCCGGCTCGTAGGCATCACCTAACGGCAGCCCGCACTTGAAGACTCCGAGGGCGTCCTTGAAATCGACGCTGGAATCCGTGATGGTGACGTTCCCGGAGAGCATCCCGGAGGTATTGTACATGTTGAGGTTTTGATGCTCCAGTTTGGTGATGAACACGAGATAAGAGCTTGCGTCATGCAGACCGTACTGCGATGGCGGGTGATTCTGCAGCACAGTCTTTGTCGCGTTGCTCATCGTGATCGCCTCTTTCAACTCGGTGTTCCTATAACTCCAGGTGACATCTGTGCCTGTGAAAATACCAGGATACATGATTGCATTTCCATTGCTTTGTCCCTGGCTGCTCTGCACGCTCTGCAGATACTGATAGGACCAGTTGCTCGCCGGGTCAAGGTATCCGACACCCACAAGCTTACTCCTCACTACATAGGTGGTTGGATTATTTGATCGATTGTATGTGTATGCGACCGGCCAGTCTTGTTGCGCGTTGGGTTTGAAATACACCCCGTACAACCCCTTTGCGTTTCCCACCCGATATCCATAATTGTAGGCGGGATAATTACTGGCCAGCTGATACAACGACTCATTGATGGGTGTCCAAGAGCCGTTGTCCTCCTCATAGTTGATCGGCCCTTGGTACGATTCAAGGATGTTGCACCCGGAGGAAGCATTATAATAGGTGTTCCAGGTGAGCCCTCTCCCGACAAGAGTGAGATTCTCCGGTGGGTTTGACGGATCCGTGATATTGATGAATTGATTGCCGCTATAGGCGTCTTTCAACGTGGCGATACTGATTTGCGCTTGCGCTGACACATGGAAATGGTACCCGGATGAGGTTTTACCGTTGTACGCGTTATCTTGCGCCCAAATCGAAAAATTGTACTGTCCGACAAGCCAGGTGTCTGAGAAGTTGTACTGGTAGATATTGTTCCCTGCATAATTCATGGTGAAATTCCCGTAGGTTTGATCAGGATAGCTGATGTTAACATGCACCGTGTTTATCCCGCTCCAGTTCCCGGTCTTGTTATCGGTGACGTTCGCCTGGATACTCACGGTGCCTCCGAACCCGACCGTGTCAGGGGAATGTTGCACCTGGGTGATGATCGGTGGGAGTTCCTCTGTTTTGAATAAGAGGGTTTTCCAGTCGCTTTCGTTCGCGAACACGTCTCTTGCTTTCACGTTGACGTAGTACCCGCCCTCGTTTCGCCAGGTGTGTGATGCGTTGACCCGGTGATTCGAGAGGTATGGTCCGAACCAACCGGTGTTGTTGCCGTCGCCCCAATCAAACATATAGGACATCTGATCCCTGTTGGAATCATTCGTGCATGTGGTATAGGTGTAGGTCTTTCCGGGGTCACCCAGTGTTGCTCCGGAGAGCGATGGGATATCAGGCGCGTTGTTATGTGATGATCCTGAATTGATGACAGACAGAGATCCGAAATCTTGCCCGTTGAAGGTGAGGTTATGTTTGGTCCCATTAATCGTCGTCCCAATGACCGTGACGTTGGATGAGTCGTTTACGTACATCCCGTTCGTTACGTTTTTTATGTTAGAGGACACGATGCGAATTCGGTTAAATAAATCGGAGAGGGATGATTTTATTTGAATTCCTGTGCCGCAGTTTGTGATGTTGCATTGGTTGAATCTCACGTCGATGATGTTATTCATGGTGATTCCGATGGGTGTGTTTTTGATGGCGCAGTTGTCTACTTCGGTGTGATTGCAGGGTGAAATCCCATAGGTTCCTCCCTTAATGGTAAGACCATTGATCGATACTCCGATGTTCTCTTTATACATCGCAGAAATATCATCATCAGTGAAGGTCTTGTTCCATATGGCGACCTCGTCGATTCTGCCGCGGTAATGGTGACCTGCGTTGTCGAACCCGATGTACCCGGTCGCGGACACGCCGGTGTCTGTTTTTGCTATGGTGCTGGTGCAGGTGCCGTCGATGTAGATCGCAAGCGTAGTCTGGTTGTGTGTGCCTACAATGTGATGCCATCCGGTGGTGAGCGCTGTTGAGGAGATTGCGAGGTTGTTGTCGAGCTGGAAGAAGGGTTTATCGGTGGTGTCGTTGACTGCGAGGCAATACCCGCGATTCTGGGTTGTTCTTTGTGATATGATTGGTAGGAGGGATCCTCCGTTGCTGTTCCAGTAGATCCACGCGGAGACGGTCACATTCTGGCCAGTAAGGACTGGTACGACCGTGAGGTTAATCATGCTTGTTGTTTTGTCGAAATCGAAGCACCCTTTTCCTTTCAGGGTGTTTGTTGACCAGGTGAGGTTATGCCGGGTTCCGTTGTGGTGCAGACCAGAGTAATCATAGATGACTGAGGAGCTGGCGTAGTTCTCTCCGACGCTTGTGTCATTGTTGAAATGCATGAGCAGGTTGGTGCCGTTCATGGTGAAGAGCCATTCGCCCGAGTCTGATGAAGGAAGCTCGTAATCATGGGGAGCTATCATAGTTACCGACCCGTTGATGATTGTGTCGGATTGGTCATGGCCGATGAGGGAGACTGATTTATTGATGGTTAAGTTCTCATGGTATGTTCCTGCTCCGATGTAGATGATGTCTCTGGTTGAGGAGTTGTCGATGGCTTTTTGGATTGTTTTCCATGCGTGTTGTTGTGGTGAATCGCTTAGTAGCAGGGCGCTTGCATTTGCGTTGTAGATGAGGATGCAGTTCGGTTTTGTTTCGGTGTCGTTGCCGTTGTCATTGTCAATGACTCGTAAAGATACCGTGTAATATCCACTTTTATTATACGCATGGTGTGGATTTTGTAAAGCAGATGTTGTGTTGTCACCGAAATCCCAGTTCCAGCTCACGATGGTCCCATTGGGGTCAAACGAGGCATCGGCGAAAGTGATGTTCGTGTTGACTAGGGCGATAGGAGGGTTGTAGAGGAATTGTGCCTGGGGAGGCTGGTTGAAGACCGTTATGGTCTTTCGTGCCGTATCTTGTTGATTATGATCATTTGTTACTGTAAGATTCACGGTATAGACGCCTGGGTGGTTATACCGATGATGGGGCAATGAGTCAGGAGATACTTCCCCGTCTCCAAATTGCCATTCATAAGAAGTGATAGTCGTTCCTTCTTTAGTCGCTGCGTGACTCGAAAACTCGACAAGCTGGTGATCGTAGGGTGTTACAGGTGTATAACTGAAATCGGAGAATATGTCGCATCCAAGAATGCATGATGCGTCAGCACCAGGAGGAGGTAATTCATTGGAGGTCATAGTACTGGTCGAGTAATTGAAAAGAGAGTAAAATTCGTAACGCCCAGCTCCATATGGAGAGTTGAAGGCGAAGTGATAGGGAAGATGGGTAATGGAGTTGTATCGTGTCCAATTCGTCCAAATATAGTTGGATCCAGCGCCTTTGTAGCGATAATAAAGAGAGAGGTTCTGGCTGATGCAGGGTCCTTCACTGGAGTTTCTTCCGACGCAACATTTCACGATGATGCCGAGATTATTTTGAAATGTCGGGGTGATGTCCACGACCTGTGAACTGTTGTAGACCGGGGGAAGCTCGTCATCCGGCACACATTTTGATGCCCACGCAACCTCTCGTCGTATGAACCAGGCATTCGCCCCCTGCCTAGTATCCTTGAACGTCATCTCTGTTTTGTCCTCGCCTGGTAGCACCCAATGGTCTAAACCATGCCAGAGCGTAAGATCTTTCCATTTTATTCCTGAATCATCCTCATGCAAAATGTAGTTAGAAGTATCATCCCAATCCGGCAACTCAGGGTGATAGCCGCTAAGAAATACCCTACCGCCATCAGATTCACCTTCCGGGTAGGTAAAGGCGATTGAAGATAAGTTGTTGTTGAGGTGAGGGTCAGCATATTTTATCGATTGGCCTACTTGGTGTTGAACCCATCCTGTATAATTATAATAATCAGTGATTCCTCCTGAAGGTGTTGAGATAAGGTTTGCCCAATCCTTAGGATCCATTGGTGATTTACCCATGGCTTGGTCTACTTTCTTGAAATCGCCATCGATATAATATTGACTAAGAAGCAATGCCAACGCTCGAGATTTTAAAATGGGATCAGACTTTATTTCATCAAGGAAGTACTTAATCCATAAAATACCTCTATGCAGGAATAAGGGGAAGCTCCAGGCAATATATTTATTATGGTCATTGAGAACCTGCGCAGGATATGATACGAGGCGGGAAATATATGGATCATCGGGTGGCACATAGAAACCGAATCCTGATCCCCACCGTACACGCCACGTGTCATTGAGATAGTCTTTAAAAACCGGATGAGTATGATCCAAAATGACTGTATCGATTGCGTAACAATTTATAAAGGCATTTTCATTACTCCGATCAAATCCAGAATAAAACATGGAGGCACCTTGGGCTATGTCCTCAGGCTAATATTTAGGTAACGGGACCAGATAATGAATATGTTCATCAACGATCGGAAAGCCTGCATAATATATTGCTCTCGCATTATCATTCAGAAATTTAGATCTGTTCATAAAACCTGCTAACCAGGTTTCTGGTCGATATCTTTCAGGTGCGGCAAATGCTGCTCCGCTGCATTGTCCAATATATCCGTGACCTTGCTGAACGAAATCCCGTAGATTTTTCATAATTAAATGAGGATTGATTAGGATAGTATCATAACCTACAAGACTGTCCATATCTTCGTTAAAATTCCAATCGCCATAACGAGCACATACTTCTCGCTCAGCTTGGACACCATCTTGAAAATAAACATGATAATGATTTAAAGCCTGTGGATTCATAAGAAGGTCGATTTTCGTACGGTCCATATGAAATTGATATGTCGTCGAATCCACCGTCCAAGTATAATTGAGATCCTTATTGGCCCAGAAAGCCATTGGATTCGGATGTCCAGAATCAGGATACGCCACATAAATTATTTTCATTATTTGAGGATGAACTAAAGGTGGATTTTGTAGTTCGGGTCCTTGTTCTACGGCTAAAACAGGTTTATTTAAGATAGTGGGCATCAGCAACAACAGCATTATCACAATAACAATTTTTCCTCTCATGTTTTCCTCTCCATTTTCTTCAAATTTCTCTACTTATTTTTTATTACCATGCAAGATTGGATTTTATTGTTCCGTCTTGTCCGTTCAACCATTCTTTTATTTTTTTTTCAGTCTCGGACTCCCTAATATCCAAAATGTCGTAGTTTGTTTCTCCTCCCTCCATATTCACTGTTCCTCAGTCGCGTCAATGTTATGTTCATTGACAAGGAATTCAAAATGATTTTATGACTATTTAACACTTAATGCAAGGATTTTCTCCCAAACAATTAAAAATTTTGCATTTTTACATAGTTTTGAGAGATTTTTTTTAAAAAGATTGTAGCTTTTCAGTGAACGGATAATTTTTTTTAACTATGTTCCAGATTTTTAAATCATAGAACCATTTAACCTATTACATAAACTGAGTTTGAGAATTTTTTTTAGTTAGGTTGCTGCGCTGGGTGCCAGTCGAACTGGATGAATGGTAGGATTCCAACGATTAATTTCGGAAGAAATCTGGGTCGATTCCAGTAGTTACCCTGCCAGATGTCTCGAGATAAAATAGATAGCACGTCGCGGTGATTTCCGATGATATTGTTCTGAGAAAAGATATTCGACTTGGATTCGGCTGAAAAAATAGCACGTGAATTACTGGTCAAATTATTGTAACGGACCGTTAGTCCTTGGCATGTATCCAAGTTCAAGGCGCCCCCACATCCATAGAATACGTTTCGTTCGACCATGCTGCCATCCATCCCATTTTGCAAATCGAGTCCAAGGTGGTCGTTCATGAATGTGTTGTTGCTCACAGTTACATGATAAAAAGAAAAGGTGAAGAGCTCCATCCCCCAGTCATTGTCATGTACAAAATTATCGGTAATCGTGAAATAATCACCTTTGGTTGCAATCCCGACTGCACAGCCGCCAATATCGTTCTCCCTAATGATATTCCCTGGAGGCATACTTTCACTATATTCAAGGTAGAATGCAATCCCGTTCTTGCCATTGCTGATGTTCTGCTGAATCACATTTCTTTCGATGATATTCCTGTATGGGCTATAGGAAAAAATAGCTTGACCTGAACAATGAAACAAATAATTGTCACTGATTACAGTATCTTTTGCATATAAGAAGAGCATGATTCCATCGTAGGTGGAATTAAAGATCCAGTTATGTTTGATGATGTTAGCCGAGGAGGTGGAAAGAATACCCATTGATGCAATACTGATACCCCCACCGAGAAAGTAATTGCTATCGATGGTCGTGTAATTTGAACTTTGCAAATCTATATACCCGGATTTCATGATGTTGTATGTTAATGTGCAATTCTGCGAATTATCCAGCCGAATGCCAACATAGTTGCCTTCTAAAACAACCGTGAAACCTGAAAAGACGACATCGTGTGAACGAATCAAGATAATCTGTTGAGTCCAATCGGTCCCTGAGTTATTGATAAACGTTCGACTCGCATTCTCACCCAAGACTGAAATGGATTTGTTAATCATGATCTTTTCATGATAACTCCCCTGGAACACAAACACGATGTCCCCATCAGACGAGGCGTTGACCGCATCCTGAATTGTGCTGTAATTTCCTGGGCCGTCGCCACCGACATATAGTGTAGTTCCTCTCGATCTCGACAAGGAAATCTTTTCTGCCAGCTGTCCAGTTGATGGTATGACGGTTGCCACGATGAACAAAAAAATAACGCAAATTTCAACCAATTTTTTATGCATATTTTCCTCAGTAAGGACTTACGGAACATTGTAAGAATTGGTAGAGAGAAGTAAGAAGAAAGATAGGAACAAAACACAATAAATTCAAGTCAGGTGATAAATTAGATAAATAAGTAAAGAATTGGACTAAGAGAACAATAATAACACAAATAACCGGAAATTTCCAGAATATTGCATTCCTATTTTCGCACCTGCAGGAAAGGTTGGACAGCTGTGCCACCTCGGCTTTCAACACTGTATCTTTTTCAACAACGGCGGCTAGCTTTTTTCGCATCGCTTGATCATCCGCATGATATTTTTCAAGTGTTGTATTTATCCTTAAGATATTGAGTGTTTTTAAAAGCACTGACCCTAGAGTATAGACACGTTTCAGAAACTTCTCGGTCAAAATTGGACGATTAATGATGAAAAAGTTCATATCAGGGTCAATGAACTGTTTCCTTGTCAATTCAGAACCGAGAATGATCTGCTGAACGTCCCTGTTATGTGCCATATCAACAATGGTTTGAAATAACAGCTCTTTCTGGTCAAGGGTATCATTTATCACTCGGTCATTGGATGCCTTCATCGACTGTACACCAACAATACCCGAATACGAGGCACCAATAACCACACAAAGGGTAACAAGACTTATACTCATTTTAAGACTTTTTTGCATATGTACCCTCCCTATGTAATTACATATAAAACATGAGATATATAAGAATTTCCTCTCTTCCGAGAATTTTTCTTTGAATTTTCCTAGGATACAATCGGAAAAAATCCCTAAAAACCATATGTGTCATCTATACTAAATCATAAACCAGTATGAACAATATCAAACATATTTCTATTAAAGATCCCAAAGAACTTTTGATTTCTCTGAGAAAGAAAAAAACTCAAATATCTTTTAAAATGATTCGTCCATAAGTCCTTTTCCTTAAATAAATGAAGGAAAATCACACAGTGCCCATTCTTCGAAAAGACTCGCTTCCTGTACTCATAATTGAAATCTTTGGATCCGCAGACCTCAAGGTAGATGCCAAACTGAGTGAGATAGAAATCAGGTGTCCAGACACGAGGCCGCCCATCATTGTCCCAGACGAACACTGGTTGTTCATAGACCCATTCTATGTCCATGGTTCGCAGATACTCAGCAACCTTCCTCTCAGGGACGGTCATCCTTGGCGATAGAGTATTCATGATAATTCATCCTTAGAAAAAAAGAAAAGAAAAAGAAAGAAGGCTTTTAGAGAAAAAACATTGGTAAACCCAGAGGACCTGAGGTCCACCAATGGTACATCAGAATAAAATAGAATGTTACGTTTCCTTTACGTACGGAACAAGGTTCCCGTCATCCTGCTCCTCAAACAACGGCACCTGTTTCGGAATCGTTTTGTGTTCGACAGTAACATAATTCTTCGCGGTCATGTCTATGCTCCCTCCAGTGATTTTTCTTGGGTAAGAAACGATAAGAATCAGGAAGACAAATAGGTGTCAGCAGTGGTGTTTGTGATCCCGATAGCTCCTCACTTCTCTCCTACGTGCTAGGTAAGCCAGGCTCGGTTCATATAGTTTCGTATTTGTGCAGAAAAACCATGCAGTGTCATGGCACTCATCATGGGTTTGGTAATAAAAAAAGGGAAGGATGCTGGTCTCACTAGGAGGGATGGGATGCACTCTACAACTACCAGCTAAATTCCTTCCAGGCCGAAGAAAGAGGCAGTGTTTTAAGTACCTTTTTCGTAGACGAATATGCAACTCGGTGTGCAGATGCCAAGGCACTGGCATCCTCTCCTCCTGGATTCTTCAGAGACGGGTAGCTTTATATGCCCTTCTTTTTTTACGACTTCCAAGGGAAATTTTGCTTTTACCAATATGGGGTTTATCATGTCAGAGATCACGCAAGACAAGCCAGGCAAAAAGATTCTCCTGCTGGGCAACGAAGCGATCACCCGAGGGGCGCTAGAAGCCGGGGTCGCGGTAGCGACCACGTACCCGGGCACGCCCGCAAGCGAGATCGCTGACAGCTTCTCCGCGATCGCCCGCGAGGCGACGAGAGCGAACAAGGACCCTGGATTCTATTTCGAGTATTCCACGAACGAAAAGGTCGCACTAGAAGTTGCAGCAGCGGCGTCGTTCTGCGGGCTGCGCGCTATCACCTGCATGAAACACGTCGGTTTGAACGTCGCAAGCGATACCTTCATGACCTATATGTACGTCGGATGTCGCGGCGGGCATCTCATCGTCTCTGCTGACGACCCGTCCTGCCACTCGTCTCAGAACGAACAGGACAACCGGTACTACGCGCTGTTCGGCAGCGCGCCGATGCTGGAACCGACCACGCCCGAAGAGGCCAAAGAGATGGCCAGGGTCGGGTTCGATATATCAGAGAAGCTCAAACTCCCGCTGCTCTTTCGCACCACCACAAGGATGAGCCATTCTCGTGGTGCTGTTACACTCGGTGAGATCGCCAAAGCGAAAAGAAAAGGCTATTTCACCAAGGACCCGATGCTCGTCACGGTTCCCTCGACCGCACGAGCCATGCACCCGGTCCTGTTACAGAAACTCGCTGAGGCAGAAAAAATCTCAGAGAAATCCCCGTTCAACGAGATCATCACGATAGGAAAACCGAAGGACATCGGCATCGTCACCTCAGGCGTCTCCTATACCTATGCGAAGGAGTTGGCGGAGGTACTTGGCCTCAACGTCCGGATCCTCAAGCTTGGGATGACGCACCCGATCCCACGCAAAATGTGCGAGGAGTTCATCACCTCATGTTCATCGCTCGTCATGGTCGAGGAGCTGGAACCGATCCTCGAGGATCAATTTAAGAAACTCGCGTACGACATCGGCTCTAATGTTAAAATCCTTGGTAAATCAACCGGACATTTCTCCCGGTTATACGAGTACACCCCGGATATTGTCGTAGAAGCATTTTCTAAGATTTTCAAGGTGAAAAACCCGTTCCCGAAACCAGTGTTCTCCAGCATCAAGGTACCGCGACGGCCACCGTCCCTCTGCCCAGGGTGCCCACACCGGGCGACGTACTACGCGGTGAAGAAAGCAGCGCCAAAGGACGCAGTCTACCCGACGGACATCGGCTGCTACACCCTAGGGAAGGAGCCGCCGCTTGAGATCGCGGACGTGCTGTTATGCATGGGGTCGAACGCTGGCATGGCGTGCGGGTTTGCGGTCGCGACCGACCAGAAGATTATCTCCTTCATGGGCGACTCCACGTTTTTCCATGCAGGAATCCCGCCGATCATCGACGCGGTACACCATAACCATGACGTGGTGATCACGATCCTTGACAACCGCACGACCGCGATGACCGGACATCAGCCGCACCCAGGTACCCCCATGGACGGCATGGGAAGACCTGCGCGGCTCATCAAAGTCGAAGATGTCGTGAAAGGATGCGGCGTGCA
>Ga0315282_10001398_pt1 | contig 45404 bp, 28 predicted proteins | sample YL17G07_20_MG_FD_203693 | JGI IMG/M metagenome (GOLD analysis project Ga0315282, IMG submission 203693) | Sediment microbial communities from Yellowstone Lake, YNP, Wyoming, USA - YL17G07_20 | ecosystem: Environmental > Aquatic > Freshwater > Lake > Sediment | place: USA: Wyoming | collected... | reverse complement strand
TGCTTGGCTTCGCCGGAGTCCAAAACAAAGCAGCGAGGCTGCGGCGCCACGCCGCCCATCCAGACGAGGCTATCGCCCTCATCACCGCAAATGGGTGATAATTGAAAGACCCTGGGTCCGCTACAGACTGGCGCGCAATCGTGACTGAACCGATGTATAATATGTGGCCTGTTAGCTGTACGGCGTTGCCACCGAGGCATACAAGGGATGTACGGGGTGAAAAGCGCGCTACTCTCAGCGGTTGTCGTCGCGCTTCTCGCTTGGCAGGCCTTTGCCGGCGAGGAAGCCGCTCCCGCTGCGCTCTGGTCAGGCGAAAAGATCACATTCACTGAGGCCCTCGTCGGCAAATTCCCGTCGAACATGATTCCCGGCACGCTGCGCATCTCGCCGGACGGCCAAAGGATCGCCTGCGCAATCATCCGGGACGGCAGGGAAGCGGTGAGGATCGACAGCAGCACCGAACGGTTGTTCGACGAAGTGCTTGGTAGCCCAAGAGACGGCATCGTCTGGGGGCCGGACAGCCGGTGGGTGGTCTATCAGGCACGTAACGGCAATGACAGACTCCTCGTCAGGGCGGGTGTCCCGGAACCGGTCCACGGCGCGATCGAGCCCGGCAGCATCACGCTCAGTCCCAATGGAAGGCGTCTTCTCTACATTGCGAAGTTCGACCAGCACGTGCGCGTGGTCGCCGACGGCAAAGAGGAGAGGCTCTACGACGAGATCACATACGGCCCGGTGTTTACCCCCGACGGCACTCGTTACGTCTACGTGGGCAGGCGCGACGGGCAGGATCATCTCGTTATCGACGCCGTCCAGCAGGAAGCATACGACTGGATCAGGCCGCCCATATTCTTCTGCGGCGGCAACTCGGTCGTGTATGCGGCTTCGCGCGCGGGTGCCCAGCACATGGTCATCGCCGGCGGAGCGGGACAGGACTTCGACTATGTGGCCGGTCCCGTGATAGCCCCAAACCTGAAGCATGTGCTCTACGTCGGCATTCAGGAGGGCAAAGCGCGCGTCGTGAAGGACCATCTGCCCGGCGCCCCTTACGACGTGGCCGCCTGGGTGGGCAAGTCGATTACCGGCGTCCCGGCAGGGGCGCACCGGGGCAACGACCAGGGGAGATTCACCGGCGTCGGTCCCGGCACGTCACGCTTTCCCGCCACGGACAACGTCGGCGTGGTATGGAGCCAGGACAGTGAGCACTTCGCGTACCTCGCGAGTGAAAAGGGCAAATGGTTTGCCGTTATCGATTCCACCGAATCCCGCGTGAAATACGACAAGGTCGGCGCGGGCGCGCCGGTCTACGACCGTCATGGAAGGCTGTTCTTTGCCGGATGGCGAGACGGCCGAGCATTTATCGTGGTCGACGGCGAGGAACTTGGCGGCTGGGACGACGTTCTCTGGAGCAGCTTCACCTTGAGCCCCGGGGGCGGCCACTGGGCGTGCCTTGTCATGGATGGCGGCCGATGGCACGTCGTTGTGGACGGCGTGGAAGGGGGGGGATACAGGGATATCCAGCCCGGGACGCTCACGTTCAGTAACAAAGGCGACCATATCGCCTACGTCGTCTCGCCGGGCCTGAGGTTCAAGCAGAAATGGTCGGTCGTGGTCGACGGCGTCATGGGGGGCGAGTATAGCGTCATACGCCGGGACTCCATTCTCTTCGGATCGACGGGCAAGCACTATAGCTACGTCGCGCGCGTAGGTTCCGACTCCGCCGTCGTGGTTGACGGCATGGCGCAGCAGCCGGCGAAGCGAATCGGCAACTACCGCTGGGGCCCCAACGGCGAGCACATGGCCTGGACGGCCGGCACTGACCGCACTGACTCGCTTGTCCTCGACGGCGTAGAGGGGCCGTCCTTCGACAGCCTCCTGCCCGGCGCGCAAGTCGCTTTCGATGACGCAACAACCGTTCACGCCCTCGTCCAGCGCGGCGTGGAGATAATCAGGATCGAAGGCAAGATCGCGCCGAAATAGGGCACAATCGTGCGAGACAAATACTCGCTAACCCGCCCGCACAGAGAATGCTTGCGGCACTATGAAGATCACGCGTAAGCGCCTGATGGCCACCGCTCCTGCCATACTGTGCCTTGCCGCTGCTGGGTTCGCGGCATGGGCAATAAGTTGCCCACAGTTCGGCCATGGACGTTTTGATGTGGTGTACAGCGAGAAGACGCTCGGGCCAAAAGATGTGGGTTTTTTTGCGCCTTCGCTTGCAACATCGCAGGACCTGATGCACCTCGCCTACGTCGCGCAGCGCGGCGGCAATCGGGTTGTCGTACGGGACGGCGTGGTTGGTCCCGAATATGATGTCGTGGAGTCCGATGAGGAGCCATCGGCGCTGCAGATGGATTCAACCGGCCGGCACGTCGTGTACAGCGCCCGGCGAGGCGAGAAGTGGTTCGTAGTTGTCGATGGCGTCGAACAGGGCGTATTTGACTGCGTTCGCCTGTTCAGACTCAGCCCCGACGGCAGCCATGTCTGCTCATGCGTAGTGCGCGACGGCCAGGACACGATCAGGATCCAATCTCTCGACAATGACGCGCGCGACGTCGTTGAGACACCGGTCCAGGGAACTGTGGCAGACTGCCGCTGGAGCCCGAAAGGCAACCGGCTCGCATGTGTCATTGTGCGAGGAGGTCAGAGTTGGGTTCGAGTCGATGGACAGGAGTTCGGCCCGTACCTCCTTGAGATGAGCTTTGAATGGAGCCCCGACGGCGGCAGATGGCTTGTGCTTCTCGGCAAGACCGGGTTCGAGCAACGGCTCATAGTTAACGGGGTCGAAGTGAGGGACGCCGTCGCAGATGAACCCGTCGTCTGGAGCGCCGACGGCAAGAGGTTTGCCTACGTGGCGCGCCGCGAGAAGGGCAAGGCATACGTTGTTGACGGAATTGCCGGGAAGCCGTACGACAGGGTCGCCGATGGCGCATTCAGCCCTGATGGGCGGCGCTTTGCCTATGCGGCCTACACTGCGCAAGCACCCCTCGGAGCATCTGTCGTCGTGGACAACCACGAAGGGGCGCCATATCTGGATGTGAAGAGCCCCTGCTTTGGATACGACGGGCACTTTGCGTTCGTGGCCGCGGAGGGCAATAAGCGATTCGTCGTCACCGACGGCATTGCAGGGAAGGCTTATTACACCATCGAGGGCCTTGCTTTCGCATCTGACGGATCGACAGTCCGCTATGAGGCGGATTATCAGGTCTTCGTTCTGGGCTCTCTCGAAGGGCGGCCACACGAGGACATCAGATTCGAACACGAGTCATGGATGCTCTCTGACCTGGAAGTGAGCCCCGACTGCAGGCACATGGCTTACATGACCGCTGTGATCTCTCCGCTGGAACGTCTGCAGACCGCAATCAATTCCTGGATGCTCCGGCCAATCCTCAGTTCTACCTATACTGCGCGTTCCCGCGTTGTCCTGGACAGATCGTCTGGCCCGCCGTGCGACTACGCGAGCAGCGTTGTCTTCAGTGGCGACAGCCGCCACGCCGCCTACGTCGCGCAGTGCCACGGCAGGCTCTGCCTTGTCGTTGACGGTCACAGGAATCGCGACATTGATGGCGACTACATCTTGGCCGCGCGTATCATCGGCGACTCCCTCCGGCTCATCATGTCGCGCAAAGGCCAACACATCCTCATAGACATCCGTCTCAAGAGCATCTGACGTGCCGTTTGCCCGACACCCGCCAATGCCCCAAATCGGTGGCTGAAATCGGTGTCTGACACCAATTATTATGATATAACTCCTGACGGCATCAGAAGATAAATTGGTGTCAGACACCGATTTTTGCCCCTGGAAGGTGTCCATGAAAGAGCGGAGCATGGGAAGGTAGCAGGGGAGTTTGGCGTCTATGGGCTATGAGAGCGGCTTTGCTTCCCTTGCCCGGATGACCTTTAGCGCCTCGAACCACGCGATGCTCACGACCCCGCCGCCGAGGGAAATGAGGATGTCGATCCAGTGGAGGCTTGCGAATTGAAAGAGCCTCTGCGCGAACGGCACGTAGAGCACCACGGCGAGGAACACAATCGCCCCGCCTATCACCCACCAGAGCGCGGGATTCGGCGCCCTCAGCATGGAGATTATGGTGCGAGACCACGAACGGTTCGTAAGGATAAGCGCGAGGTTGCCGATAACGAGCGTCGTGAACGCGAGCGCACGGCAGTCGTTGTCGGTGTGCCCGCGTTGCCGCGCTGTGAAGAACACCGCCAGCACCACGAGGAGCAACAAAAGTCCCTGGAGTATCGCAAGCGACAGCGACCGCCAGCTGAAGAGCTTCTCCTTCGGATTCCGCGGGGGGCGCTTCATGACGTTGGGCTCGGCGGACTCGGCCTCGAATACGATCGAGCACGAGGGGTCTATGATAAGCTCCAGAAACACGACGTGTACGGGCAGCAGAATGAGCGGCCACCCCGCGAAAAACACCGGCACAAGCGACAGCCCCGCTATGGGCACGTGTATCGCGAAGATATATGAAATCGCCTTCCTGATATTGTCGAAGATCCTGCGCCCGAGCCGCACCGCCTGCACGATCGACGAGAAGTCGTCGTCCAGCAGGACAAGCGCCGACGCTTCGCGCGCGACGTCCGTGCCGCGGCCACCCATCGCGATGCCTATGTTGGCTGCCTTCAGCGCGGGAGCGTCGTTGACGCCGTCGCCGGTCATTGCGACGATCTCGTCGTTGGCCTTCAAGGCCTGAACGATCCTCAGCTTCTGCTCCGGCACGACACGCGCAAAAATGTTCACGTCGCGGATGCGGCTGGTGAGCTCTTTGTCCGACATCTTGTCGAGCTCAGCCCCTGTTATGGCTTCGTCGGGTGACTTGAGCCCTATCTGGCGGGCGATGTTTCGCGCTGTTCCGGGGTAGTCGCCGGTTATCATCACAACCCGGATCCCGGCCGTGTAGCATTCCTTAATCGCGTCAGGAACGTTCTCCCTCACGGGGTCGGCGAGCCCGATAAGCCCTATGAAGTCGAAAGTGAAGTCGTGCTGCACTCCGGGAAGCGCCGCCCCGGTCGAGCTTCCCCTCGCTACGCCGAGCACCCTGAGCCCCTCGTTGGCCATGGCCCTCACATGCTGCGACAATAGCTCCACGCGCTCATTGCCGAAGTGGCACAGGTCGGCGATAGCCTCCGGCGCGCCCTTTGCGGCTATCATGTAGTCCTTGCCATCGGGCGACTTCCACACGTGCGAGAGGGCAAGGAGCTCCGGCGAAAGCGGATACTCCTGCACGAGCGTCCAGTTCGCGTGCAGGTGCTCCGTTCTTGCGAGAAACTTCTTTCCGAACTGCTGAAGCGCTTTCTCCATGGGGTCAAAGGGGTCGCGCTTGGAGGCGAGTATGCCGAACTCCAGAAGCGTGTGAAACTTCTCCGGCAATGTCCTCTGCCCCTTGCCTCGCGCGTCGAAGAACTCTCCGCCCGCGAAAAGCTTCCCGACGGACATGCGGTTTTCGGTTAGCGTGCCGGTCTTGTCCACGCATAAGACTGTCGCCGCGCCCAGAGTTTCGATGGCCGGCACGCGGCGCGTCAAGACGCGGTTCTGCGAGATTCGCCACGCGCCGAGCGCAAGGAATATCGTCAGCACTACCGGGAATTCTTCCGGAAGCGTCGCCATAGCCATCGTGATGCCGGCGAGGAACCCCTGTTTCCAGTCCGCGAGGCTGTTGCCGCGCGTGATCGCATATGCCACGATCACAACTACGCATAGCGAGAGCCCCACAACCGCGAGGTTGCGCACGATCCTTCCGGTCTCTCTCTGGAGAAGCGGCGCTTCTTCTTCGACCGTTTCGAGCGCCTTGCCGATCCTGCCGAGTTCGGACTTTGGGCCCGTCGCGAGCACTTCCGCAACACCTTGGCCGCGCGTGACGAGCGTCCCCGAAAACACAAAGGGCAGGTCGTCGCCGCCGGGCCTGCCAATCTCGCCCGGCTTCTCGCGCACTGCAGCTTTGCGCACGGGAACTGACTCGCCTGTGAGGAGAGACTCGTCGACGGAAAGATTTGTCGCGTGCAGAAGGTACGCATCCGCCGGCACGCGGTCGCCCTCGGCCAGAATCATTATGTCTCCGCGCGCCACATCGCGGCCGGCTATTCTGAGCTGTCTGCCGTCGCGTATGACAAGGGCGCGCGGGCTCGACATGTCTCGCAGCGCGTCAAGCGCCCGCTCGGTCCGGCGCTCCTGGTAGATCGTGATCCCCATGACTACGAACACGAACCCCAGAAGCATCAGCGCGTCCGTCATGTGCCCCTTGCCCATCGAGAGGTAAATAAGCCCGCAAGCGACAAGGAGTATGAACATGGGCTCGCGTATGACTTCCCCGGCGATGGCGAGGGTGGTCCTGTGCTTGCTGTAGGGAAGCTCGTTTCGCCCTTCTTCGGCAAGCCTTCTGGCCGCCTCAGCCGACGAAAGCCCCTGTATGCTTCGAATGTCGATTTCAGCCGACATTACGGCTCCTGACGCTATAGGAATGCTTCCGGGATGAACTCTGATGGCTTTCTCACGATGCCTTGTGTCCCCTGGATTACCGAGATGCTCGATAAGCGGCTGATTATAGGCCGCTAACCGCGATCCTTCAAGGTTCGCGTTTTCTGTGGCTTAAGTCTTCAGCCTGCTCTCAAGCTTTCAGCGCCAGATCGCTCTCTAATAGCGCCTTTACGCGCTGGTCGCTGTCGTACTCGATGAGCGCATCGATAACGGCGTCGAGATCGCCGAGGATTATGCGGTCGAGGTTGTAGAGCGTGAGGTTGATGCGGTGATCGGTAAGGCGGTTCTGCGGAAAGTTGTATGTGCGGATCCTCTCGCTGCGGTCGCCTGAGCCGATCTGGGAGGAGCGCGTCTGCTGGCGCTCCTTGGCGGCAATCGTCTTGAAGTGGTCGTAGATGCGGCTGCGGAGGATTTTCCACGCCTTGGCGCGGTTCTTGTGCTGGCTTTTCTCGTCCTGGATGGCCACGACGATGCCTGTCGGCAGGTGCGTGAGGCGGATGGCCGATTCGGTCTTGTTCACCTTCTGGCCGCCGGGGCCGCCCGCGCGATAGGTGTCTTCGCGCACTTCCTCGCGCTTGACGTCGACTTCGACCTCTTCAGCCTCGGGCAGCACCGCCACCGTCGCGGCCGAAGTATGTATGCGCCCCTGAGTTTCGGTCTCGGGTACGCGCTGGACGCGGTGTCCGCCGCTCTCGTAACGAAGCTTCCTGTGGACGCCGCTGCCGTTTATGGCGACGATGATTTCCTTGAATCCCCCCATTTCCGACGGGCTTGCGGACATCACTTCAACCGTCCAGCCCTGCTTTTCCGCGTAGTGGCGGTACATACTGAAGAGGTCGTTGGCGAAAAGCGCCGCTTCCTCGCCGCCGGTACCGGCTCGGATTTCCATGATGACGTTGCGGTGCGCTTCCTTGTCCTCGGTGGCGAAAAGGCGGATGAGCTCGTCGTAGAGCTCCTCGACTTTCGGCTGGAGCTCCTTGATCTCGACGGCGGCCATCTCGGCCATTTCCCTGTCGTCGCCCTCCGCAAGCTCTCTCGCTCCGGAGAGGTCGGCCTCGACGCTTTTCAACCGCCGGTATGTGTCGATAGTATGGGTGAGGGCGCCGTATTCCCTGGCAAGTTTGGTCAGAAGGGCCGAGTTGGCGATGGTTTCCTGGTCGGACATCCGCCCTTCGAGCTCAGCGTATTTTGCCTCGACGGCAGCTAACTTCTCCAGGAATTTCAGCCTCGCCTGCTCATTAACCGTTATCCTTGGCATCCTTCGCGTCCTTCTTTAAGCCCCAGCCGTACTTGCGCTGGAACTTCTCGACGCGGCCGGCCGTGTCGACGAACTTCTGCTTGCCGGTGAAGTATGGATGGCACTTGCTGCAGATTTCGACTACGATCTTTTCGCGGGTGGAACGCGTCTTCCACGTCTCGCCGCAACCGCAGACGACTGTCGATTCCACGTACTTGGGATGTATGCCTTCCTTCATCTTCCTTCCTCCATCGAACGGGCCGGCAGGTCCGACCCTGTAGTTCCTTCCAGCCATAACTGTGGCCGTAAGGTCTTTTGTGCCAATGTGTTACGTTGTGGTCCACTTCCTTCGGTCTCGCTGGCAGATGTTGCAGGATGTTACTCACAGCAGCGAATCAAGGCAACACGAGCCCAGTCGAAAACAACCAGTATATCCAGAATCCATTCGAAGTCAACGAAGATCGCGCCATTTTGGGGCCATTTTGCGCCTCAGCCTTGGGCATTTGCCCCGGCATGTCACTTTCCCTTTTGAATTCCGACCCGGCTTCACATACTAAGGGATGCAAATGGTTCTTCTTTTGGGATTCGGCACCGCACAGGAGGTGCAGCATGTCGCACCGTCGTTACCCGGTCAGCCTTGCGGCCGTGTTTGCTCTGCTCCTGGTCGCGCTCGCCTCGCATGCGTCCGCGCAGCCCATTCAGCCGCCCAGCCTTCCTCGCACAACCTGGCTCAATATCAGCACCTTCCGCTTCCATGAGAACACGAGCCTGAGCAACAGGGACTCCTTCGTGCTCAAAGGCTCATTCAACGCGGAGCCCTACTCCCTCGAATCGACAGACGACGTGACTCTATCCATGGGGGGCAAGGCCATCATCTTCGCGCATGACCTCTGGAGAAAAGTCGGCCGCAACGCATGCAAAGCCAGGACAGGTGGCGTCTCGGCCCAGATTACATACTGGGTAGGCGGGAGCTCCCGCTGCAACTTCACGTTCATCGGCTCGCGACAGAACATGCCGGGTTACATGGCGAGCCCCTACGACACTACTATTGAACTGCGGATAGGGGGCGCGTTCGACGAGTCGGTTACGGTGATGGTGACCGTTCAGAATCCGGGCCGAGGCACGGTGTTCAATGCCAGATTGGACTCCTATAGCGAAGACATGCTGGCGACGTTCGCTCTCGACAGCGTTCGTATCACGCGAAGCAGGAAAGCCGGCCACGACAGGATGACTATATCCGGGCGCTGCTGGAATAGCGGCTTCGACCCTGAAAAGAGCGCCTTCGCCGTTAACGTCGGCTCGTTCAGAGCGACTATCGAGCCATGGCAGCAGATGACCGTGGTTAAGGGCAAGGGGCACTGTACGCTCTCGCTTCCCACCGGGGGCAAAGTGACCCTTAACTTTGATCTCAACACAGGCAAGACGTCTTTTGCTTTTACGAACGTGGACTTGGGTTCTCTGGCGAATCCTGACGTCCTCTTCGTGGGAGTCATTAACGAAGACTCGGCGCCGGCTTGGAATTTCGGGCTTACTTTCAAGGAGAACAAATCGCACACGTCGTCTGCGTACTAAAGGCCCCGCCCCAATCGCGGCATGCGGCCAGGCGGTCCGGCGCACTGCACTTATGGTCGTAACCCCTTTATAGTCCGATAGTTGCGAACGCAGCACTACTGTTGAAGCGGCCTTCTACGCGTCGCGCCTCGTCGTCGCCGGTCTCATCACCGAATTCATCCGGCCGGCGGGTCATGCTATGGCTCGCCGGCATGCCCATCGCTGCTGCGGGATAACCCTCTGCCCAGGCGATGTCTGAAAAGGTACGTCGCCAGGAGCCTTCCTTGGACTTGTGCTATTGCCGCATATTCTTGGCTTGACTTTGTTTCAAACCGTATTCTAATAAGACGCAAGGGATTACGGAAACCGGGAGAAGGGTCATGGGGACGGTCACATACGATGGTAAAGCGTTCATAGTCGACGGCCGCCGGATCTGGGTCGTCTCCGGCGCCGTCCACTACTTCCGGGTGCCGCGCGAGCTGTGGCGCGACCGTCTTGTCAAGCTCAAGCGCGCGGGCTGCAATACAGTCGAGACCTACGTCGCCTGGAACGCCCATGAGCCTCGCGAGGGGCGTTTCGACTTCTCGGGCGGGCTCGATCTCGACGCGTTTCTCTCCCTCGCCGAGGAGCTTGGCCTCTGGATCATCGTCCGCCCCGGCCCCTATATCTGCAGCGAGTGGGACAATGGCGGCATTCCCGCATGGCTCAACGTGAAGCCCGGCATCAAGTTGCGCGTCGCCAATCCAGCCTACCACGCCGCAATAAAAGCGTACTTCGAGAAGGTCATTCCCATCGTCGCGAAGCACCAGGCCACCCGCGACGGGCGGGTTATCCTCGTCCAGGACGAGAACGAGTACGTCTTCCGCAACCGTCCCGGCGGCAGGGACCATCTGATTTTCCTTCGCGACCTCCTGCGCAAACTCGGCATAGAAGTGCCGATCATCGTCTGCGACTTCCTCTATGAGCGCATAGATGACACGGTCGAGTGCTGGAACGGCTGGGACAATATCGAAAAGTCTATCGAAACCCTCCGCAAGGCCCAGCCGGGAGCGCCGAACATTGTGACTGAGTTCTGGGTAGGGTGGTTCTCCGCCTGGGGGCATCCGGAGATCACGGCGCAGAAGTCCGCCCGTTCGGTTCACGAAGCGTCGATGAAGATCCTCGCGGCGGGCGGGATGTACAACTACTACATGTTCCACGGCGGGACGACGTTTGGCTATTACCCCGGCCGCACGATCGGCGGCGATGACATTTACATGCCTTCGTCGTATGACTGCGGTGCGCCGCTGAGCGAGACGGGCTGCCTGACGGAGAAGTACTACAAGACCAAGCTCGCGTCGGTCCTCGGCTCCAACCTCTCAGCCTTCTTTGCCGATAGCGAGCCGGCAAGCCTCGCGATCACCTCGCATGACGAGGTCGAGATCGTCACCCGCTCGGCGGCGCAAGGCAACGTCATATTCGTCTTCAATCGCTCCAAACGCAAGCGCGCCGCGCGCATAACGATCCCGGGCGGCACAGAGCTCGAAGTATCGTTCGCGGACGTGGACGCCGTCGCGCTGCCGTACCGGTTCTCGCCGGTGCCGGGATTTACGATCGACTATTCGAACCTGTCCTTCCTCGGCATGACGCCGATGGGGGTAGGGCGGCTCGTGTTCCTTTACGGCCCGCGAGGCAAGTCCGCGGTCCTCGGCGCCCAGGGGCGCACGTTCCGCCGGATCGTCGGCCCCGACACGCAGATGTGGTTCGGCAACTTTCCCAACCTTGTCGCCGTTATGGACACGCGCCGCGCGGAGCGCACGTGGTTTCTCCCCGACAGGACGATTGTCGGCGGCGACTACTGCGGCGAGGCCCAGAGCGAATCTACTACCATTGGCTGCCGCGGCGAAGAGACGCTTATCGCGTATTTCCCCAACGGCCGCGTGAATTTCGCGTCCTATAACCGCGTCCCCAAGCCGGCGAAGCTCCCCGAGCTGCGCGGCTGGAAGAAAAAGCCGCTCCTTCCCACCGGCAAGCCCACGCCCGCCAAGCGCATCGACGACGGCCAGGGCAACCCCGCCGCGCTCGAATCTACCGGCTATTTCGGCGGCTATGGCTGGTACTACACGAAGGTCAACGCCGACCGCGCGCGCCAGGAGACGCTTCTCCTGACCGACGCCGAGGATCGCCTGACGGTTTTCGCGAACGGCCGTCGCGTGACGACGTTTGGAAGAGGACAGGGGGCGTCGATGGGGCTTGTGACTTTGCCCCTCAAGAAGGGCGCCAACGACCTCCACATCCTTCTCGACAACCTTGGCCGCGCCAACTACGGCCTCTCGCTCGGCGAAACCAAGGGGCTTCGCGGCCCCATGTATCTGGGCGCGCGCATGGCCGACCTCAGCCTCACATGGACGCCCGGCCGCTACAACGGCAAGCTCGCCGACACGTGGCAGATCGAGTCCATGTGGCCGGAGGTGCAGGACGTCGCCGCGACGCTATCAGTTGTCTTCGAGACAACAAAAGGCGAGGGCGCGGTCCTGCGGCTCCAGAACGTCGCGGAGCCGGCAGCGGTTTTCCTGAACCGCGAGTTCCACTCGTACTACTGGGGCGATTCCGTCTGCAGGCGGCTCGACCTCACGCTTCCCGCGTCGTCGCTCAAGCCCGGGCGCAATCTTCTGGAGCTCTGCTTCTTCATCCGTCCCGACGGGGACATGAGCAGGCGCCTTTCAATCTATACCTTCGACGAATCACGCATCCTCGACGCGCCGCTTTTCTTCTCGCCGCTCGAAGCGCCGAAATGGAAGGCCGCTCGCGGCGCGCGCGCCGCGGCTGATACGCCCGTCGCATGGGAAACGAGCCTTCGCTTCGCGCACCCCTCCGCGCCGGTCTACTTCGTCCCTGCCGGCCTGCGCAAAGGCGAGATCTGGCTCAACGGCCGCATGGTCTCGCGCTACTGGGACATCGGCCCCCAGAAGCGCTCCTATCTCCCCGAGCCGTGGCTCACGGGTACGAACACCCTCGTGGTCGTCGACGAATTCGGCGCCTCGCCCGCGAAGGCGTACCTGGAGTATGACGAAGCGGGGATTATGAATTACGAGACGGTGTAGGCACCTTCATGCCGTGTGGTTAGTCCCCTCGCCCTCTGGGAGAGGGGCAAGGGGTGAGGGCCGTGACGCCGTGCAGTCTCACATCCCGGCGCGTCTGGATCATCCCCGCGCCTTCTCGTCTTCCCGCTTGGCGTCTCTTCAGCCGCAGGCAGCGCGGCTTTTAGGGAAGGCGTTTCTGTAATAACGCCGACAGGATTCGCACTCTCTGTTCCGGCGCGTCGGCGTAGAGTAGCTCCTTCAACTGCTCCGCCGTGAGCTGCGTGAGATCCCTTGCCGAAAGCGACCACCTTGTCTCGTTGTCGAGCGCGAGATACGCCGCGACCGGCTGAGGCGCTCTTGCCAACTGTCTGAGAGCAAGAGCGCGCGTGACGATATATGCCGGGTTAGGCTCGTCTCTCGATGCGGCGCCGTATGATCCGCTTGCAGCCATTTCCTGCAGTGTTTTCAAAGCCGTGTCATCGCCGGAGCCCGCGACAATAGCGACCGCGGATCGCCAGATCCACGTTTCGCCTTCGCGATTTCCTCTGGCGACAAACGGTATAAGGGCGCGCGCGATCTCCGGGTTCGCCCTGTGGCTGAGGGCGTTCGCCGCGTCGCCCCGCAGCTCTCGCCCATCCCTGGTTGCGACGAACTCGCTCGGCAGCACGCCATCCGGCTCAGACACGATCTTGACGAGCAGCGCATCGCACGCCGGCGTCCCCGCGTTCTCGAGCGCGCCTACAATACTGGATGGCTGCACTGTCGGGGCGCTTGACAGGCGTGAGAGCAGGGCCGTCGCTATCTTCGGGAAATCGTAATTCGGGTCGCTCCTGCACAGCGATGGCAGCGCCCATAAAGCGGCAGTAACCTTGTGTGTCCCCGTGGATGCCGAGTTAAGGGCCGCTTCCTCGAGCGCTGCTGCATAGCGCATGTCGCCGGCCCTTGCAAGAAGCGCGGCCTGCGCAAAAGGCTGCTGCCTTGACGAATTGTCCTCGGCTACCAGTCTCGTCAGCCTGTCATCGCCGAAGCGAGGCGAGAACTCGTTGATCCTTGCAGAGAGCGATTGGTAATGGTCCGCAAGGTACCCCTGCCATTCGTCAAGGCGCGTCTCACGCAGAATTTCCAGCGCCGCGCGCCACGAGTCGTCGTCAACCTTCGCGCTCGGCCCCTGCACAACCGTGTTCAAAAGTATCCTGAACTGCTCTTCGCTATTCCTTCCGGCCAGATGAAGCGCGCCCCATACTGCCGCCGAAGGCCCGCGCAACACCTGGTACGCCATTCTCGATTCATGCCATTCGTAAACTCTGCGTCCGATCACGGGCAGCCTTCTAATCCAGTCTGGCGATGGTTTGCTTCCCGCCTCAATCCGCTTCAGGAGCGACACATCCGCCTTGCGCGCGTTCATGGCGTATGTGCGCAGAAGGGAGCTCAAGATATCCACGTCCCACTGATCCGCGCAGGGGAAGCATGTTTCGATCAGTCGCTTTATCGCATCCTGCGACTCATCAGCCCCGCACGGCCGCGACAACTCGCCCGTTGCGCGAAGCGCCGCAATAAGTCCCGCCCATGCTCCTTCGTGAATCCCGTTATCAGGGGTAGGGGGGAGCAGGTCGCCCAGGTTGATGCTGCGTTGCCCGTTGATCACCATCGTTCTCGGCAGCTCGGTAGTGAGAACGCGCCTCTTGAGCCACGTTCGCTCTATGAATGCGCCCTTGCCGACCTCACGCTGATGGTATCCAAGCATCAAAACCACGTTCGGTTCGAGCGCCGCATGCGCGCGCCGCAGATAGTGGACAACCGCCCACAACTCCCGCGCTCGCTCAAACGACACCCGCGCGACCGTTGCACTGGACTCTGTGCTGACGCCAAAGACGTATGAATCGCGCCCGGCCCTGAGATCGATAATCAGCCGTTCCCTGCCGCCCGCTACATACGCCTGCCCCTCGTACGGCAGCGATATCGCTTCCCTCGGGATCGTGAAGATTCCCTTCTCAACCGCCTTCTCCCCGAACTCCTCCTTGAGTATCCCTACCGCTTTCTCATACGCCTGCGGATAGACCCTCGGCCGCGAATACCGCCACCGGGGAATCGCATAGAACGCCGTGTGCACTGCCGCGATGGCCAGCACAGCGATCAGTACGCGTTTCTTTATGCTCATGTCAGAACGCACCCCTTGCAGAGACACATGACCCGCTTCTCTTCAGTTCCTTACAGCCTCTATTCCACGCGCGGACAAACCAGCCCCATAGCGTTCCATAGGTTGTGCTGGTCGCTGTCCATCTCGTTGGTGAAGAACATCTTCAAATCCTCATCGCCAAGCCACTGGTGGCCCGCGCGCATGAGTTCTTCCGGGCTCAGCCTGATATTGTTTTCGTTAATGCCCGCGGCTTTGGCGCGCCGCTGCAGGGTGAAGAACCAATGCAGCGCGTCTATTTCCTTCTCCATTGATTCAGCGCGCTTACCGGGGAACGCCGACCTTGCTTCGATGCTTGCAAGGAGACGCTCCAGAAAGGCGCGTCCCTTCGGCCCGCCCGCGCGCAGGAGAGTGTACTCCGCCGTGCTTATCATATACCAGTCGTCTTTCGGACGATTTCTATCAAGACAAAGGAACCGCGCGTCTTCAGAGAGCTCTCTGTCGAGATACGTGATCAACTCATCCTCATGTTCCCGTGTCCTTCGCGGGTTGAGGCTGTCGAGAGCACAGTGACGCATGTACTTCCTATTGTCTGGAGACAGGCTCTTGCTCAAGACCTTCTCAGGATCGAGCGCGGCATCCAGAAGCGCCCTTGTGCAGCCCTCGTCATCTATGCGGCCCAGGCGTGATATGGTCCAGTATGCGCTATAGAACTCTTCGGCCGGTTTCGCGAGCACCCGCCGCGCGAACGCTTCCATGTCAAAGGCGTTTCTTCGCCTCTCCCAGAACGACACAAGATCCTCAAGCTTCCGGGATGCGCTCCCCTCCTGCGCGAAATTGGTCGCGACAACGATATCCTGAGCCCTGTCGATATAGACTCTGTTTCCGGTCTCCTCGAATAGCACAATATTTGCGAAGACCTGAAGGCGCGACGAACTGTCATCCGCGACGATGCGGGCGAGCTGTCCCCCTGTCGCCACCAGGTCTTCTGAAACGACTGGCGCGTTTCGGATGTAGGAGTTCACCTTGCCGTAGTTGCCGGCAAGGTATTGCGCGCATTGCTTTGGCCATCTCTTCTGGAAAGTGTCCCAGACCGCAGGCCATTCACGGTCTTCCTGCCAGGTGCTGAGGGCCGCATTGGCCTTGGCGCTCAGTGCCGCCACCTGCTCACTCTCGCTTTTGCCGTCGAGATTCTCAATCACCCAGACGTAGCCTTCTACAACCGGCCACGGACTCTTGTCCGGTTTCTGCGGCCGAGGCTTTATGAAAGCGCCCACAAGGGGCAGACGCCGCAGGAGCGCAAGGGGGTCAGGCGCTGGAAAGAAAAAGCGCCTCAGAAAGCTCAGCTCCCGCCTGCCGGCATGTTCCGCGAAGGTCGGCAAAAGCATGTTCAGCGTGATCGTGTCGAACGCTGACGCCGGAGGGCGCGACCGCCCCAGCATCTCCGACATGGCCGGCATCAGCGGCCTGCAGTCGGTTACGGCTGTCAGCTCTCCGGACGTTCTCGCATCGTCCACGAGTCGCTCCCATGCTGCGGCCCGCGCGAACGGCGTTATGGAATCCGTTAGGAACCCAAAGGAATCGCGTCTGTAAGGCGTTACCCAGGTGACATCACGCCTGTGCGGCCATGTGAAGTCGGTGGAGCCGCTTCCCGCGTAGGGGGTCTCCGCTCCGATGCTCGCCGGCACATGCGTTATCAGACGCTCAATGTAAGCGATTTCCGCCCACGCCTCGCGGGCGCGTTCCCATGAGAGCCGCCCGGCTTCCACGCCGTGGTCCGCGTCCTTGTGAAAAAGACACGATTCGCCGCCAGAGGCGCGCAGGTACAGGAGCGTCTGATAGTTTCCGTCATAGGTCTCGTTGACAAGGACCAACCGCCCCTCATACGGCACGGCCAGCTTATCCCTCGGTATTGCCGCCATGCCTTTCTCAACCGCCTGCTCGCCGAATTGCTCCTTGAGGACCCCCATCGCCTTCTCATACGCCTGTGGATATACCCTCGGCCGCGAATACCACCACCGGGGAATCGCATAGAACGCCGCGTGCATTGCCGCGATGGCGAGAACCGCTATCAATATCCGCTTCTTCATACTCACTTGCGATCCCATCCGCATTCCGGCGCGCGTCCCCCGTCGACCTACCACCAGCCCTCATTCCTCTCGTAGACATTCTTGATACGCTTATCCACAATCGCAGAGAACACCGTATCACGCGCGTCCGCGCAACGGTCGTCCGCGAGAAGGGTCTTCAGCTCATCTTCGTCGAGACACCCGCTCAACGCCGTCACGCCTATGAGTCGTCGCCCTTCGGCGTTGAGCGAAAGATAGTGCCCCATCGGCCTTGGCGAGCATCGAAACTCGAGTGTAGCGACCGCCGCAGGCAGGTTCAGCGGCAGCGCTTTTCTGTCGCCTGCTTCTACGATCAGGTTAGAGGGCGCCGCGCCTTCGGACATGGCAAGCGCCTTCCTCAAGGCCGGCAGGGATTGTTGATGCCCGACGTTGGCGAGCACAGTGGCTGCGTAGAGCTTGAGACCGAGCTCACTCGGCCTGTCTTCCTTTTCAATGTACCCTATGACGGCGCTCTCGACCGTGGGGTTCTCACCCGCAAGAAGGTTTTCAAGCGCCAGCCGGCGTATGTTGAACGCGTCCCGGTCCGCAAGGCCCCGGTTCAGCATCTTGCCAGGCTCAAATATGATATCGAGAAGCATCCCGTCGAACTCCTCGGCGTGCGCTTCCGCAAGCTCCCTTGTGATCACCTCCGCTGCATCAGCGCGCCCCGCCAGGCCGGCGACAAGCTTCCTCACGAGGACAGGCACTCCCACGTAGGAGCGGTCGTCCCGATAGGCCGATAGCAGTTCCGGCAGGTATACTCCGCTGTACTCGAAATTGCCGAGCACGTCCACCAGCATCCTTGCCTCCATATTCGCAAGGTATCTCTCGTCTTTCGTTGCTTTGTAGAGTGTAAGGTTCGCGTCATAGTAACACCAGGACCGTTTGTCGGCCGCCACGAGTTGAGTCAGCTTGTCCGCCGGGCCGAGCTTGATCCCCGTGCACTGCGTCCAGTCGAACTGCGCCGGATAATTCTCCGTGAGAAAACCCTTCCACCGTTCAGGCCACTGCGAGGCGAAGAGCTGGCGCGCGCGCCTCTCCACCGTGGGTTCGTTTGCAGCCCTGCCCGTGTTCAGCGCTATCGAGGAGAGGATCCTTTCCCTTTCGGCCTGTGTTGCGTCGTTCAGCGTTTCCGCTTCCCATGCAGTGCCGCGGCTGACGAGGGGCCCGCGCAGATGTTGCCTATATCCATCCCACGCCTTGAGACGCTCCCCCACAAGTGGCAGAGCAAACGTCCACGACGGCATCCGAACGCGCCCGCTTGCCAGCCGCCTGAGGAACGCGCTATCGGCGCTCCCGGCGCATTTCGCGTATCCCCCTGCAAGCGCTGACGCAATGTGCCTGTCGAGGTCGTCTCGCGCCGGAGTCACGGCCTCTATAACCTGCGCAAGCGCCCGCTTGATGTCGCCCCGCTCGGATACCCATCGCAGATCGGACGAGCCGAGTTCGTCCACAAGCCGGCACTTGACTGCACCGGTGACCAGGTCATCGCCGGTCGGCGGCCATACGTCTTCCTTCGGAAATCGTTCCGTCAAGCCGTAGCGCCGCCCTCGCCGTATCGGCCATGTTGTGTCCGCCAGACCGTATGGCATCGGCCGCATCAGCGGACGTCGGCCTTCGATAAATCGCACGGCGGCTTTGGCTCGCGTGCTGTATTCAACAAGCGCCCAGATGCTCCGCGCTCGCTGCCAATCGATCTCCGCAACGCTGACTCCGGCGCGCCAGTCTTCGCGGAAGAGATAGGACGCCTTGCCCGGCCCGCCGATATAGAGCATGATCGAGCCGCTGCCCCTGCATACCATTGCCCGCCCCGAGTAGGGGAGGGGCAATTCATCCTTGGGTATGCTTACGATCCCCTTGACCACCGCGCCCCTTCCAAACTCCTCCGCCAGCATCGCGTTGACCTTCTCGTACTCCTCGCCGTGAAACGCAGGCCGCGTTGCCCGCCACCTTGGGACGGCATAGAACGCCGCGTGCACCGCCGCGATTGCGGCTACTGCAATCACTATCCGCCAGCGCATCCTCATCCGGTGATCCCCGTCAGGCTAATGGTTTCCTTCCCCTTCCAGATAGCGCGTCTCGCATATTGCGGTCATTACCTTGACCTTCGCCTCCGCGCAGCTCTCGTCCACAAGAAGCGCCTGCAGGTCGCCGAGGCCGAAGCAACTTCGCAGGTCCGCGCACGTGATTACACTGCGCTCCGCTGCTGAGAGCGAGGCATAGCGGTCGCGCGGGCTGCCGGCGGATCTGATGTTGATCAGCAGCATTGCCCTCTGCAGATTGTCGCTCATTATCCTGTGATCATCTGCGGCCGTGCCCGTCGCGCCGGTCGTGAGCGGACGTTCCTCAAGTCTGTGACGCATTCTCTCAAGCGCCCCAAGCGCTTCGGCGCCGCCCATCTTGCGAAGAGATGCCACTGCGGCGCGCTCCACTGGGCCGTTCTCTGCGGCCGGTCGATCGAGGAATCGAACGAGAGCGTCAGCCGACGCGGTACAGGGGTACTCGCCCAGCGCCATTGCCGCCCGCTCTGCAAGAACACGCTTCTCAGCCTCCCCACAGTCGGCGCCGAACATCCGCTCCGGCTCGTTGAGGATGGCGGCAAGGAGCGGAATGAAGCCCTCTGAACGGCCTCTCCCGACTATCTGGAGTATCCGCTCGCAGATGTTGCGCGGCTGGTTGGAATGCGCTTCATCAGGCACCACGCTTCCCAACCCGCTGCGCAATGCCTCCATCGCGAATGCAGGCATGTCGCCTACGCCCCTGTCGTTGCTGTACAGGTCGATAAGCGCCGCCATCGCCATCCCGGCGGCCGCAGGGTTGGCGGCTTTCTCATGCGTGACGATGTCTTTGAGCCGTGCAATCGCCGCAGCATCCTTCGTCATTCTGTAGATATCCGCAACGGCATGAACCCTTGCCTCGACCTCATCGAAGTCTTTCGATTGCGCCAGCGCGGCATCGTCGGCTACCATGCGCACGAACCTTTCATCGCCGGGAATCCCGGGATTGTTCGATGGCAGGAAGTACTTCTTGTCCAAAGAGGTCAGCTTCCCGTAGTTCTCCACGAGTAGATCTCTCCACTTCGCCGGCCATCCACGTCCGAGCGTGTACCTGGCCGCCCACTTGTCATCGCTTGCCATAGCCGCCTCGCGGGCGCTTCCGCCTCCGGCCGCGCCCTCGCGTGCATCCGGAAAAGCGATCTTCACAAGGGCCGCGAACTGCCCATCGTTGCTCTTGCCCTCAAGGGTTGCGAGGACGCGCAGATATGGGCTGGCCGAGTTTATGTCTATCTGCCCGGCATCAAACCTCGCCTGCAGCATCTTTCCTATCAGGGGCAGTTTATAGCAGAAGGCCGGAAAGCTCTTGTGATTGCACGCGTCGATCTTCCTGAGGAGGGGCAGCGCATGCCGGCCCGCTGTGTGGAGGTAATAATCTGCCAGGCAGCCTATCCTCATCCGGTCCCAATCGCTGCGAGGCGGCAGCGACGCGCGTATGATCGCCTCGATCGCAGGTCCGGCCTCCCTGTCGCGGAGCCAACCGTCATCCGAGACAGGCAGATTCCTTATCGCCGCCCCTCTTGCGATCTCGCGCACGATCGCTGTAAGCGGCCGCTCATCGTACAACCCAACTGTATCCTCGTACTTGTCCTTGCGCGATGACCACGGCCACGTCCTGTCGGCGAGGTAATCCGCGGCCAGGCTGATTCTCGAATCCTGCGGCACCGGTCCCCGGGCGCAGGTTGTATCGGCGCTGTCGAGGTAGGTAAACAGCGCCCACAATTGCCGTGCCTTGGCAAAACTGACCCTCTTGGCTCGCACCACTCCATGCCAATCGATGTGCAGGATCCAACTCTGGTCCCCCGCGATGCGAATGTACAACTCCACGTTTCTGGCTGAGCTGAAGCAGTACGATACGCCGCGATAGGGGACTGAGATCGGCGTCTTTGGTATGGCGACTATGCCGCGCTCGACCGAAGCCGCGCCGAAGTCCTCTTTGAGAAGCGAGATCGCGTTCTCATATGCCTCCGGGCAGACCCCTGGCCGCGAATACCACCATCGCGGGATGGCATAGAACGCCGCGTGCACCGCCGCGATTGCGACTATGGCAATCAGTACTCGCTTCTTCATGCTCATATCAATTACCGTGCGTCGCCGCCGGATTCCAGTTGCTGCGCCAAAGCGCTGTAGACTCTGACCCTGCTGTCTCTGCACCTGTCGTCCGGGAGAAGCATGCGCAATTGGTCCGCGCTGAACCGCCTGGCGAGATCGGCCGCGCTGAAGAGAGAGCGATCCGCCTCGGCGAGCGACAAAAACCGCGCGCACGGATCCTGAGCGGCCTTCACCTCGATCATCAGGATCGCGCGATGCACCACAGTCCGCGTCAGTGGCTGAGAATCTGTATCGGATGAGTTCGCAGACGTGTCGGCCGGTCCAAACCCGTCGAGAATCTTCTCCAGAATCGGCAGCGCCCGTACATCCCCCACATCTCCGAGCGCGTCGACCGCTGCGCGAGCGACAGCCTGATTGGCCTCGCGCTTGCTGCCGTCAAGGCACGCCATGAGGGCATCAGCAGCGCCGGCGCTTGCGATTCTTCCCAGTGCCTTCGCCGCCTCCGCGCGAATAAGATCTCCCGCCGCACCGTACGACGCTGGAATGATCGTCTCCGGCCTGTCGAGTAAATTCGCCAGCACGGGCGTCGCTCCCGCGCTGGCGTCGCCCAGAGCCCCCGCGATGAACCGCATGTTGTCGACATATTGCGGATTCGCCGACTGCAGCAGGGTGCCTGTGAACGCTTCCAGGTCCACCGCGTCGGGGTACTCTTTGTGCGCTGCGAGCACGTTGGCGAGCACATAGTGAGCGCGCCCGGCGTCCATCCATCGGCCGCCATAGGCCGCCGCCATCGCGGCGTCCTTGATTGTGTCGACGTAGCGTTTGTCATGCGTCGCACGAAAGAGGATAAGCGCCGCGTCGCCCCTGGCCGGATTGGTCGGATCTTCGGCAATGAGCTTCACAATGCGGTCGCCGGGCCCTGCGAACGGCGGCAGGGTCGCGATATTGGCGGTCCCCGGCCGGTAGTTATCCGCCAGCACCGCAAGGAGTTTCGCAGGGGACCTGTCCGAGAGCGTCCCCCATGCCGTTGCTGTCTCCCAGTCCCAGTAGCGACCGCTTTGCAGCGACTTTTTCAGTATCTCTTCGCACTCCTCGTCGCTCCTCCCCTTGACTCCGTTAACTTCCTGAATCAACTGGGCGACGTCAGGACCGATGAGATCGCTCATCCTGTGCGCCCGCTCCGTCAGCCAATCGTCGAGGATCTTCCACTTGGGATGTCTGTTCGACAAATCCAGCGCGTGCATGCCGCGCCTGTTTCTCGAGTCAATCTTCTTGAGTGCGCCAAGCGCACCCCTTCCCGCCGTATGCGCGTACTCGCCTATGTAGCGGTCCAGGATTTCCTTGTCGACGTCGTTCTGGGGCACGATGCAGGGAGTGACTAACGCCGTGAGCGCCGGCGCGAGCATCTCATTTCCACCGGCGACCTTATGCCCTTTGCTCAGTTCTTTTGCGAGCCGTCTGTACGCGAAGTGCCTTACGGAGTCCTCGGGTATGCTCGACGTTCCGCCCGCAGCCTCGCGCGCGCTGGTCCAGATGGCAGGGTAGTACCACGTTGCGTCGACAAAACCGATCTCATTTACGCCGACGTTCGCCTGCGACGGCACCATGCCGGGAAACGCCGCCGTGGCCGTGTGCAGGTACTGAAACGCCGCCCATGCCTCCTCGGCCTGCGCCCTCGATATCCATGCCGCCTTGCTCCCACCGGAGTCATTGTCCCATATCAGGTAGGAGTCACGACCCGGCGCGGCAAGGCACACAACCAGGGAGGGGCTGCCCTTCACGACCGCGCGCCCCTCGTACGGTACCCAGACCGGCTCCTTCGCTATCGCAAACACGCCCCTCTCAACCGCCGCCGGCCCGACCACTTCCTTGAGCGCCTCGACCGCCTTTTCATACGCCTGCGGATAAACCCTCGGCCTCGAATACCACCACCTCGGCCCCGCATAGAACGCCGCATGCACAATCACCACCGCCGCGACAAACGCGACTATGCGCCTTGCCAGTGGTGATCTCGCGATCCTCATACTATTGCCTTCCCGTGCTCACAGCCGGCGCGTTCAGCGCCGCACGTTCTGTTTCGCGTTCTCCTTGACGATATTCGTCGCGAGCGCATTGTAGATTGCCGCGCGCGCTGCACGGCATCTGTCGTCCGCGAGCAGCGTTCGCAGTTCATTCGTACTGAAGCGCCACGCCAGTGACTCCTGCCTGGCCGATCGTTGGTCCGCGGTATCGAGCGATGCGAAGCTCTCCACGCGGTTGGCCGCGTTGGCGACATGGATAGCGACGATCGCGCGACGAAGCGTGCGGATGCTTACACCAGAGGGGCCGGGGACGCTCTCATCAGTGTCTGGACCCGGGGCAGGGCACCTGACGAGCATCTCCTCGAGGATCGGCAGCGCCCTGTCGTCGCCGCTGTCCCCGGCGGCGTCCACAACCGCGCTCGTGACTTTCCACTCCGCTCTCGTGTGGCTGCCCTTGAGATACGCGAGCAGCGCATCCCTTGCCGCCTGCGTGTCGCGGTTGCGGAGCGCGGCGACCGCCTTCACCCGCAACCCCCTACCGAAGGAGGCCGCGTACTCTGCGTTCAGCATTGTCTCCGGCGCGTTGAGGATGTCCGCAAGCATCGCTGTTGCCGACTCGCTGTCCGACGCAGCGACACCCTTCAGCATCTCTTCGTACGTCCAGTCCGTCCACGGCCCGGGCGAGGGGCGGCTGAAGAGCCTGCGCGCCAGGCTCCGCGCCTCAGACGCCGACGAACCTGACTTGCAGGTATCAAAAAGCGCCTGCATCAGCCCGCGCAGGTCAACCTTCGTAGCCATACGGGCGCCGCGCGCCCGGGCCACCGCATCCAGGTGCGCTATGGCGATTTTCTCCAGCCGCGCGAGGAGCTCTCTTTCGTTGCCCTTGCACAGAATGCTGGCCGCGTACCACTGGGCCGAATTGCTCGCGTCGTCGGCGATGAGCCGCGTGATTCTGTCGCTCGATTCCAACTCCGGCACGATGCGGCGGATGCCGACTGGCAGGCTGCCGTAGTTATCGGTGAGGTGAATTCTCCATTCCTCAGGCCACCTGCTGAGAAGAAGCACCTGCGCCTTCCACCCAATCGTACTCCCACTCATCGCGGCCTTCGTAAGCGCCGCCACCTCTTCTTCCTTGCTCTTTCCGTCAAGCGCCGTCACCGCCCATATCTCGCCCGACACGTCAGGCGCCTGACGCTCGCCGATCCGCCGAGCGCGGGACTCCAGATACGAGTTCAGAATCGGCGCCCATTGAAACCACTGCACGAGGCGTCTCGCGTCTGCTTCCTGGATATGCCAGTTGTCGATCTCCCTCAGTGCCGGCAGCGCGTCTTTGCCGGCCATGCTGGCGTACGGCTCTATGAGATACTCGAGGGACATGCGTTCGAACATCATCTGCAAGGTCGCGCCGAGTGACTTGCGGATTATATCCGCCATGGCCAGTGAAAACGCCTTTCTGTCGACTTGAGGTGCGCCCGAGTTGTACAACTCTCTCATGACTCGACTGCAAGCCAGCTGCCGCACTGACGCCCTCACAAGGCTCGTCGAAGCCTCTCCCGGCTCGTCTCTAAGCCACGGCTCGTCAGCGCTTGTTGTTATCTTCCGCGAAGACCATGTCTCATATGCGAAGCCGCTTGGATCATACACGAGGTATCGCTGACCCGTTACCGCGCCGCTGAACGAAGGCTCTGTCCGGCACAGATACTGGAGCGTCGCCCACGCACTTCTCGCCTTCTCCCACGACAGGCTCCTCGCCGTCACTGTGCGGACGCTGTATCTGAATTCTGCCTTGATGACGAACGAATCGTCCCCCGGCGCGCCGATATACAGGAAGTCCGCCAACCCGTCTGCCCAGAAGACCATCGCGTAGCCGCGATACGGTACGGACACCGGATTGCGCGAAATCGAGAACACGCTCCTCTCAACCGCCTCGGGCCCGACGACCCCGTTGAGCGCCTCGACCGCCTTCTCATACGCCTCCGGGTAGACCCGCGGCCTCGAATACCACCACCTCGGCACCGCATAGAACGCCATGTGCACAATCACCACCGCCGCCGCGAATGCGACTATGCGTCTTGCCAATGGTGATCTCGCAATCCTCATCCTGCAGCCTTCCTGTGTCAGCCGCCGCGCTCAGTGCCGAGCATTCCGTTTCGCGTTCTCCTTGAGAAGATTCGTCACAAGTGCGTTGTATATTGCCGCGCGCGCTTCCCGGCATCTGTCGTCAGCGAGCAAGGCTCGCAGCTCATTCGTATTGAAGCGCCACGCCAGCGACTCCGCCCTGATGAGCCGCTGGTCTTTCGCATCAAGCGATGCAAAGCTCCCTACGCGGTCCGCCGCGTTGGCGACGCGGATAGCGATGATCGCGCGACGCAGCGCGCGGGCACTGACGCCTGAGGGGCCGGCGACGGTCTCATCAGTGTCCGAGCCTGCGGTCGGGCACCTGGCGAGCATCTCTTCAAGGATCGGCAGCGCCCTGTCGTCTCCGCTGTCCCCGACAGCGTCGACAACCGCGCTCGTAACCTTCTCCTCTTCCCTTGGATGGCTGCCCCTGAGATACGCGAGAAGCGCGCCCCTTGCGGCCTGTTGGTCGCGCCTGCCCAGCGCCACGACGGCCTTCGCCCGCAGTTGGACGGCGCGCAGGGCCATACATTCCAGGGCAAATGCTCTGTCCGGCGAGTTCAAAATGTCCGCAAGCGCCGCCGTAGCGGAAGCGCTGTCTGACTCAGTGGCGCCCACCACCATCTCATCGGCTGTCCAATCGGCCCACGCTTCCGGCGTAGCGTGTTTGATGAGTCTCAGAACCAGCTCTCGCGCCTCCGACGCTGCCGGCTCTTCCTTGCAGCCGTCGAAGAGGGTGCGCGTGATGCGGCGCAGGTCGTTGATGGTGCGGCCATTGTTGCTCTTCAGCGCCGCAGCGCGGTCCAATTGCGCTGTAGCGATCTTCTCCAGCCGCGTGATAAGCTCCTTTGGGTCGTCCTTGCACAGAATGCCGGTCATGTAGGCTTGGGCAAGGTTCTCTGCATCGTCGGCGACGAGCCGCGCAAGTCTATCGCTCGATTCCAGCTCCGGCACCATGCGCCGGACGTCCGGCGAAAGGCTGGCATAGTTATCGGCCAGATACGTTTTCCATGCCTCCGGCCACCTGTTGACGAGAAGCCTCTGCGCGTTGAACGGGTACTTCCATCCTGTTGCGCTTGGGCTCGTCGCGATCTTCACGAGCTCGGCCAACTGCTCATCAGTGCTCTTGCCGCCAAGCGCCGTTACCATCCGTGTCTCGTCGGCGACATCGGGCGGCTGACGATCGCTGAACCACTGAGCGCGGTCTTCCAGGTACGATTTCAGAAACGGCGCCCAGTTGAACCACTGAGCGAGGCGCCTCGCGTTCGCCTCCCGGGTGCGCCAACTGTCGATCTCTCTCAGCAAGGGTAGCGCGTCCCTGCCCGCCATGTCGGCATACGGTTCTACAAGACACCCAAGAGAGGTATTCCCAAACGTATCCCACGAGGTCGCGCCGAGAGACTTGTGGATGATATCCGCTACAGCTCGCAAGAGCGCCTTGTTATCGATTTGCGATGTGTTGTATTCGCGCATCTCCCTCATAATCGCCCCGCAGGCCAGTTGCCTTGCGGACGCCCTGACAAAGCTTGTCGCGGCCGCGCCCGGCTCGCCCCTTAGCCACGGCTCGTCAAAGCCCGTCGTTACCCTCGTTGTGAACCATGTCTCATATGAGAACGCGCCCATGTCGTATGCGAGATGCCGCCAACCGGTCACCATCCCGTTGAACGCCGGTTCTACCCGGCATAGGTATTGGAGCGTTCCCCACGCGCTTCTTGCCTTCTCCCACGACAGCCTTGCAGCTGCTATCGTATAGAGGCCATACCCTTCATCGACCACATCGATCACGAACGAGTCATCCCTCGGCGCGCCAATGTAGAGGAAATGTATCCCGCCTGTCCCAAAGGCCGTCGCGCAACCGCGGTACGGCGCCACCACCGGCTGCCGCGGGATAGTGAACACGCCCCTCTCAACCGCCGCCGGCCCGACAACCCCCTCAAGCGCCCCGACTGCCTTCTCGTGCGCCTCCGGATAGAATCGCGGCCTCGAGTACCACCACCGTGGTCCCGCATAGAATGCGACATGAACGATCACCACCGCCGCCGCGAATGCGACTATGCGTCTTGCCAGTGGTGACTTGGCGATCCTCATGCCTTCACAACGCGCTCCGCGCCTTCAGGCTGCTCCGGAATGACCGCACAACAACACAGACTATTCTCTTACGCCGCTTTGTCTACGCAAGGCATGCAGTTCGACTTGGTTGGTGCCTTTGTTGGTATGTCGCCTGCTTCGGACTTCAGACTTCGGCTTGCCACGGTGTATCCTTCGGCGAAGCCGGGACTGACTTGGTTCTGGTTCCGGTTTTGCTCCGGTCTCTGGTCTCCAGTCTCCAGTCTGAATCAACACCCCGAGCGCTCTGCAGTAAGCGTCGGGGTAGAAGCGCTGCCGCGGGCGACAACCACCGGGCGCGGCACGGAACACGCGTGCGTCGCCGCTATGACATGCCGCGGCGACAATCTTCATAGTCCCCCTTCGAGCCGCCGACGACGCGCCTGACTGCCGTCGCAAAACCGGCGTGCTCGTACTTCCCACCCGCTTTGCGGGTCTCGCCTCCCCAGACGATGCCCCCAAAGAACGGTCTTCACCTACCTTATTGACGGCCAGAGGTACCGCTTTGGTTTAAGAAAAACAAGAATATCGTGAAAAATGTGCAGATATTCCGTTCCGCCCTGAAATGCTTGCAGATTATCCCTCGGTGGGGCCAATAGTGGCAAAGTGCGCCTGTGCCTTGACCCGATCTCGAATCTGCTCAATGGTTTGCGGCTTGCCCGTACGCCTGCCTCTCGCCACAAGCGGCTCCAGAATCGGTTCGAGGGTGCCGCCGCATTCGCATTTCGGCATCCGCCGTGAGCCCCTCCTCGCAAACTGCATCGCCGGCATAACCGCCCTCAGGCCGCACTTCCTGCACCTCACAAGCTCCTTGCGCCCCGACTCCTTGCCGCGCTTCGCAAGTGGCTTGCCGTCGACCTCCACGATATCGAGCGCGAAGTCAACCGTCGGCGCCGCTGTTATCCGCGTGCCCACCCCATACCCGTCGGCGTACGCATTGAGCTCCTGGATAGTCTTCTCCGTGATGCCCCCCGACACGAATATCTTCACCTTCTCGAAGCCTCGCAGGTCGAGCTCCCACCTGACCTCTTCGAGAATGCGTTTGAAATCGCCCCGCCTGCTCCCCGGCGTGTCGAGCCGCACAGCGTCGAGTCTCTTGCCGATAGCCTCCGCTGCGGCAACCGCCTCGAACTTCTCGTCGCCGAACGTATCCACAAGCGCCACCCGCGGTGCGCCCCTCTCAATCACCTCGTCAAACGCAATAATCGCCGCCGCCGTGGACCCCATGAGCAGGCACAGGCTGTGTGGCATTGTGCCGGAAGGTGTGATTCCGAGAAGCTCCGCCGCATATACCGTAGACACCCCGTCGCAACCGCCCGCATACGCGCACCGCTCCGCAAGCGGCACTATCAAGGGGTGTACGCGCCTCGCGCCGAAAGATATCACCGGCCGCTCGCACGCCGCAAGCTTGCACCGCGCCGCGACCGTCATTATCCCCGAGGCCTGGCAGAGCATTCCGAGTATCGCCGTCTCGTACGCCCCGAACTCCTCGTAGTACCCTTCCACCGTGAGCACCGGCTCCCACGGATAGAACGCGCTCCCCTCAGGCAGCGCCCTTGCCTCAACCGGAAGGCCCGCCAAGAGCTCCGCCGCCTCCTCCACGCCGCCGAGTATTCCCCACTCCCAATCTTCCGGCAGCCCCTTGGCAATCACCTCCGCCACAACCCTCTTATGAATCCCTCGCGCCTTGAGTGTCTGCTCCGTCCTTCTGAAATACACATCCGTTATCTTCCCAGCGGCGATCTCCTCCGGCGTGACATAATACTTCATGGCGCCCTCCGAGGGGCTATGTGCCACTGGCAGCTCGCCCACCGGTGATCCCGTAGGGGCGCACGGCTGTGCGCCCTGGTGGGGCAGACATTCCTGTCTGCCACCTTACCTGAGCACGTGGCGCTCAGGAATCCCCTCGCCCTCCGGGAGAGGGGCAGGGGTGAGGGCCGTGCCGCCTTGGGCTATCGCACTCCCCATACACCACGCACACGCGTAGCGCGCTCTTGCTCATGCAGTTCCTTCAGCCTTCAGCCTTCGGTCTTCAGTCTATCCTTTCACTACCGCCATCGGCACCACCCTCGCCACCTTCCTGCTTATCCCCGCCTCGTGCATCACTTTCACGACCTCGGCAACGTCCTTGTACGCCTCGGGCATTTCCTCGACAACCGTCCCCATGCCTTCGGCCCTGATGACGATGCCCTTGGCTGCGAGTTCCTTGATGATGTTCCGCCCGCGCGCCTTGTTCTTCGCTGCATGCCTCGACAGGTTTCTCCCCGCGCCATGGCACGTCGAGCTGAACGTCTCCTCCGCCGCGTCCGTTCCGACGCACACAAACGATTGCCTTCCCATGTCGCCCGGTATGAGAACCGGCTGCCCGACTCGGGCGTACCGATCCGGCAATTCCTTGCGCCCCGGCCCGAACGCCCTCGTCGCGCCTTTGCGGTGGATGAGGACCTTCTTCATCTCGCCGTCGACTACGTGCTCCTCGAATTTCGCGATGTTGTGCGCCACGTCCCACACGAGCGCCGCGCCAAGCGCCCTTGGCCCGATTGAAAGCGCCTTCTCCAAGGCCGCCATCGCGCGCCACATGATCACCTGGCGATTGTTCCACGCGTAGTTCGCCGCGCACGCCATCGCCGCGAAGTACTGCCTGCCTTCGTCGCTTGTGATCGGCCCCGCCGCAAGCTCGCGGTCCGGTAGCTCGATGCCGTACCGTCGCGACGCGTTGAGCATTGTCTTCACGTAGTCCGTGCATATCTGGTGCCCGAGCCCGCGCGAGCCGCAGTGTATCTGCATCACCGCCTGCCCCTCCCATAGCCCGAACGCATCCGCCGCGGTCTTGTCGTAGATATCCGTCACGCGCGAGATCTCGAGAAAGTGGTTCCCGCTGCCAAGCGTCCCCGTCTGGTCGCTCCCGCGCTGCATCGCATGTTCGCTCACGAAGGAGGGGTCCGCGCCGGCGATCTGTCCACGTTCCTCCGTGCAGTCGAGATGCTCCTCGGTGCCCATCCCGTGGCTCACCGCCCACGCCGCGCCCTTGACGAGGATGTCCCGCTCTTCGGACTTTGATAGCTTGCCTATCGCACCCTTCGAGCCGACGCCGCTCGGCACGTCGCGGAATAGCTGGTTTGCGATCTCGTGGAGCTTGTCCTTGATCTCGTCCGCCTTGAGATGCGTTCGCACGAGCCGCACCCCGCAGTTGATGTCGTACCCCACGCCGCCCGGCGAGATGACGCCCTTCTCGATGTCCATCGCCGCGACCCCGCCGATCGCGAAACCATACCCGAGGTGTATATCCGGCATCGCGAACGATCTGCTAATGATCCCCGGCAGGCATGCGACGTTGGCCACCTGCTGCAGGCTCTCATCGTGCCGGATGCTCGCGAGCAGTTCCTCATCCGCAAACACCAGCCCCGGCACCCTCATCGCGCCCTGCTTCGGCAGCTCCCACCGCCACTCGTCAATCTTCACCAGCTCCAGCTCGCTCATACTCCTCCCCCTTCAACGCACTCTTCGTGCGTCCTGCCGGTGATCCCGTAGGGGCGACTCGGCGAGTCGCCCATCATCGTAGGGGCGCACGGCTGTGCGCCCGAAGTAGAACAGGCATTCTTGCCTGTTCACCTTACGGTGCTGTTTTCTGCGCCGATCTAATTCCTTCTCCCTCTGGGAGAGGGCAGGGTGAGAACCGTGGCACCTTGTAGTTCCGGATTCGCCGCCGTCCCTCTGCGCCCCAGTCTTGCGGTTGCTTCGGCCTTCAGCCTTCAGTCTTCAGCCTGCCTTTCTACACATCGAACGTGACGACCACCGACAAGCCTTCTTTACCGCGCTCTATCCTCACATCGTGGAAAGTCACCGCCTTGATTCCCTTCTTTCTCGCGTGCCGCTCCGGATCGTACCATTCGCCCCTGCAAACCGCCTTCACGCGTTCGCCCGTCAGCTCCGATATCTCAAAATCGCGATACACGCGCTGCTCGCCCTCGAAGCGATACAAGAGCTCCGACAGAAAGTTGATGAGAGTCTCTTCGAGGTCTTCTCCCGTCGCCTCCACAGTATCGGCGGACTTGGTCTCCACATCCGACAAATCCACCATGCTGTCGAGCATCCCAAACGCGGCGTTCGCAAAAAGCTCCCTCTCGTCCGCCCCGAAAAACCTCAGGCGCACGTCCGCCGTATGCTCTATCTCCTCATACCGCTTCATCTCACCGATCCCCCGGCCCCGCGCCCATTATACCGGCCCGCTCGCTAATCCAGAGCATCGGCTCCCCTGAATCAATCCCCTCTCCCTCTGGGAGAGGGCAGGGTGAGGGAGCGCTCCACAACCCGCTCTGCATACAGACCCCGGCTTCACCGCCGGCATATTCCTTTATCGGTCGCCCTACTGCTCAACTGCTCTCCTGTTCTACTCTCTGCGGCCACAGGCCGCCGGGAGAGGGCAGGGTGAGGGCCGTGCGACCTTGTGTCTTCGTACTTCGCATTTCTGGTTTGCACCCTTCCCACTTTTCCCACCCTTCCCACTTTTCCCACTGCGCGCCCCTGGCGCGCTACAGCGGCACCACCGCCGCTCCCGCCTTTGGCAGCTTCACGATGATTCGCCGCGGTGCCTCTCCGCTTCCCACAACCACAACTGCTTCCGTCGGCACCCCCTCGTCCTCGCTCCACCTGTACCCGCGCTTCTTCGTCCACTCCCCGTACGTGCGCCGGTCGTTTACAAGCACCGCGTACCGCTTGCCGCCGACGACCACCACATTCATAATGACATCCGTGCTCTCAACCCTCGCGTCCTGCAAATCGCCGACTTTCTCGAAAAGCTTCTGCGCCTGCCGCTGCCGCCACGCGCGATACTGGTGGGGGAGAAGGAACTGATTCCCCGGGTCGTCAACGTCCACATCTTCCTTCACGTGCCCCTTGGTGATCTCGTAATCCATGTAGGAGGGGTCGAGCCTCGGCCACCGGACGATGCGCCCTCCCGCCTTCTCGAACGCGGCCAGTCCCGCCTCGAGCTCCGGCGTGAGATGCTCAATCCCCGGCAGCAGGACCGCCTTATACCCCCCCAGTCGGCCCTCTAGCACGTCGTCATCATATATGATGTCGGCCTGAATGTTCGCCGTCAGAACCACTCGACAGAAGTTCTCATAGTTGTCGTCCGTGTCGTAGTATTTCCTGTTGGAGTACACCTGGCTGGCCTTGCTCAAGAGCACCGCGCACGCCCGCGGCGCGTCCGTCGCATCGAGAATGCCGCGATAGTCTTTCGACAGAAGCGTCTTCTTGAACTGCCCGATCCCAAGCCACGCGCCCCTGTCGAGCGGTTCGCTCATCTGTACCGAATCATACCCCCAGAACGTGAGCCCCCTTGCGCCAAACGCTACTGCCAGCCACATCGCCTCCTGCAGCACATCCTTGGGCGCGGCGTACTGTTCCTCCTTCGTCGAGGTCCCCAACTGCGGCCCGATCCATATCTGTCTGACGCCGCCTCTCCACGCGCGCGCGTCGTGCCGGATATGCGCCTTCATCCTCTCCACGCGATACACGATCGACAGCGGATCCCTCGGCGCCCGATGCACGCGAATCCAATCCTGCAGAATGTCCATCGTCCGGTATTGCCCGTAGGTGTAGCCGTCCATGAGCGGATCGGTTGTCGTGTGAATCGACGGATCCGCCCGCCGTATCGCATCGACGGCGACGCGATTGATCGCGCGGTCCCCGCCTTCGTTATCGAACCACCGCAGGAAGCGGTAGGGGTCCGCGGCGTTGTCATTCTTCGGAGTCTTCGACACGCCCCTGTCATACAGCGGCATCTTCTGCCCCTCTTTCACTACGCCCGCTTCGGCGGCCTCTTCCTCCGTCAGACCATCGTAACTCATCGGCGCGCCGTGCTCGCTGTTGAGCATAATCTTGAAGAGGCCCTTTGACCCCTGAACGCTCTTCAAGCCCTTTGCGATGCCTCTCCGAACGACCTCCTGATAAATGGGGTCGAAAGTATTGAGCTCGGACGTCGACTTCTTGCCGCCGGCCTCGACCGCGTAGTGCGCCTTATCTCTCTCTCCTGGCGTGGCTTCCTTGCTGAACATATACCGGGTGTTTATATACGCGCCGTACAGAAGCCCGTGTCTCGACACCTGGTCCAGAACCGATCTCGTGGGGAACAGCGACTTGTCCCACCCGTTCTGCACCACCGTGAACCCGTTTGCCGCAAGGTCGTCGAGCGCCTCCCCCCGCCAATCCGTCTTCTGCGCGTCCCACAACTGGATATGAAACACCGGCGCTCCCGCGTCTGCATGCACGGCCGCCTTGGCGCTCGATTCTTCGGTGGACTCCAAGTTCACTTTGGCGCCCGACGACTCAGCATCAGGCCCCGGCGCCCGCGCTTCGTCATCTCTCAGCGCGGCGGCCGTCGACTCGGCCGCGGTCGCCCCTCGTGCCTGCGCTGCGATCCATATCGCGACTGACAAGACCATGCATCCTACGGCCACCGGCAGAAGTTCCCTTACCCCTCGCATTGCGCTCCCTCATGCCTCTCGATCCCCACCATGACATTAATAGACCCGAAATCCTCCCGGCTTGTTCGCTCGTGCGGGTGTTTGGTTTTGCTCCGGTCTCCAGTCTCCGGTCTTGTTCCCGAAAACAAACCGGCCCTCCCATACGAGGAGGGCCGGCCTCTTGCTAAGCGCGGCCGCTGGTTGCTTAGTATTGGATCATTTTCATCCCTGCGGCTGGCAGCGACACCTGAATCGTCCGCGACTGATTGACAATTGTCACGTTGCATGTCGCGGCGAGCCCGGCGTCTTCCATCCACTTGTATCCGCGCGCCGTGCACCACGTGCCGTAGGTCCGCGTGTCGTTCACGAGTACGATGTACTTGGTCCCGTTGACCGTTACGAGGTTCATAATCACGTTCGGGTTGTCGCACCGGACGTTCAGAAGATCGCTGACCTTCGCGTACATCAGCGACGCCTGCCACTGACGCCACTTGCGATACTGGTCGGGCAACAGATAGTAGGGGTACGAATTCTGGATGTTGGCGGTGGAACTCGTCTTGCCCGCGGTGATCTGCGCATCCGAATAAAGCGGCGCGCACTTCGGCCACACGATCACGCGCCCGCCGGCATTCTGGAAACTGGTGATCTTCGCCTGAACGTCCGCGCTTATCTTCCCGAACCCCGGCAGGAACACGGCCTTGTACTTCCCGAGCGCGCCGTTCAAGACGTCCTCGTCGTAGAGCACGTCCGCCGGTACGTGTGCAGTCAGAAGCGCGCGGAAGAAGTTCTCGTAGTTATTGTCGGTCTCGTAGTACGCGTGCCCCGAGAGCACCTGGTTCGACTTGCTGAGAAGCACCGCAACGACGCGCGGCGTATCCGTCGCCGAGAGGAGTAGCGGCGTATTCGTGACGAGCGACGTGTGATACTTCTTTATCCTGCTCCATGTGTCGAGGTCCGCGGAGTTGCTCCACCTGATCGCGTTGTAGCCCCAGAACGTGCTGCCCCGCGCTCCAAAAGCCGTCGACAGCCACAACGCTTCTTCGAACGCGTCCGCAGGCGCCGCGTAGCTCGCCGTGCTCGTCGCCGTTCCGAGCTGCGGGCCGATCCAGATCTCGCCGCCCGTCAGCTTCTTGTCCGACTTGAGCCTCTCCGTCCTGTAAGCGATTGACAGCGGATCGCGCGGCGCGCTGTGTATGCGCACCCAGTCCTGCAGGATGTCCTGCTTGCGATACTGCCCATGACCGTAATCGTCGCTCAAAGGATCGGTCGTAGTCTTGACCGACGGGTAGATATAGCGCGCCGAGTTGGCGGCCAGCGTGTTTACTGCAATGTCCCCGCCCCAGTTGTCAAACCACCTCAGGAACCTGCACGGATCCGTGCCGTTCGACGGCATCGTTGTCAGCACCCCTCGCGCATATACCGGAATGCCCTGCGTCGACGTCATCACACCGCCGCTGACCGCTATGCTCTTGGTCAGGCTGTCGTAGCTGATGGGGGAGCCGTGCTCGCTGTTGAACATTATCTTGTAAAGCCCCTTGGAGCTTCCGATCCCGTTGAGGAGCTTGCTCAACTCGCGCGCTACCACGCTCTGGTAGGTCCTGTTGAATGTGTTGAACTCATTGGTATTGGTTGAGCCGTCGGGATTCTTCACGTAGAGGTTCGCTACGCTTTTCTCCGTTGACGTGGCCTTGGACCTGAAGAGATATCTCGTGTCCACATATGCGCCGTACGAGAGGCCGTAACTCGAGATCTTGTCCAGGAAGCTGCGCGACGGTATCAGCGAGGCGTTATAGCCGTTTTGGACTACGCTGAAGCCCGAGTTCTTGAGATTCTTGAGATTCCCGTCGGTCCAGTCGGTCTTCTGCGCGTCCCACAGTTGCATGTTGTGGGTCGGCGCCGTTTGCGCCTGCGCCACCTCTTTCCCGAACACCCCCCATACGCATCCCAGAAGCAGGGAAACGGCTACCACGGTTTTCCACTGTTGATGCATTTTACCCTCCCTTGATGCGGTATACCGGCGCGGACTTGCATCCTCGCCACACCACCCCTACACCACCTCTTACAAATGCCCTTGACCTGCAGCCTGCAGGGGCATCCGGTACCCTGTCGGCTGCGTCTCGACGCTTGGCACCGTTGAGGCGCTAAGGAATGTGCACTTCGGGAGGGCCTGCCGGACCGACACCACTCGTTTCCGGGAGGCGCCCGCATCCTTTGCCGAAAACGGCGCCGAAGGAGTCTATCGGCGGCCCTCGGCAACGGCAACAGCGGAAAAATCATATGACCCGGGTATTTGTGTATAACATATGGTTGTTATGACCTTAATCCATGTAGGGTCAGTAGGTTACGGCCCACGTGTGGCTGTGCATAACTGCGGTTTTCTCCGGCCGAATTGAGTCGCTTTGGAGCCAGACACTTTGTCTCCAACGGCTGCCGTTTGCGGCCACGATTTCAGCGAACTATCGCCCCATTTCCGCCGCATTTTGATGTGTCACGGCTGCGTCAAATCATGCCTTTCGCCGCGTTTGCCGATATACCCCGCGGCCTGCCGGCGCCTTGCCGGCCGCGCCGGTTGGATTAGTCTCCACGAGGTCGCTATGTCGCAAGCCGTCGAATGTGCCCGGCAGGTAATCGCCTCCTGGAGCCGGCTTTACGCCTCGAGAAATGAGCTCCTCAAGCGTTACCGCTCTGTCTGGGACATCCCTATTCGCGACAACGCCAAAGAAGTGCTCCTGGAGTCGCTCCGTCCCGGCGCTCGGGTCCTGGAGATCGGCTCCGGCGACCGCCACCTGGAGCCGTTCCTTGCCGACCATATCCCCGGCTTCGCCTACAAGTCAATGGACGTCGACCGCGAAACCCGCCAGGACTTCTACAGCCTCGACGACGTGAAGGAGTCTTTCGACGCCGTGCTGCTACTGGAAGTGATCGAGCACCTGCCGTTCGCCGAAGGCATGCGCCTCCTCGCGCAGATCCACGACCTCCTGTCGCCCGGTGGCGTGCTTCTACTCACTACCCCCAACCTCGCCCACCCGACCCATTTCTACCGCGACCCTACTCACCTCACCCCCTGGTCGCACGAGAGTCTCGGCGGCGCGCTTATCTCACTTGGCTTCTACGTCAACGCCCTCTACCGCATCTACGACGCCCCCGCGCTGGAAAAACTCCTCCACAAGTATCTTGCTCTTCCTCTCCACCGCTTCCTCAACGTCGACTTCACACACACGCTGGTTGCAGTGGCCTCGCGCGGCGGCAGTTGACGGCAGAATGCGCCTTCCCTCATGGCTCCGCCAGGATTGAATCCGCAGCGTCTGGGCCCGCGAGATCACACGTTTGAGCAGCGAAAGAGTGGCACGTGATGCGCGGCCTCTGACGGATCAAAACGCATCCTGAATTGCTGATCCACCGTGATGATGTAGCCCGGAAGCCGAGCCATTATGAAGCGCCTTCTCGGATCATCCTGGTCTTCTGGAGCCATTGTACCGGCGTTGATGAGAACCTCTCCGACTTTGTGCCGGTGTCGGGAGAAAAGCTCGCCGAGAGAGATCTCGGCCATCCACGCGTGTTTCGTCGGCGCCTCGTGAAGGGCCTCTGTTACCTTGTCGCTGACGCCGCATCCGAGAACTCCGCGCTCGTATCTGAGGTGCTCGGCGTATTCCTTCAGGCTTACGAGCACGAGTCTGAGAACCAATCTTTTCGCTGCCGCGTATCGAGTGACCCTGTCGCGCCATTGGGAGTTCTGCACCGGTTTCGACCGATATGCCTTCAGAACCGGGCGAAGATATGCATCGGCAAGAACATCCGCGTCTCCGACGCTGATGGCCGCCGCCTGCGGAGCCGTGGCAATGACGTGGAGAACGCATGGCGGCAGCACGTCGCACGGATGGCTCCTCCTGAGCAGCTTCCTGCATTTCGGCTGAACGTACAGATAGCGCGGCGGAACGCGCACATGGGTGCCGCAGTTGTCGTCATGCGCGATGAATGCCCCGAGCCAAGCGTCGCTCGTGATATGACCTGCTCTGCCGAGCCGCTTGTAGTTGAAGTAGGTGCTGTCAGCTTTGGGGGGCCACATGTCTTCGACGAAGGTATGGCCGACGATCGGTATCACATGGCTTCTCCGGCCGCTTGTCGCGAAATACACAATTGCCGGATGTCCCGATTCGATCGCGCCGTAGATATGTCTCTGAAAGGACGGCTTCTGGCCCTTCATCTTGCCGCCGCCGTAGTCGCCGACGAAGCATCTCGCGCCCGCCTTCTCAAGAACCTCGCGGATCTCGTCGCTTCCTACGCCTCCTCCGTCTCTCCCCCCCGATCTTCCTGCTCCTGTGGTTCACGCCGAGCAGGCGGTTAATGTCCCTGTACGTAATATCGCCTTCCGCAAGGAAGGGCGAAACCGCCGTGCGGATCGCCACGTGCGCGCAGCAGTTGGTCATGTCGTTCTGCTGCGCATACAGGTACCCTGCAATGTTGACGGTGCCTGCGCCGACGGTCACTGCCCACCTTGGCGGCCGATGTATGTAGTCCGCAGGCTCGGTCGGTTTCATCACCGACTCGTATACCCGGACCTGCGGCGCGTCGGGACGTGAAGGAACGCTGTCCGCCTTCATGACCGCGTATCCAATGAACTCTCTGTCGGTCAATTCCTCGATATGGTTCGCGGGAGGCTTGCTGAAGAATGCGATGCGCCAGGCCCCTGTGAACTCGGCGTCGCGATATCGCTTGAGAATATCCTCGTTCTCTTCCTGGATATCGTCAGAGGGATGGATCGCTTCGATGACGATCGCGCGGCATGCCAGAGCGTGCGCCTGCGAGAGTATGTGGTGAAACGGCGCTGAGCTGAACCGTCTCGAAATCGCCTCGTAGCTCTCGATGCTTCCGTCTACCGAAACAACCTCCGGTTTGCCGGCTGCGAGAGCGGTTCGAGCGAACGTGGACACACAATCCCCCTGCTTGCTGACTCAGTTGATTGCCCGGGCACTGCGGCTGCGCGCGCTATTTCACTTTCCGCCTGTACGCGCACGCGCGTGACGCCGTCTCGAATGCGCGATTCTCCGCGAGTCTGGCGACGACTTCGCGCTTGTTGATCTGGAAACTTGTTGCTTTCTTGTCGCTGCTCGAGATCGCGGCGGCAAGCGCTGCCAAGGTCGCCCGCGCTGGGGTGTTCGCTTGCTTCCTCTTCACGCTCCGCCTCCTTTCGATATCCGCTTCACTTGCATGAATGCCGGAGTATCGGCATAGTCTTGCTCAGAACGAAAACAGAATCTCCCCGCCCGATCGTTCTGTTGCGCTGAAGGCTCAAGATCATTACCGGGATTGCCCGGGAAACCCAGGAATGCCCGGAATGCCGCTGAACAGAAAAAACAGTATCTGAGAGACACTGTTTTGGCTGCCCAGCAGGCTGCCTATCGCGAGCCTGCAAGCTTTCTATTAGTTTAACACCTGACAGAAGCCACTTCAACCCGGAAAAACGCTCTAATTCGTGAAAACCTGCTGGTACTGCTGATCAGTTGCAGGAGTTTGCGCCTCGGCACGGACACAACAACCGGATTGTCTTTCCGGCCTTGGTGACTCTTGCCGGCGTTCTCGAACTCCAGAGTCTTTTCTCCCCGCCGTATTTGCCGTAACTCCTTATGACCACGTCTCTTGCGCCACCACCGGGATGACGTGTCCCGCCGTCTCTTCCTTTCAAGGATTGGATATAACTTCTTATACGTGTTGTAGTTGCGGCGGTCTCTATGTCGGAACCAAGGGGGTCCTGCGTCATCTGCCAGATGAACCGGCCAAGGATTCCACTGCCAGATGAACCGGCCAAGGATTCCACCGTCGGCGAGCACACCACCGGCGCTCCCAGCTCTCCCCCCCTGGATCGAACCTCTGCGGAAGCGCCCGCCGGGCCGCCCATCCCTCATCTCCCCTCAGCGTTTGCGTTCACGCTCTAACGCCTTCAGTGCTCGCCCATCCTTGGCCCGTTGTAGTCTGAGGGGTACCCGGCGTAGACCTCTGGGCTGGTGGAGCTCGCCCACGCATTTATCTCTGCAAGGGCGCTCTCGATCTGGTTGCCGAGATCGTGATACTGTTTCGTCAACCTCGGCGAACCGCCTCCCGCGCCGTCGGGCGTTGCGCCCGTGCTGCCGACCGACTCTCCGGGGTCCGGCGCCTCCGCATACTGCCGGTACGTGATGAACGCCTTGTGCGTCGCCGACGCCAGTTGCGATATCTTCGTCGGCGTCGTCGTGCACGAAGTCATCACGAGCGCCACCGCGACAACGGCAACCGCAGTTGCCCAACTGGCCCGGTGAAATCCGTGCGTTGGCTTTGCCTTGAGCCTTCGGCCTTCAGTCTTCAGCCTGTCATTCCCCATCCCCAATCCTCCTCATCGCCAAGGTGTCTACTTTCTCCTCAATCCTGCCGACCCTCGCCGCGAGGCTCCCCTCGACCGAGTTGACGTTCTCCCGCGACGCCTCGAACTCGCGCCTTCCGACGAGCTCCGCAACGTCCACCCCCTGGTGTATCGCGCGATCGTCGCAGTGTTTATCGAGCCTGTCCGCGAGCCTCGCGACGCTCGTCCACAGCCAGCCCATCACCGCGATGTTGAGCGTCAATAGAACTGACAACAGCTTTTCCCAGACTCCACCCGCTTTCCCGCCCATCTCTCACCTCCTTCCAGTTGCTCACCTGTTCAACTGTTCACCTGATCACCTGTTCTCGCGCCCGTCTCATATCCCCTCTCCCTCCGGGAGAGGGCAGGGTGAGAGCCGTGTCGCCTTGCTGCCTCGAACGTGCTCCTGCCCACCGAATGCCGGCTCTACGGTTGTTGCTTCAGCCTTCAGTCTTCAGCCTCTCTTTCCCTTCTCACTGCATCCCCCGCGCTCTGGCCTTCTCATCTCGTCAGGTATACGAAATCCATCTCCGCCCACATATGCGTGATCGCAAGATATGCGCTTCCCCACCATTCCCAAAGCTGCCTGTTACTGCCCGCCGCTTCCGCCGTGTAGCCGGAGACGATTGAGCCGTAGTCGTCGAGAACGTAGGTCACCCAGTACGGCCACGAGGAAGGGCTTGGAGTGGGCACGGTCACGCCCGCCCAGTTGTCGGTTGTGAATACTCGCAGCTCGCTCAGGTCGCTGTTCTTCGAGTCGGCATCGTGCTTGCCGTTGTCGCTGAGGTCGTTCTCATAGAACACGGTCGTGTCAGAGCCTCTGGGCGAGTTGGCGGGTCTGTGGGTTCCGATTCTCAGCTGCGCGTTCCACGATCTGTCGCTCGGCTGAGGACCGTTGCCGTGGCCGTAGAAGCTGATATCCTTGACCGTAAAGTCGAGGTCCGTGCCGCGGAGCGCCCCTCTTGCCTTGACCTCCTTGACGCTTACCGAGCCCACCGGCTCAAAGACGAAGTCGTACGGCGCGGATTGAGCCCTCTCGTTCACCGGGGTACCCAGAAGCACATTCGCGTGCGCCTCGGCCGTCACTGAACCGTCGCCTTCATTCTCGGACCAGCTCCAGCCGCCGCCGTCGTAAACGGCGAACTGCCTGCCGGGCCTCTCGTCGATTCCGAGGATATAGAGCTTGTCGAGAACCGCTTTCATGTCATTGAGATGCTCTGCGTACATGAGGGTGCCCGCCGGAAGCGACGTGTCCTCGACAAGGCCGCCCGCGCGAGCCGGCGTATTCGTCCAGTCGAACCTGCCCGCGCCGAGAGCGGCCTCAACCACGCCTTCCTTCGACCATGTGTGCACGACGTCGCCGGGGTTGCGGTATCGGCCGATAATGCTCTCGATTGCCTGGCGATAGGTGTTAATGGTCGCAGCCGTTGCGACTGCGCCGGCGCTCACCACGGGAGGGTCGCCCCCGCCGCCCTCCGGGCCCACGCCGGCCGCCCTGCGCCGCTCGATAATGGCCGCGCGGATCTCCCCTATGGCCGCGGCCTGAACGGCCCCGCCGACCGACACCGGCACCACCGACCAGGCCATTACTGCCACCTCGGAGCGTAGTTGCACGGCGTCTTCGCCCCCGAGACGTAGTCGTTGTGCGAGACAACGACGTCTCCCGTCGTCGGGTCGACCTTGATGATCCCGTTTGCGCCGCCGGCGTTCACGCTTGTCACGGTGCCTTCGCCTTCGCCGGGCGAACCTATCCCGCCCGTCAGCTCCGCCACCTCGTCAATCGTCGTGTAGATAGACCCCCCGCCCCCGCCGTCACCGTCTCCGCCCGGTTCGCCGGGCGCGGTCGCGCTCTCGTAGACGAAGAGCGTGTCCGGAAGCGTCTTGAACCAGTCGCCCTCCGCGGCGAGCTGGTCCGCGTCGGCCAGCATGATCCGCGTGCGCGATTCGAAGAAGAGGATTTCCACTGTCGCGACGAGCGCCGCAACCGTTTCGAGCCCCGTTGCAACCGCCTCCCCCTCGTCGTCGACCGCGGCTATGTTGAGCCGGTACCCGATGTCGAGCCAGTCCGGCTCGACGACCGATAGCGTCACCTCGCCCCTGTAGGCCACGTCCTTGAGCGGCCAGAGGAGCCGCGACGCAAGAGTTGAATACTGCGCCGCGCTCGCGGGGGTCAGGAAGCTCTCCTCGTAGCGCACCTTCTCCCGCTCCAGGGCGCCATGAGAATAGGCCGTGCCGGTGTAGCCGGTCGCGGGGAATCGCGCCTGGCAGGGGTTTCCGATATAGGAATAGTCGAGGCGCATGTCGTCGGCCGAGTTTGCGCCTCCCTCGACGTTCTGGTTGCCGTCGGCCGCGGGGACTACGGTTGTGAAGATGCCGCTTGAGTAGTCGAACACCGAGGGGCAGATAACCCACGTTCCATCCGGCTTCTTCCTCCACACGCGCGGCTTGTACGGCAGCGGGGCATAGACCGGCTGCTGCGGCAGGGTCTCCGGGTCCGGGATCGTCTGCGACATCTTCCGCTTGTCCACGTCGGTGATCCGGTACCTGCTGAAGACGAAGCGGTACCTGTTCACGCCCTTGACGATCTCGTACGTGTCTCCCGCCGCGGGAAGGCTCGTCCAGACGGGGCTCACATAGAGAACGTTGGCCCCGCTGTCGATGATCGACCGCTTCTGGGTGTAGCCGGTCTTGGTGAGCGTGACCTCGCCGCCGTTCCACCGGTCGACCGCCCAGTTCTTCGAGGTGTCGGTGAGCTGACTGGCGGCCCCGGAGGTAACGGTGCCGCTGTCGCTGTCGCCGGCGCTCACGGCGTTCGCCGCGGTCCACTTGCTTTCAAGGTATGCCTTGTTCGTGACGACTGAGGCGCTCGCGTGCGCCTTCGTCAGATTGGCTTTCAAGGTCGCGGGTGCCGTAACCGTCGTAAGGGTGGTCGTCTCCGCGGATGAGCCGGCCCCAATAACGACCGAATCGCCGACGGCGAACGAGTCAACGTTGTCCACCGGGATTGTGACGTTGCCGCCGGCCGACACCGGCGCCGTAGTCAGCGCCCTGCCGCCCCAGTATTCCTCGAGCGCGCCTTCGGAGAGGTACGCCGCGCGGGTTACTCGCTCGCCCTGGCCGATGATCGTGTACGCAGTGTAACGCCCCTCGAGGGTCGGTCTGATGAGCGCGCCAAGCGGCCTGTCTGCGCTGTTATACGTGGCCTTCCTCGTGCCGAACGCGCCCGCGCGCCTGAAACGAAACTTCCTCGTCGCGGGCTCGGCCGTGTAGACGACCTCGGGGTCATAGAGAAGGATATAGCGCAGCGCCTCGTCGAAGTTCAGATTCACGAGCGTGAGCTTGGGCGGCACGCCGTCAAGGCCGTCAAGGTCGGTCTGCTCATAAGGCGTCACGCCGCTCTGCGCCGCGCCCTTGGCGATTAAGTCCGCCGAGTAAGTGTCGAAGAGCCACTTCACGATCCGACCGACTGTGAAGCCGCTCTTCGCCTGGTCATAGTCGCCATCGGTAGTCGGCGCGTTGAACACGACGCGCGGCTGCAGCGTCGCTGGGTCGGTGACGTTGACACGCTGGGCGCGGCAGCGCAGGTCGAGGCAGCGATAAGCGACCTGTTCGTCGCCGGGCGCGCCCACGAGCGCCCGCTCACATATGTCGCCGAGGAAGACGCGCGCGCCCTTGAAGAGGAGCTCCACCTCGGCGCCTTCGGCCCACGACCCCTCTGTGTGTGTCGCAGCCTGGGAAAACTCCAGTACCCTCCCGCGCCTCCATGAGTTCGAGAACCGCGTGAGGGAGACCTTCGCCGCCTCCATGTCGATCGTCGCTCCGGCGATGTTCAGGGACCAATCCGAAGGGCTGGGATCCTCAGGCGAGATTTCGAAGAACCTGAATCTTGGACCTTCAGGCCCCGCGCCCGCGACGTCCGTCAGTATCTGAACTACCCTTACGCCTTCGCCGACAGTCGCTTCATCGGCGTCGGCGGTGGTCCTGAAGTCGACCCCCTCTGTCAGTTGGTGCCAGATGCTGTTTGCGAACCGGTATACGATAGGCGTGGTGTCCGACATCCAGTTCACGAGCCTGAAGACCGGCCGCAGGAAAGACGCGCTTACTTCCCCAGCGCGGCGGTCGTCGAACCTCATATCGAGCGAGCCGCTGTAGTTCGAAGGTGCCAGCGCGTACGCACCGTCCCGTTCGTTGTAGCTGTCGGTATCCTCGTCGCCCGGGCTCGTAGTCGTTCTGGCGCCGGTGAGGACGATCCCCGCGTTAGTGCCGCCGTCAACGGGGTCCGTGCGGCTTATGTCGTCGCGGACGCGCGACGCGACGTCCGAGAGCAATTGGCCCGAAACCGGGGCCGTAGCGAAAGTAATCGTGGAGACGGCGCGGTAGCGCTGGTTGATCACGGCATCCGACTTCTGCGCGCGCCATGCGACGTAGGTGCCTGTCGCAAGCGTGTGGCCAAGGTCGAACGTCGAGAAGTTCTGGTACCCCTTCACCACGACCGTCATAAGTCCCGACGGCAGCGCCGACAAGGGATGCGCCGTCTGGACCGTGAGCGGCCCGCCGATATTGGCCTGGACCGTGGTCCATCCACCCGCGGCCGTCGCTTGCGTGAAACCTCCCGCGCCGTCCGTGTCGTAGAGATAGTCGGCCCGCGCCGTCGCGAACGCGAGCGTCGCCACGAGCGGCCTCAGCCTCATCCCGCTGCCGAGGGTGGTCGTGAACTGCGAGACCGCTTCGACCACGAACCGGTCGTGATAGAATACGAGCCGCGCCGAGCCTGTCCCATACTTCGTCCCGCCCGTGCCCGGCTCGTAGAAGCCGCTCGCGAGAAGCACCACGCGCACGGCATTGGCCTCGACGAGAGTGAGCGATGAATCGGTGTTGCCCAGCCCGACCTGTCCTGATGTCTGGCCCCAGGCTTCGTTGAACACCAGGCCCGAGCCGTAGAGAACGTTTGTCGCCGGGGCGCCGCTCTCCTTGAGGAAGAGTTGCGAGATCCCCGCCTTGTTCACGAGGACTTTGTACCTGTCGCCCTCGACGTACCAGTTATTGCCTGACGGTGTCGCGGTAATCATTGCCTACTCCGGATCCTGGTTGGTTACGAAAACGAAAGTTATGGAATCCTCGAAATCCCCTCGCGACTCCCGCGGCCCCTCCTTGCGGATCATCGCGTCGAAACGGCACGAGGGGTACGTGCGCAGAAGGGTGGCGCCGTCGTCCGTGTAGATCTTGAGGTCGCCCGTCGAGCCGCCGAGCGACTTGGCGATTGTCTCGAGCGCAATCGCGAGCGCCACGGCGTTGTCACGCCTGGCCCACGCGACGACCTTGACGCGCCAGAGAAAATTGGGACTGGTATCCTGAACGCTCGGCTTTGTGGCCCACAGAAGCGGCTTCTGCGCAGCCGTCAGCCTTTCATAATCGCTTCCTATCCACGTTATCCCGTCGCCGAGAAACTGCGAATTGAACGATGCCTTTGCCATTGTGCCGTGATCCTTTCTTCATGTAGGGGCAGGCCCCCGTGCCTGCCCTTGCTTCACCGCCGAACAAACCTTCTCGCGCGGTGTAGAACCCGTCCTCCAACGGGCGTGCCACCTGCGAGTTCCAACCAGGGCAGGCACGGGGGCCTGCCCCTACAATTGATCA